>Ga0247727_10011189_pt1 | contig 15712 bp, 14 predicted proteins | sample WisWelCaveWW1625_FD_202498 | JGI IMG/M metagenome (GOLD analysis project Ga0247727, IMG submission 202498) | Biofilm microbial communities from Wishing Well Cave, Virginia, United States - WW16-25 | ecosystem: Environmental > Aquatic > Deep subsurface > Groundwater > Cave microbial mat | place...
GATGAGGTTGCTACTGTGCTACCTTTTCCCCGCCTGACCAATGCGCGCAGGCAAAAATTGATTGCGCCGCCGAAGGATAAAGTTGCTGCCCTTCCGCGAGCAGCTTGAATTCATTCACTGGTATTGCACTTAAGCGGGCATCTGTCTGCATTCTCATCCAATCATCAGATATCCGCTTTTTCATAATTCTCCTTCAGTCGCTCGACGATTTGGCTCGCTTCAGCAATCACCCCCTCTTCAAACCCAAATCCATTCAACCAATATGTGCTCTTCTGCGCCCGCCACCACGTCCACTGGCGTTTGGCGTAATGCCGCGTGTCGAGCTTCATTTGCTCAATCGCGCTCTCGAGCGTGCGCTGGCCCAGCAGGTACTCGACGAAGCGTTTGTAGCCGTGCGCGTTGAGGGCTTTGGCCGCCGGCGGAACGCCGGAAGCGATCAGACCCTGAATCTCTTCGAGCAGGCCGCGCTCGACCATCAGATCAACTCTTCGGTTGATCCGCTCGTACAACTCCTCGCGCGGCGGTTCGAGAACGAAGTAATGTAATCGCGCCGCGTATTCTGTAGGTTCTTCGGGCGAACGCTCCTGCCATTCCGACAACGGTCTACCTGACGAAAAATAGACTTCGAGCGCGCGGATCACGCGTGACCAATCCTTCGGCGCGAACTTTGCCGCGAGCCGTGGATCAATCCGTTGCAGCATCCGGTGCAGATGCTCTGCGCCGCGACGTTCGAGTATTCGCTGGAATCGGGGTCGCAACGATTCGTCAATCTCTGGCGAATCGAAGAACCTGGTCGTCAATGCCCGCAGGTAAAACCCCGTGCCGCCGACCAGAAAGGCCGTCCTACCGCGCGATTCGATGCCGGCGATTACCGCCCTTGCCCGCTCGGCCCATTCAACCGCAGTGAAGTTGTAGGTCGGCTCGACAATATCAATCAAGTGGTGTGGGATGCCGCAACGTTCTTCCACCGGTACTTTCGCCGTCGCGACGTTGACGCCGCGATAGACCTGCACCGAATCGCAGTTGACGATCTCGCCGTCGAACGCTGCGGCGAGCGCGATCCCTAAGTCGCTTTTGCCGGAAGCGGTCGGTCCGACAATCGCGATCAACGGTTTTGGTTGCGGCGATGCATTCATTGCGGAAGATAGATCCAGCGATAGATCGCGATGGCGAGCAGAGTTGTGAGCAGCAGCCACGCGCCGATCTGTTGTTTTCCGGTCATGCTTTTCGCTTCTCCAATCCGCGAATGAATCTATCCAACTCCAGCGCCGCGCGCGTGTGCGTGCCCGCGCCGATCAGTTGAAGGCTGTCGCGCGCTTCGACCTCGAATTTGACCAGGTTGTCGGCGACTTCGATCACCGTCGCCTTCGCGGTCACGCGGTCGCCCAACGGCGTCGCGGCCAGATGGCGGACGTTGACTTCGACTCCGACCGAGATGTGGCCGGCGGGCAGAAAGGGCTGCATTGTTTCAGCCGCCGCGACCTCCATCAGGTAGACCATCATCGGCGTGCCGAAGACGGCGGGCAATCCTTCATCGTGCCAGGCGACGGTCAGCTCTTTGGTGACATCGGTGCTCTTCTCTCCGGTCATTCCTACTCTCAATCCTTCAAACATACTGATCTGCTCCTCGGCAAGTGTGGGAGAAGATGTCATCTTGTCCCACGATTTATAATGTGACTCGATCCGGCGAATTGCGTTACAGTCTGCGGCGCAACATTCGACTTGGTCAAGGAGTAAGTTTAATGCTCATCTTCCCGATCAACACCGAAACCTTCAAAAAATCATTTCTCTCAGGTGACGGACAGATCGAGCTGCAATCAGACCAGGATCTGTGGATGACGCTGGTTGCGACGGGCGGGAAGTTCCTGCCCAACATTAATCGCGTCGCTGGCGTAAATTTCAAGCTCAAAAACGACGGGAAGTTCCAATTCGGCGGCGGCGGAATGAAGCTCAGCCTCGGCGCAGGCCCAACCCATCAAATCCAACTGATCTGGCCCGATGAAGACGAGAAGCTGATCGAGGCTCTGGGCCTGAGCGAATTCCTGACCGAGGACAAACTCTGCGTTCGATTGGTCCTCGGCGCGAACGGCGAGGTTTCAGCCGAGGCGAAGATTCCGGTCGGCGCGCTCTCGGCGACCTTCGGCATCGGCGCAGGCGGCAACGTCGCTTACGAGCGACTGAAAATTTACGACGCTGAAAAATCCGCCGGAGCAATTCTGGCCGACCTGTTCGAGGGACTGCGATTGCCGCAGCAGATTGATTCGGCCGCCGAGGTTCCCGAAGCGGGCGAGGTGTTGATCACGCGCTTCGGCGGCTACCTGAAATTGCGAGCCGGAATGAATTGGGGCTATGAGCTTAGCGGCTCGCGCTCGTTCGAGATCAATCAGCTCAACCTCGACCTGGATTACGCGCTGCGCGCGATGGCCGCCGTGTCGGTCGGCTATTCGATGGCGGGCGACTTCAGCATCGAAGCGCGGCGCGGATCGAGCGCTGGCTGGGTGCGCTTTGTGGTTCGCAAAAACCGCGACTCGCAGTTCAACTTCGCCGCCGACTTCGGCTTCGACGGCGGTCTCGATCTCAAAGGCTTGCCGCGCAGCGCCGACGAATTCCTGATCCGATTGATCGGCGCCGACGCCGGGAGCGTGCTCGGTTATTTTCACCTGGCGCGGAAGTATTCGTCGCTCGATGCGCTCGAGAAGAAGCTGACTGGGACGATCAAAGGCTTCGTCCACGACTGGTCGCAGGATTTGATCGGCAAAGCATTGAGCGACCAAACGCTGGATGACTTTCTGAAAGCCGCGAGCAAAGTCGCCGAGATGTACAACGAGCTGGACACGCGGATCGTTGATCTTTACCACACGTACCTCGACAAAATTCCGCAGTTGCGGCGTGCACTGAGCTTGCTTGCCGGAGTGAGCAATCCGGCGGAGCTTGCCGAGTTGACCGAGACTGATGATGAAGACGAAAAGGAAGCGGCGATGGACGCGTGGGAGATTGCGGAGATCTTGTGGGGCACGAACGTCTACCCGTTGCTGCTGCTGAACGAAGAGTTCGCAAAGTTCTCGCAGTTCGTTCGGAAAGTCCAGTCCTTCGTCGAAGACGATGCGACGAAGCCTGTTCGCGACTTCATCGCCAAGCTCAAAGCCGCGCTCCCGCTCGATTCGCTGTTCGAAAAGCTCGGCGAGATCAAAACGGCGGACCAGTTGAAACAGCTCGGCGACGAGAAATTGCAGGACCTGGCCGGGCGACTGATCGGCAAGGCGTTCGGCGAAATCAAGCAGGGCGAGCTTGACGGTGCAGCGAAGACTCTGCAAGCCAATCTGAACCGGATCGAGAAGTTCAAGCACAACTGGTACGCGCGACTTACCGAAGCCGTCAACCACAAGTTCACCTTCGATCTGCATTACGCCTACACGCGGGCATCGCGAAGCGCGCAACTGATTGACGCCGAACTCGATCTCAATCACCCCGAGGGACAGAGGCTGGCGCGGTTGGCCGCCGCGGGCGACTTCGCCGAGTTGATCGAGAGATACAACTCACGATTCGTGAAGCTTCACCAGGGCGTTCTGACGCACAGCACGTCGCGGAGCGCGCACGTGCAGATCAACGTGCTGGGCTGGGGCTACGACAGCTTGAAGCAGTTGGCGCAGAACGCCGAGCACACCATCGAACCGGCCAGCGGGGGGTTGCTGCACGTTTACGCGACCGAGACCTCGATTAAGCAGCGCGTGACGCAAGGTCGCAAGTTCAAAGAGACGGTCGAAAGCAATTTTCTGCTGCGCACCATCGGCGAGACTTTTCAGCGGGAAGGCGACGCGTCGGGCGCGGTTGATCCGAAAACCAGAGAGTACCTGATCAAAACGCTTCGCAGCCTGGCCGTGCAATACGACCTGCTCCAATCGGACGAGCAGACCACTGCGGACGAATTGACGCGCTACCTGGACCTGGCCGAATTCCTCGGGCTGCTCACAAAGCAGAGCCGTGCGACATTCGCTGGCGATTTGACGCGCCAGTTCCCCGACGGTCTGGGCGAAGTGAAGATCAGTTACGTCGTGCGGTACAACGACGAGGCGCTGCGCAGCGCGTTCACCGCGATCTCCGGCGACGATCTGCGCGAGCTTGCGCGCCAGACTATGCGACAGGTAATCGCGGCGAAATACACCGGGATGAAACAAACGGCCTGGCTCGCCCGCGTGGGCTTCGCGTATCTTTCGCCATCGCTGCACGAGATTTTCGACCGCGAGGGTTTCACCGGATTGCGGCAGATCAAAACCGTCACCTTGCCCGCGTGGTTCACGAAAGGCGCGCCGATGAAGGTCGGTTTGTCGGCAACGGACATCCAGCTTCTCACCACGCTGTGTAACATCGAGAAGAGTTACGCCGACCGCCTGGTGAAGCTCGACAAAGTTCTAGACCGCGCGCTGAAAGACGGAAAACCGATTCCCGAAGATGAATTGAAAGAAGCTGCGCGCAAGTTCGTGGAGATGGCCGACGATTTGGACGAATGGCGCGAGAACGCATTCTTCGCAATCTTCGACAAGATCGTGCAGGCGGCATTGAAAGATGAAGGGCAAGGCAGGGCCCAAAGAGAATCGGCGATGGTCTTGGAAATTACGCCGGTCGGAAAGAAGAAAGTGACGAAGGTCTTGATGCAGCAACGTTGAAAATTTCGCACACGGCAGCAGATCTTCCACGCTGATGCGCCCGGCCTCCTGCCCTTTAACGCCGTTCGAGAGTCATCTTCATCCCGTGCTTCGGACGAAGCGTGACCAGCGGCTGCATCTCGACAGGGTGTCCCGCCACAAGCCGCATCCTGAAGCGTTGCGCAATCGTTGCCAACACCAGCACGCCTTCCATCCACGCGAAGTGCTCGCCGATGCACAAACGCGGGCCGCCGCCGAACGGGAAGTACGAGAACTTTGGCCGGGACTCTCGCGCCTCCGGCCTCCAGCGTTCGGGATCGAAGCGGAACGGATCGGGGAAGTATTCCGGATTGTGATGCATCACGTATTGGCTCATCAGCAGGATCGAGCGGGCCGGAATCAGGTAGCCGCTGATCGCGTAATCTTTCAGCGCGCGACGGCCGATGGTCCAGGCCGGCGGATACATTCGCATGGATTCGGCCAGAACCATCTCGGTGTAACGCAATTGCGGATAGTCTTCAGCCGACGGCAATCTGCCGCCCAGCGATTGATCAACCTCGGCGTGGAATTTGGCTTCAACTTCGGGATGTTGCGACAGCAGATACCAGGTCCAGGTCAACGCATTGGCCGTCGTTTCGTGACCGGCGAGGAAGATCGTCATCGCTTCGTCGCGCAACTGCTCATCGGTCATCCCCGTGCCGTCGCCTTCTTCGTCGCGCGCCGCGATCAGCATCGAAAGCAGATCGCCGCGATCTTCACCGCTCGCGCGACGCTCGTTGATCATTCGATAGATCGTTGCGTCCAGCCGTTCTTTCGCCCGCTGGAAACGTTTGACCGAAGGCAGCGGCAATCGCTCGATTAATTGCTGGAACGGCAGCATCAGGCGAGTGAACGATTCGAAGGTCGCGGTCAGCGCCTCGCCTATCTCGTCGGCTTCCGATTTGACATCGGCGTCGAAGAGCGTCTTGCCCGCAATGGCCAGCGTCAGTCGCATCATCTCGCGCGCCACGTCCCGCGTCTCCCCATCGCGCCATTCATCGCGCATCCGGGCGGCGTATTCGACCATCGTCGCGGCGTAACCGGCTATGCGCTGGCGATGGAACGCGGGCTGGGCTAACCGGCGTTGCCGCAGATGGAACTCACCCTCGCTGGTCAACAGCCCCTCGCCGAGCAGCCGCTTGGCGCGCTGCAATCCTTCGCCCTTCATAAAACTTTTGTTGTGCGTGACCAGCACGTCGCGGATGTAATCGGGATGGCTGAGCAGGAAGACCGGCTGCGGGCCGAGCTTGAAGTAAGCCAGCTCGCCGTTCTGCTCAGCGAGGTTCATCAGGAACCCGATCGGGTCGCGGCGGAGGGTGAAAAGGTTTATGCCGGGGATTATGGATTTAGGTCCTGGTGGAAGAATTGCTGCGGTTGTCTGCGCCATACTGACTTCTACCTCTGACGATCAATTTGAAAAATCAATCTCGCCGGTTGATCTGACGGTCACGGCGTTTTCGCCTGAACTGAACCCATCCAGCACCCGGTTGTGATGTTCGATGATCTGCGCCGCCTTCAGCGACTCATTGTCAATCGTGGTGTGCGCATCGCCAGCCAATGTGACATCGAAGCCAAGCGTTGTCGCGTGGCGGCACGCGGTGTCAACGCAGTACTCGGTCATACAGCCCGTCACGACCAGATGCAAGATTCCCGCGTCGTTCAATACCTGCTGCAAAGGCGTTTCGTAAAACGAACTGCATGACTGCTTCCTGACCACAGGTTCGCCATCAATCGGCGCGACGCGATGATGAATCTGCCAGCCTGCGGTGTTCACTTCCAGCGGATGGCCTTCCCCGCCGTCGTGCTGAACGTAGATCAACGGAACGTTCGCGGCGCGGGCTTTGGCCAGCAATGAACTGATATTCGCCAGAACCTGATCTTGGTTGTGAACGGGAAAGCGATCAACGATGCCGACCTGAACGTCTATGACCAACAGAGCTGTCTTCATACTTTTGCCCTCGTTTTGTCAGAATCTTCTTTTCGTAATCCGCGACGACAAGCTTCTTCCCTTTCGCCACGACGCGATGACCTTCGGCTTCCAGCAACTCGCGCACGCGCTCAACGCCGCCCGGATACTTCGGATTCAACTCGCCGCCCGATTTCAACGTGCGCCAGTAAGGCGTGATCTCGGTCTCGCCCTGCTCCGCCGCCTCTTCCGCAGCGTTAGCTGCGATCCAGGCAAAGATGCCCGTGGTGATCGGGCAGCCGACGTCGGCGCCGTGCCTTCGGGCGATGATGTTGCGAATTTCGTTGATGGTGATGAGCCTGCCGCGAGGCACTCGTTTCATAATCGCGTCAACTTCGAGCGGCGAAGGGATGGCGAGCGTCTCGCCTTTCCATCGCTCGCGCAGCTTGCCGCTGAGCTTCGTTACTTTTGGCAGGTCTTTGCTGTCTGCCAGTTTTTCGAGCCAGGTTTTTCGTTTGGCCATACGCTCCTCGCATGCGAGCAGCTTCAATCAGCTACTTCCCTATCATCTTTTTCACCCGCTCCATCACATTCGCCGCCGTAAATCCCAACTTCTCCATCACCACTTGAACAGGCGCAGAAGCTCCGAACCGATCAAGCCCGACCACCTCACCCTTATCGCCCACATACTTCGACCAGCCGAAGGTCACTCCCGCTTCAATCGCAAGGCGCGCAGTGACGCCCGGCGACAGCACCTCGTCTCGATATTCTTGTGGCTGTTTGTCGAACAGCTCCCAGCTCGGCATGCTCACAACACGTGCGCCAACGCCTTCCGCCGCGAGCTTATCCTGAGCTTCAACCGCCACCGAGACTTCCGACCCTGTGGCGATCAGGATCACGTCAACCTTGCCCGCCGGCGATTCACTCATCACGTAAGCGCCGCGCGTCAAGCCTTCCGCCGAAGCGTATTTGGTGCGGTCGAACACCGGCAGCTTCTGTCTGGTCAACGCCAGCGCGGTTGGGCCGTGACGATTTTCCAACGCCACGCGCCACGCAACTGCGGTCTCGTTTGCATCAGCAGGCCGAATCAGCGTCAGGTTGGGCAGCGCGCGCAAGCCCATCAGATGCTCCACCGGTTGATGCGTCGGGCCGTCTTCGCCCAGTCCGATGCTGTCGTGCGTGTAAACGTAAATCGGCCCCAACCCCATCATCGCCGCCAACCGCACCGGCGGGCGCATGTAATCGTAAAAGATCATGAACGTGCCGCCGAACGGGATCAGCGGCTTCGTGAGCACGATGCCGTTCATCACCGAACCCATCGCGTGCTCGCGCACCCCGAAATGGAAATTGCGCCCCGAATAATTGTCCGGCTGAAACTCACCCATCCCTTCGAGGAATGTGTTGTTCGACGGGCGCAGATCGGCGGAGCCTCCGATCAGCATCGGCAGGACTTTTGCGAATGCGTTGAGCGTTTTGCCCGAAGCTTCGCGCGTCGCCATCGGCTTGTCGGTCGGGAAAGTTGGCATTGCCGATTGCCAGCCTTCCGGCAATTTGCCGCTCGCCCATTGGCGCCATTCGGCGGCCAGTTCAGGGTGCTCTTTCGCGTAGGCTTCGAGCTTCGCGTTCCATTCGTCTTCCAACTTCCGCCCACGATCAATGGCTTGACGGAAATTCGCCAGAGCTTCATCCGGCACGGTGAATGGTTCTTCGTATGGCCAGCCGAGCTTCTGCTTCGCCAGCTTCACTTCGTCCACGCCGAGTGGTTCGCCGTGCGCCTTCGCCGTGCCAGCCTTGTTCGGGCTGCCGTAGCCGATGACCGATTTCACGCAGATGATCGAAGGACGCGGATCGGCTTGCGCAGCTTTGATGGCGGTTTCGATTGCGACCAGGTCGTTGGCGTCGCTTACCGTCTGCACGTGCCAGTGGTAAGCCTCGAAGCGTTTCGCGCGGTCTTCGGTAAAAGCCAGACTGGTGCTGCCGTCAATCGAAATCTCGTTGTCGTCGTAGAGATAAATCAGACGGCGGAGCTTCAAATGACCGGCCAATGACGCGGCTTCCGACGCCACGCCTTCCATCAGATCGCCGTCCGAAACAATCGCGTAGATGAAGTAATCGAAGAGATCGTGGTCGGGGCGATTGAAATACGATGCGAGATATTCGGCTCCAATCGCCATTCCCACGCCGTTGGCGAAGCCCTGTCCCAAGGGGCCGGTCGTCGTTTCGATTGCCGATGACAGTTCCGATTCGGGATGTCCGGGCGTCACGCCTCCCCACTGGCGGAAGAGTTTCAACTGGTCGAGCGGGAAGTCGTCGTAGCCGGTCAGGTAGAGCAGGCTGTAGAGCAGCATCGAGCCGTGACCAGCCGACAGCACGAAGCGGTCGCGGTTCGGCCAGCGCGGGTTCTTCGGATTGTGGCGCAGAAACTTCGTCCACAGGACGTAAGCCGCCGAAGCCATTCCCATCGGCATTCCGGGGTGACCGGAGTTGGCTTTCTGCACGGCGTCCATTGCCAGTGCGCGGATTGTGTTGATTGAAAGTTGATCGAGTGGGTTTTGATTCGACATCTCGTTTCTCTCTCCGAATAACTTGTAGGGCGGCTGGCCCTACATCACCTGCTCGCTTTCGGTGATCGCCTGCTGCTCAGCGAACATCACGGGCAGGACCTTTTCAGCGAACAATGACGAATTGATCAGTGTCTGGACGATGTAATTGCCGGGTTGAAGGAAAGTCGTATTGACGAAGACCGTGACGTTGTCGGCGTAACCATCGGCGGGTACGGCGAAGCCCGACGGCTGCGACATTGCGATGGTCTGCATCCGATCCGGCGCCAGGATGCGGACTTCGGTCATAAACTGACCTTCGCCTCGCCAGTGGTTGAGCACGGCGAATTTGATCATCGTCACGGGCAATCGCGGAACCACGACCTGGTGCATCACGCCCATCAGGCTCAGATGATTCGACGCTTCGACGCGCACGTCTTCGCAAAACAGAGTGTAATCGAGTTTCAGGTTCTCATTGTGTTGAATCATAGCGCGATTGTAACCGCCACGCCCGCAAAGTGAAATCAAGAGAGAATACGGAACAGACGGAAATAACGGAACAGACGGAAAAGATATAAAATTTCCGTCTGTTCCGTTCATTCCGTCTGTTCCGTATTCTCTCTGCCTCCCTATGCTAGCGGCCTCTTTTGACAGGCCGGGTTTTGATCTGATCGAAGCCGATGTCGAGGATCGGGTACTTCTTCCAGTCCTTGTAATCGAAATGCCACCACTCGAACTGGTAAACGGTGAAGCCCTCGGCTTCCATCGCCTGTCGCAACAGATCGCGCACGCGGCGCTGCTCCTGCGTGCCGCCCTGGTAGTTCGGATAGGCGCGCTCGGTCATCTCGTCGTACCCGCTGGGCATTTCGACCTCTTCGCCCGTGCGCAGGTCGAAGAGCGTCAGATCAACTGCGCAGCCGCGATTGTGACGCGAGCCTTCTTTCGGATCGGCGACGAACTGTTTTTTATCCTGCGGCGTCGAGTCCCAGAAGATTTTGGTCACCGACCAGGGACGATAGCCGTCGAAGACCAGCAGCCCGTAACCTTTTTCGCGCAGCTTGCGATTGACGCGCACGAGGGCCGCGGCGGCGGGGCGCTGCAAAAACGCGCGAGCCTCCTTGTAAACCGGACGACCGAGGAAGTTGTTCGACGTGGCGTAACGGATGTCGAGTTTGATTGCGGGATCGAGCTTGACCAGCTCGACCAGCTCAGGCTGGCGGAAATTGCCTCTCTCTTTCGGCATCTCCTGAGCAATGCCAATCGCCGCCATAAGCAGCAACGAAAAGAGCAAGGCTCGATGCCAAGACCGGCAACTGACAACTGACACGATGCTATCCTCGCAAAATCTTGTATGACCTCAAACCTACCGAAACCAGAGCGCCTGGCGCAAGCCTCAGCTTCCTTGCCTCCCACTTCGTGCGGACGACCTTGATCACGAGATTGCAGGAATTGTCGGAGCTTGTCTGGCACTGCGCATTCGACAGTTGCCCCGTGTAACCGCGCGGCAACAGCTTGATCATCAGCGACTCAGACGCGCCGGCGAACGAGACATCAATCACTTGGCCGCGCCCCAGATGATACGGCGTCTCGACCAGGCCAGTCGGCGCGCCGAGCGAGATGTCTTCGGGGCGGAAGACCATCTTGACCCGCTCCATCACCTGATGAGGCATCGGTCTTGGGGCAGCCAGACATTGCTCGCAATCGAGCGCGATGAAGCCGTCGCGCCAGCACCCCTCGACCACGTTGGCCGCGCCGAGGAACGTGGCGACGAATTCGGTCTGCGGATCGTTGTAAACCTCGTCGGGCGTGCCGACCTGTTCCAGTCGTCCGCGATTGAGGATGGCGATCTGATCACCCAGCTCCATCGCCTCTTGCTGATCGTGAGTGATGAAGAGCGCAGGCACTCGCAGCTTTTTGAGCAGCGCGCGAATTTCGCGGCGCAACCCGACGCGCGTTTGCGGATCGAGCGCGCTGAACGATTCGTCGAAGAGCAGCAACTCAGGCTCGTAAGCCAGCGCCCGCGCAATCGCCACGCGCTGCTGCTGGCCGCCGGAAATCTGCGACGGATATTTGTCGCGCTGATCCGCGAGGCCGGTCAGGTCCAGCAAGCGATCAACTACTTCCCGGCGCTTCTTCTTCTTCACGCGGCGAATGCGCAAGCCGAAGCCGATGTTTTCGGCCACAGTCATGCGCGGAAAGAGCGCGTAGTTCTGGAAGATCACGCCGACGTTGCGTTCGCGCGCGCGCAGATGTTCGATCTGTCTGTCGCGCATAAAGATTTCGCCCCGGTCGGGAGTCTCCAATCCCGCGATCAAACGCAGGGTGGTGCTTTTGCCGCTGCCTGAAGGTCCCAGCAAAACCAGGCTTTCGCCTTCTCCGATGGAGAAACTCACATTATCGAGGACCTGCTCGAAGCCGAACACTTTGCTCAAACCGCGAACGACGAGCGATTCCCGGCGTTCCGGCTCCGGTTCGACCCAGGCTCGAGTTTCGTGGAGGGGAGCCACCATTTCTCTAGCCATCTTGTACCTCACTTCTCAAGTCTCTTCCTCGTAAAGATTATCAACGAGAAGATCGCAAACGAGATCACTGCCAGCACGGCGGCAATCGCGTTGGCGCCTTCGACGTCACCCGCGTTGAATTTGGTGTAAATGTAAAGCGGCGCGGTCTGCGTTTGCATCTTCAGATTGCCGCTGACCATAATCGTCGAGCCGAATTCGCCGATCGAACGCGCGAAGGTCAGCAGCGCGCCGGTGATGATCGCGCCGCGCAAACTCGGCAGCACGACGAAGCGAAACGCCTGCCAGCGCGACGCGCCCATCGTCTCCGCCGCGTCTTCGTAACTCGTGTCCAGGTTGTCCAGCGCCGGTTTAATGACGCCGAACGCCAACGGGAAGGTCACGAAGATATTCGCCAGAATGATCGCGGCGGTCGTGTACATAATCTGGTAATCGGTGGGTTCCAGGTATTGTCCCAGCAAACCGGTGCGCCCCCACAGCAACAACAGCGCAAACCCGGCGACGGCGGTCGGAATCGCCGTCGGCAGGCTGATGATGATCATCAAAGCCGAACTGCCTTTGAAATCGTATTTGCTCATCACGTAGGCGGCGATCAATCCGAAGATCACGTTGCACAACGTCGCCACGCTGCTCGTGGTCAAACTCAGCTTGAGCGAAAAGAGCGCAGCGGGACCGGTCAACGCATTCCAGAAATGCAAAGGGCCTTGGGTGAAGCCAAAGGTGATACCCTGGCCGAAACCGAGGCCATAGTAAAAAATTGACGCGAGCGGCAGAATCACCAGCGGCATCATCGCAACCAGCACAAACCCGATGCCGATGGGGCGCGTAAGGTCTGCGCGATTATCCCGCTGACGCGGAAATGCTGCGGTCTTTCCTTGAGCCATAAATCTTCTCTGCGCCCTCGAATCTACTGCCCCTGAACCTTCTGCTTCCACGCGCCCTCGACGATTTCAGGGTAAGCCTGCGACCATCCGCCGAGGTCTTTGACGTAAAAAGGCAATTCAATTTTAGCAAACCGCTCATTCAGTTTTTCGTCGGTCACCGAACGGAAATGCGATTTGACCCAGGCTTCCTGGGCGCGGTGTTCCCACAGATAACGCACGAACAATTCCACGACGGCGTATTTGGCCGGAGTCATCCCGTGATCAATGATCACGACGGGATGCTCGCTGAAGATCGTCGCCTGCGGCACGACGATTTCGACCGGAAATTTTTTGTCGAGCATCTGCAGCGCTTCCAGCTCGTAGGTGATCAACGCGTCGCCTTCGCGGCGCTCGAAATGAGTTCTCGCTTCGCGGGCCGACCCGAAGGTGGCGATCACGTTCTTCCAGATTCGCCGCAACAGGTCGAGCGCCCTTCGATGATCGCGTCCGCCGTTCGTCTTTTCCGATTTGATCAGCTCCGATCCGTAAACCGCCAGCACCGACCATTGCCCGGCGCCCGACGAGTCCGGATCGGAATGGATCAATTTCACGCCCGGCTTCGCCAGATCGTCGAAATCGCGAATGCGCTTCGGATTACCCTTCTGCACGACGATGACCATCGGCGTTTTGTTGACGATGCCGCCGTAGGGCAATTTGCGCCATTCGCAGTTGGTCACTTCCGGCCTGACCAATCGGTCGGCGTTAGGCTCGAGCGCCAGGATGGCGACATCCGCTCCGGCGCCGAAAATGATCTGATTGGTCACGATCTCCGAACCCGCGTAAGAGGTCTCGAAATTCAACTTCTGTCCGGTCTTCTTCATCCACTCTTGCTGGTAAGCCGGAATGATTTCGTTTTCGAGCGGTTCCTCGACCACGCTGAAACCGTAAAGTGTGATCGTGGCTTCTTTGGCCACGTCGGATTTGCGCCGGCACGCGCTCGCTTCAAAGAGCAGCAGCAGCGCAACGCAGCTTGCCGTCAGCGCGCGCGCGCGCCTGGGGAGATGATCGAAAGCCTGGGACGCCATTCCCTGAATCTGCAAACGTCTTGCTGTGCGTGTGAAAAGAGTTAGAGTTTGCCTCCGGCTTCGCGCAGACATAGATGCTACGCGCAGGGAGGCCGGGGCAGGCGGCGGGAGCATTGTTGATGTGTTGATTTATGAACAGAGGATGCGCAGCAGCGTCGCGAGCCGTTTTCGCAATCGCATCCGAAACCCGCTTTTTTCATAATCCCAGCCGCCAACTTGGATACCAGCACTACACTTGGCCGTAATTCGTGTTGAATCCGATTTGTTTTGAGTTGATTTTCAGCGAAATAACGACGCGGTTATACACCCCGCTCCGCGACAAAGTCAATCTGATGATCTCATCAGTTCCCGGCCAGATCGGAACCATCGCCGGCTTTCGATGACTCTTTGAATTTCGCTGCGCGCCGCCACACGCTCGGCTCGCCTTCCGCTTGAATCAACGCGCGCACTTCACGATAAGCCAGCGCATAGAGTTCACGCATCGCGGCAGCCGAAGCCGTCCGTGCAAGTTTTCTTTCCAGCTCTTCGCGCGCGAGCTTGTTTTTGATTTCGATGCGCGCGAGCGAGCGGCCTTCTCCCGCAACGTGAATCGCCAGCCCTTCGGCCAGCCAGCGAGGCGCGCGCCCGTCGCTCAAGACTTCGATCACGGCGTGGGCCAGTTCGTGGCGCAAAGTCGTCGCCAAAATGCCGCGCCGGTTGAGCAGCCCGAGCGGCTGCAATTCGATTCGCCTGCCGCGCGCCGCACCGGCAGCCCAGCCCGATTGGCCCGTGGCGGCGATGAAATCAGCAGTCGTCGCGTGAATCACGATCTCGAACGGCGAAGGCTCGGCAATCCGCAACGAAGCCTTCTCCAGACGCCGCAGCAAATCGGCGCGCGCGGATTCGAGAATGCGAAGGGCGCTTTCGGCTGCTCGCGCGCCGGCGCTCGACGGAAAGATCGCGCGGAAATGTTCGCTGGACAGCGTCTTGTTCCTGTTTGTAGTCCCGCCTTCAGGCGGCCGGTAAATGGCCTCGACCAATGCTTCGCGGATCGGACTCCGGGTGGAAAAACGTTCCGACGTTGCGCGGGTAGATCTCGCCCCCGGAAAATAATGATTGAGAATCTGCCGGTAATTCATCCCGCGCCGCGCCATCACGTGCGCGCCTTCCTGACAAAGCCCCAGCCCGTGACCGAAGCCGCTCCCGCGAAACACGAAATCGCCGCCGGCGCGTGCGACTTCGAACCGCGAGCTTTTGATCATCTGCCAGCCCAGCGCGCGCCCGACGATGAGCTTGAAATCCCAGCCACGCAGCGTGCGGCGTCGCGCGCCGTCAACCGTGATCATCTCCGCGCGCCCCGTTGCATCGCGCTTGCTGACGGTGATCGAATCCAGCTTTGCGCCGACGTTCGCGCGCTCGTCGCTCTGCAAGGCTCTGAGCAAATCCGCCGCGGAGATCGTTTGGTTCCACCGGCGGTGTGGCATCGTCGCGCAGAAATCGTCGCGCACGCCGCGCAAGTAAGGCGGCGCGGGCGCTCCCCACAACGTTTCGATGTTCGCAGTCACCCCGCCGCAGGCCGCGTGGAAGTATGCGTCTACAACCTGGCGCGATTGATCCTGTAAAATTTCGCCGACAGTCTCTTCCACTGCGCGCCGGGCAGCGGCATTGCGCGCGCTCTTCGTTTTCGCCAGCACGAAACGCTGGCAATGCGTCGTGCTGCAAAAATCGTAACCCTCCTGCGCGTGGCGACCGGGATTCTTCAATGCGAACGTTCGGCTGACCACCGCCTGGGCCTTCAGAGCTTCTATCTCGTTCTCGATGCTCGCCTCGCCCGCGAGCACGCCGGCCAGATACTCTTCGAGCGGCAACTCGCGCGTGACATTCTCGCTGATTGAACGAACGCGTACCGATTCCGCCTGCGGCACAGTCAGTAGATCACGAAATCGTAGGGGCGCACCTGTGTGTGCGCCCTGAAACGTCGTATTTACAAGGCCGGGGCAGACACGCAGGTCTGCCCCTACGCTGTTTCGTGACCTACTGGCCGGACCAGGCGCGCTGATTGAACGAACGCGGACCGATTGCGCCTGCGGCACAGTCAGTAGATCACGAAATCGTAGGGGCGCACCTGTGTGTGCGCC
>Ga0247727_10011190_pt1 | contig 15711 bp, 11 predicted proteins | sample WisWelCaveWW1625_FD_202498 | JGI IMG/M metagenome (GOLD analysis project Ga0247727, IMG submission 202498) | Biofilm microbial communities from Wishing Well Cave, Virginia, United States - WW16-25 | ecosystem: Environmental > Aquatic > Deep subsurface > Groundwater > Cave microbial mat | place...
CAGCGCCACCAAGCGCAAGGCGCGCGGCTACCGTTCGACCACGTACTTGATCACCATGCTCTACTTCGTGGCCGGCAAGCTCCGCTTCCCCCAGTTATGAGGCTCCACCGAAAACAGCGGAGAACCTTATTTGGATACGACCGCCGGCATCGAGCATATCTACGTGGTCTTTTCGGCGACACGCTGGCCTGAGTTGGAAGCCGCCCTGGCAGGTCCCTCCCAGCCTTTGCTCCCCGCCGGCTCGATGGTCACAGCGGTTCAAGAACCCAACCGCCTGCAGACCCGCGGGATCGGGGGAACCCACGACATGGCCGCCCCGATTGATGCGACTGTTGCGCTGTCAGCGGAACGAATCAATGGCGGCAAGACCTACAAGCTGTCGGTCGAGGGCCGGCCGTTCCAGGCCTCGGGCGCCTTTCTGGTCATCGAACGCTGGTTCAGCCACATGAACCGCATGAGTTCACAAGAACCGATTAAGTGAGAATGGTTTTCACAAGCGCACCCAAAACAGAAACAGACAGATCTATGCAAGCAAACTCATTCCGGTGCCTATCATCGCCGGGCAACCGCATAAAATCCGCGTCGGAAACCAACTGCTGGTCTCGTGCGGCTCGTTTCTGGTTCAGGAATGGCATTTCAAGCCGGTGGACAAATCCTAAAACTGGTATCACGCGCTGGGCGGGAGTTTTCCTGGTGTTGTTCCTGGCCCACGGTGACGCCTTATCTCAGGATGTGCCGGAGGCCGGTAAGCTGGAGATGCGGATCGAGACATTCTTCAAGCAGGGCAAATATGCTGAAGCCATCCCAGTGGCCAAACAACTTTTGGAAATCCGCGAAAAGACGCTTGGCCCCGACCATACAAACACGGCCGCCAGTCTCAACGACCTGGCCGACCTTTACCACCCCACGGGCGACTTCGCCAAGGCCGAGCCGCTGTATCAGCGCGCGTTGAAGATTGTCGAAAAGGCCCTTGGGCCGGAGCATCCAGACACGGCCACCTGTCTCAACAATCTGGCCGTGCTTTACATCCACATGCGCGACTATGCCAAGGCCGAACCGCTGCATGAGCGTGCGTTGAAGATCAAAGAAAAAGCCCTTGGCCCAGAGCATCTGGACATGGCCGTCAATCTCAACAATCTGGCCAAGCACTACACGGATATGGGCAGCTACGCCAAGGCCGAGGCACTGTATCAGCGCATGTTGAAGATTGTCGAAAAAGCCCTTGGCCCGGAGCATCCGACCACGGCCACCTGTCTCAACAATCTGGCCACGCTTTACGTGAACATGGGCGACTACGCCAGGGGCGAGCCGCTGCTTGAGCGCGCCTTGAAGATCCAAGAAAAGGCCCTCGGCCCGGAGCATGCATACACAGTCGCCAGTCTCCACAATCTGGCTACACTTTACATGAACATAGACGACTACGCCAAGGCCGAGCCGCTGCTTGAGCGCGCGCTGAAGATCCAAGAAAAAGCCCTCGGCCCGGAGCATCGGGACACTGCTGTCACTCTCCACAATCTGGCCACGTTTTACATCAACACGGGGGACTACGCCAAGGCCGAGCGGCTGCTTGGGCGCGTGTTGAAGATCCAAGAAAAAGCCCTCGGCCCGGAGCATCGGGACACGGCCGCCAGCCTCAACACTCTGGCCACGTTTTACGCGGACACGGGCGACTACGCCAAGGCCGAGCCGCTGTATCAGCGCGCGTTGACGATCCACGAAAAAGCTTTTGGCCCGGACCATCGGCTCACGGCCACCAGCCTCAACAATCTGGCCGTGTTTTACTTGCGCATCCACGACTACGCCAGAGCCGAGCCGCTGCTTGAGCGCGCGCTGAAGATCCACGAAAAAGCCCTTGACCCGGAGCATCGTGAAATAGCCGCCAGTCTTAACAGCTTGGCCCTGCTTTACCGCAGCACTGGCGAGTACACCAAGGCCGAGCCACTGTATCAGCGCGCGTTGAAGATTCACGAAAAAGCCCTTGGCCCCGAGCATCGGCACACGGCCGCCAGTCTCGACAATCTGGCCATGCTTTACCAGAACATGGGCGACTATGCCAAGGCCGAGCCATTGTATCAGCGCGCCTTGAAGATCCAAGAGAAAGCCCTTGGCCCGGAGCATCGTGACACGGCTGCCAGTCTCAACAATCTGGGCCTGCTTTACCACAGCACTGGCGACTACACCAAGGCCGAGCCGCTGCTTCAGCGCGCCTTGAAGATTTACGAAAAGGCCCTTGGTCCGGTGCATCCGGGGACGGCCATGAGTCTCCAGAGTCTCGGTTTGCTCCTGCTTGATGAGGGCAGAGCATCGGAGGCAAGCCAACTGGCCAGAGAGGAATGGCAAGCGCGCTTAAAGACTCTGGCTAACATTCTATCGTTCACTTCAGAAGCCCAGCGGCTTGCCTATATGGCTGGTTTTGATCCCTACTCCTCGTTCGCCTCCCTGGGCAACGTGCCAGAATCGGGGCTGGCTCTTTTGCGCTGCAAAGGCGTGGTGCTGGACTCGCTGGTGGAAGACCGGCTCGTTGGGCAGGCCAGCGCGAATCCCGAAGACCGGGCGACGATAGACCAGATGCGCTCGGCCAGACAACGCGCCTACCGCCTGATGCTGGCAGTGCCCAAGGATTTGAGCGAGGCGGGCCGTCAGCGGCACACCGCGGAGCGGGAACAAGCGCAGGCAGAAGCGGAACAACTCGAGGGCGAGGTGGCACGGCGTGTGGCCGGCCTGGGTCGCGCCCGCCGTGCCTTGAGCGTAACGGTCGAGCAAGTGCAGTCGGCCATCCCAAAGCAGGGGGTGTTAATTGAATCAGTGCGCTATCGCCATTACTTGGGAACGAACAGGTGGGAAACTCGTTACGGCGCGGTTATCCTGGCGTCAGCGGGGGACCCGAAGTGGGTTTCCTTGGGAGCAACCTCAGCCATTGCGACCAATCTTGCGCGCTCGTATTCCGCCGTGCGAATGGGAACTGAGGACAAGGACTTCCTTGTGCTTCTCAAACAACTCTATCAGCAGCTTTGGGCTCCGATTGAGAAGGCCCTGTCTCCTGACACGAAGCTGGTGATCATCAGTCCGGATGCTGATTTGAACTTCGTTTCATTTGCCACACTGCTGGCGGAGGACAGTCAGTTTCTCGGCCAGAAGTATTCCGTTCGATACGTCAGCAGCGGTCGCGATTTGCTGCGGGAGGTGAAGCCTTCTGCTTCTTCGGAGATGGTGGTCTATGCCAATCCGGATTTTTCCGGCGAAGGGCCAAAGCCCGACACCAATTCGACCACAAGTCTGCTCGCCATGCGCGCGGTTGAAATGCGTGATTTTTCCCGTGTGCAATTGACGCCGCTTCCCGGCGCGGCAAAGGAGGGCGCTTTGCTTGAGACGGAAGCGAAGAAATGGAACTGGCCGACAAGTGCGTTTTCAGGCGCGGCGGCGACTGAAGCGCAGCTTTACACAATAAAATCACCCCGCATTTTGCACCTGGCTACGCATGGGTTCTTTTTGCCGCAGACGGATAATGAACTTGGAACCGGTGAAGGGACGCGTGGCGTTGGAGGGATGAAGTCAATTGGGGGCGATACTGCGCTTGGGCAACTCGGTCCGAAGTCGCACGTCGTCTTGAAGAACCCGATGCACCGGAGCGGGCTGGCGCTGGCCGGCGCGCAAGCGACGCTTGAGGCGTGGAAACGAGGTGAAGTGCCGCCGACGGATAACGATGGCATTGTGACGGCGGAGGAAGTGGGCAGCCTAAAGCTGGAAGGCACCTGGGTGGTGACCCTCTCGGCGTGTGACACGGGAACGGGCGAGGCACGGTCGGGCGAAGGCGTGCTGGGCTTGCGTCGCGGCTTCATTCAGGCCGGCGCGCAGAATCTGTTGATGGCGCTGTGGCCCGTGACCGACGACGACACGCCCAAGATGATGCGTGATTTTTACGAAGCTGCGCATGAAAGCGGCAACGTGCCGAAAGCATTGGCCGAGGTGCAGCGAGACTGGTTGGTCAAGTTGCGGAAGGAACGTGGTCTTGCTGCTGCGGTTCGCATCGCCGGCCCGTTCATCATGAGTTCGCAAGGAGCAATCAGATGAAATCCCCCATTGTCCCCGGGCTGATTGCCCCTTTCCCTGTTCTGTTCGCTGCGCTGTCATACGGTTCGTCCCAAGCTTCCAATCTCGAAACCAGCGCGACGATGATCGCTCGATGCATTGGGTTTTCACCCCAGTGCGCAGAAAGTGTGATTCAACAAAGAAACCAAGCGACCAAGTAAACGAACTAGACAACGTATGAGCGAATTCAAATTCTCCTGTCCCCATTGTCGGCAACACCTGCAATGTGACGAGCAGATGTCCGGCCGGCAGATTCAATGCCCCAAGTGCAACCATCTGATCCGCATCGCGCCGGTGCCGGGCAAGAGCGCTCAGTTTAACCCGTTTAACCCGGAGTCCAGGCAGACCTCGGCGACGTTTATTCCCTCCGGGGTACAACCCCGAACAAACTATTCACCAGGTGAAGGCAGCCCCCGCTGAAATCGCCCACAAAATGACAACAAAGCGGCTATAGCCATCCTGAGATTGAACCATGCCAGAAACACGAAAATGTCCTGAATGTGGCGCGGTACTGCCAGGCGACTCACCCGGCGGCTTGTGCGTGGCGTGCGGGCTGCGCGGCGCGTTGGATTTGCCCAACGAAAATCCTTCGACCACGCCGGAGGGACAGGTTGAGAATCCAAGCCCCACCATTCGCGTTGAACCGTTGAGCGAAAAATCCGGCGACAAGATTGGCCGGTATAAGCTGCTGCAGGAAATCGGCGTCGGCGGCATGGGCAGTGTCTGGATGGCCGAACAGGAGGAGCCGGTTCGCCGCAAAGTCGCGCTCAAGGTCATCAAGTTGGGCATGGACACCCGGCAGGTCATCGGCCGGTTTGAAGCCGAGCGGCAGGCGTTGGCCCTGATGGACCATCCGAACATTGCCAAAGTGCTCGATGCCGGCGCCACCGACACCGGCCGGCCCTTCTTCGTCATGGAACTGGTGCGGGGCATTCCCATCACCGACTACTGCGATAAACACACCCTCTCCAGCCGCGAGCGGTTGGAGTTGTTCATCCAGGTCTGCCAGGCCATTCAGCACGCGCACCAGAAGGGCATCATTCATCGCGACATCAAGCCCTCGAACATCCTCGTCACGCACCACGACGGCACCCCCATGCCCAAGGTCATTGATTTCGGCATCGCCAAGGTCACGACCGGCCAGCGGTTGACGGACAAAACACTGTTCACCGCCTTCGAGCAATTCCTCCGCACGCCCGCCTACATGAGTCCGGAGCAGGCGGAGATGAGCGCGCTGGACATTGATACACGCAGCGACATCTACAGCCTGGGCGTTTTGCTCTACGAACTGCTCACGGGCTAGACGCCCTTCGAGGCCAGACGACTTCTGCAAGCGGGTCTGGACGAGATGCGCCGGATCATCCGCGAAGAAGAGCCAGTGCGACCCTCGACCCGCATCAGCACGCTTGACGCCGCTGAGCAGACCGCCGTGGCGAAACACCGTCAATCCGAGCCGCCGAAACTGGCGGGCCTCATTCGCGGCGACCTGGACTGGATCGTGATGAAGGCGCTGGAGAAGGACCGCTCGCGCCGTTACGAGACGGCAAACGCGGTTGCGACCGACATCCAGCGTCACCTGCACAACGAACCCGTAACCGCCTGCCCGCCGAGCAACCTCTACCGCTTCCAGAAACTGGTGCGCCGGAACAAGCTGGCCTTCGCCGCCGGCAGCGCGGTGACTGCCGCGCTGATCATCGGGTTGGGCGTTTCAACATGGGCGTTTGTTAAAGAGAAGGCGGCTCTCCGACGCGCCATCGCCTCTGAACGCGAGCAAGAGAGTTTGCGCAAACAGGCGGAGCAGGCCCGCCAGCAGGCGGAAGCCAGAGCCTATGCCTCGGACATGACATTTGCCTCGCAGTCGGCGAATTCAACCGGCAGCCTAGGAAGTGTCGAGCAGGTGCTTTCCCACTGGCGGGACAGCAAGCCAGACCTGCGCGGGTGGGAGTGGTATTATCTGAACGGCCTGTGCCATCGCGACCGCCTCACGATTCGTGGAGATAGCAAAGGGTTTTTCTCCGTAGCTTGGGGCCCGGATGGCAAACGGCTCGCCTCGGCGGGTGGAGACCACACAGTGAGACTCTGGAACGCTCTCACGGGCCACGAGATCATGAAGTTCCACGGCCATGCTGACGAGGTGGTGTCCGTCGCCTGGAGGCCGGATGGCAAACGACTGGCCTCCGCCAGTGCGGACAAAACGGTCAGAATCTGGGATGCGGACACCGCCAGCGAGATAGTGACGGTGCACGGTCACAGCGATGAAGTACGCTGTGTGGCTTGGAGTCCGGACGGCAGGAAGCTGGCTTCTGGCGGATGGGATCAGACGGTACGGTTGTGGGATGCGGTGACTGGAAAGTTGATCCACACGTTGCCTGGGCGGGCGCACATTCGAGAAGTGAGTTGGAATAAGGACGGCACCCGTCTAGCATCGGCTGACTCCGCTGAGTCAAGATCCTCTGTGACGGTGTGGGACACGGCGAATGGCAAAGAACTCCTTATCGTTGGCCATGGAGGTATCCTGTCGGTTGCATGGTTTCCGGATGACAAATGGCTGGCGGTAGGCGGCCACGACAATTGCGTCAGAATCCTGGATGCCGCCAGCGGCTCGAACATCCTTACTATGTGCCATAAAGCTTCGGTGATGTCGGTGGCGTGGAGTTCTGATGGAACGCGGCTGGCTTCTGCCAGCCGGGGTGATGGCGAGGTCAAGGTCTGGGATGCGGTGAACGGCAAAGAGATTCAATCCTTCCGAGGACATCTGGGTGCTGCCTGGTCTTTGTCCTGGCGTCCGGATGGAACACAAGTCGCGTCGGCCGGTTCCGATGGAACAATCAGAGTGTGGGACTCGAACCACCGCGATCAATTCCGCACCACCCTACGCCAACCTGGTAGGTCGATTTCCGTGGCGTGGCGCCCGGACGGCAGCCAACTGGCCACCGGAGGTTCAGACGGATCGGTTCGAATCTGGGACTCGACGCGTGCCGTGGAATCGGTGGTTCTCCCAGGAAGCACCTGTTGGGTGTGGAAAGTGGCTTGGAATCCCACTGGAGCAACGCTCGCCTCGGCAAGAGACGATGGCGTCATCAAGCTCTGGGATCCAACGAGCGCCACGGAAGCCTGGTCGGTACAAGGCCACACAAAAGAGGTCAGAGCACTGGCTTGGAGCCCGGACGGAAAGCGGCTGGCCTCGGGCGACGGTGACGGCCACCTGAAAGTCTGGGACGCCGCCGCTGGAAGGTTGAGCGCCACGTTCGATCATGGAGGCGGAGGGGGGAGGGCGTTGGACTGGAGTCCGGACGGCACACAACTGGCCACCGGGACCGCGGGGAGTGGGATCCTGGTTTTGGATGCACTTGGCGGCAAAGCACGGTGGACGCTGCGTGGACACACTGAGTACTTGCGGTCGGTGGCCTGGAGTCCTGACGGCAAGCGACTGGCCTCGGCAAGCGACGACACCACAGTCAAGGTTTGGGACATTGAGGCAGGCCGGGAACTCCACACGCTGCTCGGCCACGTCGGCCAGGTTTATTCGGTCGCCTGGAACCCGGGCGGAACCCGGCTGGTTTCGGGGAGTTGGGATTCGACGATCAAGATTTGGAACCCCGCCACCGGAGCAATGGTTTGTACGCTCGACGGGCATAACGCGCCGGTCCAATCGGTTGGGTGGAGTCCCGACGGCACGCGCATCGCCTCTTCCGATATTTCGGGGACAACCCTCATCCACGATTCCACGCCCGGGCACACCGCCGAGAGGAAACAAAAGCTTGCCGAGTCGGAGGAACACCCAGCGAAAGCTCAAGGGAGCAAGGAGGGGGAGGCGGAATGAACCCGACCCGCGAGCAAGCTCTGCTTGCGATGGCGGTAGCCGAGCAGATCGCAGGTCGCCCGCATCTCCACACCGCGAATGCGATGGCGACTGCACGCCGCGCCAGCGCATCAAGGCATTCTTCACAGCCAGCTAACGGGCCTTGCAGTCCGTCCGGCGCAAGACCCGCCCGAACCGCCCAAGGAGTGTTGAGTCGGGCCGTTTGATTCGATTCCGTAGCCGCTCCCCGGTGTGCGCCTCGTGGAATAGCGCGTGCGGTTGCTCTGGGGCCGGCGGCAGACGTTATTTCACGGGGCACGCCGGCTGAAAGCCCCGCGGCCTGCCCGCCCGTCCTCACGATTCTCAAAATCATCTGTAAGTTTTCCCCGTCGATCACGTTGGAAGGGGTGAGCGGACAATAGAACCGAAACACTGAAAGCCTATGAAAAAATGCACTTCTTGCGGACACGATAATGGATCGAGGCGGCGCGCGTGCGTCCAATGTGATGCTCAACTGCCATCCACCGTCTTCATAGAGGCTCCGTGGGCGAAGATTTCCAGACCGGCTTCGCTGCGCTCTCCAGTGGTCGAATCAAAATCTGAGCGGTTCACTTGGGTGCTCAACTTGTCACAGTTCCGGAAGACCATGCATGCCTTGGTTCGCGTCATTGCCCTTGGGACTGCGGCGCCGGACAACACGTCTCACGCGATGGGCACTTGGATACAAGTTTGCTCTCCTGAACTACAGATGACCGGTGACTGACCTTCGCACGCGCCGGTGCCGACGCGAACGTCGCCGAAATCGAACAGGCCCCTTTGAAAAGCTGATTGGTTACAACACGACAACACGAACAACCCAAAAAAGAAATCATCATGAAATTTATTCCAGCAATATTGGTCACCACGTCGTTCACACTTTTCCATATCGGGTGTTCAACGACTCGACCCTCTGCTTCACCTCATCGCATCTCCGCTGTCTTGAATTCTTCGGCCCCTTATGTGGCCCTTACCAAGTCTGAACGAAGCCGGCAGGCGGTCGGGTACGGGGAATTGGGTGTGAACAGGTCCGGGCATGGCAACCCATCTCTTGCCAACCGCGTCTGTGACGAGTTCTTCGACGCTCACGCAGACTCCCTGCTGGAATTTGCTGTGCCCGAAGGCGCAAAAAAGTTCTTCGGCGTTGGGTACACGTTCTCATCATCCCTCTCGATGGAGTTCATCGTAAAGGCAGATGACAAAATCATTTTTCAAAGAAGACTCTTTGACGAGTACCCCCAGAAACATGTGGTTGTCGACGTCCCCATTCCCAAGGGCGCTCAGCGATTGACGCTCGTCGTCGATGCACTCGGTGACAAAACCGCCGACTGGTCCGCCTGGTGCTGGCCGCGCATCTACAGCAAGTAAAGGATCCCGGGTCAGTCCCTTAACCATCAAGAAAACACAAACGGAAGAAGCCGCTATGAAACCATCCAAAATGAAAACCGAACTGCCACCATCAACCCAACTCCGAAAAGTAGTTTTCGGAGGTTCGCTTATGAAACCAGAGCCACCAATACAGATTCGATTTTCCCGAACTTTCTTCAGTCTGCTGCTGGCGCTGGCCTGCGCCTCATCCGGCTGCGGCAACCGCAACTCCGAGACCGGCCAGGCGCGCGGTTCGGGCAACCTTCAAGCGGCCATCAAGGCCCGCACCGAAGCGACCGAACTTCAACTCGAAACATTCTACACCGACCAGGAAGTCCGCAACTTGATGCGCAAAGTTGCCGCCAAAGCAGAAGCCAAGCACTTCGAGGCTGACATTCTGATCAGCAAGGACCGCTACGCCGAAGCGGTTGACGCCTTCAAAGACTCCGCCCGCCTCTACCGTCAAGTGGCCGAGGGCAGGAAGCTGCTCGATCAGCTCGCCAAAGCGAAGACGAACACCGTCGCGGCGCGAATCTTCGCCGAGGCCACCGTCAAGCCGGAGCAACTCCAAGACGTCCGCCGCCTGGAAACCAACGTCAACGATTACGTGCAGGCCGGCGAGTTCGAGTCGGCGCTGGCGGAACAGGAGAAGGTCAGGGTGGCCTATGCGAATATGTTCCCCTCCGAAGGCGAGGCGACTCTCGAACAGGCCGTGGCCGCACGCAATGCCATGCTGGCCGCGCGCGACCAAATCAAAAATCTCCCACCACTCACTTCCGCGCTCGCCCTCGGTCAGTGGCGACCGCCCATGCCACCAACGGTTCCTACCTATCCGACACCGCCTGTCCCGGCCCCGTCACCAATTCCAACTCGGTCGGTGCGGTCGCCCGCCACCGGTTTCGGCACGCCCGCTCCCAGCACGCCCGTGCAGTCCACCTTCCAACAACGGCTCCAGCAGATCGTTGCGCGCGCGGCGGCTCTCGACCCGATACAGTCAGCGTTCCTAAAATTGCCGAAGCCCGGTTCCTTTGCTGATCTTCTGAGCCGCGCCAGCAATGCCGAGTCCACCGCCGGTTACGCGCTGGAGGAGCGGCAATACGCGCAGGCCCGCTCGCTGTTCCTGGCGACGGAGAAGCTTTATCGTGAGGCGGCGACCGCCCAACCCAATCACGAGGCCGTCTTTACCTCGCGCCAGTCGGCGGAAGATATGATGAAGAAGGCCGACGCCACCTTCAAGAGCAGCGCCCGACCCGTCGCTTTCCAGCGTGGCAGACAGGCGCTGGGCGACGCCAACAAGGCGGTGGCAGAAGATGACATCGAAGCCGCCAAGCCGCTGCTGGCCGTCGCCGCCGAGCAATTTGCCGCCGCCGTAGCCGAGGCCGAGATGATGAACGCCGAGGCGGATCGCCGACGGGCGTTGTTGGCGGGGCTGGCGTTTTCGAAGACCGCCACCGTTGACTTGGGCGGCGGCGTGAGCATGGAGTTCGTGCTCATTCTCCCCGGCTCCTTCATGATGGGTTCCGACATCGGCGAGGGGAGCGAAAAGCCCGTCCATAAAGTCACCCTCACGAAGCCGTTTTATCTGGGCAAGTTCGAGATCACGCAGGAACAGTGGCAGGCGGTGATGGGCAACAATCCAAGCGCCTTCAAAGGCCCGAAGCTGCCGGCGGAAAATTTCAGTTGGAATGATTGCCAGACCTTTCTGGGGGTATTGCAGGAAAAGACGCGTAAGAAGTTTGCCCTGCCGACGGAGGCGCAGTGGGAATACGCCTGCCGCGCGGGAACAACGACCAGTTACAGCTTTGGCGACGGGGACGCCGGCTTGCCGGAGCATGCCTGGTTCAATGGCAACTCCGGAAGCATCACGCATCCGGTGGGCGAGAAGAAACCGAATCCGTGGGGTCTTTACGACATGCACGGCAACGTGGCGGAATGGTGCGCCGATTGGTTCTCCAACTCCTATGCCAGCGGAGACGCCACCGATCCGCAAGGTGCGTCGTCGGGGAGTTCTCGTGTGGTGCGCGGGCTCGGGTGGCGCGACAGTCCAGGGTGGTCGCGATCCGCCACCCGCGGCGCCAACGCTCCGACCGATCACTGGGGCCACTTCGGCATGCGGTGTGTGATGTTGGTGGGTGAGGCTTCTCCCTGAGCCGGCTATGAGGTTGTTGAGCCGTTCGTATCGCGGGATCAAGTTCGCCCCGCCGCCCGCCGAGACACTCCAAAACCTCCCAATCATACCAAGTCCAAGAAGCACAAGCTCATTGGTGCCAGTCTGAATACACCGTTGTTGTCCTGCGGTTTGGCGGTCGGCCCAGGCGTACTCGCTTCTCCGAAACCGCAACCCGGCTGGCCCGTGACTGCGGGAGGGCCTGTCCGGGGAGCCGCGGCGCTCGGAAACATAGCCGGGGACGCCAAGCTTGAGATCGTGGTTGGTGCGATGGATTCCAGATTGCACGCTTTGAACGGTGATGGGATGGTGGTTGCCGACAACTGGCCGAGCTTTGTGGCTACCTCGACATTGATGGCAACCTGCTGATCTCGGACGATCCCTATCTGGGGGTCAGCGCCGCCGGGGGCATCCTGTCATTCGCCGGCGCGCCGGAAAAAACCGGCCTGCGTGTGAGGGCGCGTGGGTAAGCCGACGTGAGGCTCGCACCGCGAGGGAACGAGTGGCTCGGCGCGCGTCGTTCACGCCGCTTCAATTCCCGAACTGACGTCCTGTGTGAAAGGGCGGGCATTTCAATTCGTAGCTTGAAGCGGCGTGAACGCCGCGCGCCCCTGACTTCGCAAATGCCGCGTTACGGCTGGGGCGCGGAGTATCGCCTCCGCCAACACTGTCGCCCTGTCAGGAAGCCGGCGCCCCGCCCACACAATACAACTTGCTCCCCGTGCGAATGAAGAGATTCCCCCGCGACACCGCAATCGTGGCGCGCAGGGTGTCGTCGCCATCATCGCCCATCGGAATGGTGCGGAGCAGCTTGAACTGGTCACCGGCCTCCACGATGAACACGTTGCCGCGGAAGTCCTGAAAGAAAATCCTGCCGGCCGCGCCCGTGGGTGAAGATTCGATTTTGGCGCGTGAGCCGAGTTCGCCGATCCAATCCGCCTTGCCTGTGGCCGGGTCCACGCGGGCGATGGCTTTCCGGTCGCCGTTCAGCACGTAAAACCTGCCCCGGTAAAACAGCGGCGTGCCGACGTCGCTGGACACTTCGCGGTCCTGGGTGATCCAGGGCAGGTCGCTGTCCTTGAGCGTCCCCGCGGCGCCGGCCTTGAACGCATAGACCGGCGAGCCCTTCGGCGCGCACGCCAGCACCACGCCGCCGCCGCTCACCGGCGAAGGCACCAACCGCCAGTGCGAGATGCGCGTCGGATTCCACGTGCCCCAGCGCCACAGTTCCGCGCCGGTTTTCGCGTCGTGGCCCGTGATGCAGTCGCCGCCGGTGATGAGCATTTCCGTCCGGCCCTGGTGCGCGAACGGAATCGGCGTGCTGTAGGCCTCATGCGATTCCATCACCGCCTCGCAAGCGCGCGCGTGCTTGAAGATTTCCTTCCCGCTCCGCGGTTCGAGCGCCAGCAGGTAGGAATCAATCGGGCCGTCCCTGCGTCCGCGGCCATGCACCGGCTCGTTGCGCTGGAGCACCTGGATGAACAGTTTGCCATCGTACAGGGTCGGGCTGGACGAATAGGTCCATTGGTAGGCGAACTGGCCGTAATCCTTTTCCAGGTTGCGCGACCAGATTTTCCCGCCGCTGAAATCAAAGGCAACGAGGTCGCCCGTGCCGAAATAGAAATAGACGAGTTTCCCGTCCGTGGTGGCCGACGGCGAGGAGAGACTGCTGCGCGAACCCTCGCCGGCGGCGGGAGCGATCTCGTGATTCCAGCGTGCGTTGCCGGTCTTGAAATCGAGGCAGATGGCGCGGAGCGTTTTCGTTTTCGTGTCGGTCGCGCTGACGAAGACGCAGTCATCCCAGATGATCGGCGTCGCCGCGGACGGCCCGGGCAGCGGGGCGATCCAGCGGACGTTGTTGGTCCTGGAGAAATCCGCGGGCAGGTCTTTTTCCGGGGACGAACCGTCAAAATTCGGCCCGCGCCAATGCGGCCAGTTTTCGGCGTGGGCGGGCGCTGCCGCCAGGACCGACGCCAGCGCCACGGCGAGGATTGCATCAAAGGGTTTCATGCGACGGCGGATTGTTCGACTTCGGTGCGGGACGTTCAAGCTCAATTCCCGACGGGTTGCTTTCCCGCCGCCACGCCCACGGCGATTGACAAAGTCGTTGTGCGCTGGTCGGCAGAGAAGGAGAGCCCGTAGGAATGACCCGCAAGTTGAGCTGGGTCGCGCGATTTTCGGGTGATCAGGCCCCGCACGGACAAAGCGGCCCGGCCCCGCGCAGGCAAGCGCGGGTTGGCTGGCGCGGTTGGATCCCAGCAGCTATGAGGGCGCGGACAGGAATCGGCGGATCATCGCGCCCGGTTGTTGACAGACGCGGCGCTCGAAATCGGGCAGCGATTTCTGGCCGCCGCTTGGGCCGCGTTGCTGTTCGTGCAGAAAGATCGCCAGCGACCGGAATAACGTGAGCAGGCGAGCCGAGTTGGTTTCGCCAACCAGGCACCGGTCCTCATCTTGGGTTCGGTCCCGACGATAATGCTGGCCGTTTTCGATCTTCCACTTGCCCCGAACCAGTTCCAACAAGCGCTCCGGCCCGGCTTCCTCGGGCCAAAGACTGGTCACCTCGTAAGCGATTTCTTCGGTGTGTTTGATGACTTGGCCGCGGCGGACCACATCGACCTTGCGCTGGAGGCGGACCAGTTGTGCGGCGCCAGCCAACCCCAAGGTCTGCGGCTCAACGGGGCAAACCCAGAGCGCCCGGTCTTCAATGCGACCGTGGTCCTTGTCGATCGTCTGAGCCGCCGGGGGGAAAAGAACCCGTCAAGAGTTGTTGGGCCTTGGCCAAAGCGAGTGGTTGATTGCCTTTGAGACTCAGCAGGTAATCGGCGCCATTGCCTTGCGTCAGTTGACGGACATTGGCCTTGGTCGTGTGGGCGGCGTCGGCCGTGAGGCAGAGGCCCGCCAAATCCAGCTTGGGAAAATGCGCGGCCACCGCGGCCTCCTCATTGGTGTTCTGGGGCACGGCCACTTGCTCGACCAAGCGCTGGCGGCCGGTGATGAAGTTGACCAGCGTCAGGGCCTTGTCCGCTTTGGGCTTCTGCAGTGCAACGGGGATTTCATTTTCCACTGCCTGCGCTTGGGTGCATGCGGGGGCGGGCTGGGCGTTTTTGACCACCTTGCCGTCCAGGTGCAATACCTCCACCGGTCGAGGATCCGCTTGGCCCATCCACTGGACCAACAGGTCTTTGAGCGATTCGGCGTCCACCGCCTTGAGCAAGCGTCGGAACGTGCGTTCGCTGGGCACGTCACATTGGCGGCGCGTGCCGGGGCGCGGGCGGCAGCGCAGATTTCGGCGCTGACCGTGATTGAGGCTCTGGACGAATTCGGCGATGGCATGGGGGTTTTTGCAGCCGGCGCACACGGCCAGGGCGATCAACGTCAGGACCGTCGCCAGTTGATGCCGTTTGCCCTTGGGCTTGCGGGGATCGGTCAGGCGGTCGCGAAAAATCTGCCAGAGCGAAGGCAATTGCTCGGTGGACACCGGGCAGGCGGGTGGCAAGGGCCGCTGATGTTCCGCCAGGGACGCGGGCAGTTCGGACGCACGCAATTGCTCCAACGCCAAGGAATGGAGCGCCCGCACCCAAATTTCCTTCGGGTGCTGGGTATCGGTGTAGAAGTCCTGCCAATCCCGCTGACAACCTTGCGTGGCCCCCAAGCGTTCCCAACCGGCGGCCTTGTAACACGTGCCCCGAAACTGTTGCGGGTCCACGAACGTCTCGACCGCCAGCACCGGATGTCCAAAATGCTGCTGCCAATCCCGGGCCAGTCGATCACAAGTCAGTTTCAAAACCCGCGAGGCCAGATTGGGCCAGCGGCCCGGCGCGGCCAACACCAGGAAGCGCTGGTTCTGCGCCAGCAGATGACGCCGTTGCGCCACTTGACGGGCGGACCAATGCAGCCAGCGATCGCGCGGCTTGAGATGAAAGGCCGCCGAACTGAACACCAGCAGCGCCAGCCACTGCCGCTCGTACTGGGCCACGTAGCGTAGCGTCTGGCCGACGACGGTTGCGTTCTTCAGATAATGTTCCCGGGACAGCAGGTCATCGAACCTGGCTTGTTCGGATGGCTCGATCAGACGCACACTCACGTCTCTGAGCAGATGGGGTTCTTGGGGCAGTCCCGCCACCACCGAGTCCGAAAGATGAATTGACATGCCCAGACTGAAGCAAATCCGCGAACGGTGCGCCAGCAAATTTCCCTTAAACCCTTAACCTCTAATCCGCTCTGCTACTCCTTGGCTACCGCCCTG
>Ga0247727_10011191_pt1 | contig 15711 bp, 16 predicted proteins | sample WisWelCaveWW1625_FD_202498 | JGI IMG/M metagenome (GOLD analysis project Ga0247727, IMG submission 202498) | Biofilm microbial communities from Wishing Well Cave, Virginia, United States - WW16-25 | ecosystem: Environmental > Aquatic > Deep subsurface > Groundwater > Cave microbial mat | place...
CCGTCGGGGTACTGGCGGATCTTGTCCTGATGGAAGGAGGCGGTCGGAACGTTCCCGCGCCGGAAGAGGATCCCTCGACCGTCGCCCCGGACGTCGTGGCAGGGCGCGCAGTAGATCGTGTAGCGCTCCCGGCCGCGCTCGAGGACGGCGTCGTCCACCGGGACCGGGCTTTCCGCCACGAACCCGCCGCCCGGGTCCTTTCCCTCGAACAGCGCCGGGTCCGCTCGCAGCTCCCCGCGTGCCACGGTCCCCGGGACGGGGGCGCGCATCGAGGCGCCGTCGTAGAAGAACGTGCTCTCCGTCTGGGCCAGAAGCTTCGGCTGGTTATCCATGCTGGGATTGATGTGGATCGGCGGCCGCGACGACGTGCATCCGCGCACGACGCAGCCGGCGAGCGCGAGACCCGGCAGGACGACGGCGAGCCGGGGAAGGCGGCGCCCCCTCATGCCCGGCCACCCAGGAGGTCCGGATGGGGGTTCCGCACCTTCGCCAGATAGGTGGTCCGCGGCCGTGTGTGAAGCTCCTCGAGCATCGAGTAGTTGCGCGGGTCGGCCTTGAGCTTCGACACGCGGCTGCCGGGATCGCTCACGTCGCCGAACACGATCGCCCCGGCCGGGCAGGCCTGCTGGCATGCGGTCTCGATGTCGCCGTCTCCGACCTCGCGCCCGGCGAGGCGCGCGTCGATCTTGGCGGAGTTGATCCGCTGCACGCAGTACGTGCATTTCTCCATGACGCCGCGGGAGCGCACGGTCACGTCGGGGTTCTGGAGGAGCTTCATGCTCTCGGGCGTGTCCTTGGTGAAGTTGAAGAAGTTGAACCGGCGCACCTTGTACGGGCAGTTGTTCGAGCAGTACCGGGTGCCGATGCACCGGTTGTACACCATGTCGTTCAGCCCCTCGGGGCTGTGGACGGTGGCGGCCACGGGGCAGACCTGCTCGCACGGCGCGTTCTCGCAGTGCATGCACGGGACCGGCTGGAAGACGACCTGGGGGTCCGCCGCGCGATCTTCCCCGTCCTCGGCGAAGTAGCGGTCCACGCGCAGCCAGTGCATCTCGCGCCCCTTGCGGACCTGGGCCTTCCCCACGATCGGGATGTTGTTCTCGCTCTGGCAGGCGACCACGCACGCGTTGCAGCCGACGCAGGTGTTGAGGTCGATCGCCATCCCCCACTGGGGCCCCGTCTCGTAGCCGCGCTCGTTCCAGAGCGGCGCGGGCGGGACGGCGTGGACCGCCTCCTTCGCAAAGCCGGGACTTTGCCGGTACTCCTCGAGCGCGGCCTCGCGGACGATGGGCCGCCCCTCCATGCTCCCGTGCTCCTGGGTCGTGCCGAGGAGGTAGGTCTCGCCGGTCGGGGTCAGCCGCACCCCCGTGTCGAAATCGGGCGCCGCCAGGGTCCGGAGGCGATAGGTGTCGAATCCCACACCGTTCCCGACACGCCCCGCGCTCGTGCGGCCGTAGCCGAGGGTGACCACGACGGTCCCGTCCGCCTGGCCGGGGACGATCCAGACCGGGAGATCCAGGGCGCGCCCTCGGATCTCGACGCGGACCAGGTCCTCGTTCTTCGCCCCGACCCGCGCGGCGGTCGCCGGGCTCAGGAGGACCGGGTTGTCCCACGTGATCTTCGTGAGGGGGTCGGGAAGCTCCTGGAGCCACCCGTCGTTGGCGAAGCGCCCGTCGTGGACCGTGGCCCCGGGCTCGAAGACGATCTCGAGATCCCCCGCGGAGGAAGAGGACGGAGCGAGGCCCGCCAGGGGACGGCCGACGACGGTCGGGACGACCTCGGGCAGCTCGCTCCCCGGCAGCACCCCGTCGTGGAGCACGCGTCCCCACTTGTCCTCGAACGCCGCGTCACCCAGGATCCCCTTCCAGCTCTGCCGGACGAGGTCGTAGCCCGGTTGCTCCTGGTCGCTCGCCAGGAGAGAGAGGATCTCGATGTCGCTACGGCCTAGATAAAGAGGAAGGATCAGTGGCTGGATGACGGCGAGGGTCCCGTCGATCGCGCGCGCGTCCCCCCAGGCCTCGAGGAAGTGCGCCCGCGGGAGATGCCAGGCGGCGAGCCGCGAGGTCTCGTCCACGTGGGAGGAGAGGGCGATCGTGTTCGCGACCTTGCCGAGCGCCGACGCGAAATCGAGATCGGCAGGGGCGTCGTAGACCGGGTTCGCGCCGAGGATCGCGAGAGTCGTGACCGTCCCCGCCTTCATGGCCGTGACCAGATCGGCCAGCGAGGAGCGGCTCGAAGGCGCGGCATCCTTGCGCTCGTGATACGCGATGGTCTGCCCGACATTCCCGAGCGCGACGTTGAGCGCGAGGACTGCGGCGTGGACCGCAGGAGGCTGTCTCGGTCCCGCGACGATGAGCCCCCTCTCCCGGTTCGCCATGAGGTCCTGGGCCACCGCATGAAGCCATCTCTGATCGATCTCTCCCGCGGGAGCGGTGCCGGGCGCATCCACCGGGAGCCCCGAGCTCATGAGCTCCGCCGCGAGGGCGGCGACGAAGGCCGCCACGTCCCGGCTCGCGAGGCGCAGGCGGTGGTCCGCCATGGCGCCCGTCAGCGAGTACGCCCCCTCGACCGAATACAGACGGTTCATCGTCCCGCCCTCGGTCCCCGCGCGCCGTCCGGCGGCGAACCCTCGAGCGTTCACGATCCCCTCGGGATCGGTCAGGAACAGATCGGCGTCGAGGGCGAGGATCACCGCGGCGCGTTCGATCCTGAGAACCGTCTCGAGGTCCCGTCCCGTGCCGGTCGCGACGCCCGCGCGGGCGTTCTCGTCGTCCACGGCCTCCCATGTCGCCCATCGCATCCGGGGAAACCGGTCCTCGAGCGAGCGCCTCAGGCGGGCGAGGGTCGGGGAGGCGAACGACCCGGAGAGAACGGCGAGCCCCTCGCCCTGGCCCGCGGCGTGGGTCTTTGCGGTCTCTCCCCAGGCCGCGACGAAGTCGGCCCAGCTCTTCGACTCCCCCCGGTGGAGCACCTTCCGGGATCGGTCCGGGTCGTACAGGTCGAGGATCGAGGCCTGAACGCGGAGGCTCGACGCGCCGAGGGTGGAGGGATGCAGTGCGTTTCCCTCGATCTTCGTCGGGCGCCCCTCGTGGCTCTCCACCAGGAGCCCGTAGGCGCTCCTGCCGAACGGCATCGTCGTCGCGTAGCGGCGGGGGACCCCGGGGATGATCTCCTCCGGCGGGTTCGCGAACGGGACGATCCTCTCGACGGGGCGCCGGCAGGCCGCGAGTCCGGCGAGGGACGCCGACGCGCCGAGGAGGAGCATCATCTCCCGCCGCGAGACCCCTTCGGGAAGCTCGGAGGCGCCCTCGGGGAACTCTCGCTCCAGGAACTCACGGGACCCGGGAGAGCCCTCGATCTGCTCGAGGCTCCGCCAGTAGCTCCGACTCATCGGTGGCACCCGGAGCAATCCACCGGCGGATCGACCGGATGCTCCTGCTGGAGCCGTGCGGCGAGCACGGTCCTGTCCTTGGGCGGCGCCCACTTCATGTTCGTCACCTCGGACACCGGCCTTCGGTGGGGCGCGGGGTTGCGGTGGCAATCGAGACACCAGCTCATGCTCAGGGGCTGGGTCTGCACGACGACCTCCATCTCGTCGATCCTGCCGTGACAGCTCACGCACCCGATCCCGGCCGCGACGTGGACATCATGCCGGAAGTAGGCGTAGTCCGGGAGGCTGTGGACCCGGATCCAGCGCATCGGCCGGCCGGACGATGCGCTCTCGCGGATCGGCTCGAGCAGGGGGCTGTCGCGCTTGACGATCTTGTGGCAATTCATGCAGGCCGAGGTCGGGGGGACGTTCGCGACGGGAGAGATCTCGACCGACGCGTGGCAGTAGCGGCAGTCGAGCCCCATCTCTCCCGCGTGGAGCTTGTGGCTGTACGGGACCGGCTGGATCGGACGATACCCCACGTCGGTGTATTTCGGGGAGCCGTAGTACCACACGCCCGCGATCGCGAGGGTCGCGCCCAGCCCACCGGCCAGGGCGCCGAGCAACGGGATCTTGTTGGACCACGGAGGGAGGATCTGGGCCAAGCGACGTTACTCCCGACAGGTCCGGCGCCCTCCGCGAGACGTGGGAGCCGTTCCGACACGCCGAACGGAGCGTGGAGTGTACGTTGACGATCCGGAGGGGTCAAGAGCCTGCAGCTCGCCCAGAGATCTCTCCCGTCGCCGTCGTCTTGGGGTCGCCGAGAACGGCGCAAGGAGCGAGCGCACAGGATCGGGACCGGCGAGGTGTACCATCACGCTCTTCACTCGATGGAGGGGGCCATGAGGTACATCCACACGCGTGCGTGCGTCGCCGTCGTCGCTTTCTGCCTCGGGGCTCCCGCGGCCGCCGCCGAGGGGCGCACCCCGTTCTCCGTGGGCCCGGTCAAGGCGCAGCCGGGGGAGATGGCCTCGGGCCTCCTTCCCGTGCCCGCGGGCACGGACGAGGGGACCTTCATTCCCGTCACGGTGTTCCACGGTTCCCGGCCGGGGAGCGTTCTGGCGCTGATCGCGGGGAACCACGGATACGAGTACGCCCCGATCATGGCGCTCCAGCGGATGCGAGCGAAGATCGACCCGAAGGAGATGGCCGGCACGGTGATCCTGGTGCACGTGGCGAACGTGCCGTCGTTTTTCAAGCGAACCATCTACTACGGCCCCGTGGACGGAAAGAACCTGAACCGGGTCTATCCCGGCAAGGCGGAGGGGACCGTGTCCGACCGGATCGCCTACCAGATCACGCGGGAGGTGATCGAGCGCGCGGACGTCGTGATCGACCTCCACTGCGGCGACGGGAACGAATCGCTCCGGCCCTACTCGTACTGGGACGTGACCGGCGACCCGGGCGTGGTCGAGCGGTCCCGGCAGCTGGCTCTGGCCTTCGGGCTCGACCACATCGTGATGGACCGCGACCGCCCACGCGATCCCGCGGCCTCGGTCTACTGCTCCACGACGGCCACGACGCGCGGCAAGCCGGCGATCACCGTCGAGTCGGGCGCTCTGGGAATGACGGACCACGAGTCGATCGGCCGGATCGAGCGGGGGATCGAAAACGTCCTGCACCACCTGAAGATCCTCGACGGGCCCGTCCAGATGCTGGAGGCGCCGCTCTTCCTCGATCGGAGCGAGGTGCTCCGGAGCAAAGCGACGGGGATCTTCGAGCCCCTGGTCGAGCGGGGCTTCACGGTGGCCCAGGGAAGGCTCCTGGGGACCGTGAGCGATTTCTTCGGCAACCGGCTCCAGGAGCTGCGCGCGCCGTTTGGCGGCGAGGTGCTCTACATCCTCGGCACGCCGCCGGTGAGCGAGGGTGAGCCGCTGGCGATGATCGGGAGCGCGGTCGGCGAGAAGCCGTGAGGCTGGGGCGACCGGAGCCCGACCGCGCGTTCCACCCGTCCGGCGCCCTCGAATCCCGCGCCCCGGTGGTGCCCCGATGACGGTGCGTAGGCCCTGGGACGGCGATACGCGCTGGCGATACCCGAGGATACGGTGCTCCACAAGCTGGAGTGGTACCGGGCGGCGAAGTTCGGGGTTCCGGGCAACGCCGAGTCCGTCAGGCGCCTGTGCGGTCCAGGTGCGTGAGCAGCGCCCGGGCGAACGCCTCCAGGTCGTCGGGAACGGTTCGCAGCTTGGCGTGAACCAGTTCGCGTAGCAGCAGGTACTGATGGACGAGGACGTTGCGGAAGCCCGCCAGATCGGCGAGCGCATCCCCGAGGGGCGTGGGAACGACGCCGTGGGCCGCAAGGCGTTCGGGAATGTCGCGGTACTGCTCGAACTGGTTGAGCTCACCGGCCACCAGCACGTGCGCCCCGGCGTCCAGCGCGGACTGGATCCCGATCTGCATCTCGTGGGCGATCGCCGACAGCAGGTCGAGGTCTGCGCGCAACTCCTGCTCCGACCGCCCTTGGTGGCGGTGGAGCGCTTCGACCATCTGGAGCACGGTCCGAAGGTGCTGCTCGACACGCGCGCGATCGATCATGCGGCGCTCTCCAGACCGAGCCGCCGGCGCACCTCGCGCATCTCGATGCCGTGGAGGTGTCTCCAGTCGTCGTACCGCCCCGCCACCCACAGGCCGAAATCCAGCAGGGCGCTTTCGCCGCGCATCCAGAGCACCCGGCCGTGACGCGTCGCATCCCAGGCCGCGAGCGGGTGCGCAGCGTTCAGGACAACCACGTCCAGCGCGATGCTCCGCGCCGCCGCACTCCTCGATGGTTTGCAGGACCACCTGGGCGGCTTCGGCGCGCGACAGCCGCGGGAACCACTCCGGCTCGAGGACCACACCCAGATCCACGTCGCTGTCCGGGCGCGCCTGGCCCCGCGCGTGCGAGCCGAACAGCAGGACGGCCACGACTTCGGGTCGCCTCTTCAGCACTTCGACGATGGGATTGATCTCCGGCAGCATGGGAGCAGGATACCACGCGCTCACGCTCACATCGTTCTCTTGCCTCGAACTGCTCGACGAATCCGACGTGGAGGAGGCGATCCGCGGATCGAGGAGATCCTCGGAGTGTAACACGATGGTGCTGTCGGGCGAGCAGGAGTGGCGCTCAGCCGAGACCGGCCTCGCTCAACGCGCGGGTGAGCAGGTCGCCGAGTCCAAGGGCGTCGGCGGCACGCGCAAGATAGCGGTGATCGAGCCGGGATCCTTGGACCTTCAGAACACCCAAGACATCCCTCCACTGCCGATCCGACACCCCCGCGCCCATGCGGTACCATCGGAGCTTGTGGACGACGACGTCCTCGGGTGAGGCCAGGTACACCTCCGCACCGGGCTCGGGGCGGAGCGCCACCCGCCGCCTTCGCAAGAGCTGGTCGCGGTGGAGCGGATCGTCCGGCGACACGTGCACGTCGGCCTTGACGAGCATCTCCTCGTGGATCACGTTGAAGCTCGATCGCTCGTGCACCGCCCGCCGCACGGCCTCCTCGAGGACATGGAACTCCTCGCGCGTGGCTTCGACGAGCGAGTCCACGTGCTCGGGGCGCAGATCGGCGGCGATGTCCACGTCGAGCGTGGTCCGCACCTCGCCGTATACCGACGACGCAACCGAGCCGCCGATGCAGTAGCGGACGCCGAGCCGTTCGAAGACGCGGGCGAGGATCAGCGCGATCTCGATCGGATCGGGCGCCATCACCACCCCTCCCGATCCGGGTCCCAGCCGAACATCGCGATGGCCGCGTCGCGTCCGAGCGCGAGTGCCGCGAACCGCTTTCGGATCTCATCCGCGGCGGCCGCAGGATGGCGCTCACGCAGCCCGGCCATGGCGAGATCGCACGCGGCACGGGTGGCGGCCGAGAGCATCTCGGCCTTGCGCCAGGGCGGGAGGGCGCGCAGGCGCTCGATCAGGTACCGCTCCGTGGCGCGGTCGGTGTCGGTCGATTGGGTGCGGTAACCGTCCGGCTGGGTCCCGTCCGATGATCCCATCAAGACTTCACCTCCTGCCGGATCGCCACGGCACCCCGTGATTCCCGATCGGGTATCCGGATGCCGAAGCCCCGCTGAATTGTAACCCCCAGGGCGCACCAGACGCCTCCCGTCTCTGTATAATTCGACGTTCTTCACTCCACCGGGCCGGCTTCGAAGATGAGTTCCGGGAGGCGCAGAGGTTGGAGCGAACCCTGACCGAGAGGGAGCGTCGCTTCGCCGCTCGAGCGATGCGGCGGGGGAGGCTCTTCCTCGCGCTCTCGGTGGCTGGGCTTGCCATCGCCGCCGGGCTCGCCGCCTACTACGGCTGGCGCAGGCTCCACGATCCGACGTTCCCCGTGGGGGCGCGCGCGGTGATCGTCCTCCTGATCCTCCTCAACTCGCGCCAGAACCTGAGGCAGGCTCGCTACGCGAAGATCCTCGAGACCCTGACGGGCGAGACCCATGGCGAGGTCGCGGTACTCGCGCGTGAGGCGAACGGATGAGGCGGTCGATCCCGCGGCTCACGCTCGGCCTGGGGCTGGCGATCCAGGCAACGACGTTCGGCGCCGGGGCCGGCTGAGCGTGAGCGCAGCCGCAGCTTCCGGTCGGAAGCGTCCTCCAGCCTTCGAGCCTCGGGCCGCGGCAGTGGGTCTTCGGGGCCACGTTCCTGGCACAGAGGCTCGACCGCTTCCAGAACGGCGAGGAGACGATCGACGGCGAGGGACGCCTCAACCGCTCCCAGTCTCTGATCCTCTCCTTCGATGCGGGGATCACCGAGAGGCTCTCGGGTGGCCTCTCGTTCCCCCTGCGCCATTCCGAGCTGTCGGGGCCCGACGCAGAGAGCGCCTCGGGCCCGGGCGATCTGGACCTCTACGCCCGCTGGACGGCGACACGGCCGTCGGCGTTTCCCGAGGCTTTTCGCCTGCGCCTACTCGGAGGGTTTTCGTTGCCGACCGGTGAGGAGGAGACGGAGCCGGCGCTCGAGACGAACCTGCGCTTCGGCGCGGGCGCGATGTCGCTTCTGGCCGCCGTCGAGGCGTCGGCGGGGACGAAATCCGGCGCCCTCTCCTCCTACGGCCGCGCGGAGATCCGAGTGCCCCTAGGAGAAGGCGAGAGCGGTGTGCGATACGGCCGAACCTCGACGGCCGCCCTGGGGATCGACGTTCCGCTGGGCGCGCGCGGAGGGTTCCTCGCCCAGGCGATCGGTCAGCGGCAGGGGGTGGACGAGCTGGACGGGGTCGCCATGGAGAACCGGGGCGGGAGCTTCGCCTACCTCGCCGCAGGGGGGCGGATCGGCCCCGCGAAGGGGTGGCAGGGCTCCCTCCTGGTCGAGAGGCTCGTCCATGCGGACGTTCACGGGAACCAGCTCGTCGCGCCGTGGAGCCTCCTCCTCGCCCTCTCGCGGAGCGCGCCTTGAGCGAGCGAGCTCCGCTCTACCGCAACGTGTGGCTCTGGGCGTTTTTTCTCGGGATCCTGACGCTCACCGCGATCCGCCCGCTCCTCCGGCACGTGCCGGAGCCGCCGCCCGTGCTGGGGCAGGTCCCCGATTTCTCCCTGGTGGATCAGGACGGGCGGCCGTTCGGGAGCGCGGAGCTTCGCGGTCGGGTGTACATCGCGAGCTTCTTCTTCACCCGCTGCCCTTCCATCTGCCCGATGCTGATGCAGTCCGTGAAGCGGCTCCAGGACGGCTATCGGGAGAAGGGGATCGACGGGATCCGTCTCGTGAGCGTGAGCGTCGATCCCGAGCACGACACCCCGGAGCGGCTCGGCGCCTACGGAGAAGACCTGGGCGCGGATCCGGCGCGTTGGGCCCTCCTGACCGGCGAGCTCGAGGCGATCCGTGCACTCGCGTCGGACGGGTTCAAGGTCCCCGTGGGCAGCCCCGAGGCGGGCCCCGGAGGTCTCGTGGACATCGCCCACACGGGCAAGCTCGTCCTCGTGGACCCGGAGGGTGGGATCCGCGGCTACTACGACACGGACAGGATGGGGCTCGACGAGGTCTTCCATCGGGCGCAGCACGTCCTTCGCGAGAAGCGCAGGTGATGTAAACTTCCGCTTCATGTCGCGCGTCCAGATCGCCATCGTCGGGGGCGGAATCACGGGCCTCGCCGCGGCCCACCGTGTCGTGGAGCTCGGCCGGGAGCAAGGAGCCCCGTTCACGATCCGCCTCCTCGAGGCCAAAGATCGCGTGGGCGGGAACATCCGGACCGAGCGGGTCGGCGAGTATCTCATCGACGGGGGGCCGGACACGCTCGTCGCCCAGAAACCCGCGGCCGCGCGTCTGGCCGAGCGGATCGGCCTCGCGGACGAGATCTACTCCCTGGACGGCCGGCACGCGGGGATGGAGGTCGTTCGCCGCGGCCGGCTCGTCCGCGTGCCCGCCGGGTTCCTGATGATGGCGCCAAGGCGCATCGGGCCCATGCTTCGCTCGCCCCTGTTCTCCCTGCGCGGGAAGCTCCGGATGCTGTGCGAGCCCTGGATCGCACCGCGAGCGGACGGATCCGAGGACGAGAGCCTCGCCTCTTTCGTCCGCCGCCGCTTCGGGCAAGAGGTGCTGGACCGCGTGGCGGAGCCGGTGGTGGCGGGGCTCTACACCGCGCGGGCGGAGGATCTGAGCCTGAGGCTCACCGTGCCGCGCTTTCTCGAGATGGAGCGGAAGGAGGGGAGCGTGATCCGCGCCCTCCGCAAGGCGGCGCGGAGGAACGGGACAGGCGCGGCCGGCCGGGCGTCCTTCCAGGCGCTGCGGGGCGGGCTCGGACGCTTCGTCGAGGAGCTCGTCCGACGGCTTCCCGAAGGGAGCGTGCTCCAGGGGATCCCCGTCGAGGCGATCCGACCCGATCGCGCATCCGGCGCGTGGAAGCTCCTGTGTGGCGAGGGGCGCGCACTCGAGGCGGACGCCGTGGTCCTCGCGTGTCCGGCCCCCGCGTCCTCACGCGTCCTGGCAGAGGTCGATCCCGATCTCGCCGAAAGCGTCGCCGAGCTCGAGTACGCCTCGTGCGCGACGGTGACCCTGGCGTACCCTCGCGGCGCGATCGGCGCCCCTCTCCGGAGCTTCGGCTTCTTCGCGCCGAGGGCGGAGCGGCTTCCCCTCCTCGCGTGCAGCTACGTGAGCCTCAAGTTCGACGGGCGCGGTCCCGCGGACACGATGGTGCTGCGCGTCTTCCTGGGCGGGGCCGCGAGGCCCGAGACCCTCGAGGGCGACGACGGGCGGCTCGTCGAGCGCGCCCACGCGACCCTCGCGGGCCTCCTCGGGATCGAGGGGAGGCCGGTCCTGAGCCGCGTCCACCGCTTTCCCGGATCGATGCCGCAGTACCGCGTCGGGCAGGCCCGGTGGATCGCCGGCATCCGCGCGCGGGCCGAGCGGCATCCGGGGCTCCTCTTCGCGGGGAGCGTGGTCGGGGCCATGGGGCTTCCGGACTGCATCCAGTCGGGGGAGGACGCCGCGGGGGCCGCGGTCCGGTTCCTCGCGGAGCAGCCGGAGCGGCTCCGGCAGGCGATGTAGGAGCCGCTGCCGCCCCGCTCACCCGTCCCCCAGCACGGTGGCAGTCTCGGCCTCTTGTGCCATATTCTCCTCTGCGTGACATTCGAGGCGAGGAGGTGGCACGTGACCCAGACCAAGACCCGATTGGGTGCCGGCGGGCGGATCGTGCTCCCGGCGGAATTCCGGAAAGCCATGGGGGTCGAACCGGGCGACGAGCTGGTCGTGGTGTTGGAGGAAGACGGCGTCCGGCTCCTGACGCCGCGGCAGGCCGTGCTCCGGGCCCAGGCTCTCGTGCGGCGCCACGTCCCTCCCGGGGCGAGCCTGGCGAAGGAGCTGATCCGGGAGCGACACAAAGAGGCAAGGCGTGGCTAGCGTCGTCCTCGACGCCTCGGCGCTCCTGGTTCTCCTCCATGCCGAGCGTGGCTTTGAAGCCGTGGCGGCGACGCTGCCCGGCGCCGCGGTCAGCACCGTGAACCTCTCGGAAGTCGTCGGGAAGCTGGCCGAGCGAGGAATGCCACCCAAGCTCATCCGGGCGGCCCTGCTGGGCCTGGGCCTCGAGATCCATCCGTTCGATGCCGAGATGGCATTCGTCGCGGGCGAGCTCCGCCCGAAGACGCGGGCCCGCGGATTGTCCTTGGGGGACAGGGCGTGTTTGACCCTGGGGATCTTTCTGTCGCGTCCGGTTGTCACCGCGGACCGGAGCTGGAGGAATCTCGGCGTCGGGGTGAAGGTGACCGTGGTTCGTTGAGCACGGCGCCGACCGGACCTCACGAAGCCGGCTTCAGGTACCTCTCCATCCACCCCAGGAGCCGCGCGAGCGCGTCGAGCCGGTGCCCCCGCTCGCGGAACCCGTGCCCTTCGCGCGGGTAGACCACGTACTCCACCGGCACCTTCTTCCACCGGAGCGCGGCGTACAGCTCGTCGCTCTGGGGCTTGGGGACGCGCTCGTCCTCCGCGCCCTGGAGGATCAGCGTCGGCGTGCGGGCGCGGTCGAGGTTTCCGATGGCGGACCGCTCGCGGCACAGATCGGCGTGGTCGTAGCACCAGAGGGCCCAGTGGACGAGAGAATTCTCCGCGGGAATGTCGGTCTGCCCGAGGAACGACTCCCAGCTCGAGATTCCAAAGAAGTTCACGCCCGCCGCAAAGCGGTCGGAGTATCGGGTGACGCCCAGGGCGGTGAAGTAGCCCCCGTAGGAGCCACCCATGATCCCGACGCGCTTCGCGTCCACCCATCCTCCGGAGACGAGGTGATCCACGCCGTCCAGGAGATCGGTGAACTCCTCTCCGCCGAGGTCGCCGTGATCGGCCTTCGCGTACTCCACGCCGCGTCCGGTCGATCCGCGGTAGTTCGGGAAGAGCACGACGAAGCCGCGCTCGGCCAGGGCCTGTCCGGGCGCGCCGTACGAGTTGAGCCAGCCGTCGGTGTACTGCGACTCGGGCCCCCCGTGGACGATGACGACGAGGGGGGAGCGGGTTCCTTCGACGAACGTCGCCGGGCGGATCAGGATTCCCTCGATCTCGAGGCCGTCTCTCGCCTTCCAGCGGATCGTCTCCTGCGTCCCGCGCGGAAGAGCGTCGAGATCGGCGTTCGAGCTGACGAGACGCCGGGGCGGGGGAGGGGAGGACGGCTGCGCTGTCTCGGTCCCCTTCCTCTTCTTCTTCCTCGTTCCCTCCGGAGCCGCGGGCGGCGCGGGAGCGAGAGAGACCGCGTAGACGTCCGCCGGGCTCGCGGAGGTCGAGCCGGCGAAGGCGGCTCGGCTTCCGTCCCGGGACCAGCTCGAAGCGGTCCACACGACCGGGCCCGGGGAGACGACCTGCTCCCATGTCCCGCGAGCCGGATCGACGTGATACGCGGTGGTGCGGGTGCCGGCGACCGCGGTCACGGCCAGGCGTCCATCGGGGCGCCAGGAGATCGACTGCGCAGTCTCCTCGCGGGTGCCGGTCAGGTTGCGCGGGGTGCCGCCCGCCGCGGGGACGATGAGCATGCTTCCGGTTGACGGGTCGGAGGCGTCGACGCCGCCGAGCCACGCGATCGTCTTCCCGTCCTTCGACCAGGCGACCTGGTCGATCTTTCCCACGACGGGAACGACGTCGCGCCGGTCTCCCCGGATGGGGAGAACGACGATTCGCTTGAGCATGTAGGAATCGTCCACGCGATTCTTCTCGCTCGCCGCCGCGACCAGCGCCGAGCCGTCGGGGGCCCAGTCGAACTGCCACGCCGAAAGCTCTCCCAGAGATGCGAGCGCTTCCGCCTTGCCCGAGACCACGTCCACGATCCAGAGGCGGCGGGGGCGAAGATCCTGGTCCGCGACCTTCCAGTCCTTCCCGGCCTTCTCCTCCTTCTCTTTCTCCTCGGTCTTCCGATCGACGGCGGCGAATGCGATCCGGCTCCCGTCGGGCGACCACTCGAACGCGGCGACGTCCGTCTTCTCGTCGGTCAGCGAGAAGGACTCCCCGCCGGCCAGCGGCAGGATCAGCACGCGCGTCTTGGCGTCCTTGTCACCGCGCTTGGCGAGGAAGGCGAGCCGATTGCCGTCCGGAGAAAAGCGCGGAGAGTGGTCCTCGCCGTCCGCCATCGTCAATCGCCGCGGATCGCCACCGGAGAACGGCACGCGCCAGAGGTTGGACCAGGCGGGACCGGGTGCGGCCTCCGCGGGGCGCCAGCGCGTCCTCTGGAACACCACGGAGCCGCCGTCCGGGGAGATCGCCACGTTCGAGACGGTGACCGTGTCCACCACCGCCTCGGGAGTCCACTTCCAGGCTGGCTTTTCTTCCTGCGCCGCGGCGGATGCCGAGGACAGTGCGACGGCGACGAGAAGCGTGGCGGGAAGCCCTGGGAGTCGGTTCAAGAAAACCCGCGGGAGACGCGGGCCCGTCCTCGGGCCTGCGTCGGACGCGGGTTGCGGGGGTCCGGGGGCAGAGCCCCCGGAGGGTCGAGTTTCGGTTGCTGTCATCGAATTGAAAAGGGCGGCCGGGTCGTCCCGGCCGCCCAGAAAACCAGGGTACGTCTTCGTCTAGACCGGATACCTGCTCTGCGAGCACTGGAGAGCCGCGTTGTCGTCAGCCTCCAGGGTCCGCGGGCCGGTTCCCCCGGAGTACCCCCCCACCATCGTTGCCCCGGTGACTGTGGTGTGATGGATGCCGAGGGTGTGCCCCAGCTCGTGGGCCATGATGGACTCGGTGTCGATGTTCGAGCCGTTCGTGTTCCACGCGTAGCGGGAGTTATAGGTGACATCGGTCTCCACGATGACCTGCCCCGACTGCAGGACGAGTGCGGTAAGGGCAAGGCACGTCCCGCTGCAACCGTTCCCCTTGGCGAACAGCATCGTGTTGATCCCGTCCGTCGCCCAGCCTGCGGTGGTGGTGCCGGCGTAGGTGGGATTGTGGTTCGCGCTCGTGACGTTTCTCCACGACGCCAGCGCGTTCTGGAGCGCGCCGTCCTTGCCAGCGCCCTGACCGGAGGTATTGAGCCTCCACGAGATGTTGGCGTTGGCCCAGTGGGTGAAGCCGCCCGGATCATTGCAGGTGACCAGGTAGCCTGCGCTCACCCGGCCGACGGCCGTGTTCTGGAGCATCCGGAACGCCCACAGGGGCGACGAGGCGACCACCGCGACGGCGAGGACGACGATTCCGATCGTGAGCATGCGCTTCATGGTCTGCCTCCTCACCGCGCCCGCGCCAGGTCGCGGACCTGACGGATGAACTGGTTCAGCTCGATCCCCTCGGCTCCGCCTGGAGCCTCGGAGATCCCCTTCCAGTCGGCGAGCAGCGGGTGCTGCGACGCCTGGCTGACCGCCCGCATCGCCGTCGGCGTCTCGACGATCGTGAACGCCCCCTGGCCGTGGTCGCGCACGGTGACGACACCGGGCGCTCCCGGCAGGTCCTCCCGGCTCAGGAACAGCGCGTACGACGAGCCGTATTCGAGCTCGACGCCGCCGACGATCAGGACGGTCTTGTCTCCGACCGTGCCGCCCATCACCGTGAAGGTGACGTCGCCGTTCCGGCCGCGGCCTCCCTTGAGGACATCGTCCACCGCCACCTTCACGTCGGTGAGGATGAACGTTCCCCCCTCGTTCCACCGGCTGTGGATGTCCACGACCCGGCCGACGACCACGCTCTCGTTCATGGACACGAGGTCGTCGAGCCCCATGCGGACGAGCGTCGTCGCTCCCGCCGGCGCGATCGCCGCCGCGAGGGCGACGAGCGCGAGTGCCAAGTGCAGCTTGCGTCTCCGAATCACCATGCGAGCCCTCCTTCCGGGAGGCGCTTTGCACCTCCCTGGTCACGCGCTCTTCTACGCTCGCGGTGCCAGGGAGTCAAGCTCTTTCTGCTCCCCGGGCGGCGAGAAACCGCAGCATCCGGTCGATCCGGGCGAGCGATCGCTCGCGGCCCAGAAGCGACAGCACCTCGAAGAGCCCCGGGCTCTCGCCGCGCCCGGTCACCGCGAGCCGCACGGGGTGGATGAGCTTCCCGGCAGCGATCCCGCGGGCGTGGGCGAGGTCGCGGAGCGTCGTCTCGAGCGGACCCTCTTCCCACGGCTCGGTGGCGGCGAGCCGTTCCCCGAGCGCCCGGAGGAGATCGTCGAGGCCGTCGCTCGCGAGGTGCTTCCTCGCCGCCTCCTCGTCGTAGTCGAGATCGTCCGAGGGATCCAGCAGGAATCTTCCCGCCTCCGGGAACTCGGCGAGGGTCCGGCAGCGGGGCGCGAGGAGCGTAAGGACTCGCCCCAGCCACTCGCCGCGCTCCGCGAGGTAGGCCTCGCTCCACACTCCCGCGGCGACGAGGCGCGGTCGCACCAGCGCGACCAGCTCTTCCCGGGGGAGATCGGCAAGGTACTGGCCGT
>Ga0247727_10011192_pt1 | contig 15711 bp, 11 predicted proteins | sample WisWelCaveWW1625_FD_202498 | JGI IMG/M metagenome (GOLD analysis project Ga0247727, IMG submission 202498) | Biofilm microbial communities from Wishing Well Cave, Virginia, United States - WW16-25 | ecosystem: Environmental > Aquatic > Deep subsurface > Groundwater > Cave microbial mat | place...
CTGACCGTACTTCTCGAGCAGCTCTTTCAGGTAGCGCGTCCCGGCCTCGATGTTTTGCGCTGGGTCGAACGCATCCGCAACGGCAAACCGCGCCGCCGTCTCTGGCATCAATTGCATCAATCCCTGGGCCTGTTTTTTCGACACCGCGCGTGGATTAAAGTTTGATTCCACCGCAATCACGCTTGCAATTAACTGTGCCTCGACGCCGTGCTTCTCCGCCGCCGCCCGGATGAGCTCCTCGAACGGCACGTCCAGCCGTTCTTTCTTCAGGGCAGGGAAGTAGTCTTCCGGCTCAATCGCCACGATTTCTTCGGCCGGGATCTCGACGCTTCCACCGGCCACGTGCAACCGCATCCGGGCTCCCAGTCGCTCATAGCCCGTCACCCGCAGCCTCTGCCCGTTCCTCATCACCACATACTCCGCCCTCGCTGCCTCTGCCCCCATCAGCAGCAGCAGCCCGGCCACCACCGCAATCGTTGCCGTTCTCTTCAACTATCCTCCGCTTCCGCTTCTCTGTGTTCCTCAGCGTACTCTGCGCCTCAGCGTCGGGATTGTTCTCTCTCCAGCCCGCTCATTTTGGGTCTTCACTGTCTTCCATCCCTCGACTCCCGACTCCCTACTTCCGATTTCCTCTTACATTTCCCAACGCATGTTCCTCAATCGCCGTTGCCACTCCCGCTTCATCATTCGACCCGGTTTCATGCCATCCCATCTTCTTCAGCTCCGCCACGCTGTTTGCCATCACGACTGGCACGCCCGCAAACTCGAGCATCTCCGTGTCATTCAAGTTGTCTCCGATGGCCATCACATCTTTCTGCGCATATCCCCGCATTCCCGCCAATTCCCGCAGCGCCGCTCCCTTCGAACATCCGGGATGGAGCACGTCCACCAATCCAAAGTCCCGCTGCTCATACTCCGTCACCGCCAGCGCATACTCCCCGCGCCCGTCTAGCCGACGCAGCACTGCTTCCACCGAGCGCATCCGACCCACCGGCCCGCTATACATCACTTGAATCGGGTCTTCCGTCAGACACCCCTCCAGCGGCGCGCACTGCGAAATGTACTCCCGATTTCGCTGGAAATAGCTCTTCCTCCCGGGAGCTCCCCAGTCAATCTGCTCGTAGACAATTTGATTCTCCCGAGGCCGGTCAAACACCACTGCCGCGCCGTCGCGAAACTCCGACGTCGCTTCGAGCACCCGCCGCGCCACCGTGCACGGCAACAGGTGGCGCAGCAGCGTCGTTCCGTCTGTTGATTTGATTACCGCCCCGTTGTTCACCACCATTGTCAGAGCACATAGGATCTGCCGGGCAATCGGCAGCGCAAAATCAAACCGACGCCCCGTCACCAGCGCCACCTCGACCCCGCGCTCGACCGCCTCGACAATCGCCCTCCGGTTCGCCTCCGGCACCTCGTAGCGGCTGTCCAGCAGCGTCCCGTCAATATCAATCGCGATCAGCTTTATCGTCATTGATTCATTTTACCGTGTCTTTCGCTCCATTGAACTGTTACCCGCACGTACTGTGTCGTTCGAACCGCCAGGTAGCACAGTCGTCTTGTCGGTCTCATAATGCTTTGAAGTTCAGTCTGGTAGGCGAGGGATTGCTTAACACTTGCCGAGATTGCGGAGAACAAGAATGTTGAAAACTGATCGTCTGCCAATGCCCTATTGCTTGACCACCTTCCCATCCTTCATCACAAAATTCACCTTCTTTAGTGCCCTGGCGTCCGCCAGCGGATTCTCCGGCGTCGCGATAAGGTCGGCCGCTTCGCCGACGGCAATCGCCCCGCGCTTGCCCTTCAGTCGTAGCAGTTCAGCGACATTGCTTGTCATCGCCTTGAGTATCTCCGGCGATGGAACCCCTGCCGCCAGCCACACATCCAGATACTCCAACGCCGCTTCGCCTCGGGTCTTTCCCGGCATATCCGCAAACGAATCGCTCCCAAACGCCATCTTCACTCCAATCTTGTACGCCCTCTTTAGCCGATCGAGGATCATCGCCGCGCTTTCCTTCGGCGGCGGGATGATCCCTCCCGAGTCGCCCATGAACTCGAGATGCGCCAGCGGAAAATCCGTCCCGACCAGGACCACGCCTTTCGACTTCATCAGCTTCAGCACGTCATCATTCAAGTCAAACCCGTGCTCAATGCTGTCGGCTCCGCCTTCAATCACCGCCCGCGCCGCATCGCTGCGGATCACGTGCACGCCGACAATCATCCCCGCCCGGTGCGCCTCCTCCACTGCCGCTCGCACTTCCTCCGCCGTTGAGTAAAACGCGCTGTTATCTGTCACCAGCTTGATTGTCGTCGCGCCGTAGTAGATGTTCTCCCGCACCGCCTTTCGCACTTCCTCCGGCGTATCCGCGTCAAGGTACTCCCAACGCCAGAACGCGCCCTGTTCCGGCGCCACCCCGTGCGACTGGCCGCCAAACGGAGTAATAATCTTTCCTGCGTTCAAGATCGTCGGCCCAGGGAACCATCCCTTTTCAATCGCCCGACGCAGGTCCGTATCCGCATAATTGGCTGCGTTGCCAACGTCCCGCACGGTCGTAAAACCTGCCTCGAGCATCCCTCGCGCATTCCGTACTCCTTGTAGCAGCCGCCAGCCCGTCGAAGTCTTCAGGTAACTTTCTTCCAGCCCTTGCTCCTTGCTCAGCCCCAGCGTTAGGTGCGTGTGCGCATCCATCAATCCGGGCATCACCCAACTTTTCGATAGGTCAATCACCTGTGTGTTCGGAGTGACCCGCACCTCGCCTCCCACTAAGGCAATCTTTCCATCCTGTACGACGATGGTTTGGTCGTCGGTGACTTTCCCCGTCGCAGGGTCAATCAGGTGCCCTGCCCGGACGACAGTCGTCTGCGCCCCAGCACTCCCCGACCACAGCAACGACCCAGCAACCATCAGCCCAACAACCAGCAGGCGTCTCGACCAACCTCGGCTGCCCATTGCTGTCGTCCTTCCATACCATTTCGTTTCCTCCGCCACTCGCTTCCTGATTCGCATGATTCCCTCCTTGATGGGAGCGCAGCTTACCACACCCCCTCCTGGTCATCGTGTTTCGTTCCGGCTCATCGGGAGTCGCTCAACGTCCAAATCATCCAGCGACTCAATTTCTCTGTGCTAAACTCCCGCCCTTCATGACCAGCACCCTTACCCACCTGGAATGTTCTGTCTGCGGCAAACAGCATCCCCACACGCAACTCCAGAATCTGTGCACCGCGTGCAGTAAACCTCTCCTCGCCCGGTACGACCTCCGCGCCGCCGCCCGCACGCTCATCCCTTCCAGCCTTGCCGAGCGCCCCGCCAGCATGTGGCGTTACGCCGAACTACTCCCCCCTCCCCCCTACGTCACCCTCGGCGAAGGTATGACACCTCTTCTTCACGCCCGCCGCGCCGGCGCCGCCCTCGGCCTCGATCATCTGTTCATCAAAGACGAAGGTCTCAATCCCACGGGCTCTTTTAAGGCTCGCGGCCTTTCTGCCGCCGTCTCCGTCGCAAAAAACCTCGGAGCGAAGACTCTTGCCATCCCCACCGCTGGCAACGCGGGAGGCGCGCTTGCCGCGTATGCCGCTCAAGCCGGTCTGAAGTCCGTCATCGTGATGCCTGCCGACACCCCTGCCGCAAACGTCCTCGAGTGTCGCGCGTTTGGCGCCGACGTTAGGAAACTTCCCGGTCTCATCTCCGACTGCGGCAAATACGTCAGCGAACACACATCCGCCGAAGGGTGGTTTGACGTTTCCACCCTGAAGGAGCCTTACCGTATCGAAGGCAAAAAGACGATGGGTCTTGAACTCTTCGAGCAATTTGGCGGAAAACTCCCCGACGTCATCGTCTATCCCACCGGCGGCGGCGTGGGCCTCATCGGCATGTGGAAAGCCTTCGACGAAATGCAAACGCTCGGCTGGATTGGAGCCGAACGTCCCCGCATGGTCGTCGTTCAGGCCGCCGGTTGTGCCCCCATAGTGAAGGCCTTTGAACAAAACGCTTCAACCTCTGAATTTTGGAACGGTGCAGTTACGATTGCTTCTGGCCTTCGTGTCCCCAAAGCCCTGGGCGACTTTCTCATCCTGCGCGCGGTCCGCGAGAGCCGTGGCATCGCCGTCCCCGCCACGGACGACGAAATGCTCGCCGCCGCCCGCGACCTCGCCGCACTAGAAGGTGTCTTCGCCGCCCCCGAAGGCGCCGCCACGCTCGTCGCCGCCAGGAAACTTGTTGTACAAAAATGGCTGCGTCCGACAGACTCTCTTGTAATCTTCAATACAGGCACCGGCTACAAATATCAAGAAGCCTGGGAGCGTGCCCTACCCTAGGCTACGTCCATGCCGCCATCCACCACCACGACCGAGCGGCTGTATTACTCCGATTCCTATCTCCGTGATTTTGACGCTTTGGTCGTCGCTTCAGAGCCTGCCCCCTCAGCCCAGGGCGAGCAACGCTTCCATATTGTTCTCGACCGCACTGCTTTTTATCCCAACTCTGGCGGGCAGCCGCACGACACCGGCAAGCTTTCCCTCGCCACCGTCCACGAAGTCATCGAGCGCGACGACGGCACTATCGTCCACGTTACCGACATGCCCTTCCCTCCGGGCCCCACTCACGGTTCCATCAAGTGGCCCCGCCGCTTCGACCACATGCAGCAGCACTCCGGCCAGCATCTCCTCTCTGCAGCCTTTTTGGAGCGCTTCAACTGGCCCACTGTTTCTTTTCATCTCGGCCGCGACGTTTCCACCATTGACCTTTCTGCTCCATCCATCGAATCAGCCCAGCTCGAATTGATCGAAGTGCGCACCAACGAGATCATCACCGAAGATCGACCCATTACCGTACGCCTCTGCACCGCTGCAGAGCTTTCCACCCTCGGCGTCCGCAAAGTCGTCGAGCGCGATGGCCCCATCCGCGTCCTTGAAATCGAAGGCTACGACCGCCAGCCCTGCGGCGGCACCCACGTTGCCCGAACGGGTCAGATCGGCGCCCTGCTTCTAAGAAAATGCGAAAAGGTGAAGCAGAACTGGCGCGTCGAGTTTGTTTGCGGTGCCCGCGCGATTCGCGCTGCCCGCACCGACCAAAGCCTACTCGCTGACTCCGCTCGCTTGCTCAGTTGCGGCCAGCCCGAACTCCCCGACATGCTTCGCCGTGCTCTCGAGGAGCGCCAGACGAGCCACCGCGCCCGCCAGCGTCTCGTCGAGCACCTCGCTGGCGTCGAAGCCCTTCTCCTGCTCGCAACCGAGCTTCGTCCAGGCAAGCCCGGCGCCCCCCGCATCGTCCAAAGGGTCTTCGACGAAGCCGACCCCGACTATCTTCGCCTTCTGGCCACGAAACTTGCTGCTGAATCCAATGTGCAAGTCCTCCTTGGTTCACGCGCCGGAGGTCATATTGTCTTTGCCCAGTCTGCCGGCCTGCCCGCAGACATGAACGCCCTCCTCAAGCAATGTCTTGCTGGAACAGGCAAGGGAGGTGGCACCTGCGACTTCGCCCAGGGTAGCGTCGCCGACCTGTCCGTACTTTCGGCCATCCTCGCCCGCGCCCTCGACTCGCTCCGCTCCTGACTTGCGCCTGGGCAATCCGAATCTCGGCGTCTTCTGCTGGTGCGAAATTTCTGCACCTCCCTCCCCACCCTTCGTTGCCTCTTCGGACACTCGACTTGACTTCTCGACTTAATATCCATTATCATGATTTGTTAACCTCGGTTAACATCGGAGGCCTTTTATGATCGCGCCGCGCTCTGACCGTTGGGCGATTCTCGCCCTGGTCCTTCTCCTCTCGATCGCCACCCTGGCTGCCTGGCAGTGGGGACGCCCCTCCGCCCCCGTCCGCGCCGCAGCCCAATCTCATCCCATGAGCCATCATCGTCCGCCCACCCTCGGCAGCGACACCTTTCAGTACGCCTATCCCGAAAAGCGTCTCGCCGCCGATCAGGTGTACAACCCCGTACCTCCTCCACTCTCTGACAGAGCAGTACACGAGTACGAGCTCGTCGTCCGGGATGTCGAACACGAAGTCGCTCCCGGCATCCGCGTCCCTTCCTGGACCTTTAACGGTACCGTGCCCGGCCCGGTCATTCGCGGCCGCGAAGGCGAGCTGATGCGTATCAAGCTCGTCAACCACGGCTCCGTTCCGCACACCATTCACTTCCACGGCATTCACCCGGCCGAGATGGACGGCGTCTTCGAGATGGTTCCTCCCGGCGGCAGTTTCACCTATGAATTTGTTGCACGTCCCTTCGGTGTCTTTCCGTATCATTGCCACTCGATGCCCGCCAGCCAGCACATCCACAACGGCCTTTACGGCATGATGATTATCGACCCCAAGGAAGGCCGCCCCCCGATGAAGGAGCTGGCCATGGTGATGAGCGCCTTCGACCTTGACCGCGACGGCGACGCCGATTTCTACGCCTGGAACGGCAAAGCCTTCCAGTATGCCGACCATCCCATCGAGCTGCAGAAGGGCGAGCCCGTTCGCATGTATGTTGTCAACGTGTTCGAAGAGATGATGGCGCCGCACATTCACGGCAATATGTTCGACCTCATCCGTTCCGGCACCGCTCTCAAGTCGGCCGAGCTTACCGATGTCGTCAGCCTCGGCATCGCCGAGCGTGCCATCCTCGAATTCAAGTACGACCACCCTGGCCCATTCATGTTCCAGTGCCACTTCTCCGAACACATGGAGCTGGGCCTCATGGGCTGGTTCGTCGTAAGTGACCCTCAAAAGTTGAAAGCTTCAGCCAGCTCGCCTCCCACTCCGACAAAGACCCCGGCTCATTTCCACGGGGCAGGGAAGTAGCCGATGAAGTCGCGCCCGCTCGTCTGGCTCAGCTTTCTTGCGCCGCTCGTCTTGCTCGCTGCGCTTCTTGTCGTATTCTATCGTTCGAGCGGTGGCCTCCGTTTTAACTCTCCCGCGCCCGTCGAGCAGATCGCCTTCGAGCGCGTCGTCTTTCTCCCCGACGAAATCGTGGCCCACGTTCGCAACGTCGGTCCGAAAGAAGTTACCCTCTCCCAGGTTCAGATCGGCTGGCTCAACCGAGCCTCCTGGGAGTTCACCGCCGAACCTTCGCCCACCATCCCTCGCCTCGCCACTGCTCGCGTCCGCATCCCATATCCCTGGACCGAAGGCGAGCCTTACGAAATCGTCCTCTTCTCCGCCGCTGGCCTGCCCTTCAGTCACAAAGTCGAAGTCGCTACCGCCACGCCGCTCTTCTCCGCGCACAGCTTCTGGACCTTTTCCATGCTTGGCGTCTACGTCGGCGTCATTCCCGTTTTCCTCGGCATTCTCTGGCTTCCGTTCCTCCGTAACCTCGGCGAGCGCAGCTACGGCTTTCTCATCAGCCTCACCATCGGCCTTCTGGTCTTTCTCGGCGTGGACGCTCTCCACGACGGCTTCGAACAGGCCGGCGAGCTTCCCGGCCCTTTTCAGGGCATGGCGTTGATTCTGATCGGCCTGTCCATCAGCCTCCTTGGCCTCTTTACTCTCACCCGCTGGCTCGAGCGTCGCCGCACCGGTCTCGAACAGCAGCAGGGGAGTAGTTCTGCGCTGCTGCTGGCCTATCTCGTTGCCTTTGGCATCGGCGTTCACAATCTCGGCGAAGGTCTCGCCATCGGCGGCGCCTACGCCCTTGGAGAAATCGCCACCGGCGCGCTGCTCATCGTCGGCTTCATGATTCACAACCTCACCGAAGGCGTCGCCGTCGTCGCCCCCATCGTTCGCTCGCGTCTCGGTAAAGGCGAAGGTGCTGTCTCCTGGCTGCATCTCCTCTGGCTCGGCGCTCTCGCCGGCCTCCCGACCATCTTCGGCACTTCTCTCGGGGCCTTCGCTCCCTCACCCGTTCTCGCCGTGCTCTTCCTCGCCATCGGTGCCGGCGCCGTCTTTCAAGTCGTTATCGAAATCCTCTCACAAATGAAGCGCGGCGGCCCTCTTGGAGCTCCGGCTCTTCTCACTCCCGCCAACCTCGCCGGCTTCCTCGCCGGTCTGGCCGTCATGTACGTCACCGGCCTCTTCCTGGCGGTCTGAACCCGGCGATGCTTCGCGCTGCAATCCTCCGCTTCGCATTGTCGATTGTGCTGGTAGCCGCGTTTCTTTTCCTCGTAGCGGGCCGCTGGGACCTCCCCATGTTCTGGGCTTTTCTGCTGGTCTTCTTCGGCATCGCCGCTGTCGGCTGGGCATTCGTCCACTGCAGCGATCCGAGTCTCCTTCAGGAACGCGTCAAACCCGCCGATCGCGGCCTCGACCCCTACACCCGGCCTCTCGCCGCCGTTTCCCTGCTTGCTTGCTTTACCATCTCACCGCTTGACGTCGGCCGCTTTCATTGGTCGTTTGTTCCATTCTTCGTTCAGTTTCTCGCACTTGTGGTCATCGCCGTTTCCTTTGCCGTCTGGATGTGGGCCATGGCTTGCAATCGTTTCTTTTTCGCTGCCGTCCGCATTCAGCACGACCGCGGACACCAGGTTGTAACCGCTGGCCCCTATCGCTTCGTGCGTCACCCGGGCTACGCGGTCGCGCTTTTGTTGTTTCTTGCAATACCGATCGCCCTGGGTTCTTGGTGGGGAGTGTTGCCGATGCTCGTGCTGGACGCGGTTTTCATCTGGCGTACTTCGCTCGAGGACCGCATGTTGCTCTCCGAGCTTTCAGGTTACGCTGGATTCGCCGCCGAAGTTCGCTACCGTCTCGTTCCGGGTGTCTGGTGAGGAATTCGGTTTGCTGTAACGCGACCTGCATGTGGGCGCGTCAGACGATCTTCCGGGGAGGTTGCTTCGTGCTGAAACTTGCTTCCGTTCTCCTCGCTTTCTTCTGCTCGCTGGCTTGCTATGCTCAGCAGTCTCCCCCTCCGGCCCCTGCTCCACAAACTCCTCCCCCCGCTGAGCGCATCGCCGACAACAGTTTTCTTCTCGAAGAGGCTTACAACCAGGAATACGGTGTCGTCCAGCACATCAACGCTTTTTTACGCAACAACGTCTCACGCCAGTGGGTTTATTCCTTCACGCAGGAATGGCCCATCAACCCCGCTCCGCGCCATCAGCTCAGCTACACCCTCACCGCCCTCAATTCGCCCGATTTTTCCGGTTCGGGCACGGGGCTTGGCGATCTTCTTCTCAACTGGCGATACCAGCTCATCGGTGATGGCGACGCTCGCGTTGCCTTTGCCCCGCGCGTGAGCCTGCTCGTCCCTAGCGGCAAATCGCGCTTCGGCCGAGGCACGGGCAGCACCGGTGTCCAGCTCAATCTGCCTGTCAGCGTTCTTGCCGCAGAAAAACTGGCCATTCATCTCAATGCCGGTGCCACTGTCGTCCCCAACGCCAAAAACGAACTCGGCCATCGTGCCGCTTTGCACAGCGTCAACCTCGGCCAGAGCTTCATTTGGCTCCTCCACCCTCGCGCCAATCTCCTTCTGGAAACTCTCTTCCTCAACGAAGCCGCTGTCGTCGCTCCCAGCGTGATCCGACGCGACCACACCGTCGTCCTCAACCCTGCCTTCCGCTGGGCCCACAACTTTTCCAGCGGTCTTCAGATTGTCCCCGGCATCGGCTTCCCCGTCGAAATTCCCACCTCCGGCGGACGAGCCCAGTGGGGCATCTTCCTCTATCTCAGCTTCGAACACCCCTTCAAACGCGGCCTCAACAGCAAATAGCCTCCTGGCTCGCGTTACTTCTGTGTGACACCTTCGTAGTATCCTGTAGCGCGGCGGGTTCGCCTCGCAGAAAGCGGCCGTGGGGCACAATCCTAAGGAGTCACACATGAAACGCCTGATTATCACCGCCTCGATCTGCTTCCTCATACCGGCTATTGCCTTTGCCCAGGCCCTCGCCACTCCAACACCCACTCCTTCAGTTGACCAAGTCCTTGACAAATACGTGGCTGCCCTCGGAGGTGCCGCCGCTCTCGAAAAGCTCAACTCCCGCGTCGCCAAGGGCGCCATCGAGTTTCCCGACCAAGGCGCTGTTGGCACCATCGAAATCTACGCCAAGGCTCCCAACCAGGTTTTTACATTGATTGAGGTCGAGGGCTTCGGTAGCATTCGCAATGCTTGGGACGGCATCGCAGGCTGGACCGACAACCCGCAAGCCGGTCTCAACGATTACTCACCGGCCGAGACGGCCAACGCCAAGCTCAACAACTTTCACCTGCCTCTCAAGTTCCGCGAGTTGTACGCCAAGCTTGCCGTCAAAGGCGCCGATAAGGTCGCCAACCGCGATGTCTGGGTCGTTGAAGCCGTTCCGACCGCAGGCTCGCCTCGCCTCTTTTCCTTTGACGCGGAGTCCGGATTGCTCGTCCGCACGGTAGTCGAAATCGAGACTCCCGCTGGTGTGGCCAAGATCGAAACCTACTTTTCCAATTACAAGGAGATCGACGGCATCAAGCTCCCCTTTACCTCCCGTCGTGTCTCTCCCCAGTTCACCAGTGTCGTTACCATCTCCGAAGTCAAACACAACGTCCCCATCGACGACGCTAAATTCAAAAAGCCCATGTAACGCCAGCAGCCCGTCGGCTCCCTTTCCCAAGGCACCGCAAATTCTTATATTCATTTCCGACTTCAGATCTTCGGGCATCTCAGGGCTCCTATCTCTTCTGGCCCCCTTCGTGCACCTTCCTCCCTCGGTTGGATACGCGCCACACCATCCCGGCACACTTTGACCCGCCTATCGCGGGTGTAGTGAATCTCCGCTCCAACCCCCAACTCATTCACCGTCTGAGGCTTGCACTTGCTTTTCCGTCCCCCCATGCACCTCGGCTAGAGACGCCGCATTCCTTCGCCTCCGCGCATTTACGCACACCGCCTGCGCCTCCGCCCACGTACTCAATCAAAGGAGTCTCCTCCCATGACGACTATCCGTGAGCAACGAGGCCCTCGCCTGAGCCTCGACGAGATTCGTTTTGCCGCCGCCGAAATGCGTGCGATCAATCTGACCGCCATTTTCGCCGCTGGATCCGGCCATCCCGGCGGCACGCTTTCCATCATGGATATTGCTGCTGCCCTCTATCTTCGCGTTTTGAACCACGACCCGAGCCAACCGAATTGGCCCGATCGCGATCGCGTCTTCTGGTCCGCTGGTCACAAGGCCCCTGCTCTGTACGTTGCCCTCGGCCGCGCCGGTTATTTTCCGCTCGATGATGTTGTTCTGCTCCGGCAGCTTGGCTCGCCCTTTGAGGGGCATCCCAACTCGCAGAAGTTACCCGGTGTTGAAGTTTGCAGCGGCTCGCTCGGCCAGGGACTCAGCATCGCCGTCGGCAACGCTTTGGCCGCCCGGCTTCGCAACGCAGCGCATCGCGTGTACTGCATCATGGGTGACGGCGAGCAGCAGGAGGGTAACATCTGGGAAGCGGCCATGGCCGCAGGTCACTACAAGCTCGGCAATCTCTGTGCCATCGTTGATAAGAACGAGCTGCAAATCGACGGCTGGGTCCGCGACGTCATGAATGTGGATTCCCTTGCTCAGAAGTACTCTGCCTTCGGATGGAACGTGGTGGAGATCGACGGGCACGACGTGGCTCAGATACTCGCTGGCTTCGAGTGCGCTGAAGCCGCCCCGGACCGCCCCACTCTCATCCTCGCTCACACCATCAAAGGCAAAGGCGTCTCCTTCATGGAGAATGAAGCCTCCTGGCACGGCGTCGCTCCCAATAAAGAACAGTTCGCTCGCGCCATCGCCGACCTGAAGACTCCTCTTGTCGCTGACGAGCGCGTCTCTGCATTACTTGCTCGCGCCACGGACAACGCCGTGAGCGTCTCGCGTCAGACCCGCGATCTCCTCCCCATGTTTGGCCGCGATTACTCGTGGAATTCTTCAGACACGATGCGGGTCGAAATGGACCCCACGCGGATGGGTTTCGGCCGGGGGCTCGAACAGGCTGGCGACGACCCACGCGTCGTCACCATCCACGCCGATATTTCCAGCTCCATCCGCATCTCCGACTTCGAAGCGAAGCACCCTAACCGCAAAAACCGCGTCTTCAGCGTCGGCATCGCCGAGCAGAACATGATGGGTGTGGCCGCAGGACTTGCCTGCGACGGCCTTATTCCCGTCACCGGCACTTACGGCGTTTTTGCCTCCGGCCGCGCATGGGACCAGATTCGGACCACCATCTGCTACTCGAATCTCAACGTCAAAATCGCCGGTGCCCACGGAGGCATTTCGGTGGGCCCCGATGGCGCCACACACCAGTCCCTCGAAGAAATCTCACTAATGAGCATCCTTCCCAACATGAACCTCATCGTCCCCTGCGACTCGATCGAAACTCGTCGCGCCACGCTCTACGGTCTGCTCGAACTCCACGGCCCCTGCTACATCCGCTTTGCGCGAGAAGCTAGTCCCGTCATCACCTCGGACGACACGCCCTGGCAATTCGGTGTCGCCAACGTAATCCGCTTCCGCCGCGAAGAACCTCGTTTCCATTGTGCCTTCCAGACTTTCCGTTCCAACAACTACACCACCGAGGAAGAAGTAGCCACTATCGTTGCCTGCGGCCCGATGGTTGCAGAGGCGATGCGGGCCGCTTGGATTCTGAAAAAAGAGTTTGGCCTCGAAACGCGCATCATAAACCTGCACACAATCAAACCGCTCGACGTTCGAGCGCTTGTGCTGGCCGCCGCCGAGACCGGCGCTATCCTCACTGCCGAAGAGCATCAGGTCGGCGGCTTTGGCAATCTTGTTGCCGGCGCCATCCTCCAGCACCGCCGTGCGTTTGACCGCCCGTTGCTGTTCGACCGTCTCGGCGTTGAAGACCGCTTCGGCCTATCTGGCAAACCGTGGGAGCTCGTCCAACACTTCGGGCTCACCGCCGAACACATCGCCGAGCGCGTCGCCCACCTCGTTGAACGCAAGCGCGACTTTGCCCACGGCAGAAAAGCTCAGCTCGAAGTGGGGCAGGAAGCCCAATCCGAGCCCAGCCTTCTGGCCGCTATCGAGTGTTCCCGGTGTCACTCTCTCATCCCCTTCGGCCAGTTCGTCGGCGAGTCCCCGCTTCCGAGCGACGAGCTCTGTGCGGATTGCGAGCGTCGCTCCGACGAGAACTGCACCTCCTGTCGCAGCCAGTGGGTTCTCTCCAATCCCTCTTTCTCCTACCTCTGTCGCGACTGTCGCGACGTCTGTGTCCCCTGCTGACCCCCCTCTCCGCAGTTGTAGGGGCACGCCAATTGTGGTGAGCGTAGCCAAACCATGGCATGCCCGCTCACTTGGTATCGCCGGCTTCCAGCCGGCTCAGGTGGTACGGGAACTCTCGCCTGTACTCCTCGTATTTCCGTCAGCCTGCTTCTAAAGAGTGAAACCACTGCGTCCAGTGCCCACCCTTGGTCTCATCGTTCCTGCATGGCTCCCTTCACGCTCGTTCTGTAGTACAGGCATCGCACCTGTCACACATATGCCCCTTCGGCCAGTAGATTCCGCCCTCATCCACGCCTAGCATTCTCGCGGAGTTATCCTAATGCGAAAAACCGGGACGGTTTTTTCTTGTCTTCTTCTCCTAGTGGCTCTTGCGACTGCTGTCTCATGGCACCAAGTCGAGGGGCAAAGTTTCGATTCCCGTGGGGATGTCGTCGCCCAGACCAGCAGCGCGCAAACGGAAGCCCCCACCGGTTTCGACGATCAGCCTAACGGCCTCGTAGAGCCTTCCCTCCACGAAGAGGATCGCGCCGACTTCGACGAAGTTGAGCTCATCCCCGACGGCCTGGGCCCCATCTACAACGCTCAATCTTGCCGGGAGTGTCACCAGAATCCCACCTCCGGTGCCATCAGCCAAGTGACTGAGCTCCGCGTCGGCCACACCGATCGCTTTGGTCGCTTCCTGAATCCGTCCATTCCGATCGACCATGGAAACGTCGTCATCACCGGCCGCTCACTCGTCAACGACCGCGCCATCTGCCCCAATCCGGAATTCCCCGAGGTGCAAGCTCAACAGCGCGTCCCGCCTGGGGCCAACGTGCGGACCTTTCGCACCTCGCTCAACACACTGGGTGACGGCTTTGTCGAAGCGATCTCCAGCTCCACGATTCTTCGCCTAGCCGCGGAACAGTGTCGCCGCACCAACGGGGTCATCTGCGGACAGCCCGTGCTTGTCCCTGTCCTCGAAGCTGGCGGTCGGCTCCGCATCGGCCGCTTCGGTTGGAAGGCTCAGCACGCAAGCCTGCTTTCCTTTTCTGCCGATGCTTACTTGAATGAAATGGGTATCACCAGCGAGCTGCTTCCCGAGGAGGTTACCACCCTCTGCGACACCGTCGCCGACCCCGAAGACCAGCCGGAAGATGGCATCCGTGGTATTGATCGCTTCGCTCGATTCATGCGCGCATCCAAAGCCCCGCCGCGGGACGATATCCTCGCTCGTAGCCTGGACGCCCAGATCGGCTCCGATCTTTTCGACCGCATCGGCTGCGATACTTGTCATGTGCCGACGCTCGTCACCGCACCGGCTGGCAGCATCATCAACGCAGGCGCCTTCACCGTGCCGCCGGCTCTGGGAGACAAGGTCATTCACCCTTACAGCGACTTCCTGCTTCACAACGTGGACACCGGCGACGGTATTGTCCAGAACGGTGGCCAGAACACGGCCAACAAGTTGCGCACCCCACCCCTGTGGGGAGTGCGCACGCGTACTCGCCTGCTGCACGACGGCTCGGCTCTCACTCTCAACGAAGCCGTACTGCGCCACGGCAGCGAAGCGCGATTGGCGATCCGCAACTATCGCGCGCTCACCGACCGCGAGCGCCAGCAGATCCTCACCTTCCTTCGATCGCTGTAGGGACCTGCTTCTTTCAGATGTGGGGCTCCGTGCCTGCCCCTCAAGAGCGCTCGCCTTCGTGGTGTGGCAACGACTCGCAGGAAAGTGTGATTCAGGATTCGCTATCGGTAAACCAGAGAAGAGTTTTATCTGACGAGGCGAACGTGTTCTGGAAGAAATCTGGGGCAATCTGTTAAGATGATTGGCGCATGGGCGGCTAGCTCAGCTGGGAGAGCGCCTCGTTCGCAACGAGGAGGTCGCGGGTTCGAATCCCGTGCCGTCCACCAGGCTCCCTCTTCAGATTCGCACCGGTGGCTATTGTCGGGGCTGCGCTCCTGTCCTCTGTGCGATTACTTTTTTCGCATTCTGGTAGAGTGCCCGGGCCTGTGGCAGAACCTCGATGGCCTTCTGCACCTGCGGGTCCTCTTCCAGTTCCACTCGGAACCCGTCGGACAAGCCGAATTCCGAGGTAAACACTTCTTTCTTGATTTTTCGCTGAATCCACGCCTGGTTTTCGGCAAGCTCCGGCTCGGTGTAGCGGATCCCCTGGCGATCCAGGAACCTGCGGAACTGGCTGAGGACCTCCTCGTTCACCTTGAACTCGCGCGTGATTTCCGGCTTCCGCCCCATAAACCAACGCGTGAACCCTCCCACGCCCTGCTCGTAAGGGAAGAAGACGTCGCGCGTCAGCAGCCGGGTCTGGAATTCGTTCAGCCGCACCAAAGCCACCGTCACGTCCGGCGTGATCCCTCCGCCGCCGTAGACCTGCCTCCCGCTGGCCGTCAACTTGATCTCTGTCGGCTGGTTGTTGGTTTTCCGATTGTAGTGGTACTCGTAGAGCGATACTGCCTTGTAGTCGCGCTGGATGAGTCGACCACTCGGCGTGTAATATTTCGCCGTCGTCAGCGCCAGCCCAGTGTTCTCTCCAAGCTGCGAAACCGTTTGGACCAGTCCCTTTCCAAAACTGTTTTCGCCCACGAGCAATCCGCGATCGTGATCCTGAATTGCCC
>Ga0247727_10011193_pt1 | contig 15709 bp, 18 predicted proteins | sample WisWelCaveWW1625_FD_202498 | JGI IMG/M metagenome (GOLD analysis project Ga0247727, IMG submission 202498) | Biofilm microbial communities from Wishing Well Cave, Virginia, United States - WW16-25 | ecosystem: Environmental > Aquatic > Deep subsurface > Groundwater > Cave microbial mat | place...
CCATACCGCCGGCAGATCATGCGGCGCCTCCGCGGCCTGGCAAATAGGGTTTACTGGGTCGACGGAGAAAAAAACCAGAACGGCCAGACTTACCCGCAACCGTCTATCCATGCTTGCGCTCCCTTCGGTTGGCTCTCTCTCCCGAAGGTACTTTACCTGGGTTTAACTCGCCGAAACAATATAATCAAGGCTACCCCGGATAAAATCAGCAAGCTGGCGATGAGCATGCGCGGCGTCAGCGGCTCTCTTGCTATAAGACAGCCGAGCGTCACCGCTACCAATGGATTCACAAAGGCATAGGTCGATACACTCGCAACCGATGCCACCCGTAAAAGCCAAAGATACGTGCTGAATCCAATAATAGCCCCGAATACGACTAAATAACCCAAAGCAAGCCACGAGCGAAGCGATACTTGCTGTAAGTTTAACCGCGCAAAATCTCCGTGCCAGGCCGCCAAAATAAGTAACACGGCGCCGCCGGTAAGCATTTGCATACTGGTCGACAAAATAGCCGATTCCGGAAGGCTCGCCTTGCGCGAATAGAGCGATCCCACGGCCCAGGCAAACGACGCGCCTAAGAGCACAATCGCCCACACAAGAGAAACCGAGCCTGTGTGATAAACCTCTGAACTCTGCGCTGCGCCGGAAGGATCGACCAGCAGCGCAATACCAGCAACTCCCAGAGCAAGGCCGAACCAAAGGCCAGACGACGGACGACGGCTTGCCCGACCGCGCCAATCCAGAACAACCATCCACAATGGAATCGTGGAAACCATCAAAGCGGCAAGGCCCGACGATACGTACTGCTGCGCAAAGACAACGCCGCCGTTACCACCTACCACCATCAAGATGCCCACCACCGCGGCTGAGCGCCAATGGGCGCGTTTGGGCCGAGGGAACCCCCGCAAACGAGTCCAACCATAAAGGACAGAGCCTGCCAATAAAAATCGTGCGGCGGCTAAGAAAAAAGGCGGCAACGTTTCAAGCGCATAGTGAATCGCCAAATACGTCGTACCCCAAAGCATGTAAACCAATAAAAACCCTACTAAAATACGGCGGCGGCTCGCAAAAGCGATAGGCATGTTAGCGGACGACTGGTAAGTTTTTTAGGATTGTACGGCTTGCAAAGAAGCAAGGAAACTGCGCAGCTTGACTTGGTGCTCCCCTGAAAGCTCGCTCAGGGAGAAACCCACCCTGCCAGGCGAGCCCTTGGCGGAGGCCTCATTCCAGGCTACCGTCGCTGTCGCATCAAACGGCGCGGTGTGGCTCGGCAAAAAAAACCGGATTTTAAAGACGTCATTTAAAAGGCGGCGCGGTGAAAGCAGGGCGCAAAAACCTCCCAAACTGAGGTCCTTGACCGGCGCTGCGACAGACTTGCCGTCGGCATGTATCAATTGAACGCGAACGCGATCTTTGCCGGCTTTCGGGCACTCCACGCGCACAGGCAAACGCCGCTCCTCACCAAACCACTGCGAACGGTCTAAACGTTCGTTCTGGGACTGCAGGCTATGGAGCTTTTCTTGGAGCTGTTGGCGTTCGGTGCGGGCGCGAATCAACTGGCCCTCGGATTCTTTCAGCTGCGCGCGCAATCCGGCCAGCTGATCGTCGAGCCGTTCGTTCATTTGATCGGCTTGCGCCTGCATGATCTCAAGCCGCGTGGACAGCGACTGGCGCATGGATTGCGCAGCCTGGATCTGGTGCACAGAGGCGCGTGTGCCGCGCTCCAAGCCCCAAATCATTTCTTGCTGATTGCGCAGGAATTGTTCCGCTGACATGAGCATGCTTTCAAGACCGGCCGTTCGTCGGCGCGTAAAAAATATCCCCACCAGCGCGCCCATAAGAGCTCCTGCAAAAAAACCAACAATAAGCCCGATAACGTCGAAGTTAGAAGCGGGCTTGGCCTGAATAGAAAAAGAACGCTCCGGCACCGAAACAGGCTGGGTGATCACAATCGGAGGTAAACGCGTGAAGGCGGCATCGGCAGCGTCTGTCCGCGCCAAGGCTTGGTCCATAGCCTGAAGGCGGCCGGTCCACCGGTCTTTACCGTCGCCTGCGCTTTCATGGGCCCAGGCAAGCGGCGCGAACAGCAAATAAACTAAAAACGCGCAAGCTTGTAGTGACGGCCGAACAATCAATCCGATCTTCACGGATTGACCTCCGGCGCGAATACGGCATCCTGCAATTGAATACTCGCTGTCTGGTAGGGGGGCAGTACGCGCGCGGCGAGCGCGTTCTCCTGTAAGCGCTCAACTTGAGCTTGCGCAATCAACTGGTTGTCTCGGTAAATATCCAGCTGCTGGCCCAAACCCGCAGTATTCCATCCCAAATCCACGACAATGAATCCCCACTCAGCATTCACTTGAAGGACCCGACCCGCAGGGCTTGTGGCGCGCGGCATCGCCACCGCTATTTTATCAAGCTCCACTCGCGCGGCGTCTTCGGAAGCAGCTAGAGGCGCAGGCGCTTCCGGCGCGTCTCGCCGCGCTAGCGTAATTTCTGTCTGCAAGCGGCTGATCTGCTCATCCCGCGTCTTTACCTTGTTTTGGAACGAGGCCAGCTGTTCGGTAGTTGTCATTAACCGGCTGATAAGCTCGCTCATTTCGCGCGTCTTGCCGGCCAAGACATGCTCGAGCTTGGCGGCGCGGTTAGCTTCGGTGCGCAAAGCGAGCTCAACCTGTGCTTGCCGAAGCTGGGATTGGGCAAGTTCGCTGTAGAGAATCGCGCGGTTGCGATACTCGTTGGCCAGCGCCACGCTCAAGGAAATAAGACCCAGCACGAGCGCCGTTTCCAGCAGCCCGATTCGGCTCAACAGCTTGAACATACGCCGCCCTTTGCGGAAATTCGCGTGGCCTGAACCAATTTTTTTGCGATCGCTTACGCCCAACCTTCAAACAAGGCCGTGGACAGATACCGCTCACCGGCATCCGGTAGAATAACAACAATTGTCTTGTTCGCATAGGCCGGTTGCGCGGCCAATCGCGCGGCAACCGCCGCAGCCGCGCCGCAGGAAATGCCGGATAAAATCCCCTCTTCTCTGGAAAGACGGCGCGCGAACTCGATAGACTCGGCGCTGCTGATCTGCTCGACCTTATCCACGATCGATAGGTCCAACGTATCCGGGATAAAACCCGCGCCGATACCTTGTATCTTGTGCGGGCCGGGCTTGAGTTCTTGACCGGCAAGCTTTTGCGTAATGATGGGGCTTTCGGTGGGCTCAACCGCCACGGACTCTATCTTCTTGCCTTTGGTGCGTTCAATGAAGCGTGACACGCCGGTAATGGTTCCGCCTGTCCCCACTCCGGAAACGAACACGTCGATCTTGCCTTGCGTGTCTTGCCAAATTTCAGGGCCCGTGGTCTGCTCATGGATCAACGGGTTAGCGGGATTCTTAAACTGCTGTGGCATGAAATACCGCGCTGGGTCCGACGCGGCAATCTCATCGGCCTTAGCGATGGCGCCCTTCATACCCTTATCGCCAGGCGTCAAAACAAGCTCAGCGCCGAAGGCTGCCAAGACCCGGCGGCGCTCCATACTCATGGTTTCAGGCATGGTTAACATGAGGCGATAGCCGCGCGCGGCGGCGATAAAAGCAAGCGCGATGCCGGTGTTTCCGCTCGTCGGCTCCACGATGGTCGCGCCGGGTTTAAGCACTCCGCGCTTTTCAGCGTCCCAAATCATCGAAGCGCCGATGCGGCACTTAACCGAATAAGCCGGATTTCGGCCTTCGATTTTCGCTAAGACCGTTGCCGTAGTCTTGCCGACGACCCGATTAAGTTTAACTAATGGCGTGCGGCCGATCGAGAAAGAATTATCCGCAAAGAAGCTTCCCATCAAGACACCTCACGTGTTCGCCGAAGATGCGGCCGGCGCCCGACAGCCATCATAAGCTACCTTAGCCGTCGCTTGAAACTGCCGCCGCAAGAGCCAGGTTCCGAACCCGATAAGCACCCCGCACACGACGAGCGTAACGAAAAAAATACCTTTTCCATAATCCGATAAAACGCTGAACTTGGCGCCCATCGCCATATCCAATAAACTAAAAGGCATCGCGGCGAGCATGCCCCAAGGCTTGAGCCGAATCACGCCTAAAGCAACGGCAAAGCGCGCCACTGCAAGAAAGATAAAAAAGATGCCGGCTAACGCCATGAGCGCCAGCGCAAAAACATGCCAAGCGTTGGACGCTCTGGCTGCGCCTTTGATCAGGATCAAACCTACGCCTATAACCGGCAGCCAGTAAGCGCCGCCTATCAACATAAACGGAACGCCGGCTATTTGCACAAGCCGCTGCTGCCACATGCGTCAAGACTCCTGGCGCGTGATCACCGCGACAACGTTGACGGCGAAAACATTCGGCAAAAATCGAATCACCGCGCGAGCGCCCAAGCCATAGAGCCGCAAAATGCGCAAGCGCCTATCCGCGCAATACCGCGTGAAATCCCTCAACGTCAAAAAACGAATGTTCGGCGTGCTGTACCAGGCGTGCGGCAAGGAAGGCGTTATCGGCGTGCGGCCGAATAAGCACAGGGATAAGCGTGCATCCCAATTCGCGAAATTGGGAAAACCAACGATTACCTTGCGCCCCACCCGCAGCGCTTCTTGAATCACCAACTCCACGTGCTTGACCTGCTGCAAACTCTGATTGAGCACCACATAGTCGAATGTTTTATCCGGCCAGTACGGCAAACCGCTGTCGATATCGCCGTGGAAAACAGAAAGACCTTTCTCCACGCATTTATGGATGGCCGCTTCATCTACCTCGATGCCCTGCACGCGCGCGTTTTTCTCCTCAACCAACCGAGATAAAAGCTCGCCATCGCCGCAGCCTAAATCTAAAACATGCGAGCCCGGCTCGATGATCTGCGCAATAACCTGATGGTCCAGGCGCGGCGTCTCGCGAGCCATCAGCGCTTGAGGCGGCCAAGGAAGTGCTTGACCAAGTGCTCCTGCTCCGGGTTGTCCACGAGAAACGCGTCGTGGCCCCAGCGGGAGTTGATCTCGCAATAAGTCGCTTCCACGTGTCTGAGCCGACATTGCCGGATAATCTCCTGCGATTGATACGACGGATAGAGCCAGTCTGATTTAAAAGCGATCACCAAAAACTTAAAATCCAGATCCTTGCCTTTGGGAAGCAGTTTTTCGCCGGAAACATCAAAGTAATCCATCGCCTTGGTCAGGTACAGGTAGGAGTTCGCGTCGAACCGCTTCACGAAATTTTCGCCGCGGCTCTTAAGATAACCCTCGACCTCAAAATCAGCGCTGAACTTAAAACCCATCTTCTCATCTTTCATCCGGCGTGAAAACTTCTCTTCCATCGCCTGATCGCTCATGTACGTGATATGGCCGATCATGCGCGCGACGGCTAAACCCTTCTCGGGTTTGGCTTGGCCATAGTAATGGCCGCCGTTCCATGCAGGGTCGGCCATCACCGCCTGCCGGCCGACCTCATCGAAGGCGATCTGCTGCGGAAAGTGCTTCAGTGTCGTCGCGATCGGGATGATCGAGCGCACCATCTCGGGATACAACGCCCCCCACTGCAGCGCTTTCATGCCGCCCATGGATCCGCCAATCACGGTAAGCAGCTTTGAAATACCTAGGTGATCGATCAGCTGCTTCTGGGCGCGCACCATGTCGGGGATCGTGACCAGCGGAAAATCCAGCGCGTAGGGCTTGCCTGTCTTTGGATTGATCGAGGACGGCCCGGTACTTCCTTTGCAGCCGCCGATGACATTCGCGCAAATGACGAAATACTTGTCGGTGTCGATCGCCTTCTTCGGGCCGATCATGAAATCCCACCAACCCGCGCGGCCGTCTTCTTTGTGGATGCCGGCTGCATGCGCGTCGCCTGAGAAGGCATGCTCGACCAGAACAGCATTGGTCCGCGCCTCGTTCAGCTGGCCATAAGTTTCATAGGCGAGCGTGATCGGCCCCAGACTTTTGCCGCAGTCGAGTTTGAGCTCATGCGGATGCTCCGCAAAGACGAACTCTTTCGTCTCGACGGTTCCTACAGATCGAGGCGTCATGCTATCCGCCGTTGTCTCCAGTACCGGCCCAGCTAGGGCCATTTTCTTTACGCCTTAACCAGAGCCTGATCGATATCCGCGAGGATATCGTCGATGTGCTCGATGCCGACCGACAGCCGCACAAAGTCGGGCGTGACGCCGGTTGCTTTCTGCTCTTCGGCGGAAAGCTGCTGATGCGTCGTCGTCGCCGGATGAATCGCCAACGTCTTAGCGTCTCCGACGTTCGCTAGATGCGAGATGAGCTGAAGCGAGTCGATGAACTTGCGCCCGCCTGAGAGCCCGCTCTTGATGCCGAATCCTAAAATCGCGCCGGCGCCCAGCTTGAGGTATTTCTTCATTCTGTCTTTTTCAGCGCTCGAAGCAAGGCCAGGATAATTGACCCAGCTCACCTTGGGGTGCTTCTCGAGGTGCTGGGCAACCGCCAGCGCGTTCTCGGAGTGCCGCGGCATGCGCAGGTGCAGCGTCTCAAGACCTTGCAAAAACAGAAACGCGTTAAACGGCGACATCGCGGGCCCCAGGTCGCGCAAGAGCGTGACGCGCGCCTTGATGATATAAGCGATATTACCCATCGGCGCGAGCGCCTCGACGAAGTTGATGCCATGGTAGCTCGGTTCCGGATCAGCGATCAGCGGAAACTTGCCGTTGGTCCAGTTGAATTTACCGGAGTCCACGATCAACCCGCCGATCGAGGTGCCGTGGCCGCCGATAAACTTGGTGGCTGAATATACCACGATGTCCGCGCCGTGCTCGATCGGCTTCATCAGGTAAGGCGAAACGGTGTTGTCGATCACAAGCGGCACCCCATTCTCATGCGCGAGCTTAGACAGGCCTTCGATATCGGCTACGTCCAGCTTTGGGTTGCCGATCGACTCGGCATAGAACGCTTTCGTCTTAGGCGTGACCGCTTTCTTGAAGGCTGCCAGGTCGTTCGATTTGACGAACTTAACCGTAATACCCATCCGCGGGAACGTGTAGTGAAATAAATTATAGGTTCCGCCGTACAGGTTGTCGGCTGACACGATCTCATCGCCTGCCTTGGCAATGTTCAACAGAGACAGCGAAATCGCCGACTGGCCGCTGGCAAGCGCAAGACCCAGAGCCCCGCCGTCTAAAAGCGCGATGCGGTTCTCGAGCACATCAGTCGTTGGGTTCATCAGACGCGTATAGATATTGCCGAATTCTTTGAGCCCAAAGAGGTTCGCCGCGTGCTCGGTGCTCTTAAATTGGTAGGACGTGGTTTGATAAATAGGAACGGCGCGCGCGCCGGTTGTCGGGTCCGCCACCTGTCCGCCGTGCAATGCGAGCGTTTCCGGTTTGAGTGTCTTCTGATCTAGGCCCATTCGCTTCTCCGTTCGGTTGTCTTGCGATTACCCACAATGACCTGACGTCCGCAGTCTTTCAATTCAATCGCTAAGCGCCCGCTAAGCATCGCAGCGATTAGATGCCGCTGCCGTCAATACCCGGCGCGTCTGGAAAAACCTGCATGTGCTTCAAACTGACGAATACTTTATCACCCTTGCCGACGCGCAGCTGGCGGTAGCGCTCTTGCGAAAGCTCAACGGTCACGAGCGTTCCGGTTTCGGTTTCCAGCTCAACCTTCACCAACGGCCCAGCGGCATTCAGATAGGTGATGGTAGCCGGAAAATGCGGCTGACCAACCGGTGCGGCATGTTCAATTTCCAACAGGTGCGGACGGGCGTAAGCCACCGCGCGCGTCACGCCATCTCGCGGCTCTTCCGGCGCGCCCGCTCCATGCTCGCCCAGGTGAAACTGCCCTTCCTCCACCCGGCCGTGAAACAAGTTCACGTTACCCAAGAAATTGTACACAAAAGGCGTGGCGGGGTGTTGATAAACTGTTTCGGGAGCGCCTTCCTGTTCTACCCTGCCTTCATGCAGGATAACCACCCGGTCGGCCACCTCGAGCGCCTCATCTTGGTCATGCGTGACGAAAACACTGGTAATACCGATCTGATCATGCAGGCGGCGCAGCCACCGGCGCAGCTCCAAGCGCACCTTAGCATCTAGAGCGCCAAAGGGCTCATCCAGCAACAAGATCTTCGGCTGCACCGCGAGCGCGCGCGCCAAAGCTACCCGCTGCCGCTGCCCGCCCGAGAGCTGCGACGGCAAACGTTTGGCAAGACCTTCCAAGCGCACCAACGACAGCAGCTCATGCACGCGCGCAGCGATATCGCTCTTAGAGAGCCGTACCGCCTTCGGCTTTACTTGCAAACCAAACGCGACATTGTCGAACACCGTCATGTGCCTAAAGAGCGCGTAGTGCTGAAACACAAACCCAACCTGCCGCTCGCGCGCGCTGCGGCTCGTTACCGAATCGCCGTAAAACAGCACCTCGCCCGCATCCGCCGTCTCAAGACCTGAGATGATTCTAAGCAGCGTGGTCTTGCCGGAGCCGGATGGCCCCAGCAGCGCGACCAGCTCGCCGGTGGGAATCCTTAGGCTCACGCCATCGAGTGCTTTGAACGCGCCGAATGTCTTGGTAACGTTACGGATGTCGATGCTCATGTTGAACCGTTGATCAGCTGACCGCTTTCGCTGTCGCCTCTCTTAGCGTTTGCCGAAGTTTCCATTCTACAAAAGTCTTAACCGTCAGTGTAACAAGCCCTAAAAACGCGAGGATCGAAGCCACCGCAAAAGCGGCCGCTGTCTGGTACTCGTTATAGAGAATTTCCACATGCAGCGGGATCGTGTTCGTTCGGCCGCGGATATGGCCCGACACAACCGATACCGCGCCGAATTCGCCCATCGCACGGGCGTTCAGCAGAATAACTCCGTACAAAAGCCCCCAGCGGATATTCGGCAGCGTCACCCGAAAAAACATCTGCCAGGGGCTTGCCCCCAGCACGATCGCGGCTTGCTCTTCTTCGGTTCCCTGCGCTTGCATCACAGGAATCAGCTCGCGCGCCACGAACGGAAAGGTCACGAACAGCGTCGCGAGAATAATCCCAGGAACCGCGAAAATAATTTTGATGTCGTGAGCCGCGAGCCACGGCCCCAAAGCGCCCTGCAGACCAAAGAGCAGCACATAAATCAAGCCCGAAACCACTGGCGATACGGCAAACGGCAGATCGATCAACGTGATCAACAACTGCTTGCCGCGAAAATCGAACTTGGCGATCGCCCAAGCCGCGGCGATGCCGAAGACCGTATTCAGCGGAACGGCGATCGCGGCGATAAGGAGCGTCAACCGCATCGCGGACACAGCATCCGGATTATTCAGCGCCCGCAGGTACACCGGGATGCCCTGGCTAAAGGCCGATGTAAAAACCGCAGCCAGCGGCACCAACAAAAAAAGCCCTAAGAAACCCAAGACAACGCCGATCAAACAAACGCGCACCCACAGCGGCTCGGACAACGAACGCCTGACGCTGGAGACGCCTGAGGCATGAAGAGCGATGCCCGCCATCACGCCCGCTCTCCTGTTGCCCGGGTGGTGCTCCACCACTGCAGCAAGTTGATCGCCAAAAGCATGGCAAAAGAAATCAGAAGCATCACAACCGCGATCGCGGTCGCTCCGGCGTAGTCGTACTGCTCCAATTTCGTCATGATCAACAGCGGCGTGATCTCGGTGCGCATCGGCATGTTGCCCGAGATAAACACGACCGATCCGTATTCGCCGATCGCCCGAGCAAACGCTAAGGTAAAGCCGGTCAAGATCGCCGGCAGCAATTCCGGAAAAATCACGCGCGCAATCGTCTGCCAGGCACTGGCACCCAGGCTGGTCGCCGCTTCTTCGATTTCTGAATCAAGATCCTCCAGAACCGGCTGCACCGTGCGCACGACAAACGGCAGCCCAATGAAGATGAGCGCGATAAGAATGCCAAGCGGGGTAAAAGCCACCTTTATCCCCAACGGTTCAAGCCACCGGCCGAGCCATCCGTTTTTAACGAAAACAGCAGTTAATGTAATACCCGCCACCGCTGTGGGCAGCGCAAACGGAAGGTCTATCAGCGCATCCAACAGGCGCTTGCCAGGGAAATGGTACCGCGCCAACACCCAGGCCACGAGCACGCCGAAGACGCAGTTGATCAGCGCCGCCAATGCCGAAGCGCCGAAGGTTAACCGGTAGGACGCCAACGCGCGCGGCTCGCAAGCCAGCTCCCAAAAACGATCCCACCCAAGCGTTGCCGACTTCGCGAAGGTAGCTGAAAGCGGAATGAGCACGATCAAGCTCAAATAGATGAGTGTGATACCCATCGCCAAACCAAAACCCGGTAAGAGTCGCCGCGATTTTATGGAGCGTGCCATGCTAAGAGCCTCTAAATGCCGAATCGCGTCAGTCTAGCGAGACTGGTAGATTTGGTCAAACAGTCCGCCATCGTTAAAGTGCGCCGGCTGCGCCTTTTGCCAACCGCCGAAAACGTCATCAATGGTGAACAGTTCAATTTCAGAAAACTGATCAGCGTAACGCTGCGCCACTTCAAAGAGCGTCGGTCGATAGTAATGCTTGCCGGCCAGCTCCTGGCCTTGCTCGGAATAAAGATACTCAAGATAGGCTTGCGCCAGATCACGCGTGTTGCGCTTGTCGACCACCTGATCCACGATGGCAACCGGCGGCTCAGCCAAGATGCTGATCGAGGGAACGACCGCCTCGAACTCGCCTTTACCCAGCTGCTTGACGGCAAGCAGCACCTCGTTCTCCCAGTTGATCAGCACATCTCCGATACCACGCTCGACGAACGTTGTGGTAGCGCCGCGCGCGCCCGAGTCGAGCACCGGCACATTTTTGTAAAGGTTGGCCACAAACTCTTTAGCCTTCTCTTCTCGCCCGTATTGTTTAAGCGCATAGCCCCAAGCAGCGAGATAGTTCCACCGCGCCGCCCCTGATGTCTTTGGGTTAGGAGTGATCACCGCCACATCTTCACGGATAAGATCATCCCAATCCTTGATGTTCTTGGGGTTGCCCTTGCGCACCAAAAAAATCAGCGTCGATGTATACGGCGAGCTGTTATTCGGCAAGCGGCTCTGCCAATTCTCGGGCAAGAGCTTGGCCTTATAGTGGATCGCGTCGATGTCGTAGCCAAGAGCAAGCGTCACGACGTCAGCCTCCAAGCCGTCAATCACCGCGCGGGCCTGCTTGCTGGACCCGCCGTGCGATTGCTCGATCTTGACGGTCTCGCCGGTTGCTTCTTGCCAGTGCTTGACGAAGGCCTCGTTGAATTCCTGATAGAACTCGCGCGTCGGATCGTACGAAACGTTCAGCAGCGTTCTCTCTTTAGCCGCCCAAGCATTTGACGCCACCGCCACGCCTGCAAATGCAAACGCGGCTATCCACCACCCGTTATGCTTCCTAATGAACATCTTTACACCCCTCTTTACTTTTCTATTAATCTATATAGTAAGTAGACTATTTAAAAATAAAATTAAATAGCGTACACCAACACATGCTTTTTCTCTTGGGCCAGCTTCTTTTCTCGATTAAGCATATCCATCAGGCTTTCACGCTCCAACACAAGCTCGATCGCTTCGCGCACATCGCGCATGACAGCACGGATGCTGCAAGTAGGCTCATCTCGGCACTCGGAGCAGCGCTGGTAAGCCGTTTGGCTAACGCAAGAGACCGGCGCGAGCGGGCCATCTAAAGCGCGAATCACGTCGCCCAGGCTGATAGCCGCCGGATCGCGGCCTAAAAAATAGCCGCCGCCCTTTCCCTTTTTGCTGCCCAGGATACCCTTATTTTTCAACTCGAGCAGAATGGATTCTAAAAACTTCTTTGGAATCCTTTCCTGCTGCGCCAGGTCGGCGATCAAGACCGGCCCTTGCCGGTATCGCTTGGCCAGCACGAGCAGCGCTCTTAACGCATATTTGGATTTCTTAGAGATCGCATTCATATTAGTTACTCTATAGGCTAACAAGAGTATATATTAAAACTGTGTTAGTCAACAAATTTTTTTGAGTCTCTCTAGCCGCGGATAAAGACCCACTCGCTGCGAGTAGAAGTCTTGGAGTCGAACCGGTAGCCGTCTTCTTGGAAGGTTTTCAGAGCATCTGGCTGGAGGATACGCCGGGTAACCAAAAAATGCGCCATCAGGCCGCGCGCTCGCTTAGCCAAAATCGGCACCATCTGGATGCGCCCTTTTCGATTTTGCTTAAAGCTGAGGGTTAAGACCGGCACGGTAAGACGCTCCCGGTTGAGCACGCTGGAGTATTCTTGCGACGCGAGGTTGAGGATCACTTGGCTTTTTTTATCGGATGCCTGGGCGTCCCGATCAATTAGGCGCGTAACGCGATCCGACCAGTACGCATGCAGATCTTTCCAGTCTGGCCCGGCAAGCTTCGTCGCCATTTCAAGCCGGTAAGGCTGAATCAGATCTAGCGGCCGCAAAACCCCATACAAGCCTGAAATGATCCGTAAAATCCCCTGGGAAAAGGTCAGATCCTCAACGTCAAAGGCGGCCGAGCGCATGCCGCGGTACACATCCCCTTGGTAGGCTAAAATCGCGGGCTTGGCGTTTTTGATGGTTGACGCGAGAGAAAGCCGCGTGAATCGCTCGGCGTTGAGCGTTGCAAGCTTGAGGCTGACACCCAAAAGTTTGCTCAGTTGCGCGCTCGATAAGGGCTTTAACTGCGCCAGCAATACCTTAGCCTGTTGGCCGCACTCAGGCTGCGTGGTCGCCGGCGCCTGCCAAGGCGATTCGAAATCAAGCGTTTTCGCCGACGACAAAATAGCAATCATGCGCGGCTAAACCAGAGCTCTCGACCCAGAGCCGCTTGTCAGGGGCTTTTGGCTAAGCCGCCGATCTCATGGTCGAAGAAAAAGAGGCCGCGGCCGTCTGTACCGGTGATCTTCAGCTTATCGAGGATGCTCTTAAACAAACTCTCTTCCTCGTGCTGCTCAGCCACGTACCATTGCAGAAAGTTAAAGGTCGAGTAATCTTTCTCGGACAAAGCAGAGTCGACCAGCTTGTTGATGCTGCGGGTCACCGCGCACTCGTGCTCATACGTCTGTTTGAATACTTTTTCGACCGATACGAAATCTGAAGGCGGCGCCTCTACCGTGCCGAGAGCGGCAAGCGAGCCGGTCTCATTGACATAGGTAAAGAGCTTCTGCATGTGCTGCATTTCCTCATCGGCCTGCTTGCGAAGGAACGCGGCGCAGCCGGGCAGCCCCTTGTAGGTGCACCAGGCGCTCATTTGCAGGTAGAGATTGGAAGAATAAAACTCAAGATTCACTTGCTTGTTCAAAGCTTTAACCAGATCCTTGCTTAACATGAAGAGCTCCTTTTTTAGCGTGCGAACACGACGGTTGATTATACCTTGTGATCAAGCAGCCTCTCCAGCACTTTCGGAAAGATCGGCCTTGCCCGCGCATCCATAGCGGCGCAGACAAATTTGGAAGCCAGCATAAGCTTACGATCCGGCATCCGGTGGATATCCTGAAAAAAACCGATGCGCACAGGCGAAAGCCGCGTCATCGTCAGGCCGATCTCAAACGCGTCACCGCTTCGCAGCGGCGATTTATAGTCGACTTCGGCCCGCACCACGACGAGGTATATACCCGATTTGATCAGCTCGGCGAAAACAAGGCCCGATCTCTTCAAGAACTGGTGGCGGGCATGCTCAAGGTAATTCTGGTAAACCGCATTATTGACGATGCCCTGTTGGTCGCATTCGTAATCACGCACCTCGCCGGTGAGCAAAAAGGCATGGCGCGGACTTTTCATGCCGACGCCTCTGTTGCGCTCCACACAGGAAGCGCTGAATCTGACTGCGTTGGCATAGCGTGCTCCCAGAAATGCGTCTCTTCATCAGCTGCAGGTAACACGCCGGCTTGCGCCAGCAATCGCTTAAGCTCAGTCGTTGATAAAGGCTTGACCGTGCGTGGTTTTGCAAACAGGTAACGCACCAAGATACGGTAGGCGTCGTAATCAAATCCATGCGCTTGCGGCAGAAAGCGCGAAAGGCCGTCTTCGGAGTAATTGAACGCGTGCATGAGGTTCCACTGGTCGACGATGAAGAGATGCCCCGCCGATGCATCCGTCTGTTTTTCTTCGATAAGCACCGGGCCGGAATAGGGCCAGACGCGCAAACGCCGATTTCGGAAAACTTCTTCAAGGCGAAAATTGTACGCAACCGGCTTTTCGCCGCCGATGCAAGCGCCCTTGCAACGCTTCAATGCATACGCAAAACAAGCGCCCTTTCCCGACTCAAGCCCCAGCAGCTTGGGGCATAATTGAGAAGCCTTCGCCGCCTCGGCCAAAAAATCTTTAGCTTGCCGCGCAGAACGGAAAATACCCAGAACTTCTCCAAGTTCCACCCCCGCATCGGGCGCAAGCGTTGCCACTTGAACGGTATGAAAACCATTTTGAGGCGTGGACGGGCGTATGACCGTCAAACGGCGCGCGTACCGCAGATGCCGGTTATAAAGAGGAAGCATCTGTTTAACTAGGTGGGATTCGAGAAAGAGCGCGCCAAGCTCGCCATATGTCGGGTGCGCTTCGATGCGAGCCGTTTGCTGGCAGAGGCGCATCTCTTTACCAGATGAGTGGTCGCTTGAAAAATGCGACAACACGCGCGAGCGCACTGTTAAGCTCTTGCCGATATAAAGCGCCTGGCCCACGGAATCCTTAAAAATGTACACACCGGGACCTGTGGGAAGCTTATCGAGAGCGCCGGCAGGCAGATTGGGCGGTAAAGAAGGCGTCTTAAGCAGCGCTTTCAGTGAACGATTCAAACGCTCTTCGGGAACATCGCGCCGCGCATGCTCAAGAAACAGCCAGACGACACGCGCGTCATCCAAAGCGCGATGCCGCCGGTCGCACGCGAACCCAAAACGCTCAATCAGACTGCTCAGTCCGTGATGCCGAAAGCCAGGGTAGAGCCGGCGCGACAGCCGGACCGTGCATAGGCAGGCGGCGCTCCACGGCTCTCCGATGCGCTCAAATTCATTCCGCACGAAGGCGGCGTCAAAACGCGCGTTATGCGCCACGAACACGGCTCCATCCAGCAATTCGCGCACGCGAGCTGCGATCGAACGAAAGTTGGGCGCACCTTCAACGTCTTGATCGGTGATGCCGGTAAGCGATTCGATCATCGGCGGGATCCGGCATTCGGGGTTGACCAGCGTCTCAAAAGTCTGCGTGACCGAACCATTCTCGATGCGCAGAATGCCGATCTCGATGATGCGGTTAAAGAGAGCGCTGCCGCCTGTTGTTTCAACATCAACGATAGCTAATTTTAAGGAATCGAACATGGGGCTGGGCGGCTCAGCGCTTAGGCAAGGCCAGTTCGCGTTTGTTGAGCGCCAACGCTAATTTAGATGCTCGCGGCAAGTGTTTGATGACATGCTCGCGGCGCTGCGCTGATGCGCGGTCAGGATGCGCCTCATGGTGCACCAGCGCTACAGGCCTGCGCGAACGCGTGTAAGCGCCGCCTTTTCCGGCGGCATGCTCGGCTAGGCGACGATCCAATGCGGTAGTTGATCCCGCATACAACGAACCGTCGCTGCATTGAAGCATGTAAACCCACCAGGACACTTGGAATTGTTCTCCGAAGAACTAGGCTACGCCATCTGCGCAGCGAAGTAAAGCCAGGGGCTTACTCTTGCAGGGCAATCGCATCTTAACCTTTTACGTACCAAGCAGGTAGAATGCAGAGATAATAGTGGTGTTGTCGACAGCAACCCTACACAGGAGGTGGTGTTGGATAAAGCTCAGCCTGGTAACATCGCG
>Ga0247727_10011194_pt1 | contig 15709 bp, 12 predicted proteins | sample WisWelCaveWW1625_FD_202498 | JGI IMG/M metagenome (GOLD analysis project Ga0247727, IMG submission 202498) | Biofilm microbial communities from Wishing Well Cave, Virginia, United States - WW16-25 | ecosystem: Environmental > Aquatic > Deep subsurface > Groundwater > Cave microbial mat | place...
CGTCGTAGATCACCTGTTCGTTCCAAGTGCTGCCTGCATCGGTTGAATGAACGAGAATGACATCTCCGCCCTGTCCAGCACTCACAGCAGCCACGATCGAGCCACGTGCGGTGATATCATAACCGTCGGCGTCTGGGACAAACCCAGGCGATGTGAAAATGGAGGAGTTTGTTATGTCCCACGTACCACCGGCGTCTGGCGAGTGGGAATACAACACGTGTGTGATGACAGTAGGGGGGAACTCCATGACTGCATAAACAAGATGGACGCCAGACCCGCCGCCAATAGCTATTCTCGGCCAGAGTTCTGCCGCTTCAATTGAGCCGCCGGACCATCCGTTAGTGCAGCGATCCGAATTTGAATAGCTGTGAAGGGTGGGGGGATCAGAAGCAGGTTCGTGTGACGTAAGCATAGGAATGCCGCCGACATCAGCGAGTTGATCAATGGTACCCCAGCCGGTTCTGGCTGTCTCGATTCTTGTGAGTGGCGACCATGTTGTGCCGCCATCGAACGAACATGCATACCTCGTTCCCCTGTCATCGTGCCCCTCTTCTTCTGAAGACATTCTTCCAATGAGGATAACAGTGTCTCCATAATTAATGATGTTGCGCGTTGGGGCTCCGTTTGTTCCGAAGTCCCATCGCGTGAATCCTATTGAATCGCCGGGGCCGATACTGTATGGAAGGGGAGGTGAGCCTCCAGTGTATTGTATTGGAGGTTCAATGCCTAGGAGGAATGATGGCGGTGGTGCCTTTCGACCCGCGTGAGCTGCAAACGTTTGAGTTTCCTCCTGAAGGGTAGTGAGGAGCATCAGGAGTAGGATGGTGAACGTCATAAGGGACGACTTGGACATAACACATCTCCTTGCAATTGGTGAAGGACTAAGATCTTATGATGTCATAGTGTGAACATTGGTTAGTTTCTGTGAGACAAAAAGCAAAAAGCCCCCATCGTCGGGATGAGGGCTTTCGCAAACTGACCGAATTACTTTAGAAGAACCATCTTTCTCAACTCAGTGTGGAATCCTGTGCCATCCACCGATCGGGCTTCCATACGGTAGAGGTAGACACCACTTGCCGACTGGACACCTGAACTATTCCTGCTATTCCATTGTGTAGAATAGTACCCCGGTGCCTTATCTTCGTTCACCAGCGTAACGATCTCCCGGCCCAGAAGATCATAGACCTTGATCGTTACGACCGATCGTTGCGGAACGGAGTAGTGAACAGAAGTTCGAGGATTGAACGGATTCGGATAGTTCTGTGCAAGCGAGTAGTCTTCCGGAATCCCCGTGGGTGGAGTGCTTACATCGAGAACAACTCTGTTCAGACGGCTCGACATTCCTGCCACGGCTGTAAACCCGATCGGTCCAATCACTGTACCTGCACCGGTGGTTTTGTCAATCACAATAAGATCATTCGGTGCCATCCCTCCACCAATCGATCCGTACAGATTCCCATCCCCATCAAAGTGGACGGCTGGAGTGTTGCTGCCCAGACCTGTGTTCCCAACGAGCGTTGCCGCTCCGGTAAAGGGATTGATCATGTAGATCCCATCGTTGGTGCCACCAGCTCCTCCCTCACCTCCCCAGAGGATACCGGTCGTCGGGTCGAACTCCATACCGCGGATGCTTGCGCCAACCGGGCCGATTAACGTTGTTGCGCCGGTGACGTCATCGATAGTATAGAGATCATTGTTGCTGTCGACGGCATACAGAACGTCATTCCCGTCAAAGGCCAGCGCATCCGGATAGAAGAGTCCTGTGTTGGCCACAAATGTGCCTGCTCCTGTCAGTGCGTCAATTCTGTACAAATCTGCACTCGTTGTCACGTTTGTTGCAAACATCTCTCCTGTCGACTTGATTCCCAGTGCTGGAACTGCAGGACCGAAGTCGCCTGTAATGCCTGTAGACCCCACCAGTGTTCCGTTTCCTGTGATAGGATCAATGGTGATCAGGCTTCCGGGGTTTGTCGGGTCGTTGTGCCCTGTTGTAGCATAGCAGACTCCGGTATCCGCTGGTGCTGGACCCGGCGGGACAAATATCTCTTGACGGACCGCGGCCTGAATTATCATATCTTGAAGATCACGCGAGCGATATGGTGCATAACCGTTTGTGTATTCCCATGTTCGCAATGCAATGGGAGCGGAGATTTCGTAATTGAAATTCATTTGTCCTCTCGCCCCCACAAAGAATCTTCCGCTAGTGATCCTGACGCTATCGCCGACGAAGCTGATTGCATTTGTGCCTACAATAGCGGTTACATCTCGTGTTGCAAGCACTGTCCCAGGTGCCCCACTTCCCCCCTCAAGAATTTCAACAGTCATCGGTTGCACCGTGATTGAAGCGACACTGATGAACACCGACTCGACCCTGACCTGTTCGACGGGGACTTCGAAATCCAGGCCAAACCCACCTCCTCCGAGCCATCCTATGCTGCCGCCGATTTGCCCCGTATCAAAAGCGAGGCGTGTGTTCGACTCCGTATCGAAGTTCACGGACCTGATCTCTGCGACTCTGGTGTTGTTGAACGGACCACCGTCGCCGGCAACAAAGGTTGTGAAGGTCGCGGTGTACGAACCAGTGACGGCCGGAGTGAACAGATTTGGAAACACGACAGTCGCCTCTTCGCCAGCCAGCAAGTCCACAAACACGGTATCACGGAACGTTGTTTGTCCGGTTTTTGTAATGGCGTGTGTTACTCGGATGCCGGTCAAATCAATGGTTCCATAGTTCTTGACGACTGCTCTGATCGTATCGGGTTGATTGACCTGAAAGAACTCGCCCAGATTCTCTGCATTCAGTCCCCCTTGGATGCCTGCATCCGTGACTTGCAGTCCGGTGTCGACTGTCCTCTTATACTTCGCCGCAAGTCCGTCGTAGGGCAAACGCGGATGAGGCGGAGATGTTTCCCAGGCATAGCTCAATCCTATGCTTCCGGTCTGGTTTTCTATTCCAATCGTCAACGTCGTGTTGTTTGTTGCGCTAAATGTTCCTTGTTGTTCTCCGTACTGGAATGTGATGGAGCTGTCTTGCTTGTTCAGAATAAGTTGGAACGTATGTTGCAGATTGGGATTGGTAGTTTGTTGCCACTCCGTCACGTTGATCCAGCTGACGACAACCGAATCCACGGCGTTTGTCCAATAATAGCAAAGCGGGTTGGAGGCTGTAACGGTGAAATCGAGATCACCTCCGAGAGGGCAAACCATATCATTGGGAACCGCGGTATTCGGGAACTGTGCGAATGGTGAAGCAAAATTCGCGGTTTGGTTTCCGAACGAAATATAACCGTTCGAGCCGATGCGGAACTGGCTCACCGTATACCAATAGTACTGGAAATCAAAACCAATAGAGAATGGTCCAACGTTGTTGTCATCACCAAGACCTGTTACCTGTGTTCCTATCGTCGTGATGTCGATCCAATTGAAGGCAGGGCCTCCGCTGTCGCTTCGGATCCATGTATATCCCCACTCATCTGGGAGACGAGGATCGACGACCGAAGGTAATGGATGGCTCTGTTGATGACTGACCCCGCTTCCGGTTCCAGCGAAGAGATATCCGACAAAACAGCAGAGACCAACAAGCAAGAAGGTAAGTCGCTTTACCATAAGCACCTCCCCATGGTAGGTTGTTGTAGAAGATGTTTGGCGTGAAGCCCGAACCCGGGAAAGAGCGCGACCCGTTCGGGTAGAAATTGCAGATACAATGTATGACCCATAGGGAAGAGATGCAAGTAGGTCAACCGTCTCTGGTCGTCCGTATGTCTATTACAGCACCCTGTCCCATAGCCCGAATAATCAAGAACAACGAAGAGGTTAGGCGTACAAGAAATTCTATCACGGCCCTTCCAGGGAAATCAGCGGAACGCCCATTGTTTCCATTCTGTATCCCGCTATTCTCTCTAAGTACTCCCGGTTCCACTCCGTGCAAAACACACTAAAGCCTGCTGCTCGAGCACGTTCGAGTTCTTCCCGGTTCATCACATTAATAAAGTGCACATCCGGATTCCGGGTCTGATGCACGACCATCTCGGTAAATCCCTTCCAAGAATCTGAGGTGTCGATTACGAGTCCCTCGTTCTCAAGCCAGACCTCCCGGTCTCCTCCAATCATCACGATAGCTTTCCCTTCAATGGGGAGGCTTGAGATCTTTTTCCGTAACTCGAGGATGAAGTTCCTTTTCTCCCAATCCTCCACAACAACTCCCCAATGGATATTAAATTCCGGGGTGCCTTTGAATCCGTGGTGCTTGATGACGTCGAAGTTAATGGCCGCTAAGCTGAAAGAACATGCGGCAAACACCAGAAGGCCGCGCTTTGTTGCCAGGCTGTCGAGCAAAAGCAGCCCAAACGGCAAGGCAGGAAGGAGGTACTCTCGTTCGAGAGGATAGACCCAGTACAGTGCAAGGAACGTGAACACTCCGACAGCGCTGGCCACTATCAGTGGCTCTTTGTTCTTGAGAGAAGTGATGAGTTGTCCGGTTCGTGGTATCAGGATCATGATTGCCGCGAGGGTAGCTGGAATGCCAACAAACGTGACCGACCGGTACCCGTAGTAGAGAAACCGTTCGGAAGGAGAGAATGTAATATCCATTGTCGCTGAGAGGGTTTCAGCAATCCACCCTGATGGTGTGTACTTGAGTATTGGGAGAAGGAACGCAACGAACGCGGCAGCACCCGTTGAACACAGGAAGGTCAGCACCTCTTTGCCCGAGTTCTTTCGGGCGATCATATGTGAAAGGATGGGGAGGAATGCGATGATGTTCGTTGGCCGGAAACCGGCTGCTACTCCCACCCAAAGTCCGGAAATGAAGGGATGATTCTTCAACGAACTGTTGAGCGAAAGGAGAATTGCAAGAAGTGACCAGAGATAATCCATGGTGGTTGAGGAATTCTTCCAGACAAATGGCGCGAAAGCCATGCAAAGAATGAGAAGCGAAGGATATCTTGCTTCGTGCTCGGTCAGCTGTTTCCAAACAAAAAGCAGGAGCAGGCATGCTACGAGCGTTCCGGCGTTGGCAAGCGGGGCTCCGCCGATCGCAACAAACGGGGCTGCAAGTATCTCATGAAGGGGATAGCCGGGCAATCGCGATGGCTCATAGACACCAGCCTGCAAGAGTTGGGAGGCTGAGCGAGCCAGGCGCCATGCGTCAGCATCGGAACCATATCCGAGAAAGAGGAATGGCAGTCGGCTAACAACCACTACGATGAGAAGAATGATGAAATGTTTTCGTTGCACGGATGGAGAGTTCCTGTGAGAACGGAAAAGAGGTATGTTAGATCCCTCGCGGTAGGGCGGGCGCCTGCGGTGAGGCTCCCGAACCGTCTCTGCCCGTCCGCTTGGCGATTCAAAGCGGTCAGGCACGGAGGCCTGCCCGACTGATGCAATGCTCTTGACGGTCAGGCGGGCCTGACCTACTTCAGCTTTGCGAGGATATACTCTCGGTTCAAGCGCGCAATATGTGAAACAGAGATCTCCTTCGGACACTCGGCTTCACATGCGTACGTGTTCGAGCAGGCGCCAAATCCCTCTGCATCCATTTGTGCCACCATCGCCTGAACGCGTCGACTTCGCTCCGCCTGGCCCTGTGGCAACAGCGCCAAATGCGAGACCTTAGCCGCTGTAAAGAGCATTGCTGAACTATTCTTGCAAGCCGCTACGCAAGCTCCGCAACCAATGCATGTAGCGGCGTCGAATGCTTCGTCGGCCACAGGTCTTGGTATCGGAATGGCGTTGGCGTCGGGAGCTCCGCCGGTCTTCACCGTGACGAACCCCCCGGCCTGCACGATGCGATCGAACGACCTCCGATCGACCACCAGGTCTTTAATCACGGGAAAGGGCGCGGCACGGAACGGCTCAACGACAATCTTCTCTCCATCTTTGAAACAGCGGACCCTAAGCTCGCATGCTGCCACGCCTCGCTGCGGTCCGTGTGCCCGGCCGTTAATCATCATTCCACAGCTTCCACAGATTCCTTCACGGCAATCATGATCGAAAGCAATCGGGTCGTCTCCTCGTCTTGCAAGATCAGAGTTCAGGATGTCCAGCATCTCAAGAAACGACGCGTCAGGCTGAATCTCACGAATCGTGTAGCTCGCGAACCGTCCCGTATCGTCTCGATTCTTCTGACGCCAGACCTCCAATGTGAAATTCATTACTTATAACTCCTCTGCGCGGGTTTCACATATTCAAACGTGAGGGGCTCTTTGCGGAGTTTTGGTGTGTTCCCGACACCGGTGAATTCCCAGGCCGCAACATAGGAGAAGCCCTTGTCGTTTCGCAACGCCTCTCCGTCTGCCGTCTGGTACTCCTCACGAAAATGTCCGCCGCAAGATTCCTCACGGTGCAGCGCATCGCGGGCGATAAACTCGCCAAGCTCAAGAAAATCAGCGACGCGTCCCGCCCGCTCAAGCTCGTTGTTCAGTCCGTTGGCTGTGCCGACAACCTTGACATCCTGCCAATACTCATCACGCAATCTTCGAATGGCTTCCATTGCTTTCTCCAGCCCTTGCCGGTTCCGTGCCATCCCAACTTCATCCCACATGATCTTCCCAAGGGCGCGGTGAAATTCATCGACAATCCTGGTCCCGCGAATGGAGACAAGTCTCTCGATCGTTTCTCGAATGGATTGCTCCACGTTCGTAAAAGCGGTCTGTGAGGTATCCGAGCTCTTGAACTGACTGGCGGCAAGATAATCACCGATGGTGTACGGGATGATGAAATACCCATCCGCGAGTCCCTGCATCAGTGCGCTTGCCCCCAGACGATTTGCCCCATGATCAGAGAAGTTTGCTTCACCGAGCACAAAGAGACCTGGAATGGTACTCATCAGGTTGTAATCCACCCAGAGCCCGCCCATCGTGTAGTGCACGGCCGGATAAATGCGCATTGGGGTGGCGTAAGGGTCTTCACCTGTGATCTCGTGATACATATCGAAGAGGTTTCCATATTTTTCTTCTATCCACTTCTTGCTGTTTCGCTTGATCGCGTCGGCGAAATCGAGATACACAGACATCCTGGTCGGTCCGACTCCGAACCCGTTGTCGCACATCTCTTTTGCGCGGCGGGAAGCCACGTCGCGAGGGACCAGATTACCAAACGATGGATAGAGCCGCTCGAGATAATAATCCCGCTCATCTTCAGGGATTGCTTCAGGGCGACGTGTATCTCCTTGCTTTTTAGGGACCCAGATTCGACCGTCGTTTCGTAGACTCTCGCTCATTAGTGTAAGCTTGGATTGATAGTCCCCGCTGACCGGGATGCACGTTGGGTGAATTTGGGTGAAGCACGAATTTGCGAAGAGCGCTCCCCTTTTGTGTGCCCGCCAGATTGCGGTCGCGTTGCTTGCCTTAGCCATGGTGGAGAGGTAAAAGACGTTGCCATAGCCGCCGGTTGCAAGAATGACGGCATGGCCTTCATAGCGTTCCAATTCTCCGGTCACCAGATTTCTGGCGATGATGCCTCGTGCTTTTCCATCGATTGTGACGAGATCGAGCATCTCTCGCCTGTCGTGGAACGTGATATTTCCTGCACCGATGTGCCTGCAGAGTTGCGAGTAGGCGCCGAGCAGGAGTTGTTGACCGGTCTGGCCGCGGGCGTAAAACGTCCGGGCAACCTGGGCTCCTCCGAACGATCGGTTATCGAGCAAGCCGCCATATTCCCTTGCGAACGGAACCCCCTGTGCGACACACTGGTCGATGATATTCGCGCTGACCTGGGCCAACCTGTACACATTCGCTTCCCGGGCCCGGTAGTCGCCCCCCTTAACAGTGTCGTAAAAGAGGCGCCACACGCTGTCTCCATCGTTCGAATAATTCTTCGGAGCGTTAATCCCACCTTGTGCGGCGATGCTGTGTGCCCTGCGCGGGGACTCATGGTAGCAGAGAGATGTAACTCTGTACCCGAGGTCGGCAAGAGATGCAGCTGCAGATGCACCTGCGAGGCCCGTACCGACCACGATGACGTGATACTTCCGCTTATTGGCCGGATTGACCAACTTCAGGTTGAATCGGTGATTGTCCCATTTCTTCTCGATGGGACCGTCCGGGATTCTTGAATCAAGCACCATGGGAGTTCTTCGCTACAATCCGAAAAGAAAGAAGAGTGGTATGATCGAAAAACCCAGAGGGATCACGAACCAAAAGATGAAGCCGCCGGCCTCGATAAGAGGTTCGTACTTCTTGCCTCTGAGGCCGAAAGTTTGAAACGCGGATTGGAATCCATGCCGCAGATGGTAGGCAAGGAACACGAAAGCGATAACATAGAAGATCGAATAGATGGGACTGGCAAACGCGTTCCTCACAAGTTCGTACATGGAGAGAGGCTCGCTACCGAAGCGCGAAGGAACGAAGAACGTTCGGAGATGGATCACCAGGAAAATGAACACGATGCTCCCCGTAACGAACGTAATTCTCGAGGCCGATGGGCTTGTTTCCGCTGATGCGTTTACCGAATATTTCATAGTGCGTACCCGACGGTTTGCAAGCCAGAGTCGCACTCCGACAACGATGTGAATAGCGAAACCCGCGAAGAGACCGATCTCGATCGTTCGAATAAGGGGATTTGTTGACATGAATGTCGAATACTCATTGAATGCGTGTCCGCCATCTCCCTTCAGTATGAGGATGTTTCCGAGGAGGTGGACGACGAGGAACGAACAGAGAAAAAGGCCCGTCAAAGCCATGAGGAGCTTCCGGCCGATGGATGAGGCGAAGATGTCAACGTACTTGTTCATATGCTCTTCGGTGTCACGACTGATGGCAAGAAACAGAATGGCTTGTTGAGAGGGCAAAGACCGAAGTGAATCTACGGAAGAGGGGGGAACATTGCAAGGACTCGAACTGACCTGAATTCCAACATAAAGACAGAACACTGATTGTACAGAAACAACAGATTCTCACAGATTGATGGAAAGAATTTGTTCCCCAGAGGAGTTTTCGAGACTACGGTTTTACCAGAGAGGTGAACGTATCTGCTGCATGAGGAAAAAACGCAATCCGGAATCGCCTTATCTGTGGTAATCAGTCTCACCAGTGTCATCTGCCTGCCCGCTCTACGAGTCGTAGACCAGAACGCTGTAAAGGCGGGCTTGCCCGACGAAGTCCCGCTTGAGCGGGACGCAGGCGGGTGTTCCGATCTTCCAAATCGGATTTAAGGACTGGACGTCAGGGGAGAGCTCATGCAGCAGAGTTGGGCATACCAGCCCGTCGATCATTTGCAATGAGTCAGGCAGTTGCGGTAGACTTGACGAACCGTCCTGTCGCGCGACTACTCGCGCACTAGTCATGGAGTTGCCGCAGCCGCGATGAATCTGAACACTGAAATGATCGCGCCGACAAAGCCGAGGAATAGGCCTGCGGCGAGCACGCCTGCGTAGAAAATCGGCTCCATGTGAACCGAGCCGGTAAACTCAAACGATGTGAAGCGGGTAGCGTATTCGAGCAGACCATAAAGGAGCGCGGTCGCTACGATTCCTCCCAGAAAACCCTGGATCAATCCCTCCAAAAGAAACGGTACGCGGATGAACGCTCCCGTTGCGCCGACAAGCTCCATCGTGCGAATCAGATGTCGTTTTGCATGGATCGCTAAGCGAATCGTGTTTGAGACGAGAAAGATAGCGGACAGGCTCACGAACACACCAAGGCCCAACGTCAGGTTGTTCACCGAGGCCGCACGAGTATCGATAAGTTCCAGAAGGTCTTTTCTGTACCTGACACTTTCGATCCCACGCATCTGCTCGATCACCGCGCTTATTGCTGCTGCCTTTTCAGAGGTTTTGAAGCCACTCTGCAGGGAGATCTTGATCGAAGCAGGCAGCGGATTGAATTCAAGCACATCCAAAATGTTCTCCCCAAATTCTTCCTGAAACGTTTTTGCAGCGTCGTCTTTTGAAACCAATGTCAGGCCCTCCACGCCAGGGAGAGATGACACTTGCTGTTGAAGTTCCGAGATCTCCTGAAAACTCATCGGTTCATCAAGAAATGCTTCCAGCTCAACTTTGTCTCTCAGTGCATCAATGAATCGTGATGCATGAACGCTGATCACGGCAAATACCCCAAGAAAGAGGAGTGAGATGGTGATGGTAACGATGGAAATGAATGTGGAGAGTTTCGCCCTGGTGAAACACGAAAGGCTTTCTCTGACGGTGTACGAGAGGCTCACGAGTGTGCGCTGCATCTTGAGACGCGGTCAATACCCAGTGTCGATATTGGTAGGGGCTTGACTCTGTTAAGCCCGAGTACATGTTTCAAGGTGGTATTGAGTGGGATGGAAGGTTCTGATTTCATGCTAAAAATTAGATTCATCTCGCCATAGCGTGATCTTCCAGAGATCATCCCTGCTACGCCGCGCAAATGAGACGTTAGCATAGCCGTCAACGCGATCGATGGAGCTGGGGTTATAGGTCACAGTTAGGTTGAAGCTTCGGACCGCCGTAGCGGTTGTATCGCTCTCTATTCTGGTGACAAAATTATTCCAGATCAGATCGAGGTTTTGCGCGTTCTGAAAAAGTCCGTACGTCACCCGCATTTCCTCGTCCCTCCCCCACGTGATGTCGATGCCAAGCTCATAATTTCGGTAGACGAAAATGAAATCGCCGTCGAGCAACTCGCCGTAGGCCGTGGTGTCCCGAAAAGTGTAAGCATTCTGAAAGCACTGGAATATGCCATCGATCGTTGTTTGGTCGCACGACGAAGTGGCGGGCGAGGTGTCCAGTCCTGGCGCGAACGGATTGAGACAGGCGGACAGAAGCAACGATGTGGAAACAACAGAAAGCGACGTGAGCGACCTTCGCATGTCCGGTTCAGTTGCCGAATTTTCCCTTGAAGGCGCTCCAGGTAACGTCCGGCGAGGCGCTGAAATCTGTCCACTGGTAGATCGACCAGATATTGCTCGCATCGGGGGCAAGCACAAATTGAAGTGTCCCACTTGCCGTTGTAGGAAACGTTGCGGCGTCGGTGTGCTGGAACATCAGCACGTAATCGAAGTTGTAGCTGGCTTCCGACGAGCCGATAAGGGAATCTTTTGAGATCAGGGACAATGAGGAAAACCCGTTGGCCTTCGCAACGAGGTTTTGAAAATATTCGCGCTCGTCTGTGTATATCCATTCGCGCACATTCGGATACATGCTGCTTGCAGCAGCAGAAGGGACAAACACGAACTGCCGGCCTGAGACAGCCGGATCGGAGAAGTTTCGAACGTAGTTCTCGACATTCTTTTGTGCAATGGCGCTTTTCAAATTGGAGATCACGATACTCGGGACGGTTGCAGGTTGGTAGGTGAGACTCGTCTGCGCGGGTGGCTCGGGATCCCTTGGCTCAAACAATCCGCACCCGACCAAACCAAGGGCAAATAACAAATGACAAACGAAAAGCGACAAATGTCCCGTTCCCGGTTTCACCGACATATCTTTCATTCTCCCTTCTCCTTGTTCTTCACGAGTCGATGTACGATCCCGTAGGGAGTCGTCGACCTTCTCCCGTTCTCAAAGCGTTATCCTTCCTTCTAATGCCCTAGTCAGCGTAGCTTCGTCCGCAAACTCCAGATCTCCTCCGACCGGGATTCCGCGGGCAATTCTTGTAACCTTTGGGCCCAGGGGTTTGAGGAGCTTGGTGAGGTACAGCGTGGTTGCCTCCCCTTCGACATCAGGGTTTATTGCAAGAATAACCTCCAGAACCTCGGGCGTTATCCGTCGAAGCAGTTCACGGACTTTCAGCTCTTCCGGTCCGATCCCGTCGAGTGGTGAAAGCGATCCGCCTAACACATGGTAGAGACCTTTGAATTCGTTGGTTTTCTCTACCGCCATCACATCGTTCGGCTCTTCAACCACGCAGATCATGCTCCCGTCTCGTTTCGGGCTCGAGCAGATTGTGCAGGGATCCTTTTCGGTGATGTTCCAACAGGTCGAACAGTAGCGTATCTTGTCTTTCACGTTGACCAATGCGCCGGCCATCCTTGTGACATTCTCGCGAGGCTGTTTCAGAATAAACAGAGCCAGCCTTTGCGCCGTCTTTCTTCCTATGCCGGGAAGCTGCGCGAATTCTTCGATCAGTTGTTGGAGTGATTCTGAGGTGGAAATCATGCAATTGGCCTGTGGTCGTTGCCACAAAGATACCAAGACTCGAAGTCGTGGTTAGAACTGCATACACAAATGGTCTGAGCTCTTGGTGATAAGGGTCCCGTTGCTTGAATGTACAGGTTCAGCCTCCAACTGTGCCCCATGTCCGTGGCGCAATTACTTCGCCTTTACAAAATTCTTTGCTTTGTGCTCCCTTTGTGCCTTCGCGTCTTCGTGGCTCAATAATCTCGACTTCACATCCCCGGCAGATTCAGTCCTGGAATATTCGGCATCATCCCCGCCGTTACCTTTGCCATCTCCTCCTGAGCCATCTTTCCGGATTCCTCGAGGGCTTTGTTTGTTGCCGCAAGTATCAGGTCTTCGAGCATCTCAATATCTGAGGGATTGACGACCTCCTTATCGATTTCAATCCTGACGATATGATGTTTGCCGTTCGCAGTGACTTTTACCATGCCTCCCCCGGCTTCACCTACAACGGTCTTCTGCTCCAGCTGCTCCTGTACCTCTGCCATTCGCTCCTGCATCTTCTGAATTTGCTTCATCATGCCCGACATGTTTGGGATGGCTGTCATGTGTTCCTTTCGATGCCTGGTTTCAATGGTTAGTCAAATCAATATATCTGATTCAGCAAGGATAGTCAATTTGAGATTCGCACTCACCAAGGGCAATTCTTTTCTCGATTTCACAACTTTGGCTTGATAAACGAGAAGTGCTTTACTATATTGCCGGCAGATTCAAAGAAGAATTCGTGATTTTCTCTCTCCGTTGACGAAGTAGCACCAAGGAAGATATCCCCGTGAATGAGAGAGCCGTCCTTCAGAATCAGTCCTACCGAGCATCCAGTGTCAGAGCGTGCCGACGCGGCGCTCCTAGAGATTCCAAGACAATCAATCGTTCGATCCTGCCACTTGTTGTTGCTACCATCATTTTGATGGGCGGGTATGTTCCTTTGGAAGGTGAAAGTGCTGGCTTCCGGAAAATTAGGAACCCCGATCCCCTGATGGCAACAAGAAGAGATATTGACCACGGCTTGCCCACCTTGGTTTTAGACCTCTCAACAATTGACACCAATGACTATGCCTGGAAATATCACTATGTGAACAACATCCCTGTCTCTGGACTTGAAGGTTTTGGTCTGTTGTCAGGCGACCTCAATGAAAACGATAAAGTTGAAGTGTATGGGCTCTATCTCGAGCAGTTTCAGCCCGAAGGCTCAACGCGGATCTATGAACTCACAGATAGCACCACCTGGCAACTTCAGTACATCTATCCACCAAGAACCGGGGTTATCGAGAACATTGATGACATAGACCAGAATGGTCTCGTTGAGGTTTATGGTCGCTACGGGGACTCCCTTTCGATTTTCGAGCAGTCTACACAAACAGATTACCCGATTCTTTCAAAATTCTGCTATCGTCTTTATTATGGGGATGCTGTAGGAATCCCGAATGAAATATATGATGTGAACAGCGATGGTAAGGAAGATCTGGTGTACCGCGGAAGTGAACCAGATTCTATCATGACATCGTTGCACAAGAACTACATTGCTGAATATGATACCCAAGTTCAGAATTTTTCCGTGATTTGGTCCATACACCTTCCTCCGCGTGATACCATTTGTGCTGATTTTTGCACTCTCAACATGGCGGTAGGCGACTTCGATACTGACAATCGCACGGAATTTGTCACGTCTGCATTTGCAGGGAATGCCTATGTGGCGGAACACGTCTCTGGTGATAGTTTTTCTGTGACATGGTCTGATTCACTCTCCAACGCTGGGCGTGTTGGTTCAGGGGATGTTGATGGAAATGGCCTCGAAGAATTCTTTGTTGGGGGGACACAGCTGGAACAGGACGGCCTTTTTCATATGAGGATTAACGCATTTGAGCGTACCGCGGACAATTCGTATGAGCCTTACTTTGAGTTTGACATTTTCCCGGTCGGGTATTTCTCCGCTGATCTTTATCAAACGGCTGATCTTGACTTGGATGGGCAGAAAGAACTTCTGATTTCCTTCAAGCCTGGTGTGGTTATTATCAAGGGGATTGGCGAGCATCAGTACGACCTTTTCTACTACAAGTATGTAGCATCTGCCGATGGACTCTCAGCCGGTGATGTCGATGGTGATAGCATTCCAGAGTTATTCGTGAGTCGGTTCTTCAGCGGTGGGCAGGGCGTTGTGACGCAAACTGAAGTTTACAGACTGGATAGCATACTGCTAGGTGTGGGTTCCGCATCTGAGCCAACACCCATTCAATTCAGGCTATACCAAAACTATCCGAACCCCTTCAACTCAAGTACAACAATTCCCTATGTCCTCGAGCAGAACTCCCACGTCCGGTTAGCCATATTCGACCTTAGGGGGAGAGAAGTTGTCACGTTGGTTGACGAAGGGCAGTCTGCTGGCTCACATGCTGTGCAATGGGAGGGATTAGGTTGGAAAGGAGGTGGCGAAGCGTTGGCGAGCGGAGTGTATATCTATCAGCTTCGAGTGGGAAACCGCTCAGTAGCGAAGAAACTCTTGTTGTTGCGGTAGAAGCATAAAGCTGCGGCGGTGTTTAGGCCACCCTTTATGATCTGCTGGGTTGACAGGTTGAAATGTTGGAAGACTCTCCAAAAAAAGTTGGCAGCCATGTTGTCCATTTCGGTGCATCACATCTCGCTTCAGGAACATACTTCTACCGGGTGACCGCAGGTGGTCGAACAGTCACGCGCAGAATGCTACTTATGAAGTGACTTGCTGCATAGAACCTTGCTTGCCAAGAGGGGTGGACTCAATCGAGTTCACCCCTTTGCTTTTGACTCTGTCCTCCCCTAACTCCCTTCATTTCCTTGACTTTCGCACGGAAATCAGTTAGATTTTTGGCCTGGTTTTCAACGGGCAGCCCCCAGATATGTGTCCAAAACGTTGGGAGAATCCTTCCTTTGGGTAAAGGTCCACAGCAACCGACCGGTGAAGATGCAAAAGTGCAGGAGAAGCTGCGGAGTGCCGGTGAGATACCCCAGCATATAGCAATTATTATGGATGGGAACGGCCGGTGGGCTCAGCAACATGGTATGCCTCGGATCGCAGGGCACCAGGAGGGGGTGGAGTCCGTCAGGGAAACCGTCGAATCGTGTGGTCAACTCGGGGTGAAGTATCTCACCCTCTACGCATTCTCGACAGAAAACTGGAAACGTCCGCAAGAAGAAGTCTCCCTGCTCATGCGCCTCCTTCTTAAGGCCATCCGCGACGAAACCGACCGTCTTCACACAAACAATGTCCGGATGCAGGCGATTGGCGATATCACAAAGCTCCCCGTTGAGGTGCAAAACGAGCTGTTCGACGGCATCCAGAAAACTCAGGGCAATAGCGGCCTGACGCTGATTCTGGCGTTGAGCTATAGCGGACGGTGGGACATCACCCAGGCAGTTCGGCATATCTGTGCCGACATCCGGTCCGGATCTCTCAACGAGGATGAGGTTAGTGAAGAGCGGATCGCGTCGTATCTAGCAACTTCAGGGATCCCTGATCCCGATCTTCTCATCAGAACAAGCGGTGAGTTCAGGATCAGTAATTTCTTGCTGTGGGAGCTCGCGTATGCCGAGATTGTTATCACGAAACAATTCTGGCCAGCCTTCCGACGAAACGACCTG
>Ga0247727_10011195_pt1 | contig 15708 bp, 13 predicted proteins | sample WisWelCaveWW1625_FD_202498 | JGI IMG/M metagenome (GOLD analysis project Ga0247727, IMG submission 202498) | Biofilm microbial communities from Wishing Well Cave, Virginia, United States - WW16-25 | ecosystem: Environmental > Aquatic > Deep subsurface > Groundwater > Cave microbial mat | place...
TTATGACTCACGACTGCTCGGCCACACGAAAATCGAGAGCACCGTGCGTTGCCTCGGCATCGAGGTCGACGACGCCCTTGCAGTAGCTGAACAAATTGACGTCTGAACTACCCGGGCAGAGCTGACGGGCTCGGCCCGTCCTGGACCGGTGGAAGTGTGCCGAGTCCGGCCTCACGCAGCGCAGCAACAACGTGGCCTATCGTCGGCGCGCAGATGCGTGGTCTCGATTTTTCCAATTGGTATCTGTCGGCTTTCGAGCAAGGTGCAGCACGCCCAGCTTGCGTTGACGCTCGTCCAGTCCTCGATTTAGGTTTCCTTGCGGAATGCGACGACCAAGTCCGCTAGCCCGCCTTGCGAGCAAGCTCCACCATCGCTGGATGCGATGTCTCGAGGCGTTCGGAAAAGACGATGCCGGTCTGGCCGCCGAGGGACCACTCGACTTTGCCTGGCACTCGGACGCCCGAGACAAGCTCGATCAGAACCAGATCACACGGGATAAGTCCAAAGGTACCCTCGAGCTGCAGCCCCCCTTGCGAGTAGTCGGCGATCTTCGCGCGCTGAAAGCGACCTCGACAGTGGACCAAAACCTGGACCCTTGCTGATGTTCGCTCGATTCTGCGGCGACATGATGTGGTAGGCTCTTGCGACATTTTCAGCCCCCTCAAGCGATCTCTTCAAAACCTAACGTGCCTGCCTTAAGCAAGGCCTTAGGAATTGAATGAACAAAGCCTTCCGTGACATCCGCGTTTGCCCGACCGCAGGCGGCGGCGCACTGAAGCCGGAAACCTTCCTCTTGCAGTAGATCAGTCGGCACCATTTCAGGTGGTCCTTGTCTCGTGAGCGGGCAACTTCGTCATCGCGTCGGCCTATCAATCGGCTTGGGAAAACGGTCTGCGCCAGGCGCCGGTCGAAAACGTCGGCTTTGTCGACTTGGCCGCCGGTGTCTTGTCCGGTGCCAACTTGCTTTGCGAGGTTTTCCTCGGTGTGTTGATCTGGCTGAATTGACCAGAGAAGCCCACACCGCAGCAGCTTCCGGCAATCCACACCACTACACAGGCAACGCAGGTGCGCTCCGGGCCCGAGGCGTTGAATACCAGGGACAGCTTGTCGCCGACCACGAGCTCTCTGATTCCATCAGTGAATCTTTCCGCCGCAAACTCGAGCCTTGCGCCGCTGGATGACTTGTCACGGATGGTGCAGGCCAAGCTTTGGCGCCGGCTCTCGCACCACAGTGTTGCAGGTATTCGCGACGCGACGCGTCGGTTACGGCGCTTGTTCTCAGCGTTGGCCGGCTCTGGTTTGTCCTCGGCGCCGTGCGTATCTGCACGTGCGTCCACGTTGGCGGGGCCATTCCATGCCGACGGGATGATCGATTGTGTGTCGGCCACGAAGGGTGTGGATTGATCTGTGGCCCCGCGAAGCCACAGGTCTCTCGGCGTCGGGGCTTGTTGCTGCCGATGCGTTGCGTTGCCAGAGGGCCGTATGGGCTCGGCTGTGACGATGGGCGGTATCGCAGCAGCATGCATTGGCGGGTCGCGTTGAGCTTCGGCCTCCTGGCGCGCGGCTTGCTGGCGCCGCTCCGTGGCCTGCCGAAGGGCTGCCAGCTCGCGTTGAGCCTCTGCGGCGCTGCGGGCTGCTTCCTCGCGATTGGTCTCAGCCTCGCGCCGGACTAGTCGCTCGCGCAAGGCCTCGGCCTCCAGGCGTTTGGCCAGATCGAGATGAGCCTCGGCGTCGCGACGTGCGGCTTGTTCGCGTTGCTCAACGGCCTCTCGCAGGGCTGCCAGTTCGCGTTGGGCCTCTGCGGCGCTCCGGGCTGCGTCCTCGCGATGAACCTCAGCCTCCCGCCGGGCGGCCTGCTCGTGCAAGACCTGGGCGTCCAGGCGCGTGGCCAGCTCGCGCTGAGTGTCAGTTTCGCGGCGCGCAGCCAGCTCGCGCTGTTCCACGGCCTCTCGCAGGGCCGCTAGTTCTCGTCGAACCTCGGCGGCGCTCCGGGCTGTCTCCTCGCGGCGAGCCTCGGCCTCGCGCGTAGCGGCCTGCTCGTGCAAGACCTGGGCGTCCAGGCGCGTGGCCAGCTCGCGCTGAGTGTCAGTTTCGCGGCGCGCAGCCAGCTCACGCTGTTCTACGGCCTCTCGCAGGGCCGCTAGTTCTCGTTGAGCCTCGGCGGCGCTCCGGGCTGTCTCCTCGCGGCGAGCCTCGGCCTCGCGCGTAGCGGCTTGTTCGCGCAGGATCTCGGCCTCCAATCGTGAGGCCAGCTCGCGCTGAGTGTCAGCTTCAAGGCGCGCAGTCAGCTCACGCTGCTCAACGGCCTCTCGCAGGGTCGCTAGTTCTCGTTGGGCTTCGGCGGCGCTCCGGGCCGCCTGCTCGCAACGAGTCTCAGCCGCGCGCCGAGCGGCATCCAGACGTGTGGCCAACTCGCGCTGAGCTTCAACCTCCTGACGAGCGGCTTCCTCGCGTTCTCCCGCTTCGCTTTCGCGATTTGCAACCAGCTTGCGCTGCCGTGCGGCCTCTCGCAGGACTGCCAGTTCTCGTTGGGCCTCGGCGGTGACCCGGGCTGCGTCCTCGCGCTGAGCTTCAGCCTTGCGCCGGGCAGTTTGTTCGCGCAGCGCCTCGGCCTCGAGCCGTGCGATCAGCTCGCGCTGCGCCTCGATTTCGCGGTGGGTAGCCACTTCACGCTGTTCTACGCCCTCGCGCAGCGCTGCCAGCTCGCGTTGGGCCTCGGCGGCGCTGCGGACTGCCGCCTCGCGATGAGCTTCAGCCTCGCGCCGAGCAGCATCTTCGTATGAGGCGGTGGCCTGCTGGCGCGCTGCCTCCTCACGCAACCGAGCCTCGGTTTCGTGGCGTACAGCCAGCTGGCGCTGCTCTATTGTCTCACGCAGCGTTGCCAGCTCACGTTGGGCCTCTGCGGCGCGCTGGGCTGCCTGCTCGCGATCAGCCTCAGCTTCGCAACGGGCGGCCTGCTCGCGCAGCGCCTCGGCCTCCAGCCGTGCGATCAGCTCGCGCTGCGCCTCGGTTTCGCGGCGTGCGGCCAGTTCGGTCTGCTCTTGGGCCTCTCGCAGCGCTGCCAGCTCGCGTTGAGCCTCGGCGGCGGACCAGGCCGCCTCGTCGCGATGAGCTTCCGCCTCGTACCGAGCAACTTGCTCGCGTAAGGCCTCATCCTCCAGTCGTGCAGCCAGCTCACGCGGCTCTGTCTCGACGTCGCATTGCGCTTCGGCTGCGTGTTCCAGCTCGAGCCCGGCGTCAGCCCCGGTGGACAACTCGGCTTCGAACGGCTCTGGAACTTTCTCCGCTTCCGTCGAGGACTCGAGGAAGGACGTATCGATTGTGACGCGCGGCGGCGGCGGCCTGAACGATTTGCGCACGCGCTCGGACGTCTCAATCACCGAGTTGAGACGCGCCGCCAACCGATCATTTCTTTTTCGCCAAAACAAGGCGCGCAAGGCGGTAGCCCCCAACGATAGGAGACTACCGATAGCGGCGTGCGCATTTATGGCCACTAAATAAGCAGGTGTTGATGTGACGCTATTCGCGCGGGATCGCGTACTAGGGTTATCGGCGGGTTAACACTGCCGCCGAGCCGCCGACAGCTCGAGTGCGGCGACTCGACGAAGAGAATTAGTCCTCTCCGAGGGTCCTGGCCGCACCCTTCGTCCATCCAAAACCGAGTGTTCGCTTGCTTGACCAATCAACGACCTGGCGATCGCGCAACATGGTCTGCTTGGGGCCACAGCCAGCCTCTGAACACCGCTGGGCGCACGGCAGATGAGCACCTCTCAGCTGTCGAACCAGCTGCAGCGCGGTAACGGCAAGGGAGTGCCAAGTTCTGAAGCAAGCATTGGGCTCATTTCGGCAGGTGTCGCAACGCGCGAATAGGGGGCCTGGAACAAAGACGCATGATCGCGCATGGGGGTATGGCAGCGTCACCATCGGGAGGCATCCCGATCTCAGGTGCTGTTGCGCTGAATGATTTCGAATTTCAGGTCCAGGCGGATCGGCTCGCAGGCGCGCCCATGCAGACGGTCGAGCACGGCCTCGGCACAGCACCGGCCGATGTCGTAGCGGGGAATGCGCACGGAGGTCACGGCGGGGTTCATGAACTGCAACATGTCGACATCGTCGAAGCTGGCGATGGCGACACGGCCAGGCACCGTCCAGCCCTGGCGCTGGCATTCCAGCATGGCGCCAATGGCCAGCACGTCGCCGGCGAAGAACACCGCATCCAGCCTCGCCTCGGCCTGCATCAGGCGGCGCATAGCCTGCGCGCCCGCGCCGGTACCGCCCGGCATCTCCAGCATGATGCGCGGATCGGCTTCGATGCCGAGTTCGGCCAGGGCGGCCAGGTAGCCGCGCCGGCGCTCGAGGGAGCGATCGTTGTCCTCGAGCGGCAGCGTCACGAAACCGATGCGGCGACGGCCGCGGCCCGCGAGATGCAAAGTCATCGCCTTGGCGGCTTGATGGTTGGAGTAGCTGACTGCCATGTCGAGCGGGTGCTGGGTGAGGTCCCCGATCTCGACCACGGGAACCATCGCCTGCGCGATCAGCCGGCGCGTGCGGTCCGTGTGCTTGGTGTTGTGCAGCAGCAGCCCACACACGCGTTGCTGCAGGAACGCTTGGATGGCCGCCTCCTCCTCCGCCAGGGCGTAGCCGCTGTCGGCGATCATCAGGTGATGGCCAGCCGTGTGCAGGACGTCGGAAATGCCTTGCACGGTGTTGGCAAACAGCGAGTTGCGGAGGCTCGGCAGGATCAGTCCGACCACGGTCGAGCGATCCGACGACAGACTGGCGGCGATGCGGTTGGGCAGATAGCCGATGCGGTCGACCGCCTCGGTCACGCGCCGGCGCAATCCTTCGGACACCTTCTCGGGGTTGCGCAGCGCGCGCGACACCGTCATCGGCGAGACGCCGGCGTGGTGGGCCACGTCCTGAATGCGCACGCTCGCGCGCCCATCGCCGTACTTGCGCCTGCCCATCTCGATCCCGGTAGGTTTGGCAGCCGGTTTGCCGTTCGCCGCCGTCTCTGGTATCGGTACCATAAGTCAGCCCCGGATGGGACAGGGTCAAAACAGATAGGGAGAACGCCATGGCAATCCAACGGACGTTGTGCGCGCTGGCGCTGGCAGCCGGCCCACTCTTGGCAGCCGCCGCACCTGCCGCGGCCCAGGCCGAGGTCAAGGTCGGGCTGATCGCCCCGATGTCGGGCCCATGGGCGCGGCAGGGCGACTTGATGCTCAAGGGCGCCAATCTCGCCATCGACGACATCAATAAGGCCGGCGGCATCAAGGCGCTCGGCGGCGCCAAGCTGAAGCTCATCATCTTCGATGCCGGCGACAGCGTGGAGAAGGCCAAGAACGCCGCCCAGCGCATGGTGGCGCAGGAGCCCGATCTGATCGGTGCCACCGGCTCCTGGCTGTCGAGCTTCACCCTCGGCGTCACCGAGGTGACCGAGCGCGCCGAGCTGCCGATCCTGACCCTGTCGTACTCCGATCAGATCACCGCGCGCGGTTTCAAGTTCGTGTTCCAGACTTCACCGACCGGCGGCTCGCAGGCCAACAGCACGCTCCCGGCCATCATGAAGATGGCCGAGAATGCGACCGGCAAGAGGCCGCAGACGGTCGGCATCATCATGGACAACACGGCCGCGCCGATGAGCTTCGCCAAGCCCATGCGCGAGGGCGGCATCGAGAAGCTCGGCATGAAGCTCGTCGTTGATGAGACCTTCACGCCGCCTCTGTCGGACGCGACGCCCCTCATCCAGAAGGTGCGCTCGAGCCGGCCCGACTTCCTGCTGTTGCTGCCGACCTCGATCCCCGACGACAAGCTGTGCCTCGAGAAGATGCACGAGTTCGGCCTCGGGCGCGGACGCGTGCCGGTCGTGTCCAACGGAGCGCACATCGCCGCCCCCGACATGCTCAAAAACCTGGGCAAGGACCTGCTCGAAGGCGTCATGACGATCGTCGCCAACTGGGGCTCCAAGGGCCAGGAGGCGATTATGAAGGACTTCATCGCCAAGACCGGCGAGCCCTGGATCACCCAGGACTCGCTGTCGACCTACGGCGACATGCTGATCTTCAAGGAGGCGCTGGAAAAGGCCGGCACCGCCGACCGCCGCAAGGTCGCCGAAGCGATCCGAGCCATGGATACCACCGACGGCCCCGCCAAATACTTCCCCGGCGGCCGGGTCAAGTTCGACGAGAATGGCCGGCGGGTCGGCGCCGACGTCGTCGTCGTGCAGTGGCAGAATGGCGTGCCGGTCACGATCTATCCCCCGGCCTCGGCCACAGCGCAGCCGATCTGGCCGAAGCAGTGAGCATATCCCCTCTCCCCATGACCTTTCGGCATGGGGAGAGGGTTAGGGTGAGGGGCAGCCGCAAGCAAGGTCGGAGCGTGTTGCCGCCCCTCACCCCGACCCTCTCCCCGCGCTGCTGGCGTGCGCCGTTAGCCCCGCGAGGCGCGGGGAGAGGAACACAGCTATGCCGCAACATGATCGAGCGCCGCCAGGAGATGGGGGCGGAACGCGGGATAGTTCTCGATCATGGGAAAGTGGCCCATGCCTTTCATGATGGTGAGCCGGGAGCCCGGGATGGCCGCGGCTACTGCCTCGCTCATCTGCGGTGTGCAGGAATAGTCATACTCGCCCGTGAGCAGCGCGACCTTGCAACGGTTCGTATCGATCCGCTTGAGATCGGCGCGCGCGTCCCAGTCGAGGCTGTAGAAATAGACGTCGCCCTGATACACCCCCGGGCCCGACTGGCTGTAGTACCACCAGTTCTCCCGCCGGCTCGCCTCGGGGCTCAAGGGCGAGTTGAGGCCGTAGGTGTAGCTCGCGCACAGCTCCCCGCCGTGGATCGCGGGATGATGCAGGAACTCGTTGTAGCGTCCCGGCGCGTAGGCCGAGCTCTCCAGCCCGACGATGCCGCTGAGCTCGTCTTGAAACTCGGCGGCGATCTTGAGAACGATCGCCCCGCCCATGGAGCAGCCCAGCACCACGGGCTGTTCGAGCCCGAGCGCCAGCCAGACCGCGCGGATCGTGTCGACGTAAGACGCCGTGGTCAGGCGATACTTGTCGAGCCACCACCCCTCCGGCGGCGTGGATCGCCCGTGGTAGGGCAGATCGAAGGCGACGGCGCGGAAGCGGTCGGTCACGCCGGCATCATTCAGGACATGGCGATATTGGCGGCTGTCGGCGCCGGCGGTGTGGAGGCACAGTAACGGAATGCCCCGGCCGGCCTCCTCGACGTATACGCGATGTCCAGCTCCATCGAGAGGGACGGAGAGATAGCGTCCAATGATCGGCTCGAATTCAGGCATCGGGGGCTCCCGTCTCGCGCATAATGTTCATCATCCGGTGCAGGGCGCGCGCGTTTTGCATGGCGAGCAGGCTGTCGCCTTCGAGGACGAACTCGGGCACGCGCATCAGCATGGCGAAGAAGTCGTGAAACAGCGGCGGGGGATTGGCGCTCAGAAACTTGCGCCAGACCGCGACCGGCGCGCGGAACCCGAACAAGACGCGCGTATCCAGGCGGGGCGCGGCCACCACCTCGACGATGCGCCCCCTATCCACCGTCACGGCATAGCGGCTCTCCCCGAATGCGAGACCGAAGGTCGTGCTGAACCAGTCGCCAATGGCGGCCAGCTCCGGATCGGAATTGACGCGCGCGCGAAAGCGCTCGAACCACGCAGGGCCAGGGTAGTCGCTCATAGGGGGCTCATCGCAGCTGCCTCGGTCCCTGATGTTACTGCACGCGACGTGCGCCCGCGAGAGGGGTGAGAGCATGACCGACTGGCAATGGGCCATCGTCGACTTTTTTCAGGCGCTCGCGGCGGGGCTGCTGGTCGGCGGCACGTACGGACTCATGTGCGTTGGCCTCGGCATCATCTTCGGCGTCATGCGCGTCGTGAACTTCGCCCAGGGCGATTTCATGATGCTGGGCATGTACATCGCCTACTATCTGGTGACGGGCTTCGGCGTTCTCGCATTCCTGGGTCCCTATGCCGCGCCGATCGTCGGCGCCGTGCTCGCCGGCCCGATTGTCTTCGTCATCGGCTGGCTGCTGCATCGCTTCCTGATCGCCCATGTCACGGGCGCGCGCGTGGTCTCGGCCGAGGCGGAGGGCCACTACACGCAGATCATCCTGACGCTGGGCGTGGCGCTGGTGCTGGCCAATGGCGGGTTGATCCTGTTCGGCTCCCAGCCGGTCTCGGTGCAGACGCCGCTCTCGCGCCAATCTTGGGAGATTGGCCCCGTCTTCCTCAACCAGGCGCGATCGGTAAGCTTCCTGATCGCGGTCGCGTTCGCGATGGCGCTCTACGTCTTCCTGAAGCGCTCCAACCTGGGCAAGGCGCTGCGTGCCGCGGCCGACAACCCGATCGCCGCCGCCTACGTCGGCGTCGATGTCGACCGCGCGCATCGGCTGGCCTTCGGGCTCGGCGTCGGGATTACCGCCGTAGCAGGCGGCCTGATCGCCAGCACGCAATCGTTCCAGCCCTACATCGGCTTCGATTTCGTCATCGTCATGTACGCGGGCGTGGTGCTCGGCGGCATGGGCAGCATCCTCGGCGCCTTCTGGGGCGGCCTGACGATCGGCCTGGTGCAGCAGATGTCGACCCTCGTGCTGCCCTACCAGTTGCAGAACACGGCCATCTTCGTCGTTTTCCTGCTGATCATCTTCTTCCGGCCGCAAGGCATGTTCGGACGCGTGTGGGAGCGCACCTGATGCCGACCTTGCGATCCGCCCTGCGCAAGCACTATGTCGCCATTGGCGCCTTCGCGGCGGCCTATCTGCTGCTGGCCCTGCTCGTGCGCAATTCCTACTACCAGCTGATCATGACCCTCGTCCTGCTGTGGGCGACCATGGGGCTCAGCTGGAACGTGCTCTCCGGCTACAGCGGCATGATCTCGTTCGGCCACGCGGCCTTCTTCGGCCTCGGCGGCTATACCATGACGATCGCCTTCGTGAAGTTCGGCATCTCGCCATGGCTCGGCATTCCGCTCGGCATGCTCGTCGGCGTGCTTGCCGGCGTCGTCATCGGCGTGCCGACCTTCCGCTTGCGCGGCCACTACTTCGCGCTCTCCATGCTCGCCTATCCGCTGTCGATGCTCTACGTGTTCGAGTGGCTGGGCTACCAGGAAGAGACCCTGCCGATGATGCGGGAGGCGCCCGCGCTCTATGCCCAGTTCAGCGACCAGCGCGTCTACACGGCGCTCGCGCTCGCGCTGACGGTCGTGTGCATGATCGTGTGCCTGCATGTCGAGCGCTCCCGCTTTGGCATGTCGCTGCTCGCCATCAAGCAGAACGAGCCGGCCGCGGAGGCCGCGGGCGTCAACGCGCTGCGCTGGAAGATGCTGGCCATCATGCTGAGCGCGGCCATGGCGGCTGCGGCCGGTGGCCTCTATGCCGTCGTCCAGCTGGTCGTCACGCCGCAGAGCATGTTCGGGATGCTCGTTTCCGCGCAGGCGCTCATCGTCGCCCTGTTCGGCGGCGTCGGCGTCTACTGGGGCCCCTTGATCGGCGCCGCCGTGCTGGTGCCGCTCGCCGAGACGCTGCACGCGGAACTCGGCCACATCGTGCCGGGCATCCAAGGCGTGGTCTACGGCCTCGCCATCATCGGCATCATCCTGCTGGCGCCCGACGGCATCTACTGGCGCGTCCGCGACCGCTTTGCGGCGCGCCCGACGGCTCCCGGCGCGGCAGCCGCATCGGCGCGGGCACCGCCGGCCGCCCCCGCGCCCGCCGTGCCTGCCGACAAGGCTCGTGGAACGCCCGGCCCGCCCGTGCTCGAGCTCGACGGTGTCGTGCGTGCCTTCGGCGGTCTCAAGGCGGTCGACGGAGTCAGCCTGATCGTCGCGGAGGGCACCATCCACGGCATCATCGGGCCCAACGGCGCCGGCAAGACCACGCTGTTCAACGTGATCAACGGCTTCCTGCCGGCGAACGCCGGCAGCATCAAATTTGCCGGCACGGAACTCTCGGGCTTGAAGCCGCATCGCGTCTGCCGCCGCGGCATCGGCCGCACGTTCCAGGTGGTGCGCGCCTTCCAGCGCATGACCGTGCTCGAGAACGTGATTATCGGCGCCTACGTCGGCACCTCGACCGACCGCGAGGCGGAGCAGCTGGCCTATGCCGCGCTCGAGCGCGTCGGTCTCGCCGGCGACCGCGCCTACGCCATCGCCGGCGGCCTGACCACCAATCAACTCAGGCTGATGGAACTCGCCCGCGCGCTGGCGCCACGCCCCAAGCTGCTCCTGCTCGACGAGACGCTCGCCGGCCTCGGCCACGAGGAGCTCGAGGGCATCCTCGACATCATCCGGCAGGTGAACCGCGACGGCGTCACGGTTCTCATCATCGAGCACACGATGCACGCCATGGTGAAGCTCGCCGATCACTTCAGCGTGCTCGACCACGGCAAGCTGATCGCCAGCGGCGCGCCGGCCGAGGTGGTGAGGAACCCGGCCGTCATCGAGGCCTATCTCGGCAAGAAGTGGATGGATCGTGCTCAGCATCCGGTCGCTTAACGTCGCCTATGGCGGCCTGCATGCGCTGCGGGATGTCTCGCTCGAAGTCGCGCGCGGCCAGTTCGTTGCGGTGGTCGGTTCGAACGGCGCCGGCAAGTCGACGTTGTTCAAGACCATCTCCGGCACCGTGGCGCCGGTCTCCGGCGCGATCGCCTACAACGGCCGCGACCTGCTCGCCGTCTCGCCGGCCGAGCGCGCCCAGCTCGGCATCGCCCACGTGCCAGAGGGCCGCCAGGTGTTCGCGTCCATGACGGTGATGGAAAACCTGGAGATGGGCGCCTACACGCGCAATGGCCGCAGCCGATGGGCGCAGCTGCTGCCGACCATCCTCGAGCTGTTCCCCGTGCTGGGCGAACGCCGCGACCAGCTCGCCGGCACGCTGTCGGGCGGCGAGCAGCAGATGCTGGCGATCGGCCGCGGTCTCGCCTCCGCGCCCGAGCTGTTGATGCTGGACGAGCCGTCGATGGGGCTGGCTCCAGCCGTCGTCGACGTGATCTTCGAGCGCATCCAGCAGGTGCATCGCGACCATGGGCTCACCATCCTGCTGGTCGAGCAAAGGGTGGCGGAAGCGCTCGAGGCCTGCGACCGCGGCTACCTCCTGGATACCGGGCGGGTCGCGCTGGAGGGCTCGCACGACGATCTGATGTCCGACGCGCGGGTGAGACGGGCCTATCTCGGCATGTAGGCGGCGCTATCGTGAGGGCAGCAAGGCCGGTATGGGTCAAAACGACGTTCGCCTTTCGTCCGCTCCCGAGGCCGAGCGGTCGTGGCGACCCGAGGACGCGACGCTCTGTGCCAAAACCCGCCCTGAGTGGCGGGCAGCAGAGAACGAGTGTGGCCAACTTGCACGCTAGCTAGATGGTGGGCGCGACAGGGATCGAACCTGTGACCCCTCCCGTGTGAAGGGAGTGCGCTACCGCTGTGCCACGCGCCCAACCGGAGTGTCTTATGCGAGCGCCCCGCCGCCCCTGTCAAGCATCAGGGCCGCGCTCACCCAACCGCCGCAAACCGCCCCTCGATGGGATAGGCCGGATCGATGAAGCCGGGCGCGGAGGCGTGGCCCGGCACCACCAGGCTGTTGGCCAGCGCCTCGTCCTCCGCGGTCCACTTGTACTCGACGGCGCCCAGATAGCTGGTCCACTGCTCGAAGGTGCGCGGGCCGGCGATCGTCGACGCAATCGCCTTGTTGTTCAGCACCCAGGCCACCGCCCAGTGCACCAGGCTCACCCCGCGCGACTCTGCATGGCTCTTGAGCTTCTCGGCGATGATCAGGCTCTCGGGCCGCCACTCCGATTCCATCATGCGCCGGTCCTGGCGGCCGGCGCGGCTGGCGGGGTCGGCCTTCTGGTTGACCTTGTACTTGCCGGTCAGCACGCCGCGCGCGATCGGGCTATAGGGCACCACGCCCAGGCTGAAGGCCATAGCCGCGGGCAGCACCTCGACCTCGGGCTGGCGGTTCATGAGGTTGTAGTAGGGCTGCAGCGCGGTCGGCTGCGGCACGCCCATCTGCCGGCACAGGTGGCAGACGTGGGCGATGTGCCAGGCGCGCACGTTGGAGAGGCCCCACTCGCGTATCTTGCCTTGCCGGATCAGGTCGCCGAAGGTGGCGACCATCTGCTCCCAGGCGGTGTCGGCGTCGACGCGATGGATGTAGTAGAGGTCGATGTGGTCGCTCTGCAGCCGCTTCAGGCTCGCCTCCACCGCGCGCAGCATGTAGCGCCGCGACAGCCCCCGGTCGGTGATGTTGGGCCCCGTCGCTTGCGCGAGCTTGGTCGCCAGCACCCAGCGGTCGCGCTTGTCCTTGATGGCCGGACCGATGATCGCCTCCGAGCGCCCGTCGGTGTAGACGTCGGCGGTGTCGATGAAGTTGACGCCCGCCTCGAGCGCGTTGTCCATGATGCGCCGCGCCTCGGCCTCCGCCGTCTGGCCGCCGAACATCATGGTGCCGAGGCAGAGCTCCGACACCTTCATGCCGCTCGAGCCCAGCACGCGATACCGCATCTTGGCCATCGGTCAGTCTCCTGTCTTGCGGTGCCGGCCGCGGCTCACGCGGCGTGCTCGATGACGAAGCGGTAGACCCCGCCGGCCTCGCTGCTCTCCAGCATCCGGTTGCCGGTCGATTCGCAGAAGGCCGTGAAGTCGGGCACGGAGCCGGGATCGGTGGCCAAAACCTCGAGCTTGCCGCCCCGCGGCAGCTCGGAGAGCGCCTTCTTCGCCTTCAGAATCGGCAGGGGGCAGGCCAGACCTTTGGTGTCCAGCGTCTTGTCGGCCATCGCTTGGGTCTCCGGGCAGAATGCCACCCGCAGCCTATATCAACGAAGGCGAAGCCCTGGCAATGCTGCCGCCGCCGGATCGGGGGCGGGTGAGGCGTTTGGCGTGAGCAGGATCGCTTCGGATTGAACCCCGCCGATCCCGCATTGGACGTATCGGCCGAAGCGTGAATCCTGCTCTGCTCCATAGTTTAGAGCGAGATTCGCGTTTCAGGTGGAAGCGGAATGCTTCCACCTGAAACGATCTCGCTCCAGGCGGCCCAGCTTGCGCGGCTCAGGCCAGCGCGTCACCATGGGCCAGTCGTGCGATTCCGCACCCAGCAAACGCCCCCTGAGGGCCCGGGGACGGAGCAAGGGACGGCAAACGCGAGGGGTTTGGGGGATCCATGGGCGACAACGGCGAGCCGCACAGGCCGCAACGCTCGTTCGCCTTCGGTCTGGAGAATCTGGGGCTCCTCGGCATGCGGGCCCCGCGCCTCACGCTGGCTTTGATCGCTCTCATTTCGGCGGTGGCGGCCCTGGGCCTGATGCAGCTGCGGGTGGATGACTCGCTCTCCGAGCTGTTTCGCACCAACACCGAGGAGTTCCGCCGCTACGAGGAGATCGACAGGCGTTTCCCCTCGAGCGAATACGATGTGCTGGTGGTCGTCGAGGGCAAGGGCCTGCTGGCGAAGCCGCAATTGCTGGTCTTCCGCAATGCGGTCGTGGACCTGCAACTCGCCGACGGCGTGGACGGGCTGGTTTCGATGCTGTCTGCGCGCGGCAAGCCGGACGCATCGGGCTATGCCGCCCCGATCGTGCCGGACGACCTGCCCGACGATGGGCCCACCTACGACGCGATCATCAAGACGCTGCGGGAAAACGACATCGTGCGCGGCAAGTTTCTCTCCGACGACGGCGAGCTGGCGCTGATGGTGGTCGCTCTCGACCGCAAAGCCGTGGCCGAGCAGGGGGCCAAGGCGGTGATCGGCAACATCCGCGCCACCGTCGAGAAGGAAGTAGCCCCGCTCGGCCTCAGGGTGCAGCTGACCGGCGCTCCGGTCATGCAGCTCGAGATCCGCAACGCGGTAGAGCGCGACCAGCTGGTCTACAATGGGCTGGGCCTGCTGTTCGGGGCGACCATTGCCGTCATCTTCTTCAAGCGCTTCTCCCTGATGCTGCTGGCGGCCCTGCCACCGGTGCTGGCCGTATTGTGGTCGCTGGGCCTGCTCGGCTGGATCGGCTTCCGCCTCAACCTCTTCCTCAACGTCATGACCCCGCTCGTCATGGTGATGGGGTTCGCCGACAGCATGCAGATGGTATCGGCGATCCGCATCCGCTTGCGCGAAGGCGACACCAAGGCAGAGGCCATCGAGTTCGCCGTCCACATCGTCGGCCCGGCCTGTGTATTGGCGCACGGCACCGCACTGTTGTCGTTCGCCGCGCTGCTGTTCTCGCAATCGGGTTTGATCCGCACCTTCGGGATCGCAGGCGCACTCGCCACCGGCATCTCCTTTGTCGCCGTAATCCTGGTGCTGCCCCTGCTCGGCCTCTATCTGATCCGCAAGGAGGAGGGGCTCGCCCGCGACCGTGCGCCGGCCGATCGGCTGATGGATGGGCTCGGCACGCTCGTTGGCTGGATCGTGGACCGTGTGGTGGCGCGGCCGTTGCTGACGACGCTCGTCGCGTTCGCACTGTTCGTGCTGTTCGGCGCCGCCTATCTGCAGCTCCAGCCCCGCTACCGGCTGGCCGATCAGGTGCCCGACCGGGAGCAGGCCCTGGGCGCGACCGCGCGCATCGACCAGAAGCTGACCGGCGCCAACCCGGTCCACATCATGATCGAGTGGAAGGGCGGCCAGTCGCTCTACTCGGCTGGTCCGCTGGAGGTGATCGCGCAGGCGCACGAGGTGCTGGAGAAGCAGGCGGGACTAGGCAATGTGTGGTCGCTGGAGAGCCTGCGGCGCTGGTTGCAAGACGCCGGCGGCGACACGGCTCCCGAGACCATCAAGAAGTATGTCGGCTATCTGCCCGAGCACCTCGTGCGGCGCTTCGTCGCCAAGGAGGGCGACGCGGTGCTGGTGACTGGGCGGCTGCCGGATGTCGATTCCAGCCGGATTCTGCCCGTGGTCGAGAAGATCGACGGCGCCCTCGACGCGGTGCGAAAGCGACATACCGACTTCCGCATCTCGGTGACGGGTCTGCCGGCCGTCGCGGCACGCAACAGCGCCCGCATGATCCAGCAGCTCAATGAGGCGCTGCCGATCTGCGTCGCTTTCGCCGCGCTGCTGCTGGCCATTGCCTTTCGCTCGGTGTTCGTCGGCGTGGTCAGCTTGCTGCCCGGCTTGTTCCCGGTCGTCGCATCAGGCGCGGTCATCTGGGCGACAGGGGGCGGGCTCGAGTTCGCCTCCGTGGTGGCTCTGCTCGTCGTCTTCGGTCTCGCCATCGACGCGCTGATCCATTTCTTCAACCGGTTGCGCCTCGAGGAGCGCATCGAGCCGCGGGCCGACGTGGCCATCCGCCGGGCGCGCGTGCTGGTGGGCCCGGCCATCATCCTCACCACTCTGGTGCTGGCCTTCGGGCTCGGCGTCACGGTGTTCTCCGATCTGCCCTCCTTGCGCCTCTTCGGCTTCGTGTGTGGCATCACCTTGCTGGCGTCGCTGCTCGCCGATCTCGTATTCCTGCCCGGCCTGATCATGCTGGTGCGCAAGGCCTGGCCGGCACGCTCGTCGGCCTGACCATCGGGCTGGCCGCGTGCGCCGACCGTCCCACATGCGTTCCCGGAGGCCGACGCTCGTCCCTTCTCGCAGGGTTGCGCCGAAGCGGTTGCGTCCTCGCCGCGCCTTGGCGCTGCGAGGGTAGATGCAGTCGAGGGGCGCGGGAGCAGTGGCTGCCGCATGCTTGAGAGTTTGAAGGCGGCTGCCACCGCCCCCGCGCAGGATTTTTGGCCTA
>Ga0247727_10011196_pt1 | contig 15708 bp, 12 predicted proteins | sample WisWelCaveWW1625_FD_202498 | JGI IMG/M metagenome (GOLD analysis project Ga0247727, IMG submission 202498) | Biofilm microbial communities from Wishing Well Cave, Virginia, United States - WW16-25 | ecosystem: Environmental > Aquatic > Deep subsurface > Groundwater > Cave microbial mat | place...
GATTTGCGCCGCGAAGGGCAGCGTGGCCCGCGAGAGAACATCCGGCGGGGCTGCCTGGCCGGTAGGTACGGGCGGGCTCAGGGGCCCGCGCCATAAAGCCTCAAAAGTTCAGCCGCAGGCCGAACTGAACCTGGCGCGCGTCGCCGGCCGCGGTCGGCCTGCCGAAGCTTGCCACCGGCGTCGCCCCCGAACCGAAGATATTGTTCGGGAACATGTAGTTGGTCCGGTTCAGGGTGTTGAAGCTCTCCACCAGCGCCTCCAGGCTCCAGCGTTCCCGGAGGTCGAACCGTCGGCTCAGCCGAAGGTCGAGCGTTGCGGAGTCGAAGCCTCGTCCGGTGTTGCGCCCAACCCCGGCCGGCCGGTCGTTGACGTTGGTGTCGTTGTTGCGGTCGGTTCCTGTCTGGACGTTGAACGGCAGGGCGGAGCTGTAGGAGAAGATGTAGCTCCCCTGGATGCCCCCCGCCAGGCGCCGCGCCGCGCTCCCGCTCGGTGTCCGGGGAACTTCCAGGCGTCCGCTGAGGGTCAGCCGGTGTCGCTGGTCGTTGTTCGACAGCCCTCGCTCGTCCCGCACGTTGAAGCTGTTCTGCGGCGAGCTGAAGAAGAAGTTGCCGGCCGTATCGATGGCCTTCGAGTACGTATAAGACACCCGAACGCCCGCCCATCGCGCCGCCCGGTTCTGGAAGGAAATCATCAGGCCGTCGTAATAGGAGTCGCCGATGCTTTCATAGCGGCTGATATTGGCGAAGCGCGGGTCGGGCCGGCCCAGGTTGGATACACCGAGCCTCGCCGCCTCGGCGGCCGTCAGCGTCGGGACGTTGACGTTGCGCGACAGGATCAGGTTGCGGCCGCGCAGCCATAGGTACCCAACCGAAAGCGAAGTCTTCGGCGTCAGCTCGCGCTCGATCTGCACGTTGGCCTGCTGTGCGTAGCCGCTTCGAATTCCGGGATCGATCGCCGTGATGCTGGTCAGCAGTCCTGCGGGAAACCCCGCCAGCACCGAGGGAAACACCGGCGCGGCCGGCTCCCCGAACGACACCACCGCCACCTTGTACTTCAATCCGTCGCGCTGCAAGGCGTTCGAGGTAGCCCGCAACGGGACGCGGTCGACATGAATCCCGTAGCTGGCGCGCACCACCGTCTTCTGGTCCCGCGGCGCGAACGCCAGCCCGAAACGGGGGCCCAGGTTGTCGCGGTCGGTCCGAATGGGGTCCGGCAGGGATTGCAGGTCATACCTCAGCCCGGCATTGATCGTCAGATCGGGGCGCGGCCTCCACTCCTCCTGCATGAACAGCCCGAGGTTAGGATTGGACTGGAACTGGGCCGGCTCGCCGAAGGCCTGCTGGAGGGTGATATAGCGCGAGGCCTGAAGCGCGGCCAGATTGGCGAACGTGTAAACGCCCTGGAGGGCGCCCGGGAATACGATGTTCACGCGATTGTAGAGGAAGTCGGCTCCTGCCTTGAGGAAGTGAGCGCCCCGGCTGGTGGAAGTGTTGTTCATCACCTGGACCAGGTCGATGGATCGCTCCTCGGGAGAGAAGGTGGCGACGCCGAGGCTGGCGACGCCGGAGATGTTGATGGCCGGCCCGAGGCGGTCGTTCACCGGGGCGGCCAGCCGGCTGCGCGTGAACTGAAACCGCGTTTCGTTCACGGTCCGGGGCGAGAGGGTCGCGGCCTCGCTCAACGCGAAGGTCTGGTCGCGATTCTCCAGGCCGGTGCCCCGGCTGACGTCATTGAGTCCCCCGGCGTTGCGGGCGTTGCGGCTGGAGATATCGTAAGCGTTGTAGCGGGCGCTCAGTTGGTGGCGGCCGCTGAGGGCGTGGTCGAGCCGCGCGAAGTAGTTGGTGGCGTGGAACCCGGTGGCAAACTCGCCGGTAGCGGCGCGGGGACCCCGATAGCCGGCGCGGGCCAGTGCAGCGTTGACGCCCTCCACATTGGCCGGCGAGATGGTCACGAATCCGGCCCTGTGCAGCCGGGTCTGCTCGAAGTTGGAAAACAGGAAGGTCCGGTTGCGAACCAGGGGGCCGCCGGCCGTGGCTCCATACTGGGTCTGGGTGAGCGGGTCCTTGCGGGTGGCGAAGGGATTGCGCGCGTCCACCCGCTGGTCGCGCAGGAATCCATACAGCCGTCCCTGCCACCGATTGGTTCCCGAGCGCGTGAGGACGTTGACGGCGCCGGCCGAAGCGCGCCCGAACTCGGCGATCGCGCCCGAGGTGACGACCTGAAATTCGCGGATCACCTCCTGGGAGTAAAACGTTCCGGCGAGGTCGGCCGCATCGTCGTTGGCCGAGACCCCGTCAACCAGGAACCCGTTGTTCAGGTTGCGCTGCCCGGCTACCGAGAGTCCGGTGCCTGGAACGGCCGATGTTTCGGCGAACCGCTCGTTGTTGCCGGTGTTGGTGCGGGACACAGCGGGCGTGAGCAGGGCCAGGTCCAGGTAGTTGCGGCCATTGAGGGGCAGGCTGTCCATTTCCCGCGGCACGATCGTCTCGGCCACCTGTGTCCTGACGGCCTCCACCAAGGGCGGCTCGTCGCGGACCTCCACCCGCTCCTTCGATCCGGCCACGCTCAGCCGCACCGGCACATCGAAGGCCTGGCCGACGGTCAGTATCACCTGGCGGGCAAAGGGCTCAAAACCCGTCACCTCCGCCCGGAGCCGGTAGCTTCCCACCGGCAGGAACGAAAAACGGTATCGTCCGTCGTCGTCGGTTACGGCGGCCCAGGCCTGGTTGGTATCAAGGTTCGTCATGTCGATCGTGATGCCGCAGACCAGGGCGCCGCTCGAGTCCTCGGCGCGGCCCGTGACGGTTGCCGAAGTCACCGCCCGCTGGGCAAATATTGATGATACTGTGACCGCCAGCAAGAACAACCAGCGCATGATTCCCCTTTCGCGAAATGTGGATGGAACGCGGAGAATCAGGCTGCTGGAGGAGAGCGTCCGGAGCGGGTCCGCTCCGGGCCAGAGGAAGCGGCGGGGGCTGCGGGCGCCGGTTGCCGATGAACGGCCGGCGGCGCCGCTGCCGTTGCCGCCGCGGGCGGAAGGGCCGCCCGTTTCGAGGTTTGAGCCGGCGGGCGCGCGCACGTCCGGGGGCACTGCCCGGAAGCACGGACGCCATCCCGAAGCTCCAGCCCGCCGCGCCCTTTCTTTCGGCAGCAGCATGCCTTCTTGTGGGTGCAGCAAGAGGAGGCCTCGGGCGCCTGGCGGCCGAGAAGAACTGCTCGGTCCATCGCCGCCGCTGCGGCCGCGGCCGGCGGGCCCAGCCAGACCGACAGCAAGGTCCACGCCGCCAGGCGGGCGCCCCACGCGCGGTTCTGGCCAGGAATTTTCATTCCGTCTTCGCCGCCACGGCCGCCGACCGGCCCCGCAACAGGTAGCCGGTCGAGACGCCCTGCGTCGTCTCGGTCCAGCCCAGGAAAATGCGCCCGCTCATCCCCAGCTCGACGGCCGGGTAAGCGGCGTTGCTCTTTCCATCGCCCGCGCGCTCGAGCTGCGACGTCGCGCCGTCCGGATAGATCTCGCGGTAGTAAACCCCCACGCGCCCCCATCCCTGATCGCGCTGCGCGCTGCGCCCCTGGAACACCAGCGCCAGCTTTTCCCCGTTGGAGACAAGCTGCGGGTGGGTCGGGTCGACGGTCTCGCCGGAGACCTTCTTCTTGCCCGAGAAGGTGCGGCCGCCGTCGGGGGACGACGCCAGGTAAATCGCCGGATCGCCGCCGCCTTCACTGTACCAGGCGACGTAGAGCCGCGAGCCCAGCGCCGCGACGCCCGGTCCCACGTGCGGGCAGCCATTGAGTTTCCAGCCGTCCCGCGCGACCAGGACTGGCCGGCTCCAGGTCTGTCCCTTGTCGGAAGAGGCGGCCACAAACATGTCGCGAATGTCGCCGGACTCTACCGACCGCCAACCGAGCACCACCCGGTCTCCCACCAACGCCACCGCCACGCGGCAGCACGGGCAAATGTCGCCGGCCACGCGCACGTTCTTCTCGAAGCTGCGGCCGTGGTCGGTCGAGCGCGCCACATAGAGTGTTGCCAGCGGGGCGTGCCCGCCGCCGTGGCCCGTCCCATGCTCCCGCCCGTCCAGCCACGCCACGTAGATGACGCCGTCCGGGCCTACGCCCATTCCCTGGAACGAATGGGAAACGGGCAGGTCATCGTCGTTGATCGTGATGGCCGGCGAGAACGCCGGGGTCATGCCCGGGGAACGCGCAAACCGAATGGCGCCGACAAACGGCCTTTTGGGATCCCGCGAGCTCCAAACCGCGTAGAGGGAGTGGCCATCGGGCGACTCGGCCAGTTGCGGGCTGTTCTCACCGTGATCGCTCACCTCGGCCGGCGCTTGGTTCACCCGCAGCGGCGCGGCGAAGGTGTCTCCTCCGTCGCCGGAGGTTTCGAGGAACAGATCCTGCCCGCCGCCTGAAGCCGGACGGACCGACAGCAGCCGCAGGCCGTGCGCCCCCCGCGCCAGAAACTTCGGGCTTCGGCCGGCGAACAACACCCGCGGTTCGCGCTCGAAGACCAGCGAAATGGAGCGCGCCTGATCCGTCGCCGCCAACAGCGCGGCCGCGCCTATAAGGATGGCGAAACCCTGGAACCACCTCATGAAGCCTCCTCGTCTGAACTGGATCGAGACCCTACGCGCCAGGCTCAGAACGAAGGTGGAGGCCGCTGGTACAGGAAGGAGGGATAGGGGCGCGGCGGCTGCAGGGAGCGATCCCGCCCCAAAGACTCGGCGCCGGCCGGCGCCCGGCTCACCACGGCGCCAGCTTCGGCCCCCAGGGAGCAGTTCCTCGAAGACGGCGCCGCCGGGCTCATGCATCGGCGCGCGCAGTCGGCGGCCGCTGCCAACGACGTGTGGCCGTGGGCATCGTGTTTCGCCGACTTACAGCAGCATCCGTTCTGGTGCCGGCAGCAACTCTGCCCGGAGGACGCCGCGGACCGGACCGCTGCCACCAACGGCGCGCCGTGTGGCGCTCCCATCAGAAACAGGAGCAGGCCCGCAGCGACCCGGCGGACGAGCCAGTTAGCCGTTCTTGGGGAAGACTGCATGCCAGTGTCCCCGAGGATAGCCAAGGCCGGTCATCGAAGTCAAGTAGCGAGCGCGTTGGGGTGCGCACCAAGTGGATCTTCCCCGCTAACTAAGAACCCCGACCATCCGATCAGCAAGCTGAATTGCCCCCACAACCGGACCCTGAAGGACGCCGGCGTCTCCTTCGTCCTCTACGATCTCCGGCATACCTTCGCCACCAGGGCTGCGGAGGCCGGAGTTCCCCTCGCAACCCTGGCCGCCATCCTGGACCACAACAATCTTCGATCGGTCATCAGGTACGTCCACCCCTCCGAGGCTGACCAGTTCCGGGCCATCGATCGCCTGGCACCCCCCCGGCAGTTCCGCATAGCCCCAGCCTGTCGAGAGCCGCTGGGCTTTGATTGTGTACAGCTACGCAAACGCGGAATGTTTGGTGAATTCCCGCGAACTTCCCTGAAGGCCTGAATTGGCCCCAAGTCTTTCAAAAGTTGGGGCAAGTCCCGTGTTTTGAATGGAGGCGCGGAGCGGATTCGAACCGCTGAATAAAGGTTTTGCAGACCTCTGCCTTACCACTTGGCTACCGCGCCGCAGCACCCTGGGGAACCTACAGCGGCATGGAGTTGGAGCGGGAGACGGGGTTCGAACCCGCGACATCGACCTTGGCAAGGTCGCACTCTACCAGCTGAGTTACTCCCGCACCCTCCAGTATGATTTTAGCGGCCGCGCGCCGGAGGTGTCAAGGAAGCGCCGGGGCCGGCGGGGTCGGCGGGACAGGCTTGCGCTCCGGAGGCGCTTCGACCAGGCTCGCCTCGCGCAGGAATCTGGCCGCCTCCTCCGGCGGCGTGGGGTTGATGTAGAAACCGGATCCCCACTCGAAGCCGGCCACCTTGGTCAGCTTGGGCATGATCTCGAAGTGCCAGTGGTAGTAATCCTGCGTGTTTTCGTTCAGCGGCGAGGTGTGGAGCACAAAGTTGTAAGGCGGGTATTCGAGCACATGGTCCAGCTTCTGCAGGAGCTTCTTGAGCACCTTGGCCAGGTTCTCGAACACGTGCGACTGGGAGTTCTCGAAGGCCGCCTCGTGCTGCTTGGGCAGGATCCAGGTCTCGAAGGGGAAACGCGGCGCGTAGGGCGCTACGGCCAGGAAGTGGTCGGTCTCCTGGATGACCCGCGCCCCCGACGCCGCTTCCTGCCGGATGACGTCGCAGAAGATGCAGCGCTCCTTAAAGTTGTAGTAGGTCTTGGCGCCTTCCACCTCCTCCCGCACGTAGATGGGCACCACCGGCAGGGCGATCAGCTGCGAATGGGTGTGCTCGAGCGAGGCGCCGGCCGCCTCCCCCTGGTTCTTGAACACCAGGATGTAGCGAAAGCGCTTGTCCTTCTTGAGGTCGAGCATGCGGTCGCGGTAGGCCCACAGCACGTCCTCGACCCGCTTTTCCGGCAACTGGGCCAGCGTCATGGAGTGCTCGGGAGACTCGATGATCACCTCGTGGGCTCCGACCCCGTTCATCTTGTCAAACAGGCCCTCGCCCTGCCGCGCCAGCTCGCCCTCGATGCCCAGCGCCGGAAACTTGTTGGGCACCACCCGCAGTGACCACCCGCGCTGGTTAGCCCCGGCGCCGTTCTGCCGCCACCCCAGGATCTCAGGCGGGGTCTTATCCTCATTCCCCTCGCAGAAGGGGCAGAACTTTCCTGCTTGCGGCGCCCCCGGGTCCCGGAGAAAGTCACTCGGCCGGCGGGCGCGGTCGGTGGAGATGATGACCCACCGTCCCACGATCGGATCCTTCCTCAGTTCAGGCAATCTATCCGTTCCTCCACGAAAAGACGTCCTTGCGCACTTCGATCCGGACTGGATTCCGCAGGATTACTCCCACGGTGTCAAACCGCGCGCAGTCCGGGGCCCGCCCCGCCCTTCTTAAGTAATCGGCGGCGGCTCGAAGAATGTTTTGCCGCTTCCGGTGGTCGATGGCCGATTCCGGCTCGCCGAATTCCTCCCGGGTTCGCGTCTTTACCTCGACAAAAGCCAACTGGTCCCCGTCCCAGGCGACCAGGTCGATTTCCCCCCGCCCGTCCCGGGTGCGATAGTTCCGCGCCACCACAGTATACCCAAGTCTGCGCAGATGTCGATAGGCTGCGAGTTCTCCTTCCCGGCCCGTGCGCAGGTGCTGCGGTCCAGTACTCACCCTTTAAGTACCTCCAGCTCGAAAACGATCGCCTTACCCCGCACCAGGAAGCAAAGGTAATGCTCCCAGAACCGCCGGGCGGTGGTCGAGGAATTCACCGCCAGCTCGAACCCCAGCCATTTCCACAGCCGCAGCAGCTTGACGTACACCCGCTGCTCCCGCATCCGCGCGCGGGTGTAGTAGCCGAACCCGCCGTTGTTCTCCCCAAAGTAGCGGAACGAAAAGCTGTTCAGGTGCCAGCGGTGGGTCGGGTCGCAGAACGAAGAGAAGTCGGTATAGTGAGGGGTCTCGACGACAATCCGTCCGCCGGGCCGGCTGAGCCGGTGCAGCTCCTCCATGGTGGCGATCACGTTGGCGACATGCTCGATCACGTGGGTCACCCGGATGAGGTCAAAGCGGCTGTCGCGGAACGGGTAAGGCACCCGGTCCAGGTCACAGATGACGTCGGCGTCGGTGGCCGGGTTGCGGTCGATGCCGATGGCCCCGGGGTGCTTGTTGATGCCGCAGCCGACGTCGAGGGTCATGCTCGCGTGATCACATCCTCGAGCGTGGCCGCAGCCCAGTCGGCCTGATCGGCGTCAATGGTCAGGGGCGGCATGAGGCGGAGCACATTTTCGCCGCAGCCGAGCACCAGCAGGCCCCGCTCGAACGCGGCCTGCACCACCCGGTCCCGAAGCGCCCCGTTTTTCTGCTTCGTCTGCGGATCGGTCACCAACTCGACGCCGATCATCAGCCCCAGCCCGCGAACATCCCCGACCGTGGAGAAGCGCCGCGGCCAGCCTTCGAGCCGCGTCATCAGCCTTTCGCCCACCCGTGCAGCATTCTCCACCAGCCCTTCCTCGAGCAACTCGATCGTCACCAGCGCCGCGGCCACGCTCACCGGGTTGCCTCCGAAGGTCGAAGCGTGCGCCCCCGGCCCCCAGCTCATGAACTGCGTCGAGGCGATGGTGGCCCCGAGCGGCATGCCGCTGGCGATTCCCTTGGCCGTCGCCAGGATGTCGGGTTCCACCCCGGCATGCTGGCAAGCCCACATTTTGCCTGTGCGCCCCATCCCTGACTGCACCTCGTCGAACACCAGCGCGATGCCGTTCTGGTCGGCGATCCGCCGCAGCTCTCGAAGAAACTTCGGCGGTGGTACGACGTAGCCACCCTCGCCCTGCACCGGCTCGACCACGATCGCCGCCACCTCCCGCGCCGGAACGATCGTTCGGAACAGCTCCCGCTCGATCACCGTCGCGCACTCCACCGCGCACGTTTCCGGCTCCTGCCCGTAGGCGCACCGGTAGCAGTAGGCGTAAGGGACATGATACACGCCCGGCACCAGCGGGCCAAATCCTTTTCGCTGCACCGGCTTGCTGGCGGTCAGCGACAGCGACCCCATGGTGCGGCCGTGGAACGCCCCCAGGAACGCGATGAACTTGTCCCGCCCGGTGCGGTAGCGCGCCAGCTTCATGGCCGCCTCGATGGCCTCCGTGCCGGAGTTGCCAAAGTGGACCTTCTTGTCGCTGTCACCCGGAGCGATCTGGGCCAGCTTGGCGGCCAGTTTCGCCAGCCCTTCGTAGTAGAAATCAGTGCCCGACATGTGAATCAGCTCCCCCGCCTGCTTCCGGATGGCTTCCACCACCCGGGGATGACAGTGTCCGGTGGCCACCACCGCAATGCCGGCGCTGAAATCCAGAAACCGGTTGCCGTCCACGTCCTCCACGATCGCCCCCTCGCCCCGCTTTACGACCAGCGGGTAGGGGCGCGTATACGACGGCGACACGTACTCGTGATCCAACGCCAGAACCCGCCGGGCGTTCGGACCCGGCGGCGGGGTCACCATCGCCGGCAGCCGCGCGTCGACGGTCGTGGTTGCGGCTTTCATGGTCTTGTCTCCTGTCTGGAAGATCGTAGGAATCCTCGCCGGGCGGGAGGATCAGTCGGCGCCGAACAGCGCGGGGCGGATCTCCGAGGGTGTCTCGCGGAAGGCCATGTGTTGCCCCTTCACTATTATGACGCAGGAGGCGGCCGGTCCGCTACAGGGTCGAAGCGATACACTGGATCACTGCATGCCGTCGAGGTCCCTTCAGCCGTGGCTCACGTCGCAGCGCGCTCAGCTTGACGAAGTGCTGGCGGGACGTCCTGCTGTGGGAAGAACAGGGCTGAGGGCCCGTTTTGCGGCGGAGCAGGCCAACCATTTCTATGCCGTTCTGGTGTCGGCACATTTCCAGGCCTTTTGCCGCGACCTGCACTCGGAGTGCGTGCAATGGATCGCCCAGGGGGTTCCTGATCCCTTACAGAGCATGGTTCGCGGCGAGTTCCACCACGGCCGCAAACTGGATCGCGGCAACCCCAATCCCAAGAATATCGATGAGGATTTCGGGCGGTTCGGCCTGTCGATATGGGACAAGGTGAAGGCGCTTGACAGCAGAAACGAGCGGCGAAGGCAGCTACTCGGGCAGTTAAACCAGTGGCGCAACGCGATCGTACATCAAGACTTCACAAAGCTTGGCCGCCGCAGGAAGCTGCGGCTTCAAGACGTCAGCGGCTGGCGAAAGGCATGCGACGAATTGGCCCGGGCGTTCGACGAGGTGACGGGCGCGCGACTCGGGGAGCTGTTGGGCTCACGCCCTTGGTGATAAACTGTTGACATGTCTTACGCGCGCACCATCAGTGCCAACAGTCTCCCGCCCCGGTTCCAGCCGGGGGCGCTGGTGAAGTTCCGGCTTGTAAACGAATTCGTGCGGGGGAGAGTCACCGAATACCGGGGCCCATTGGGCGTAGACGGGCAGCATCTGTGTAGACGGGCAGCATCTGTATCGAGTGGAAGTTCCTTTTTATATAGAAAGTACATCCACGTGTACGAAATACCTGAGGAGGAGCTCAGCCCGGCCAGGGTTCGGCGCACAGCTTGCTGAGTAGTGCGCCAAGAGTGCGCTTATCGCGAGCCGCCGCGATCGTGCTGGCGACCTCCGCTCGCCGGCCGGCTCCCTGGTTCATCCTGGCCTGATCGGGCGGTTCACTGGCGCTTCCAGCGTGTGCCGTCCTTGGTGTCCTCGAGCACGACCCCCTTGGCCGCCAGATCCTGGCGGACCTGATCGGCTCGGGCAAAGTCCCGGGCCTTTCGGGCCGCCAGCCTCTCGGCGATGGCCCGGTCGATCTCCTCGGCCGACATCTGTCCCTCGCGGCTCGGCTCCAGCACGTCGAAAATCCGGTCGAAGAGCCCCAGCAGGTCCCGCGCACCTGCCAGGTTCCCCTGACGGAACTCGCCGGCGTCCATGCGGGTGTTCACCTCCCGGACGTATTCGAAGACGGCGCCCAGCGCCTGGGCCGTGTTCAGATCGTCGTCGAGGCCGGCCTCGAACTGCTGCCGCGCCTCCATCCCCAGCCGCGTGAGGGCGTCGCTTTCCCCCGGCTCGAGGCGATCGGTATCCAGCCGCAACCGGAAATTCCTCAGCCGCTCGATGGCCGTTGCCGCGGACTTCAGCGCGTCGAAGGTGAAGTTCAACTGCTTTCGGTAGGGCACCGACGCCAGAAGGTAGCGCACCGCCTCCGGCGCATGGCCCTTCTCCAGAATGTCCCGCAGCGTGTAGAAGTTGCCCAGGGACTTGGCCATTCTCTGTCCGTCGATCTGCAGGAACTCGGCGTGCAGCCAGAAACGCACGAACGGCTTGCCGGTGATTCCTTCGGCCTGCGCGATCTCGTTCTCGTGATGCGGGAAAACCAGGTCCACCCCGCCGGCGTGAATATCGAGCGTTTCACCCAGGTACTTCATCGCCATCGCCGAACACTCGATGTGCCACCCCGGCCGTCCGGGCCCGAACGGCGACTCCCAGCAGGGCTCCCCGGGCTTGGTCGCCTTCCACAGCACGAAGTCCCGCGCGTCGGCCTTCTCGTATTCGTCCAGATCGACCCGCGCGCCGGCCCGCATCCCGCTGGTGTCGATGCGCGACAGCTTTCCATAGCCGGGGAACCCTGCGATGCGGTAGTACACCGACCCGTCGCTCTGGTAAGTCAGGCCGCGGCGTCCCAGCTCCTCAATAGCGTCCGTCATTTCCGGGATGTGGTCGGTGGCCCGCACCACCCGCTCCGGGGTCTGGAGCCGCAGTTTCCGCGCATCTTCTTCGAACGCCTTCTGGTACACCTCGGTGTACTCCCGAAGAGACTTGCCGGCCTCTCCCGCGTTCCGGATGATCTTGTCCTCGACGTCGGTGATGTTCATGACGTGGTCGAGCCGATACCCTCGATACGTCAGGTAGCGCCGGAGAATATCCTGGAATGCAAACGTCCGGAAGTTCCCGATGTGGACGTAGTGGTAGACGGTGGGCCCGCAGGTGTACATGCGGACGGTTCGGCCGTCCATCGGCTCGAACGGCTCCGCCCGGCCGCTCAAGGTATTGAAGAGTCGCAGCCCCATGACAGTCTTCTAACTTCCGATGGTACCTCACCAAATCTCCAAATCTCCAAATCACCAAATCTCCAAATGTGCATGGTTCGCATAAGGAAAATAAATGCGCCCCCGCTTGACCTCTCGCCGCCATCTGTCTAAACTAATAAGGGAGCATTCTGGGTTGTGCGGAAACTGAGCCAAAAGGTGGGACTGAGCCGGTCGTGGAAGCGGGCGGTGGATACTGCCCGGCCCCGCTGCACTCCAGTGCTGCGGGCGCCGATCGAGCTGGTTTCGATCTCGCCTGCCACCGCCCTCCCCGCCGCGCGACCCTTCGTCGTCATCCGAATTTCGAGCGCCATCATTATTGTGGTCGGTGTACCCGGCCCCGGATGAGGCCTGCTCCCAACGGGATCTAACAGGCCGTCATCCGGGGCGAGGAAGAAACCGGGGGCGGCCCTTTTCATTTTGCGGTTCATTTACGGCGCCGGACGCCGCGGAGCGACACGATGTTGATGAACGGTGCACGACTGGTTCTGGAGGCGCTGACGAAGGAGGGGTGCGAAGTGGTTTTCGGCTACCCCGGCGGCGCCAACATGCCCATTTACGACGCTCTCTACGAGCATCCCATCCGCCACATTCTGATGCGGCATGAGGAAAACGCCTGCTTCGCCGCGGAGGGCTACGCCCGCTCCACGGGTAAGGTCGGCGTCTGCTTCGCCACCTCGGGACCGGGCGCCACCAACCTGGTCACCGGCCTGGTGGACTCGCTGATGGACTCGATCCCGGTGGTCGCCATTACCGGCCAGGTCCCCAAGCACCTCATCGGCCGCGACGCCTTCCAGGAAGCCGACGTGTTCGGCATTACCCGCTCCTGTACCAAGCACAACTACCTGGTTAAGGACATCAACGACCTGGCCCGCAGCATCCACGAGGCCTTCCACATCGCGTCCACCGGCCGCCCGGGGCCGGTCCTGATCGACGTCACCAAGGATGTGTTGAACGCCAAGACGACCTACCACGCGCCGGGTCCGATCCACCTGCGCGGGTATAAGGTGAGCCTGGAGGGCCATTCCGGACAGATCAAACGCGCCGCCGAGATGATCTGGGGCGCCGAGCGGCCTTACGTCTACGCCGGCGGCGGCATCGTCTCCTCGGGCGCCTCGGCCGAGCTGCGCGAGTTTGTCGAGCTGCTGGAGGCGCCGGTGGCCGAAACGGTGATGGGCCTGGGTTCGCTGCCGAGCGAGCACCCCTACTGCATCAACATGCTGGGCATGCACGGCAGCTACGCCGCCAACCAAGGCGTCAGCCACTGCGACCTGATCGTCGCCCTGGGGGTGCGCTTCGACGACCGTGTCACCGGGCGCCTGGAGGCCTTCGCGCCCCACGCCAAGGTTGTGCACGTCGACATCGACCCCGCCGAGATCGGCAAGAACCGCCGCCCCGATCTTCCCATCGTTGGCGACCTCAAGCACGTCCTGCGCCGGCTCAACAAGCTGCTGCGGGAGACCAGGGCGGCCGACGGCGCCGTCAACGCCGCCAGCCGCCGCCGCTGGCTGGACCAGATCCACGCCTGGCAGAGCGAGCACCCCTTGTCCTACACCTCCTCGGATTCCGAGATCAAGCCGCAGTTCCTGGTGCAGCAAATCGACCAGGTGACGCAGGGACGCCACATCGTTGCCGTCGATGTCGGCCAGCACCAGATGTGGGCGGCGCAATACGTGCGGTTCAACCGCCCGCGGCTGTGGCTCAATTCCGGAGGCCTCGGCGCCATGGGCTTCGGGCTGCCCGCCGCCATCGGCGCCCAGCTCGGCAACCCCGATCAGCTCGTGGTCGCCTTGCTCGGCGACGGCGGCTTCCAGATGAGCCTGCCCGAGCTCTCCACCATCGCCAGCTACGGCCTGCCTATTAAGATCGTGATCATGAACAATGGCTACCTGGGCATGGTCCGCCAGTGGCAGGAATTGTTCTACAGCCGCCGCTACTCGTCGGTGGAGCTTGACTGCTTCCCGGAGTGCGAGAAGCTGGCGGCCGCCTTCGGCATGAAGGGCCGCACCATCGACAAGCCCCGCCAGGTGGCCGCTGCCCTGCAGGAAGCGATCGACGAGCCTGGCCCCTTCCTGCTCAACGTCAAGGTCTCCCCGGAGGAAAACGTCTACCCGATGATCCCCTCCGGCGGCGCCATCAACGAGATGATCCTCCACCAGCCGCAGCCGGTGGAAACGACCGGAGATTGAGCCGATGCAACAGATCATCTCCTTACTGGTCGAGAACAAACCCGGCGCCCTGATGCGCGTCACCGGCGTGTTGAGCGCCCGCGGCTACAACATCGAGAGCCTCACGGTGGCCCGCACCCTCGACCCCGAGCTCTCCCGCATGACCATCGTGGTCGAAGTGGAGAACGCCTCCCGCGCCCTGCTGGTGAAGCAGATCGCGCGGCTGATCAACGTCATCCAGGTGGTCGACCTCACCGACGCGCCGTTTGTGTGCCGCGAGCTGATTCTGTTGCGGGTGACGGTAACCGACCTGATGCGGGAGGCGTTTCTCAAGGAAGTCGAGATCTTCCGGGCCCGGGTGGTGGACGCTTCCCCCGGCGTCTACACCGTGGAGGCGACCGGCGCCGCCGAGAAGCTGGATGCGTTCCTGGAGATGATGCGCAGCTACGGCGACATCGAGTTGATCCGATCCGGCGCCCTGGCCATGCCCCGCTCGACCAAGGAAAACCGAAAAGCCAAGTCCAAGGAGCTGAAGAAAGTCAGCGTCTAACGGAGAACCTCATGGCAAACATTTACTACGAGAAGGACGGCAGCCTCAGCGACCTCGAAGGGCGGAAGGTGGCCGTGATCGGGTACGGCAGCCAGGGCCACGCCCACGCGTTGAACCTGCGGGACAGCGGCATCGACGTGGTGGTCGGCCTTTACCAAGGCAGCAGCTCCTGGGCCAAGGCCGAGGCCGCCGGGCTCCAGGTGCTGCCGGTGGCCGGCGCGGCAGCCGCCGCCGACGTCATCATGATTCTGGTCTCCGACCACATCCAGGCGGACATCTACCAGAACCACATTGCCCCCCACCTCGGGGCGGGCAAGACGCTGATGTTCGCCCACGGCTTCAACATTCACTTCCAACAGATCCTGCCGCCGGCGGGCGTCGACGTGTCGATGATCGCCCCCAAGGCCCCCGGCCACCGTGTGCGCGAGCTGTTCACCGAGGGCGTCGGGGTGCCGGCGCTGCTGGCCATCCATCAGGATGCCTCCGGCGAGGCCCGCCGGCGCGCGCTGGCCTACGCGATGGCGCTCGGGTGTCTGAAGGCCGGGGTCATCGAGACGACGTTTCAGGAAGAGACCGAGAGCGACCTGTTCGGCGAGCAAAGCGTGCTGTGCGGAGGGGCGTCGGAGCTGATCCGCGCCGGATTCGAGACCCTGGTCGAAGCCGGCTACCAGCCGGAGGTTGCCTACTTCGAATGTCTCCACGAGCTGAAGCTGATCGTCGACCTGATCCAGGAAGGGGGCCTGGCCTACATGCGCTACTCGGTGAGCGACACGGCGGAATTCGGCGACTACACGCGCGGGCCCAGGGTGGTCAACCAGGCAGTGCGGGAAGAGATGAAGCGGATTCTGGCGGAGGTGCAGAGCGGCGCCTTCGCCCGCGAGTGGATCAACGAGAACAAGACCGGCCGGAAGAATTTTCTGGCCATGCGGGAGGCCGCCCGCTCCCAGCCGATCGAGCAGGTCGGCGCGCGGCTCCGCGCCATGATGACGTTCCTGAAGAAGCGGAAGGAGACCGGCGTGCCCCAGGATCAGCCGGTGGCGGCCGCCAGCTAGAGAGGTTCCCATGCGAGTGCTCATCTACGACACCACGCTCCGGGACGGGTCCCAGGGCGAGAAGGTCTCTTTCTCGGTGGAGGACAAGCTGGCCATCGCCCGCCGCCTCGATGAGCTGGGCATCGACTACATCGAGGGGGGCTGGCCGGGGTCCAATCCCCGCGACAAGGAGTTTTTCCGCCGGCTGGGGGAGCTCGAGCTGCAGCACGCCCGCATGGCCGCCTTCGGCTCCACCCGCTACCCGAAGAACAAGGTCGACAACGACCCCAACGTCCGCGCCTTGATCGAAGCCGGGACGCCGGTAGTGACGATCTTCG
>Ga0247727_10011197_pt1 | contig 15706 bp, 11 predicted proteins | sample WisWelCaveWW1625_FD_202498 | JGI IMG/M metagenome (GOLD analysis project Ga0247727, IMG submission 202498) | Biofilm microbial communities from Wishing Well Cave, Virginia, United States - WW16-25 | ecosystem: Environmental > Aquatic > Deep subsurface > Groundwater > Cave microbial mat | place...
ACCGATGGTGTGACTTGGGAAAGAATTCCCTCCCCTGAATCATCGGATTGGGTCTCTGTCGTCGCTCGCAGCGCTTTGGTGGCTACGATCACTTCTCACGAATCGCATCGCTACTCGACTGCTGATGCCGGCCGTGCCTGGCGCCTTCAATAATCACTTCTGGTCGTAGGCTGAATCCATTCGCTTCCACTGCCAGCAGAACCCAGCTCACTCCAACACAACCTGCAAGAAATCCTGTCGCCTCCGTTCTAAGCGTTGAGGACGTAAACGAATTGGAGGATTCTTATGCGTATCGCATCTCTACCCGGCTTCGTTGGCACAGGCTTGCTGGCTGCAGCTCTTCTCGGAGCTCCGTGCATGTTTTTCCGCCAAACAGACGTCCAGGCCGCCCCGCCTGTGCGCCCGGACGACCATCAGGGAACTACCCTCTCGGATCAGACCGACCTTGCCGTGACTGTCTATAACTCCAACATTGCTCTGGTACACGACGTCCGCCAGCTCATTCTACCTGCCGGCGAATTTCACCTTCGCTTTATGGACATCGCTGCCACGGTCAATCCGGCCACAGTTCACTTCCGCTCTCTCTCTGAGCCGACTCACCTCGATGTTCTCGAGCAAAACTATGAGTACGATCTGCTCGACCCGCAAAAGCTCCTCCAGAAATATATCGGTCGCGAAGTTACGCTCGTCCGTTCCCGCCAGGAAAACGGCACCACACGGTGGGAGGAGGTCAAGGCCACACTCTTGGCTTATAACAATGGCCCTGTCTGGAAGATTGGCAGCGAAATCGTCACCGGCATGAATGCCGACCACATTCGCTTCCCGGAACTGCCCGAAAATCTATACAGTCGGCCGACCCTGATCTGGTCGCTGCAAAACACTGGATCTCGCCGCCATCGAATAGAAACCTCATATCTAGCCGGCAATCTTGCCTGGAGCAGCGATTACGTTCTCACCGTCGGTCGCGACGACAAGCTCGCTGACTTGGATGGCTGGGTCACTCTTACGAACAATAGCGGCACCGCCTTCAAGAACGCTCGCCTTCAGCTTGTGGCTGGCGATCTACACCGTGTCATGCAGCGCTATGAGTCCAATGCCATGGAAGCTAAGCGGATGCTTCAGGCTGCGGCTGATTCTGGACGCTTCGCTCAGGAGGCCTTCTCCGAGTATCACCTTTACTCCCTCGGCCGCCGCACCTCCATCTTCGACAAGGAGACCAAGCAGATTAGCCTCCTCTCGGGCAGCGGTGTTCCCGTCGAAAAGCTCTTTGTGGTCGAAGGCCAGCAGTTCTACTATCGCAACTACCAGCATCCCGGCACACCGCTCAAAGACCAGGTCAAGGTTTTCTACCGCTTCAAAAACGACGAGAAATCTGGCCTCGGCCTCCCCATGCCCGCCGGCGTGGTCCGCGTCTATCAAGCCGATTCCAAGGGCGGAGTCCTCTTCGTTGGTGAAGACCGCATCCAGCACACTCCCAAAGACGAGAGCCTCACCCTGCAAATCGGTACGGCCTTCGACGTCATCTGCGAACGCAAGCAAACTGATTTCAAGAAACTGAGCGACCACCTCTATGAAATGGAATTTGAAGTCACTCTACGAAATCACAAGGAATCGCCCATCACCGTCGAAGTGAATGAACCCATTGGGGGCGACTGGCAGATGCTCGAATCCACCTACAAATGGACCAAAACCGAAGCCTGGGCCGCGCGTTTCCAGGTCCCGGTCGCAAAGGACGGCACTTCCGTCCTTCGTTACCGCATCCGCGCCCGCTGGTAGCGACGTTCATCAAGGCAAGCTACTGAGGGCGGGCCGCAACCCGCCCATAGCTTGCGCTTCTCCAAGAATGCTTTACAGGTTGTCCAGGAAGAATTGTGTCACTCGGTTGAAAAGGTGAATTCGCGCCGTCGGATCGCTGACCCCGTGCCCGCGCCCCGGATAGATCTGCAATTCGACATACCGCTTCGCTTTGATGAATTCCTCGATCAGCTCCACCGTATTGGCCGGGTGCACGTTGTCGTCTCCCGTCCCGTGCGCAATCAGCAGCTTTCCCTTTAACTTCCCCGCATGCGTCGCTGGCGACGACTGCTTGTACCCCGCTTCATTCTCTTTCGGCAGACCCATGTATCGTTCTGCGTAAATCGTGTCGTACTGTCTCCAGTCCGTCACCGGTGCCCCTGCAAATCCCGCTTTGAAGACCTCCGTCGCCTGCAGCATCGCATAGCACGTCATGTAGCCGCCATAGCTCCAGCCCCAAATCCCGATCCGGCCGCCATCCACGTACGGCTGCGACTTGAGGTAATTCACTGCTGCCAATTGATCAGCGAGTTCCACTTCGCCCATACGCTTGTAGATCGGCGTTTCAAACGCATGTCCCCGCGCTGCCATCCCTCGGTTGTCCATAGAGAAGATGATGTAACCCTTCTGCGCCATCATTTGGTGCCAAAGATAGTTGGCGCCTCCCCACGCATTGCGTACCACCTGCCCGTGCGGGCCTCCGTAAAGATAAACGATCGCCGGGTATTTCTTTGTCGGATCGAATCCCTTGGGTTTGATCATCATCGCATGCAACTCCGTCCCATCAGCGCCGGCTACAGTGAAAAATTCCGGCGTTCGAAGCTGGTACGATTCAAGCTCCTCCACCTTGTTCTCGTTCAACACCAGCTGCTGCGTCCCATCCGCCCGGTAGATGTCCTGGCGTGCCGGCGTCATTACATTCGAGTACGTGTCCACGTACCTCTGCGAATCCGGTGAGAAATTCACGCTGTGCGTTCCTTCTTCTCCTGTCAATCGCTTCATCCCGCTTCCATCCAACCCAATTCGATAGAGGTGCCTTTCAATCGGACTCTTTTCCGTCGCCTCGAAATAGACCGCATTTTGCTTCTCATCAATGCTGGCTACATCGGTGATCTCCCAAGCCCCACTCGTGATCTGCTTCAGCAGTTTTCCGCCCAGCTCAAATAAATACAAATGCCGGAACCCATCGCGTTCGCTCGACCATAAGAATCTTTGGCCATCTCCAAAAAAATAAAGGTCATCACTGAGGTTGATCCAGTATTTGTCCTCTTCTGTTAGCACGACCTGCGACCGCCCCGTAGTCGCATCGGCAAACAGCAGGTCGAGCCTGTTTTGCGCTCGGTTCAATCTCTGAATGGCCAGTCGCCTCGAATCCCTCAGCCAGTTCACACGCGCAATGTAGATGTCTGTTTCTCTCCCTGTATCCATCCATTTCACAGGCCCGCCCGTCGCGGAAACCACACCTACGCGCACCTTCGGGTTCGCATCCCCCGCTTTTGGGTAGCGCATCCATTCTGTTTTTCCCGTATACGAGAGATAGTCCACGAGAGGATATTTCCCCACCAGCCTCTCATCCATTTGCAGGAAGGCAATCTGCTTCGAATCCGGTGACCACCAGTACGCCGTACGGATGTCCAACTCCTCCGGGTACACCCAGTCCAGGCGCCCGTTCATCAATTCTTCGCGCCCGCCCGTGGTGACCTGTCGCTCTTTGCCCGTCCCCACATTCACCACGTGCAAGTCATAGTTGCGTACAAAGCTCACCCACTGCCCGTCCGGCGAAATCTTTGGGTCGCTGATCGCACCCGCTTCACCGCCGGGCTTTCCGGCTTCGGCCGGTGCTGCCGAAGTCAGTTTCTTTCCGCTCTGCGTCTTCAAATCAAACCAATGGAGCTGCCCTTGCGAGACAAAGAGCAGTGCATCACCTTTCGGTGCCCAGAGGTATCTCTGCGGCGTTATCCTCCCCAGGCCAGTCTGTTGACCTCCCGTGCCGGGCTGCGCTGTTGGCACCGCGAGCACAGCTTCAAGCTTTTCCGCCTCCACAAGTGCCCGCCGCATCCCTGTAGCCACCTCCACTGCCCAGAGCTCTGTTCTTGCTTCTCGACCCTGCCCGCGTCTTTCAAAATAGCCGAGGAGTTTTCCGTCTGGACCCCATGCAATCCCGGTCGTCTGGCTTCCGCTCAGGCTGGGCTGGCCATAAATCCTTTCCACCGTGAGCGGTTTCGCATCCTGTCCTGCTGCCCGCGGAGAAATCCCCACGCTGGCAATCGGGATCAAACAGAGAAACACCAAGCAGAATCTCGCTCGCAGTGGGCTCAGCTTCATCCATTCCTCCTGATTCGGGCTCTCAGGTTTCCGCTTGCGCCACGAAAATCATCTCCGGCGAATCGGCCTTCAGCGGCTGGCCGTCGTAGCTTCCAAATAGCTCCTTCACAACAAATCCACATCGCGCCAGTAAGTGTTCGACCTCGTAGCGGAAAAAATATCTCAGCCGGAAAGCGAAAATCAGCCGCTCCGTCCGCCCGTCTGGATGCGTGATGTTGTAAAACATCTCGACGTCATTGATCTGCTCAGCCCGGTGGAATCCGGCAATTCTTTCGGAGAGCCGCAACCGCCGGCCGTCGGGTAACGCAATTTCGGGGTACGGCGAGCTCTCTTCCAGGAATGCAGGGTCGCTTATTCGTCGGGGATCAGTCTGAAACACATCCAGAATCATTTGGCCATCGGGGGCGAGATGACGTCGCACACAATTCAAACACCTCATTTGCTGCTCCACACTCAGCAGGTGCTGAAACGGCCGAAAGGGAATCAGAATAAGTTTGAACTTCACCGCGGCATCAAATTCAGTCATGTCTCCCAGAATCAGCTGGACCCTCTCCCCCGCTTCTGGCGACTCGGATTGGAGTTTCTTCCTGCACTGGTTCAGCATCGCTTCCGATAGGTCCAAGCCCACGACACGATGCCCGGCCTTCGCCAGCGGCACCAAGATCCGCCCGGTCCCACAACCCAGCTCCAAAATCGGGTCGCCCTGTTCATCTGCCTTCTGACGAAAGAATTCAACATCCTGCCTTCCGGTTACCGGCGGCAAGTAGTCGTAATACTCGGCGACGAACGCCTCATAGGGGCTTGACTTTGCACCGCTCTGGCCGCTTGCTCCCGCACTCATTCGCCGATCACCGCGTCTGCCTCTATTTCAACTAACATCTCCGAACCGACCAGGCGGCTTACCTCCACCAATGTGCACGCCGGCCGAATCTTGCCGAAAACCTCGCCGTGCGCCCGCCCGACTTTTTCCCAATCTGCGATGTGCGTTACGTAAATCCTTGTCCGTACCACATCACTCAGTTTCGCCCCCGCCTTCTGCAGGGCCGACTCAATGTTCCGCAGCGTCTGCACCGCCTGCGCATAGGCATCACCGACTCCGACGATCTCTCCTCCCTCTCTCGTAGCCGTCGTCCCGGAAACATGCACCGTATTCCCCACTCGCACGGCTCGCGAATACCCCACGATGGGTTCCCATGGTGCTTCGCTCGAAATGTTCTGGCGTGCCATCCGACCCTTTTGCGAGTCGCTCGATTGTAAGTGAATTCCCTTCGTCGCGGGAGCAGAGAAATGGGCTGATCGCGTTCGACCTTCCTTTTCACCAGTGGTAGACTTGCTCATTCTGCTCGCGCAATGCTAGCTCACATGGAGCCCCGACCATGAAGTGCAACAGCATCCTGGATGCCATTGGCCACACTCCGCTCGTTCGGCTGAACCGCTTGACCCCCAACATCTCAGCCGAGGTCTACGTAAAAGTTGACTACATGAATCCCGGCGGCTCCGTCAAAGATCGCATCGGCCTCACCATGATCAATGAAGCAGAGCGTCAGGGACTCCTCAAGCCCGGTGGCACCATCATCGAAGGCACTTCAGGCAACACGGGCATGGGCTTGGCCCTCGTCGCTGCCGTTCGCGGCTACAAGATGGTCTTCACGATCACCGACAAACAATCCAAAGAAAAGATCGATCTGCTCAAGGCACTCGGCGCTGAAGTTATCGTTTGTCCGACCGCCGTTGAACCGGACGACCCCCGCAGCTACTATTCCGTGGCCAAGAAACTCGCACGCGAAATCCCCAATTCTTTCTACCCCAATCAGTACGAAAACCAGATGAACCCCGAGGCCCATTACCAGACCACCGCCCCGGAAATCTGGGAGGATACGGAGGGAAGAATTACCCACTTCGTGTGCGGCATGGGCACGGGTGGCACCATTAGTGGCGTCGGCCGATACCTCAAGGAGAAAAAGCCCTCCGTAAAAGTCATCGGTGTGGATCCCATTGGCTCGCTCTATTACGAGTTCGTCAAAACAGGCCGAGTCGGAAAAGCCCTCACTTATGTTGTCGAAGGTATCGGCGAAGATATTTTTCCTTCGACCATGGATTTCAAGTATCTCGACGACGTCTTACAGGTCACCGACCAGGAGTGTTTCGTGTGGGCTCGACGTCTGGTCAAACAAGAGGGCATCTTTACGGGCGGATCAGGTGGGGGATGCGTTTCCGCAGCCTTACGCCTTGCCGAAACTCTTACCAAGGATGATTTCGTTGTTGCCTTTCTCCCTGACACCGGCATGCGCTATCTCAGCAAGGTTTACAACGACGAATGGATGCGCGAGCGCGGCTACGTGGACGCTGAAGTCCCCTTGACTGCAGAAGATGTGGTGCGCACCAAACGCCAGTCGGGCAAGGTTCGGGAACTCGTTGTCGCACGCCCATACCAGACGGTTTACCACGCACTCCACACCATGCAAACTCAAGACATTTCCCAGTTGCCGGTCTTTGAGGAAGCCTCACCCATCGGCACGATCTACGAAGACCGCATCCTCAATCTCGCCTTGCAAGGAAAGGACTTGCGCAAATTGGTCATCCGCGAGGTCATGGGAAAGCCCCTCCCCCTCGTGCCCAAAGATGCTCCGGTCGAACGCATCACTCATTTGCTGAGTCATGAGGGCCCGGCCGTTTTTGTGGACCTGGGCAACTCCCACCTGGAAATCCTTACGAAATACGACCTGATGGGCACCATCGCGGGCCTGATGGAACAGGTCCGTTGACGATTCTGGTCGCCGCCTCATCCGGTTCAGTTTTTGTAATGCTATACTGTTCCACTTTCTTGAGCTGTGAATCTTTCCTCCCTCGCCGGATGTATTCATGAAGATCGAAGACTTTAATCAGCGACTTCAGAGCGGCATTCTCGTCGCTGACGGTGCGATGGGCTCAATGCTCTATGAAGCCATCGGTCCGCAGCGCTGCTTCGACGAGCTGAACCTTAGTCATCCCGAAGCTGTCTTTCAAGTCCATCAGGCCTACATCGCGGCGGGCGCCTTCATTATTGAAACCAATACCTTCAGCGCCAATCGCCAGAAACTGACTCCTCTCGGCCTGGGTGACCTCGTGACCGACCTGAATCACCGCGGCGTCAAGATCGCCCGCGAGGCCCGCGAAGCCGCCTCCCGCGAAGTCCTGATCGCAGGTTCCATCGGCCCGCTGGGAATTCTCCGCCAGGTTCGCGCACTTCCTGTCGAAGAGATTCGCCTGATCTTTCGCGAACAGGCTCTTGCCCTCGAAGAGCGAGGGGTCGACCTCTTCATCCTTGAAACTTTCTCTGATCTCGAAGAACTTCTTGCCGCGATTGACGCGATTCGCTCTTTCTCCAGCCTACCGATTGTGGCTGAGCTCACCTTTTCCGAAGAAGGCACGACCTTTGGCGGCACGCGGCCGGCCGAAGCCGCCGCGCTATTAAAGAACAAAGATGTTCAGGCCATTGGCGCCAACTGCACCCTCGGCCCTCAGCTTCTGCTCCCCATTCTTCAGGAGTTCGCCTCGGTCGAAGGTCTGCCTCTCGCTGCCATGCCCAATGCCGGCTTCCCCAAGCGTGTCGGCGATCGTGTTGTTTACCCTCGCTCTTCTCCCGAATACTTCGCACTCTTCGCTCGCGAGGCCGCCGACCTGGGAGTCCGCCTCCTCGGTGGCTGCTGTGGTACGACCCCTGAGCATATCCGCGCGCTTGCCGAGGCGGTCCGGCTCTTTCGCCCATCCCTCAGCCCAGTTTCGCGTCCCGCCACCGTGCTTACCCCAGGGCCCGGTCGCCCCATCGCCCAACATCCGCAGAGCACCCTCTGGAAAAAGATCAATTCTGGTCAGTTTGTCGTCTCCGTCGAAATTGACCCTCCAAAGGGTGTTTCCCTCGACCGCATCTTTGAACAAGTTGACAAGCTCATGGCCGCTGGCCGGGTAGATGCCATTGACATTAATAGCGGCACTCTTGCTCGCGTTGGCATGGACGCCATCATGCTCGCCGGCGCCCTCGAGGCTCGCGGTATCGAGACGATTCCCCACCTCACCACTCGCGACCTGAATATTATCGGACTTCAGGCGGTCCTTCTCGGCGCTTGGGCGGTCAGTGGTGTCCGAAATATCCTTGCGATTACTGGTGACCCTCCCTCCCTCGGCGACCACCCCGAAACCAGTGGCGTCTATGAAATCGATTCCATCGGCCTGGTCAAGGTCCTTTCGCGCCTCAACCAGGGCAGCGACTGGGCTGGCAAGACCCTCGGAGGTGCCACAAACTTCACCATTGGGGTCGCCCTCAATCCAGTTGCCGACGACCTCGACACCGAAATCGAACGCTTCCTTGCTAAGGTCGAGGCTGGCGCTCATTTCGCTATGACTCAACCGCTCTTTGACCCGGACCACTGGCATGCCTTTCTTCGCCGCTTGGGGGGCAAGACTCCTGTGCCCACCCTCGCCGGCATCTGGCCTCTCACCAGCTACAAGCAGGCCATGCGCCTCAACCACGAGGTTCCAGGCATCCTCGTTCCCGACTCGGTACTGAAAGAACTGGAATCTGCCGGCAATTCCGCACGGGATGCTGGCTTTTCAGTAGCACGTCGCATGCTTCAGTGGGCGCGCTCAGAGCTGGCTGGCGCTTACTTGATCCCGCCCTTCAAACGATATGAAGAAGTGATGGAGCTTTTGGACTAACTGGCTGGTCTCTGCTTAGAAGAAAAAGAATCGCTTCCGTCGTTTTGCCCCCCCGCCTGCGTCCTCATATTCAGGAACATAAGGCAATGGCCTCCCTTCAAATGCAGCCAGCGGGTTCTCCCGAAAGAGTGCTTTTGCCACTTCTTCTCCTTGCTCCCTCGCCACCACTTCATATGCCGCCTTCATTTTCATCGGTCGCGAAGTCAAATTGTGCGCATCACTGGCAAAGAAATGAATCCTCCCCTCTGCTAACCACTTCTCCGCCACTCGCTGCGTTCCCTGCCCAAAGCGCCCTAACACCGACGACGCCGTTACCTGCACATAACAACCCTGGTGAATCCAGCCGTAGAGCCTCTCCGGTTTCGCTCGGATCAGTCCATTCCTCTCAGGGTGTGTAATGATTGGCGTTATCTCGGCCAACTGGAGGGCATGCAGCGTATCTTCTATCGTCGGTGGAATCGCGAAGTCCGCAAATTCAACCAGTAAGTAATTCTTTTGGTTCAGGGTGTATTTTGTCCGATGCTCCCGTATGTCCTGCAGATTCTCATAGCTCAGATGAAAGTCGCAGCCCGTAGCAATTCTTAGCCTATCTCCGAAGTGTTCCTCCAGTTCATCCCGGCGCTGCCGTACCAAAACGGGATCAAACCGGTACTCGTCGTTTGAGTGCGGGGTGGCCACCACATGCGTGATTCCTTCCGCTATCGCCATCTCCCCCATCTGGAAAGCTTCTTCCAGCGTCTCCGCTCCGTCATCTAGCCCCGGAAGGATGTGGCAGTGAATGTCAACCATGATTCCCGTGAAAATACCTGATGCTCCTGCCGCTTACAATCTCAAATACAACCCTGCTGTTACTCCGCCCACTTGACTTCCTATTTGGCACAATGGTTGCATTGTATTCACTGATTGTGCCCGTATTGCGTTCCATTTCTGGAACACCGCCAGCGCTTCCGACAACCGTTGCCGGGTAGTTCTGACGTTGGCTCTTGACTTGGGGCAGTTCCTGCGGGCACTCGGCCCTGTTTTCACTGAGCTCATCCCCCTTCCATAGAGTTCAGTCGGACCCGTTCTTTTGGCCGGGTCTACTCCCTTTGGCAGTGTAGCGAATAGTTCCTTGAGGAGGAACACATGCTCAGTAAGTCGCTCGTGGCAATCGTCTTATCTGGTTTGTTGATTTTTTCACAGGTATCTATGGCCGGCTCGCCGGCGGTTGTGGGAAAGATGACCATGAAGGGCCTCGTCGAAATCAACGGTGTTGCTGCCCCTTCCGAATCGACCGTGTTTGCGGGCGACCGCATCTCTACGGGCAAAGAAACCGCCGTCGGACTTTTCATCACCGGTGGCGACCAACTCTTCCTTCCCTCGCTGAGCAACGCTGGAGTTGATCGTGCCGGTCAGCAGCTCATCGTCACACTCGAGCGTGGCGCTCTCGCCGTCATAAACCAGAGTGGTCAGCCCGTTGTTGTCCGGGCAGGCGGCGTCCAGATTCAGGCCATGCGGCCCTCTGTAAGTCTCTATGAGGTTGTCGTTGCAGATGGAAGCCTCAAGGTCTTGGCCCGTAAGGGAACTGCGGTTGTTCGCGCCTCAAACCGCACCGTCGAGGTTACGGAAGGGAAAACACTGGAGGCTACTGTCCCCAACCCGATTTCCCCTTCAGGCTCGCTAGGTCCTCTGTGGACGACCGTTTTGGTTGCCAGCGCTGCAGCTGGCATAACTGGCCTTGTCGTGGGTGTGCAGGCCTTGAATCGTGCTCAGCCCCAGGACTGCACGGTCGTTTCACCGAATCAGATCAATTGTCCATAGTTGGCTGGAGAGATCCAGGCGACTGTCCCGTCGTTTCGCTCGACAAGGGTTACCCACATTGCTGTGCCCGAAGGCGAGTCTCGTTTGAAGCGGCGACTGTCAAAGCTCTCGCTCAAGAAACTGCTTGCGCTGCGGCATCAAGAGGTAAGACCCCGCAGTTCATGAAATCTCAAACTCGAAGAATGGACTGATGCCTCTGATGCATTCTCGTCTTTCGATGTCGGTTCGCCGCTTGGTCCCGGCCATAGCTTTGCTGGCTGTTGCGGGCTTCGGGCCGCTCTCTGGCTGGGCCGGACCTCAAAGCTCCCCGCCAGATCCCCAGCGCTTAGGGACAGCTGACGAGCTGAATCAGCGCTTGGAGCAGTTGAGGCGCAGCCTTGAACCTCGCGATTCCTCCAGTCGATCCAACGAGTACATCATTGGACCGGAAGACCTCTTGGACATCTCCGTCTTTGAAGCGCCGGAGCTCAATCGTTCCGTCCGAGTCTCCGCCAGTGGGGAGATCTCGCTCACCCTGATTGGTCCCCTGCAAGCCGCGGGACTCTCTTCGAGACAGCTCGAGTCTGTGCTTCAAGAGCTGCTGCGACGGAGCTTCATAAAGGATCCGCACGTGAGCGTTTTTGTGCGCGAGATTCAAAGTCACGCCGTCTCCGTCTTTGGTGCCGTCCGCAAACCGGGAGTAGTACAGATCCGCGGCCCGCGCTCGCTGGTTGAAATCCTGTCCATGGCCGAGGGCTTGGCCGAGGATGCGGGTGACACAGTTCTCGTCATTCGTGGTACTGGCCTCGACGCCTGGGGTCCCAACTCCCCACCTAGAAACTTCGCTGCGGTGGAGCCGGCGAACGCAGATCCCTCCGGCACTGGCCTAGCCATCCCAAAATCTTCCGCTCCAACCGCTTCCACTGTTAGCTTGGAAATCGAAGTCAAGCAGCTGCTGGAATCTGCTGACCCACAGGCAAACGTCACTGTTTATCCCGGCGACCTTGTTAAGGTCTCTCGGGCTGGTGTGGTTTACGTAGTAGGAGAGGTTCGCAAGCCGGGCGGCTTCCTGCTCAAAAACAACGAGAACATTTCTGCTCTGCAGGCGATTGCCTTGGCGGAAGGACTCACGCGTACCTCGGCCAAAAATCATGCCCGTATTATCCGCAACGACACGGAAACCGGCCGCCGCTCGGAGATTCCCCTCCCGCTTGCCAAGGTCCTTGCTGGCAAACACCCCGACCTCATTCTCCAGCCAAACGACATTGTCTTCGTCCCCAATAGCGGTGCCCGCAGCGGTTTCTATCGCGGTGCCGAGGCTGCTCTCTCTATCGTGAGCGGCTTGATTGTCTTCCGGAGATAGCGTGGAGAGCGAAAGCCGCATCAAGCGATACGAACTGGCTCGCAATAGCATCGAGCGCTGGAGGCCCCCGGTGCCCGCTCGCCCGGATGCGCTCGAGATGCAGGAAGCCCCTCACCTGCTCGATTACTGGCGAGTGCTGCGGAAGCGCCGCTGGACGGTGCTCTCCGTCTTCTTCCTCATTTTCACTCTGGTCTTAATCGGAACCCTCAAGCAAAAACCCGTTTACCGCGCCAAAGCCTTGCTCGAAATCGAAAAGGAAAACCCGCACCTGCTTTCCGTGCAGGAGCTCTTCGAACTGGACACGGTATCGGACTCCTACCTGGAAACGCAGTATCGCGTTTTGCGTAGCGATACGCTGGCCCAGCGGGTCATCCAACCTTTGGCACTTTACGACTTGTCGGAATTTAACCCCAAAGCAGCGGAGGATTCTGGTTCGCGCCAGTGGGCCTCTCGGGACAATGTCATTCCTACCGTTTCAGCCGCCCAAAACGACCCGGCCGTCATCCAGGTGGTTTTGGCCCGCTTTCGTGACAATTTGAGTGTCGAGCCCATCAAGCTGAGTCGCCTGGTCGAAATCAGCTTTGAATCGTATGACCCGGTGCTTGCCGCTCGCATCGTCAATACTCTTGCTGCCGAACATATCGAGCAAAACCTCGAAGTTCGCTGGGAGGCCACTCAAAAGGCTTCGGAATGGCTTTCCCAGCAGCTTCAGGAAATCAAGGGGCGTCTCGAAAAGTCAGAAAACGACCTACAGACCTATGCCCAGCGCAATGGACTTCTCTTCCTCGAGAGCGACAAAAACTCCCCGGAGAATATTGTTAGTGAGCGCCTGCGGCAGTTGCAGGAGGAGCTCACTCGCGCACAGGCCGCTCGCTACGAAAAAGAAGCGCTACATCGATTAGTCGAGGCGGGCGACTACGCCTCCTTGCCCGGAGCGACAGACAACAAACTCGTCCAAGACCTAACGATTCGGTTGGCAGATTTGCAGCGCGAGATGGCCCTGCTCGCCACCAACTTCACGCCCCAATATCCTCGCATCAAGCAGCTGCAAAACCAGATTGGAGAAATTGAATCCATACTTTCCCGCGAGCGTACCCGAGTTGCTCAACGCATCTCGAATGAATACTTTGCAGCGGCCAAACGAGAAGCGCTGGTCCGCCAAGCCTTTCAGCAGCAAGAACAGCAGGCCAACGTTGTCGCTGGGCGTGCGGTTCAGTACAACATCCTCAGGCGCGAGGTGGAAACCAACCAGCAACTGTATCAGGGCCTCCTCCAACGACTCAAGGAAGCGGGTGTCTCGGCCGGTCTGAAGGCCAGCAATATTCGAGTTGTCGATCCTGCCGAGCAGCCGCGCAAGCCCGCTCGGCCAAACCTCCTCCTAAATCTTGCCATGGCTGCTGTCTTGGGCCTCGGCTTGGGAGTCGGAGCCGCGTTCTTCCAAGATTACCTGGACAGTAGCCTGAAGTCGCCCGAAGATGTTGAACGTTTCCTTGGGCTTCCCGCGCTTGCCTTAATTCCGGCGGTTGAATCCCTCAACGGACGCCAGCATCGCCTCCCCGGACACGCCAGCCCCTGGTCCTCCCTTACTTCTGCGTCTGCTTCCGCTGATGCGAAACCTTTGCTCGCGACGCCTGCTTGGTACCGCATCGACGCTAACTCAAAGCAAAGCTCTTCCTTGGCGGAAGCGTTTCGCAGCTTACGCACTTCGGTGTTGCTGTCCTCAGCGAACCGTCCGCCTCGCACCTTGCTGGTCAGCAGCTCCCAGCCCGGCGAAGGCAAAACCACAATCTCCGTCAATCTCGCCATTTCACTGGCGCAACTCGGCCAGCGCGTCCTCCTCATCGATGGAGACATGCGCCGCCCCTGTGTGCGCAAGGCGCTCGACCTGCCCAATGGACTGGGGGTTGTCAGCTATTTGACGGGGCAACAGGACTGGCGCGCAGCGGTCTGCCCGGCTGGCGTTCCTTATCTAGACGCTTTGGTTTGCGGCCCACTTCCGCCGAACCCTGCGGAATTGCTTTCTTGCGACCGGATGCGCACTTTGCTGCACGAAGCTTGCCAGGAGTACCAGTTTGTTCTCCTGGATTCACCGCCCCTGCTGAATGTGGCCGATAGCCGCATTTTGGCCAGCTTGGTGGACGGTGTTGTCCTGGTTGTTCGCGGTGGTACCACCCCGCGGGAGTTGGCTCAGCGGGCGTACGCCTATGCGCGGGACGTTGGTGCCCACCTGATTGGGGTTGTCCTCAATAATCTTGATTTGCGTCGTGGCGACGATTACTACTACCGATATTACCACTATGACTACTATGGATCGGAAGCTCGCACAGGCACCGAGCCACCCAATTGAGCGCTTGGCAGATTGGGTGATCTCACCCGGAGAGGACATGCGATGCAAATCTTCCTCGATTCGGCCAATCTAAAAGAAATCGACCACTGGATGCGCCAGGGCATTCTCGACGGGGTAACCACCAATCCCAGCATCCTGCTGAAAGACGGTATCTATGATCTTGAGGAAGCCGCCCGACGGCTCTGTGCGCTGCTCGTGAAGCGTCCGGTCAGTGTCGAAGTGACCTCAAACGATCCTGAGGAAATGCTTTCTCAGGGGCGGGCCCTCGCCCGCCTGGCTTCTAACCTGGTGGTCAAAATCCCGGTGATCAATCAACTCGGTGATTCTTGTCTGGGCATCATTCACGCCCTCAGCCGCGAAGGTATCCCTGTAAATGCAACCGCCATTCTCTCGTTCAACCAAGCTCTTCTTGCGACCAAAGCTGGTGCTACCTACGTCAGCCTCTTTGCTGGACGCATGGCCGACGAAGGTCAGGATCCGGCCGCCATTATTCGGATGGTGCGTCAGTGGCTCGATCAGTGGGGCTTCCCGGCGCAGATTATTGTTGGAAGCATCCGTGCCGTTATCGACATTCAGCAGGCCGCGGTTGCCGGCGCTCATATTGTCACTGTGCCCCCCCAATTCTTGCCGAAGATGGTGCACCACAACTATAGCCGCGAAACGGTGCGGCAATTTACGCAGGACGCGGATCGCGCCCTTACTCAAGTGGCGCAACTCCGGGTTTCGCGGTAGGGGACCGAAGACGAACCATGGCAGCTTCAACCGGGGTCAAGGCACTTTGCATGGCAGGCGCCCCGAGCCTTCGCCGGATTCTCCTGGTAGGTGATTTGCTCCTTCTGGCAAGCAGCTTTTACCTTTCGTACCGCCTCCTGCCTTTTGTTCGAGCCTATCTCCGACCAGGACCCTTTGAACCGGGCCCGTTTGCTGCTCATGCTTGGCTCTTGTTGATTGTCCTTCCCCTTTGGTACCTGCTTCTGGAACACGCTGGCCTGTATTCCTCAAGGGCGCGAGTCTTGTCGATGCAGTTTGGCCGGCTCCTGCGCACCTCGGCATTGGGTTTGGCTGTTGTCGCCGCCTTTGTATTCACGTTCAAGCTTCAGGAGGTAAGCCGCCTTTTGGTGTTTGGTTTCTCCGCGCTCTCCACTCCCTTGCTTCTTCTCGGTCGTGCTGTGACTCTCCCCATCTGGAGGGCTCACTGTACGCACGCCTACAACATCGCGCGTGTGCTGGTGATTGGCACGCGCGAGCGAGCGCGTGAATTCATCCGACACGCGCATGCGGACGATCTGAACTGTCTTCGCGTGGTCGGTTGCATGGATCCTGACATCGAGAGCGTCTCAGGTCCGGTCGAAGGTGTCCCGCTCTTGGGCTCAACCGATCTCCTGCGGGATTACCTCTTCGCC
>Ga0247727_10011198_pt1 | contig 15706 bp, 10 predicted proteins | sample WisWelCaveWW1625_FD_202498 | JGI IMG/M metagenome (GOLD analysis project Ga0247727, IMG submission 202498) | Biofilm microbial communities from Wishing Well Cave, Virginia, United States - WW16-25 | ecosystem: Environmental > Aquatic > Deep subsurface > Groundwater > Cave microbial mat | place...
GCAGACCAATCCCACGCGCCAACGTCCTGGGCGGCGCGTCCCACGGCGAAAGTTAAAGGATTCGCGCCGCGTGCGGTATCTGTTATATCGCAAGCGGCTCACGGCTTAACTTAATGCCATTGCACTTTAGCGGGAGCGTGGGCGAGTCAAAAACCTGCTAAAGCATAAAATCCAAAATCACGTTCCCGTTGAGTCAATAAAATCGCGGAGAGCAAATCGGATAGTGCACATCGCAACTCGAAATCTGAAATCTGAAATCTGAAATTCCCCCTCCCCCGTATTGCAAATTCCCCCTTGAACCGCTATCATTGACGCTCATGGAGGCGTCCCTTGGATTTTGAGCTCGCTCTCGAAAAAAACGCGGCTGGATTTCGCGCCCACGTCATCAATTCCCCTGCGGGTGAAGCGGAGCACACGTTTGCCATTCCGCTTACGTTCCAAGAACTGTCGGAGCTCTATTCTCAATTCGGACGTACTACAGCTGCGCCGCGCGCGCCGCGCGCGCGGCTGGATTTGCAATCCAGCAGTGCTTTGCAATCCAGCGGCAAGCGACTCTATGACGCGGTGTTTGCGGAAAATGTGCGCGTGGTGTGGTTGGCGAGTCGCGGCATTGCAAAAAACGCGAACGCGAGTTTGCGAATCGTTTTGCATCTCTCGCACGCGGCGGAACTCCAAGATTTGCCGTGGGAATTGCTCCACGACGAACATGGGTTTCTCGCCCACTCGCAAGAAACGCCCATCGTCCGTTACCTCGAAGCGTCGCTCACCCCGCGCCAAATCGCGCTCGTCCCCCCATTGCGCGCGCTCGTCGTCATGGCGAGTCCGCCCGAATATGCCGCGCTCGACCTCGATCAAGAATGGGGCAAGTTGGAAAATGTCCTCGCCGATGTGCAAGCGCGCGGCATGATCCACATCGAACGCCTCAAATCTCCCACACTCGCGGAATTGCAAACGCGCTTGCGCCAAAACGCGTATCACATTTTTCACTTTGGCGGACACGGCGAATTTCGCGCGTCCGCGCAAACCGCGTCCCTTATTTTGCAAAATGACGACGGCAGCGCGCACGCCATCACCGCCGCGCAGCTGGGCGCGATCTTGAGCGATCACAAATCGCTGCGGCTCGTGGTGTTGAACGCGTGCGAAGGCGCGCGCGCGTCCACGCGCGACGCGTTCGGCGGGATTGCCCAAACGCTGATCGCGCAAGGGATTCCCGCCGTGGTTGCGATGCAATTCGCGGTGAGCGATACCGTCGCGCAAATTCTTGCGCGCGAAATGTATGCGGCGATTGCGGATGGCTACACGGTAGAGCAAGCATTGAGCGAAGCGCGCAAAGCGATTCGCGCAAATCAATTCGCGTATGAATGGTTGACGCCCGTGTTGTACACACGCGCGCTGGAGGGAAAACTTTTTGATCTCACTGCGTTGAGTGTCGCCGAACGCAATGCGCTGCGCGCCACCGCGTTAGCGCGGCTTGCGGAACGCGCGCTGGCGGTAGAAAATTTCGCGCGCGCTGTCGAGTACGCGCAAGCATTGACCGCGCTCGATCCCGCGAACGGCGCGCGCGTGTTGGAACGCGCGCAGCTTGAACGCGATCTCGCGCAGTTGTACGCAGAGGGAAAAAAATATTTTGACGCGGCGCGTTGGAATGACGCGCTCGATTATTTGCGGCGCATCCAAAATCGGCGACTGGGGTATCGCGACGTGGATGCGCTTGTCGCGATTGCGGAACGCGAAGCGCCCAAACGCGCGCCCGCGCCAAAACCCATTGCAAAAAATGATCCGCTTGAAACGCATTACGCGGGCGTGATCAAGGCGTTGATTGCGGGGCGGCTCGTGCCGTTTCTCGGCGTCGGCGCGAACGCGGTGGGCAGACCGCACGGCGCGGCTTGGTCACACGGGCAATACGTTCCCGATAGTCAAGAACTCGCCGCGTATCTCGCGCAAAATTTTTCGTATCAAGACGACGACACGGAAAATCTGGTGCATGTGTCGCAATACATTTCGACCATGACGAATGCCGAGACGCTCAAAGGCGAACTCCATTCCGTTTTGGACGCCGATTATCCGCCGACGCGTTTGCATCGGTTTCTTGCCACCATGTCCCAAACGCTGCGCGGCAAGGGCTATCGCGTCAAATGTCCGATCATTGTCAGCACCACGTACGATGACATTTTGGAACGCACCTTTCGCGCGGCGAATGAACCTTTCGATCTCGTCACCTACATTGCGGACGGGAACGCGCGCGGCAAATGGCGGCATCGCGCGCCCGACGGCGCGGATGTTTTGATTGACATTCCGAATCAATACGCGGACTTGAATCCCGACGAACGCGCAGTGATTATTAAAATTCATGGCGCGGTGGATCGCGCGGACACGACGCGCGATAGTTTCGTCATTACCGAAGATCATTACATTGACTATCTCACCAATTCCGATATTGCGAGTTTGATTCCCGTCAAGCTCAAGGCGCGTTTGGAATTATCCGCCTTTTTATTTTTGGGCTATTCGCTGCGCGATTGGAATTTGCGCGTGCTGCTCTATCGCATCTGGGGCAACAGCAGCGTTAACAGCGCGTCGTGGGCGATTCAAGCCGCGCCGCAATTGATTGACCAAAAAACATGGCAGCCGCGCAACGTTTCGATTGTGGACATGACATTGGAAAATTATCTCGACGCGCTCGAAGCGCGCGTGCGCGATTATCCGCGCGCGGGAGCTGCGCGATGAGTGAGCGCATGTCCTCGCCGTACAAAGGGTTGATGCCTTACGAAGAAGGCGACGCCGCGTATTTTTTCGGACGCGAAACGGACACGGACATTATCGCGGCGAACCTGATTTCAGCGCGCCTCACACTCTTGTACGGACCCAGCGGCGTCGGCAAGAGTTCCGTGCTGCGCGCGGGCGTGGTGAATACTTTGCGCCGTCGCACGCGCGAAAATTTGGACGAACGCGGCGAACCCGAATTAATCGTCGTCTATTTCAACAACTGGCGCACGCATCCCGTTCCGACCTTGATAGATACTGTCGCGCACACAGTCATCGAGACGGTCAACGCGCCCGAAGCGGCGTGGACAAATCTCGCCGACACACTGCAAGGATACGCCGAAAACGCCAACTGCACGCTACTGATCATTCTCGATCAGTTTGAAGAATATTTTTTGTACCACGCGCGCGAGGAAGGCGAAAATTCGTTTGTGAATGAATTTTCGCGCGCGGTCAATCAAGCGGGCTTGCGCGCAAATTTCATCCTCTCGTTCCGCGAAGATGCCCTCGCCAAACTCGATTTTTTCAAAGGGCATATCCCCAACCTCTATAAAAATTATCTCCGTATCAAACATCTCGACACGGAAGCGGCGCGCGCGGCAATCATCCAACCCCTCGCGCGTTTTAACGAACTGCATCCCGATCAACCTGACGTAACGATTGAAGATGCGTTGGTGGACGAGGTGTTGGATCAAGTGCGCGTGGGCAGCGTGGTGTTGGGCGAAAAGGGACGCGGCGCGGTGGAAGAGACGCGCGGGGACGCGGAGATTGAGACGCCGTATTTGCAGTTGGTGATGACGCGGTTGTGGGATGAAACCGCCGCCTCACCCCCCACCCCCTCTCCTGAAAACGAAAAGATGTTTTCAGGAGAGGGGGAGTCAGCATCCTTAAATGCGGAAAGCGCCACCGATGCCGCACGTGGGCGTGCTGGCTTTGCTCAAGGGGCTGACGCTTCACAAGTTCAGAACGCTTCACAAGTTCAGAACGCTCCACACGTCCAGTCAGCATCCCCAGATGCGGAAAGCAACGCCCATGCCGCACGTGGGCGTGCTGACTCTTCACAAGGGGCTGACTCTTCTCAAGGGGAGTTTGTGCTGCGTCTCGAAACATTGCAACGATTGGGTGGCGCGGAACAGATTGTGCGCGCGCATTTGCAAAAGGCGATTGACGAATTAAATCCTCAAGAACAAAGAATTGCGGCGAGTGTGTTTGATCGGCTCGTCACACCTTCGGGAACAAAAATCGCGCAGACGGCGCGTGATCTCGCGCGCAATGCCAAAGTGTCGGAAGCGGAATTGGATCAGGTCTTGGAGAATTTGGCAAGCGGACAAAATCGCATTTTGCGATCCGTCGCGCCGTCACCCGAACAACCCGACGCGCCGCGTTATGAAATTTTCCACGATGTGTTGTCGGGCGCGATTCTGGAATGGCGCGCCAAGTACGAAAAAGATCAAGAACTACTCACTGCCGCTGCGCGCGCAGAGGAGGACCGCAAAAAGCAAGAACAAGACCTCAAACAAAAACAGACCGAAGAAACATTGACGTTGGAACAAACTGCGCGCGCGCGGCAACGGCGGTTGTTGATCGGCGCGGTATTCTTGTTTGTGGTTGCGTTCATTGCAAGTATCGTCGCGGGGGTTTTATTTTTGCAGGCGCAGGAGCGCGAACGCAACGCGACACAGGAAGGACGCATTGCGCGTTCGCGCGAATATGCAGCCGTCGCAAACGGGCAGCTGGGGGTGGATCCCGAAGTGAGCATCCTGCTCTCGCGGGAAGGTGTAAATTTTGAAGATACAGATGAAGCGGTGAGCGCGTTGCGCCGCGCGTTGTCTATCTCGCGCGTGCGCGCGGTTTTGTTGGGCAATGGCAGTCAAATTGTGCGCGTGGCGTACAGTCCCGATGGCGGGAAATTTGTGACCGCAAATGTGGATGGAACGGCGCAGGTGTGGGATGCTACCACGCTTCAAGAACTCGCCACGCTGTCAGGGCATACCAATCTTGTGACGGGTGTAATGTTCTCGCCTGATGGCAGAAAAATCTTGACCGCGAGTTTGGACAACACTGCAAAGGTGTGGGATGCAGCCACATTCAAGGAACTCGCCGAGCTGAAAGGGCATACCGATTTGCTGAATAGCGCGATGTTCTCGTCCGATGGCGGAAAAATTGTGACCGCGAGTGATGACCGAACGGCAAGGGTGTGGGATGCTGTCACCTATCAAGAACTTGTCACACTGCGCGGGCATACGGGTCGAGTCTTTCGTGCAGAGTTTGCGCCCGATGGCAAGACGATTGTGACGGCGAGCAGCGACACCTCGGCAAAGATATGGGAGGTGACAAAGGGTCAAGAAATTTTGAAACTGCGTGGACATACGCTGCCCGTTACGGACGCGGCGTATAGTCCCGATGGCACGCTTGTTATCACTTCAAGTGATGACAATACCGCGCGGATCTGGAATGGCGCCGATGGGCAGGAGCGCGCGTTGCTGCGTCACGATGCGCCCGTGACGCGCGCGCTCTTTAGCCCCGATTCGCGCTTTGTCGCCACCGCCAGCAGCCGCACCGCGAACATTTGGGATTCCGAGACAGGGAACTTGATCGCGGTCTTGCGCGGACACACCGCGTTGATTACTGATATTGGGTTTAGTCCCGACGGCGCGCAGTTGACGACAACAGGGCTCGACGGCACGGCGCGCGTGTGGGAACCGTTTAGCGGAAATTTGATTGCGGAACTGCGCGGACACGCGGGCGCGGTGAATGGCTTCGCGTCCAGTCCCGACTTGAAACGCATCGTGACCGCCAGCAGTGACGGCACCGCGCGCGTTTGGGATGTGAGTCGCGTCAGCAGCGTGGCAAAACTTTTGAGTTTGGATGCGCCGCCGCAGCGCGCGGTGTTGAGTCACTCTGGCAATGGAAGGTTTTTGGCGACGGGCAGTTCTAATGGTGAGATTACGCTTTGGGATTTGGAGGCGCAAACCGCGCTCTTGACTTTTCAAGCACATACGCAGCCGATTATTGCGCTCGCTTTGAATCCCGATGACACCACGCTTGCCACAGCGGGTTTGGACAGTCGCGTTGTTTTGTGGAATGTTGATTTGTTTAAAAAACGCGCGGACGCGCGCCTCGAGCGCACGAACCTTGCCGTGAATGATTTAGCGTATAGCCCCGATGGTAAACAATTGGTGACAGTGGACAGCGACGGCGCGGTTGTGATTCGCGATGCAAACACGCTGGAACCTGTTGGCGCGCAGCCACCAACACAGCAAGCTAATTTGCAAAGCGTTGCGTGGAGCAAGCATGGAGAACGGATGGCGTGGGGCGGTTTGAACGGCATTGTGTTGTGGGATACCAATGCACAGAAACCGATCGTCACGATTTCCGATTCAAGTCTTTCGGCGTTGGATATCGAGTTCAGTCCCAATCGCTTTTGGCTCGTCTTTGGCAGTGGCGACAGCATTGCGCGCATGTGGGATGCTGAAACGGGCGAACCGCTGCTTACCTTGCGCGGGCATGGTGGTCCGATTGACACGGTAACGTTTGACAGGGAGAGTCAATTCATTGTGACGGGGAGTTTCGACAATACCGCGCGCGTCTGGGAGAGGGCGACAGGCAATCTGGTCAAGGAATTGGGCGGACACACCGAAGATGTCACGGGCGTTTTTTACGGGCTCAATCGAACAACGATTGTGACGACGAGCCAAGACGGCACGATTCAATTGAATGTATGTGAAGTGTGCGTGGATGTGAATGGGCTGTATGAATTGGCAGCGAAACGCGTCACGCGCGCGCTTTCCTGTGTCGAGTTGCGAACCTATTATCATTACACGGGCTTAGGATGTCTGCCCACGCCAACGCCTTTCGTCACAAAGACGGCTCCGCCCACCGCAGCTCCAATAACTGTCACGCCAGCCTCCGCCCAGACCGAAACTCCGACCGTGCCACCAACAACCTTCCCCCCGACACAGTGCATTAGCCGCATTACAGGCGTAGTGTTTGATGATCAAGATCAAAATGGCGCGCGTGATGGCAAGGAGCAAGGCATCGCGGGTGTGACCGTTCAAATTGTAGAGCCGTCCGCAGATGCGAATGTTCTCGCCAGCACGACCACGGACGCGTCAGGCAATTATGCGTTTTCAAATGTGCCAGCAGGTCAGCATCACATTGCCGTAACCAACCCGCGTAATTTTTCAGCGACGACGGAATTGCAACAGACAATCGAACTTGCGGAATGTGAAACGCGACGCGGGGTGGATTTTGGATTTTTGTTTGCTAGGATTCAGATGAGGAGCGAACAGTTTAGACCGCAACAATTAACGGTTCAAATTGGCACAACGGTCACTTGGACAAATACGGAATCGTCGAACGGACCCGCTTACACAGTCACAAGTGGTGCGAACGGTCAAGCGGGTGGTCAATTCGCCTCTGGAGCTATCGCCCCTGGTGGGACATTCCAATTTACTTTTACGCTCGCAGGGACCTATCCCTACTATTCAGCAACTGCACCCGCCAACATGGTTGGTGAGATTATTGTAACTCCATAATTCAGAATGGGGCTCCAAGTATCATCGGTAGTACAACTCCTGCCGCGCCGCACAAGCGAAACGTTGCTCCCCTACTCAACGGTGTTTCATCGGGATTGATTTCCACCACCACCGCGCCGTTTCGCAACGCGACGAATGGCAGCGACGCGGCAGGTTCTACAACGCCCGATGTCCCAATCGAAAAAAATAAATCGCAATTACGCGCGGCGCGAAATGCTTCGTCCAACGCGAACGCTGGCAGCATTTCCCCGAACCACACGACATCGGGACGCAGATAGGAATTGCAGCGCGGACAGCGCGGTGGAATCTCGCCATCCTCAACCCAACTCTCCACGCGCACATCTTCGCGCAAACATTTCACGCGCTGAATGTTACCGTGCAATTCGATCATGTTTTTCGTCCCCGCGCGTTCATGCAAGCCATCAATGTTTTGGGTGATCAACGTAAATTGCGGCACGCGTTTTTCCATCTCTACCAATGCGTAATGCCCCGCGTTCGGTTCCGCGCGCGCGGTGAGTTCGCGGCGATACGCGTACCATTCCCATACCATTTTTGGATTGCGCTGAAATGCTTTGCGCGTGGCAAGTTCTTGTGGATTAAATTTTGACCACAGCCCTGTCTGCGCGTCACGAAACGTCGGCACACCGCTTTCCGCCGAAACGCCCGCGCCTGTCAAAACCGCAATGTGTTGAGCATGCCGCAGTGCGTCAATTAACGCATTTGGAATTTCGATTCTCAAACCAATGGGGATCCACAAATAACACAAATAACACGAATCTGGATTCTTAATTCGTGAGATTCGTGTTATTCGCGGACCATAAAAATTACTGACTCTGCCACACGCCCACCGCGAGCAAAATCCAGCCCGCGATAAACGCGACGCCGCCAAGCGGCGTAATTGCGCCGAGCCAGCGCGTTCCCGTCAACGCGAGTAAATACAAACTGCCCGAAAACAAAAGCGTCCCCACCACGAACGCCCACCCCGCGTAACCGATCAGATTCGATGACCAACGCGTGAGCGCGAACGCGACGAACAAAATCGCCAAAGCGTGATATATTTCATACCGCACGCCCGTTTCAAAAGTGTTGAGGAACGGCTCCGTCAAGCGTTCCCGCAACGCATGTGCGCCGAACGCGCCCAACAGGACTGACAGCGCGCCCGATAGCGCGCCGATGATGAAAAAAAGTTTGTCCACAAAAATCCCCCTTTGATTTTCTGAAAATAATTTTCTGCGAAAATTATTTTCAGAAAATCAAATTATACCCCATGCCCGAATCCATTCTCATTGACACCGATCCCGGGATTGATGATTTTATGGCGATTCTGTTTGCGCTCAAATCGCCCGAACTTGATGTCCTCGCGCTCACGACGGTTTTCGGAAATCATTACGTTGATGTTACCACGCGCAATGCGCTGCGCTTGTTGGAGCTCGCGGGGCGCGATGATATTCCGGTTGCGCGCGGCGCGTATTCGCCCCTCGTGCGCGAGTACAGCAATCCGCCGACCTTTGTGCATGGCGAAGATGGGATGGGCGACGCGGGTTTGACGGATGAGCCAGAGAGTCAGATAGCACACACGCGCGCGGCGCAATTTATCGTCGAAGCCGTCATGGCGCGTCCCGGCGAAATCACGCTTGTGCCAATCGGACCGCTGACAAATATCGCGATGGCGTTGAAACTGGAACCGCGTTTGGTCAAAGCGACAAAACGCGTGGTGTTGATGGGCGGTGCAGCTTTCGTTGCGGGAAATGTTTCGCCTGTGGCGGAAGCTAACATTTTCAATGATCCCGAAGCAGCAGCGGTGGTGTTTGGCGCGGGGTGGGAAGTGGTGATGGTGGGTCTTGATGTCACGACACAAATTATTATGCGTCCCCGCTATATTGGCGAACTCGCCGCGTCCAAGTCCGTTTATGCAAATTTGATTGCGCGTATCGTGCCGCCCTATCAAGCATTTCACGCCGCCGAGTACAAGAATGATGGCTCGCTCCACACGCATGATCCAGCCGCCATTGCCTATCTCATTCATCCCGAATTGTTCACGACGATCAAACGCCGCGTGCGCGTGGACACCTCCTCAAGTTATGGCACAGGACAAATCATCGTGGATCGCGCGGGCAAATGGTACACCGGAGTTGACACGACGATTTGCACGAATGTGGATACGGCGGGGGTGTTGCGGTTGTTCAAGGAGAGAGTGACGAAATAAGGGATGAAGGATGAAGGATGAATCGTTGCAATCAAAAATTTTCATAAAAATTTTTGATTGCAACGTACACACCTTATGCAGAATCGCGAAGCATTTACAAAATTATTCGGCGCAAAGAAAATAGTGATCGGCATGGTGCATCTGAAAGCATTGCCGGGCGCGCCGCGTTATGAAAATAATATCGGCGCGGCGATTGACGCGGCGTTGGCAGATGCAGCTGCCTTGGAACAAGGCGGCGTGGACGGCATCATGATCGAAAATTTTTTTGATGCGCCATTTTTCAAAGAGCATGTGCCGCCCGAAACCGTCGCATCCATGTCGCGCGTCATCACGATGATTCGGCAAAAAACAAAATTGCCATTGGGCGTAAATGTTTTGCGGAATGATGGCATCAGCGCGTTAGCCATCGCCGCCGCGTGCGAGGCGCAATTTGTTCGCATCAACATAGTGTCGTGGGCAATGCTGGCGGACCAAGGGATCATCGAAGGGCGCGCGGCGGAAATCGCGCGCTATCGCAAAATGTTGGGCGCGAACATTTTGATCTTTACGGATTGTTTGACCAAACATGCCGAGCCGCTCGCGCCGATGCAAATGGAATGGGTTGCGCTCGATACGTGGGAACGCGGCGGCGTAGACGCGTTAGTGGTTAGCGGCAAGGCGACGGGCTATGCGACGGACTTGGGAGATGTGATAGCTGCACGAAAGGGCGCGCCCGACGCGCCGTTATTGATCGGCAGTGGTGTGACGGTCGAAAATGTTTTGGATTTTTTGCCGGTCGTGGATGGCGCAATCGTGGGAACGTCATTAAAAGTGGATGGGCGCGCAGAGAATCCTGTGGAGGTTGTGCGGGTGCGCGCGGTGGTGGAAAAGGTGCGCGGGTTTGTGGAGCATTAGAATCTCATGTTACCCATGTCATTTGTAGAGCCAGCGGACAGAGAACGCGAATCTACGCGAATCGAAACGAATCTTTGCGAATTTTCGAGAAACAAAAAATTATTCGCGCAGATTCGCAAGGATTCGCGTAGATTCGCGTTTCCAGCTCTAACTCTGCATTTCTTTCTGCTCTGAATCATTGCCCTACGTGTGAGTTAGAACGATTCCATAAACGCGCGCACAATCCTTAAGATTTCTGCGCGCCCTGCTTCACTCATAAAATCCATTCGCTCGCTATCCAATTCCAATATGCGCGCGTGTTGCGTTTGCAGCGCGCTTTGATACGCGCGAAAATATTCTTCCAACGCGACAATATATTCGAGGGGAATGTGCTGCGTTTGATAGCCCCAGCCGCGCGCGTTCATCCGCGCAAAACATTTTTCGGGCGACGCGCGCAAAAAAATAAACGCGTCGGGTTCGGGATACGCGTAGGCGCGTTGGATCATGTCACAGAGCAATTCGTGAAACGCGGCTTCTTCGGGCGTGATAATTTTTTCCGCCAACAGGTACCTTCCGTACACATACCGATTCGTCGCGCCGCCCGCGTCAAAAAAATAATGCTCGAACGCGCGCCCCGTCGTCAATTCGTGATAGACGCGCGCGTAATCATAAAAATAGCGCACCGCATTCGTGAACGCCCAACGCGGCGGATCGGCGACGAACATTTTGAGAAAGGGGTTATCGTCAAAATTTTCAGGGATAGCGATACTGTTGGAGATTGACGCGCCGAGAAATTTCGTGAGCGTGCTTTTGCCCGAAGCGATGTTGCCGAGGATACAGATGTTGCGGAGGGGTTTATGGTGAGTCATGTTGGCGGCGCGATTCTATCACAGACCTTCGAGGTTTTGACGCAGCCGCGAATCAACGCGCGGCTGCCTGAAAACCTCGAAGGTCTCGAATCGAATTTCAAATAGCGAAATCACACATAAAAAAAGAATTAACCCCCACTTGTCTTACGTAATAGTTTTAGTTATAATCGCGCGCGTTCATTTCCCCCTTCAGTTTTTCTCACAATCTATATCCACGGGGTAGTGGTTCATACTGACGTGACTTGGAATCTGACAATGACTGTCCACGCCATTCCGCAACATTCGTGTTTCAATGCAATTGAATCTTGGCGTTGCCATTTTTGCGCGCCATGCGTAACTTGTAGTTACGCGTGACGCGCATCGCTTTTTATTTTCCGAAGGAAAGGAGGCGTCCCGCGCCAAACTAAAATTCGTGTAAAGGCAAAACAAGTGAACGCATTAAACCATTTGGAGGTGAGGGTATGAAAGTAAGTATGAAGGTCAATGGACAGTCACGCGAAGCGGATGTCGAACCGCGCTGGCTGCTCGTGCACGTGTTGCGTGACAAGCTGGGATTGACCGGCACCAACATTGGCTGCGACACCTCGCAGTGCGGCGCGTGCACCGTGTTGATGAACGGCGAAGCGGTGAAATCGTGCAACGTCCTCGCCGTGCAAGCCAACGGCGCAGAGATTACGACGATTGAAGGCGTCCGAACCAATGGCGCGTATCATCCCGTTCAGCAAGCGTTCTGGGATCAACACGGTTTGCAATGTGGGTTCTGCACGCCGGGCATGATCATGACGACGATTGACATGCTCAAGCATCACGAAAAATTGAGTGATGATGCCATTCGACACGGGCTCGAAGGCAATTTGTGTCGCTGCACCGGTTACGAAAATATCGTCAAAGCCGTGCGCGATGCGGCGGACAAAGTGTAAGGGACGAGGGATGAGGGATGAGGGATGAGTCGAATGTAGTTTTCGCTCCTCGCTCCTCGCTCCACGCTCCACGACATTCGGAGGGAGAGAAACCATGAGTGTAATCGGACAATCTATCAAACGGGTCGAAGACCCGCGCCTCATTACGGGCGAAGCAAAATATACCGACGACTTGACGCTGCCGGGTTTGACCTACGCGGCGTTCCTGCGTTCACCGTTCGCGCACGCCAACATCAAGGGCATCAATACGGATAAAGCCAAAGCGCTGCCCGGCGTCGTCGGCGTTTTCACCGGCAAAGATTTTATGGACTTGAATGCGATGCCGTGCGCGTGGCAAGCATCGGGCGCGCAAAATAACATCAACACCCCGCGCGCTATTGAACCCGATCGCGTCACGCATACAGGCATGCCTGTCGCGGTTGTCGTCGCGGAAGATCGCTACATCGCAGAAGACGCGCTGGCGTTGATCGAAGTGGATTGGGAACCGCTGCCCGTGGTGACGGACTCGAAAAAAGCGATTGAAGCGGGCGCACCCCAACTTCACGCCAACGCGCCCAACAACATTGTGTTGGACTGGCACTGCGGCGATGCCGATGGAACCGCTGCGGCATTAAATGCCAGTGACGTTGTCGTCAAACAACACATCGTCAATCAACGCTTGATCCCAACGCCGATGGAAACGCGCGGCTGCATGGCGCAATACAATCCCGCGGCGGATGAGTATACGATTTGGTTAACCGCGCAAGCGCCGCATGTGGGACGTTTGTTGATGACCGCATTCGTGTTTGGCATTCCCGAAACCAAGATGCGGCTCATTTCACCGCAAATCGGCGGCGGGTTCGGCGCAAAAATTTATCTGTATCCCGAATACGTTGCCGTCACCGCGCTCGCGAAAAAAGTGGGGCGTCCCGTGAAATGGCAAGAGACGCGCCGCGAAAATTATGTTGCGACGACACACGGACGCGATCATCAAACCGACATTGAAGTGGGCGCGACCAAAGATGGCAAGATCACCGCGCTCAATGTGACCACCTACGCGAATTTCGGCGGCATGATTTCGACGATCGCCCCCGGCATTCCGACGACATTGTACGGACGGCTTTTGTCTGGACCGTACAAACTGCCGCACATTCACGCGCGCGTGGTTGGCGTTTATACCAACACCGCGATGGTGGATGCGTATCGCGGCGCAGGGCGTCCCGAAGCGACGTATGTTTTGGAACGCGCAATGGATTTGGTGGCGAACGAATTGGGGCTGGATCCCGCCGATGTGCGCCGCAAAAATTTTGTGCCGTCGAATGAATTTCCGTACACCCCCGCCGACAATTTGCTCGCGGGTCTTTCGTACGACAGCGGCAATTACGAATGGACGCTCGACAAAGCGTTGGAGATGTTGGACTATCAGGGATTCCGCGCGGAACAGGCGGAAGCGCGCAAGAATGGCAAATATCTCGGCGTCGGTTTTTCGTCGTACATTGAATTATGCGGAGTCGCGCCGAGCGCATGGATCGGTTTGCCGAATCAGGGCTGGGGCGCGGGCTTGTGGGAAAGCGCGAATGTTCGTATGCACTTGACGGGCAAAGTCGTCGTGACCACGGGTTCGCAATCGCATGGGCAAGGACACGAGACGACGATGGCGCAAATCGTTGCCGATCAATTGGGCATCAGCATTGGCGATGTGATCGTGCAGCACAGCGACACGCTCGGCACACCATTCGGCTATGGCTCGTATGGTTCGCGCAGCGCGGCTGTCGGTGGCACCGCCGTCTTTCGCGCCGCGGAACGGATCAAGGAAAAAGCAAAACGTCTCGCTGCCCACATGATGGAAGCGAACGTGGACGATCTGATTTATGAAGACGGCAAAGTGATGGTCAAAGGCACACCCGCGAGCTCCAAGACGATTCAAGAAATCGCGCTGCAAGCGGCGGTGGGCTATTCGCTCCCCTCGGGCATGGAACCGTTCCTCGACGAGACCTCGTACTTTGATCCGCCGAACTGCACCTATCCTTTCGGCACGCACATTTGCGTCGTCGAAGTGGATGCGAAAACAGGACACACGAAAATTTTGCGGTACATCGCGGCGGATGATGTCGGCAACGTGATCAATCCCATGATCGTAGATGGTCAACTTCACGGCGGCATCGCGCAAGGCATCGCCCAAGCGTTGTACGAAGGCGCGGTCTATGATGACAATGGAACGCTCACCAGCGGTTCGTTGATGGATTACGCGGTGCCAACGGCGGGCATGTTGCCGTCCTTTGAAACCGGGCGCACGGTCACGCCCTCGCCCGTGAATCCCCTCGGCGTCAAAGGCGCGGGCGAAGCAGGCACAATTGCTTCTACGCCCGCCGTCGCCAACGCGGTCATGGACGCGCTCAAACCGTTCGGCGTCAAACACATTGACATGCCGCTCACACCCGAAAAGGTGTGGAAGGCAATGCAATCTGGAAATGGAGGGAAGGGCTAATGTACCCAGCACCTTTTGAATACTATGCGCCAACGTCAGTGAGCGAAGCATTATCATTGCTCGCAAGTAACGCGGACGCGAAACTTTTGGCGGGCGGTCATTCGCTCTTGCCCGCGATGAAGCTGCGGCTCGCGACGCCTGCCGCGTTGATTGACATTGGCAAAATCGCAGAGTTGAACGGCATCACGGACGCGGGCGATAAAATCGTCATCGGCGCGCTCACGACACATCATCAAGTCGAAACGTCGCTGTTGATGAAATCGGCGTCGCCGCTGTTGTCGAAAGTTGCGGCGCACATTGGGGACACCCAAGTTCGCAATCGCGGCACCATCGGCGGCTCGCTGGCACACGCGGATCCCGCGGCGGATTATCCTGCCGCGATCCTCGCGCTCGGCGCGGTGATTGAAGTGCAAGGCGCAAACGGCAAACGCACGATCAATGCCGATGACCTGTTCACGGGAATTTTTGCCACGTCCGTCGGCGCGAATGAAATCGTCACAGCTGTTCATGTGCCGAAAACGAACGCGAAAGGCAACGGCGTCGCCTATGCCAAATTCCCGCACCCCGCGTCGCGTTATGCGATTGCGGGTGTCGCGGTGTGGGTCAACATTCAAGATGACATCGTACAAGACATCCGCATCGGCGTCACGGGCGCGTCGGATCACGCGCAGCGCGCAACCAAAGCGGAAGCCGCGCTCAAAGGCAAACCCATGAACGATTCCAATATCGAGGCGGCGGCAAAACTCGCCTCCGACGGTTTGGCGACGATGGGCGACATGTTCGCCTCGGGCGACTATCGCGCGCATCTCGTCAACACGCTTGCATTGGACGCGTTGAATGAAGCGCATCATGCAGCGCATGGGTGGTAGTGGGGAAAGGATGAGGGATGAAGGATGAAGGATGACGTGAAACGTGAAACGTCGCCCAAAATGGAATGAGGAAAGCAGTCGCGGAGAAATTCGCGGCTGCTTTTTTTGATCGGTAGCACCCCACTAAATCGTGGAGTGGGTCATATTTGAACAAAAGCGAGTCCTTTGGCAAGCTCCATCTGACTTCCCAATCAGATTCAGGAG
>Ga0247727_10011199_pt1 | contig 15704 bp, 14 predicted proteins | sample WisWelCaveWW1625_FD_202498 | JGI IMG/M metagenome (GOLD analysis project Ga0247727, IMG submission 202498) | Biofilm microbial communities from Wishing Well Cave, Virginia, United States - WW16-25 | ecosystem: Environmental > Aquatic > Deep subsurface > Groundwater > Cave microbial mat | place...
TCGCGGCGAGTTGATCGGTTGATTCGCCGGCTTTGAGGTTTTGTTCCTGCAACATGTGACCGAACGAATACAACAACAGGTACACAAACAGGAAGAAGAAAGTGTAACCGAGCGTGAACGCGGCGAGTCTCATACTGGGATCAACGACGATGCCGAGTATTTCCATCGCGGTCTCCGCCGGGTTTTGCAGAATGTCCCATGAGTTGAGGCGCACAAAGCGGCCGATGTAAATGCCGAAACTGCTCAAGGCGGAAATGACGAACACAAACGCCCAGCCGATGAAACGACCGAATGTACGCAGGATGATATTTTGCATGAGGTACAGCGACACAATACCCAGCAGCATCGCGGTCCATGAACACCAGACCACGATGATCACGTCATACCAAAGCGGCGCGCCAATGGCGCTTCTGGAAAGGTCCTGCAGATCGGTCAGCATGTACGGCGCGTTGGGGAAGAAGATCAGCCACAAAAAGGCGACGACCGGGATGACGAGATATAACCAAATCCGCCGCCACGAGATCGAATGAGCGACATACGCCAGGATAAACGGAATCCAGGCGAGGAAGAGATTCCAGATCAAGCCGATGCGTTGACCGGTGTCGCTGTACGCCACGCGCGCCGCGACGAGGAAGATGCACACCGCGCACGCCGCGTTGAGCAACACAAAGACCGCAAGATTGTGCCGGTTGCGGATGAAGGAGTTGCGGAGTCGGTTGTACATGGTTAAATCTACGTAGTGGCGACTTCAGTCGCCGCCAAACGACTAAAGTCGTTACTACGATCTATTGATTCTCCCGCAAAAACACGATCAAATCAATATTGCCGGGGGATTGACCATAGCCTGTGAGGATCGCCGCGGCTTCGGTCTTGTGCTGCGTGCCGTGATTGACGAGATGCGCCATCGCCTGCCACAGGATTCTTTCCTGCGGCGTCCCTTCCGTGGAGATGTAACTGAACTTGCTGTTGAGAACTTCATCGATCACGTTCTCCACGAAGATCATTAATTTCTTTTCCTCCTCCGCCCAGCGCGCCTGCAGAGATTCAAAAGTGGGAAATTCATCCGGCTCTATGCGGTAGTTGGGGGACGTTCCTTCCCAGCGCATGCGCCAGATCCACTCCGCGAACAACGCGTGGACGAGAGTCCCGCGCAAGCCGCCGTGCGGAAAAGGCGCGGGCGCGAGGAATTGATCCGCGGTCACGTTCGACGCGGTATCGAGGATTTTCTTTGTTGACCACTGGTTGTATTTGTAAAGCAGGAGGATGTCTTGTTTGTTCATGGTTTTCTTTTCCTTTTGAAACGATGCGTTAGAGAACGCGTCGCTACGTAGTCGTTCGAAATAAATTAAACAACTTTATGCTCTCGGCGGCGTCCTCGCCGCCGAGGACGGCGGCTCGAGCAATCTGAGCGTTGCGTAGGCGGCGTTCTCTCCTGGCGCTGCCCGCCAGGGCAGGTGTAACGTCGCCGGATGCGCCAGAGAGCGCATCCTACGCGAAAATTTTTGTGGCACAGGTAATTTCAAAACGCTCTTTTAGAGAACGCGTCGCTACGCGCGTATAAGGCGACATGAATGTCGCGTTACGATTCGGCGTTTGCCTGCCTCTCCAACAGCAGATGCCCGAAAGTATACAGCGTAATATACAAAAACAAAAAGAACGCGCCGAAGAGACTCGTGAACCCAATCGAAGTGAGACTCGGATCCTGCGCGCTTTGAAACGTATACTCCACCATGCCGCCCGGATTGAAGAAAATATCCCATGAGTTCCAACGCAGGAATCGCCCAACGTACACGCCCGCGCTACTCAAGCCGGCCACCAGCGCCACGAAGCCCCACCCCACCCAGCGACCGAACTCGCGGCGGATGATCTCCTGCATCAGAAACAACGAGACCATGCCGAGCATGAGACCGGTGAACGAGAACCAGATCAACAACATCACGTCGTACCAGACCGGCACATTCCGCCAGTTGCCCGCGAGATGTTGAAAGTCGGTGAGGATATAAGGCGCGTTGGGAAAGAAGATCAACCAAAAGAACGCGGCGACCGGCACAACGACCAGCGCCTGCCTGCGCTTCAACACGGCGGTGTAGGTAAAGTACGCGATGATGAACGGAATCCACGCCAGAAATAAATTCCAGATCAGGAAACCATAATTGAACGTGCCGCTGATCGCCGTGCGGACTTTCCAGACCATGACCGAAAACACGGTCGCGCCCGCCAGCAACGCGAACATGGTCAGCCGATATTTGTTGTGCGAGAAGTAATCAATCAATTTGCGGATCATGCTTACCTCAAAATTTTATAATGCAGCGCAGGATGGCATCCTTCGATAAACTCAGGACAGTGTCTTGCGCTACGCCAAAAATTCCAAAAGGATCGGGTTCACTTCGTCGGGTTTTTCGTAGTGCGGGATGTGTCCGCAGTTATCAATCGCGTGGAACTGAACCTTTGGCAGCGCGGCGCGCAAATCGTCGCTGTGTTCAAAAGGCACGGTTGTATCCTGCCGGCCCCAGAACAACAAAACCGGCTTATCCGTTTTGCCGAGCGCTTCATAAACATGGATGAACGAATCAAGCATATTGTTCCGCAGCGTGGACAGGATGGCGCGCTTGAAACCCTTGTATTGCATCTGGACCCGGTATTGCGAAATGAAGTGAGCCACCCACGCCGGATCGAAAAAATCCTTCGCGGCATTTTTGATCAACGCCTCGCCTCCGATCAAGCCGAGGATTGCCTCCGCCACGAACGGGATTTTCGCGGCTTTGAGCGCGGGCGAGAGAGCGATGGGCCGCGCGCCGACCGGATCGATCAACACGAGTTTGTCCACGCGTTCGGGATGGCGGAGCGTAAAGGCTGAGGCGATGGGTCCGCCCATGGAGAGGGCGATCAGGCTCACGGGTCGCGCGCCTGCGTTGAGCCCAGTCGAAGCGAGGCGCAGCGCGTCCAGTAGATCGGAAAGTTGGTCCACGAACAGATCGAGGTTATAGCGGGCGCGCGGCCTGTCGGATAATCCGCGCCCAAAATGATCGTAACGCAGAACTCGGAAACCGGATTCGGTTAGAAACTTGAACGTGGGATCGAAAATGAAATAGGGAACCGAAAAACCATGAACGAAAACCACGTCCCTCACCGCTTCGACAGGCTCACCGCGACGCCCTACCCCCTCTCCCAATGGGAGAGGGGAATTATTTTCGGGATTACTTAGTTCGTAATGCGTGACGCCGTTGGGAAGTTGAATGAAAGAACCGTCGGCGGATGCGCGAGTTTCAACGTTCAACTCTTTGATTTCATCGCGATCAAGAAAAGACATAATCTGGCTCATGCTCAGAACGCCTTCCTCGGCGTTCGGCAATCCGCCGGGGACGGCGGATTGAGCAATGTAGCGCCTTATATTTTTCCCAACGCGCGCAGCACACGTTCGGGCGTGAACGGGAATTCGTCAATCCATACGCCCGTCGCATCATGGATCGCGGCGGCGATGGCGGGCGCGACCGTGAGATACGGTAATTCGCCCACGCCGCGCGCGCCCCAGGGTCCGTTCGGATCGGGAACTTCCAGGAGGACGGTTTCCACTTTTTCGGGAATATCCCAAATCGTTGGGATCAGATACGTGCTGAGTTGATCGGTGAGCACGCGTCCATCTTTGGTTTTGTAATCTTCAAGGATGGCGTAGCCCTGCGCCTGCACGATCGCGCCCTCCACCTGACCCTCTATCAACGCGGGGTTGATCGCCTTGCCAACATCGTCGGCTGTCACGACCCTGATCACGCGCACGTGACCGGTCTCGATATCCACTTCCGCTTCGATGGCTTGCGCGACGAAGGCGTACGCAAAGTTCGGCGTGGAGTGACCGGTCTCAGGATCGAATTGAGTTGTGCGCGGCGCGAGATATTTGAACTCGCCGACGGCAGGACGTTCCTCGGCTTTCCATTTTTTGAGCGCGACCGCCGCCGCGCCGCGAATCGCGTTGCCCGACATAAACGTCATACGCGAAGCCGAGACCGAACCGGAGTTGCCCATCGTGGCGGTGTCGGATGAGATCAGTTTGACTTTCTCGAACGGCGCTCCGACAGCCTCCGCCGCCATTTGCATCATCACCGTATGCGTGCCCTGACCGACCTCCGCGCTGGCGTGATGCAGAATCACATGATCTATTTCGCTTTTGCCGTGAATTTCTATTTTCGCCCAGCAATTTTCCTGATAACCAAAAGAGAAGCCGATATTTTTAAATCCCGCCGCAAACCCTTGACCGCGTTTCAGATACGCGGGAACTCTTTCCTTTTTCGTCTTTCTCTCATTCATCCATTCGAACCTGTCTCGCGCGACCTCAATACATTGACTCACGCTCACCGGACTCGGCGAAGGCGTCCCCACGCCCATCGGGTCGCCGTCTTTCAGCGCGTTCTTCAAGCGGAACTCCACCGGATCCATGCCGAGTTTTTCGGCGAGTTTATTCATCTGCGTTTCAGCCATGAACAGCGCTTGCGGCGCGCCGAAACCGCGAAACGCCGCGCCGGGGACGTTGTTGGTGTACACGCCATATACATCCGTCTTTACGTTGGGGATGAGATACGGTCCCGTTGAAGTGATCGCCGAGTTACCCAGCACTTTATTCGTGGTGTACATATACGCGCCGCCGTCGCCGATGATCTCGTTTTCGATGGCGATGACTTTGCCGTCTTTGGTCGCGCCCCACTTCGCGCGCAAAACCACCGCGTGGCGTTTGCCATGCCCGATGATCGACTCCTGCCGCGACCAGACGATCTTCACCGGTCGCTGCAGTTTCCACGCCGCGAGCGCCAGCACAATCTGCACCGACATATCTTCGCGCCCGCCGAACGCGCCGCCCACCGCAGGGTAGATCACACGGATGCTTTCATTCGGCATGTTCAACGCGTGCGCGATCTGTTCCTGATCTTCATGCGTCCATTGACCGCCGCACGCGACGGTAATGCGTCCCTGCTCGTCAATATAAGCCAGTCCCGCTTCGGGCTGCAGGTAGGCGTGTTCCTGAACGGGCGTGCGATATTCGCTTTCGACGATCGCGTCCGCTTTTGCGAATCCCGCCTCCACATTTCCTTTGCGGATTTTGTAATGGACGCACACATTCGAATCGCCGATCTCTTCGTGGACGCGCGGCGCGTCCGGTTTCAGCGCTTCGATTGGATCGGCGACGAGGGGCAGATCCTCGTAGACGACATCAATCAACCTGACCGCCGCCGCGGCTTCCGCCTCGCTGCGCGCCACCACAACCGCAACCTGATCGCCGACGAAGCGCACAACGTCCGCGCCGGGTTTTTCTTTTTTCCCAGTCCGCGAGAGAGTCAGCGAAAGGTTGGGACCGCACAACACCGGCTGATCCTGCCATTGCAATCCATACTCGTTGACCGGAATATCCTTTGCCGTATACACCGCCGCAACGCCGGGCGCGGCTTCGGCTTTCGCGGTTTTGACGCGCTTGATGCGCGCGTGCGGACGACCCGCGAAAAGGATCTTCATGTGCAACATGCCCTGCATGGATAGATCGCCGGAGTAGGGCGTCTCGCCGGTCACTTTGCCGCGCGCGTCCACGCGCGGAAGAGATCGTCCGATGGCGGGGTTTGCGGTCATTATCCGGTTTATCTTTTATACTTCTTTGTTCGAACGTTCGGCGGCGGAACGTCCTGCGGGCCATATTGCGACGGTCCGAGCAGGGTGTAGGCGTAACCGTAAACGATGGTCATGACTCCGCCGAGAACGATCATGATGGCAACGGTGAAGACAATTTTTCCCGTGAGGGCCGGCTGCGCTTGCAGGAAACTCCAAACGCCGGACAATCCGCTGAGGCTTAATAAAAGCGGCGGAATGGTGGGATATCCCAGCCACTCAGGCGGCAAGCCCCAACCCCGCGCCGGACCGGCGATCAAATATTCGGCGAGCGCCCAGGAAAAGACCGGCACGATTGCCATCATCAAACAGCCGATGCCGCGCACCAGCGGAGAGACCTGGTTGCGCGGCGGCGGAGGCGTGCGGTGCGCGGAAGAACTGTATTTGCTCATAATTTACCTCATCATCTGATTTTCAACGCTCGTAAACGCGTCACTGGCGTTCTCTTACGGCAGGGCTGCGCCAGAGAGCCCAGCCTACGCGTGAATTCTGCGTCATCTGGTTTTCAACGCTTCACAAACGCGTAACCGGCGTTCTCATACGTCGGAGTCGCGCCAGAGAGCGCGACCTACGCGTGAATTTTGCTCGCGTCTTCAATCGCTTGCGCGATTTTGTAGTAACCGGTACAACGGCACAGGTTTCCGGTGATTGCCTGCTCGATCTCGCCGCGCGTCGGATTCTCTTTTTCTTCCATCAGTTTCGCGGCGGACATGATGAAGCCGGGCGTGCAATAGCCGCATTGCACCGCGCCGTGTTGAATGAATGATTCCTGAACGGGATGCAATCTCTCCCTCACCCCTGACCCCTCTCCCGCTGGGAGAGGGGAAGCAAGGCCTTCAATCGTCACGATCTCGGCGCCATGCGCGCGCGGCGCGGGGACAAGACACGCCATCACCGCGTCGCCGTCGAGGAACACGGTACACGCGCCGCACTCGCCCTCGGCGCAGCCTTCTTTTGTTCCCGTGAGTCCAACATCCTCGCGCAGGAAGCGCAATAACGTTTTTTCGTATCCCGACTTTATGGAATACTTTTTTCCGTTGATCGTCGCCTCAATTGGGGATGAAGGCGACTCGTGTCGGGACTGCGCCCTGCCTTCCGCCTTCCGACCTCCCCGCAACAACACCGCCTCATCCGGGACTTGAACCTGATCGCCGCCACTGAGCATTGATCTCAACCCGCGCTGTGTGCACACCCTCACCATCTCGCGGCGATACGCGGCGGAGCCGCGCACATCGTCAATGGGTTTGGAGGCGTTCATCGTCAGGCGCGCGGCTTCGGCGATCACATCGTCTGTCAGCGTTTTGCCCGCGAGATATTTTTCCGCTTCCTCAGCGTGGATGATCGTCGGCGCGACGGCTCCGAGCGTGATGGAGGCCGATGAAACAGAACCAGCCTCAAGGCTTGCACTGAGCGGCGTCGAAGTGGTGAGAATGATCGCAACGTCCACCAACGAGATCGCCTGCGCGCGGCGCAATCCCAATTTGATAAATGTCCCGCGCTGCGCGGCGGTCAGCGCCGGGAAGGAAATGTCCACGAGCATTTCATCCGGTCGCATCACCGTTTTGCGGACGCCGGTATAAAAATCTTTGAGAAGAACGTTGCGAATTCCGTTTGTGGATTGGAGAGCGACGGTTGCATTGAGCGCCACAAGAGGAGTGATGGTGTCGTTGGCGGGCGAGGCGGTGATGAGGTTGCCAGCAACGGTGCTGCGATTGCGAATCTGCGGCGCGCCGACCTCCCAGGCCGCGCGCGCCAATGGATAAGCGCGTTCGCGAATCAGTTTCGACGCGACGCAGTCGTTGTGCGTGACCAGCGCGCCGAGATGGATGACGTCGTCTTCATCAATCGTGATTTGATCGAGGTTGGGAATGCGCGTAATGTCAATGACGGTTTCGATCCCCTTGCGGACGCCGCGCTCGATTTCGAGAATCAGGTCGGTGCCGCCCGCGACGATGCGCGCCCGTTCCCCCCGCTCTTTCAACGTTTGCAGGACTTCGTCAATCGTCGTCGCGTTGAGGTAGGTTCGCCACATGATATGGTCATGTCATTGCGAGGGCGCCAGCCCGAAGCAATCTCCTCGCGCGGATGGGGATTGCTTCGCAACTTGCCCACGCAATGACATTGGCAATCTTATTTCGATCCGGTCACCGCTTCGGCGCGTTTCTCGAACGTCTCCACCGCCAGCCGCGCCAGCGCCGCGAGGTTGCGGATCGCGGCGGGCAGTCCGGCTTCGTCGTTGAGGGTCTGCTCGAAGTTATCCACCGCGCGCCCGACTTGTTCGGCGAGATCAAAGAACGCCGCGTCGAACTGGTAGATGGCTTCGAGTTCCTTTTCGTTGATCTTGACCGCGTCGAACAGGCCGGAGTAGCCGCGCGGCGCCGTGCTGATCTTGTCAATGAACGTGCGGAGTTTGAGCGCGGCTTTTTCGGCGTCGTCCACGTAGGCGATCATGCCGTTACTCACGAGATCGCTTTGCAGTTGTGAGACGCGCTTCCACTGATCCTCGAAGCGGCGCGCCACCGTCTCGCGCAGCAACTTGTCCGCGTCGCGGCGGTTCTCGCGTTCGATGTATCCGCCAAAGCCTGGGATGTACGATACCAGTTTGCGGAGCGGGTCTTGCATGCTGGTTACTTTTTCAAAGAAATTATCCATGGGAGCCTCCTGCGAAGATATACGTGTTCAGGCGCAATAAGTCGCACGGACACATTATAGCCTGAGTTGAGGGTTATAATCAAGCAGACCTGTTGCGCGGTATGTGGCGTGTGCTTCGTATTTCGCGGCAAGTTTATTACGCGACAGAGGCGTTTCAAAAAATTCTAAATGCCCGAAGCACAGCGGGCAAGGAGGCACAAAATGACACTTGAGATGACGACCGATATTCAATCCTTATTGGGCGATAAAGCGGAATCCCTGCTGGGATTCAACTCGCCGAAGATTTCCAAAGACCGTTTGCATTTGCCCGGTCCCGATTTTGTGGATCGCGTCTTCATGCAGTCCGATCGCAACAACCGCGCGCTCGGCAACCTGGCATGGATGTATAACCACGGACGTCTCGGCGGCACGGGCTATCTTTCCATCCTGCCTGTGGATCAGGGCATCGAACATTCGGGCGGCGCGAGTTTCGCCAAAAATCCCGATTACTTCGATCCTGAAAACATCGTCAAACTTGCCATCGAGGGCGGATGCAACGCGGTCGCCTCCACGTTTGGCGTGTTGGGCATTATGGCGCGCAAGTACGCGCACAAAATTCCGTTCATCGTAAAGATCAATCACAACGAACTGATGACGTACCCGAACAGTTTCGAGCAAATCTTATTTGGCACAGTCAAGCAGGCATACGAGATGGGCGCGGCGGCGGTCGGCGCGACGATCTATTTCGGCTCGGACGATTCACACCGCGAACTGATCGAAATCGCCCAGGCATTCGCGCTCGCTCACGAACTCGGCATGGCGACCGTGTTGTGGTGTTACCTGCGCAACAAAGCCTTCAAATCGGACAAGGATTACCACGTCTCGTCCGATCTGACGGGACAGGCGAATCATCTCGGCGTCACGATTGAAGCAGATATCATCAAACAGAAACTCGCGGAGAATAACGGCGGCTATCTGGCGTTGAACAAGGACAGCGTCTCGTTCGGCAAATTTGACAAGCGCATGTATTCGGATCTGATCAGCGATCATCCGATTGACTTGTGCCGCTATCAGGTGGCGAACTGTTACATGGGGCGCATCGGACTCATCAACAGCGGCGGCGCATCCGGCGAGAATGATTTTGGCGATGCGGCAATGACTGCTGTGATCAACAAACGCGCGGGAGGCACGGGTCTTATCTCGGGGCGCAAAGCCTTCCAGCGTCCCATGGCGGAGGGCGTGAAACTGTTGAACACGATCCAGGATGTGTATTTGGATGGGAGTATTACGGTGGCATAAAGGAAGAAATTGCGAAACACGCAGTACGTATAAGGTACTGCGTGTTTCGTATTGCGTAATATGTTTCAAATCTCTGTGATTTTTTCAAGTTTCCTGGAGTAGAGAAATACCCATGTAGTTCCGCCCAGAACACCCATAAATTGATCCTGCATGGTGTTAGCGAGACTAATTTGTATATTGGCGCCTAACACTTGATCCCCTGCGAATTCTGCAAGTTCCCAAAAGACAGTGGCGGTTGCCGTAAGCGAGAAGATTATTACCAAAAATATCGCCTTATGAAGCGCAACGGATATTTTCTCTTCTTCCAGATATGTCAGGATTTGCGTGGACGTATACGCTATGGAGAGTCCGCCTATAAAGTGAAATGGAATATCCAAACTGGGAAATATTGTGTAGAGATTCAGAACTTTCGACGCTATAATGTGAGCTAATAGCACAGCGACGGGAAACACAAAAAAAGACGTAAATTTTGACGCTTGTTTCATTGTTTTATTCCTTCGCTTTTGGGATGTTCCATTAGTAACAATTATCGGCATCGTCGCTCTCAGATCAAATCTAAATCTTTCAGAACCTATCAATTACAACTGAAATATGACGCCGAAGGTCATCACGCTACAGGAGTTGCGTCGAAGACGGACGTTGATGCCATCCGTGTAGTTCGCGATATACTTTTCTCATGCCCCAATCCGATCAAGGCGCCACCAAAGATCGCTACACAGTCATCCCTCGCACAGCAATCTTCCTCCGACGCGGCGGCTCATACCTGCTCCTCAAAGGCGCGCCGACGAAACGTCTGTGGGCGAATCTATACAACGGACTCGGCGGTCACGTGGAAAGAGGCGAGGATGTCCTCACTGCCGCGCGACGCGAGTTGCTTGAAGAGACCGGTCTCACTGCGGAGTTGTGGCTGTGCGGCACGTTGATCGTCGACGCGGGTGACGCTCACGCGGGTATCTGTTTGTATATTTTCAGCGGGGAAAATCCGGGCGGCGAACCGCAAGAATCGAAGGAGGGACTGGCTGAATGGATTGCCGTTGAGAGGCTTGGAGAATTGCCCGTTGTGGAAGATTTGCCGGTATTGTTATCGAGAATCCATGCGATGAAGCGCGGCGATCCTCCGTTTCACGCGCGGTCGTATTATGACGAGGCGGGAAGTTGGTTGTGAAGTTTTCCGATTGAGGCTTGCAAAGAGCGGGATTAAGTTGTATTCTTATCGTATGGCTCTCGAAACCGCGCTCCGGCGCTTTTCGCTGATTACCCTTTTTGCCCAAACAGGCAGCGACGAACCGCCGCCTTCGGGCATGAAGCGCAGGCTTCATTGGGTCGGGCAGAAAGAGCCGTTGAAACAGAAACAGGATGGGGGTAAAAAGAGAGGCGGGCAGAGTCCAAAGAAGAAGGAGGCGCGCGGCTATCGCGAACTTTCGAGCGTCACGCTCGGCGAAGTGGACGAGGCGCACAAGCATTACGCGAATCAACTTGCGCCCAGCCCTTATCCCGCGTGGATCGCGCCGAATTATTTTTGCATGATCCACCTGACGCAAAAACGCGAGCCGCGTCCGCCGGCGCTGTTTGGACGCGTGAAGACCTGTTATCCCGGCGACGGGCACGTTCAAAACGTTCAACAGTTGGAATTGCTCCTGCCAAACCGGGAACGCGCGCCGGATGTGATCCATTTGCGCGCCAACGATATTCTGGTCGCGCCCAATAAACCTCTGCAAAGTTTTTGCGCGCGCCTGCGATTTTTACTGTCGCCTGAGGATGCCGCCGATTTTACCGGACACGACAATCTATTTTTAGGACACGGCTTTCTCCCGGATTTCAACAACGGCTACATAGATTTGCTGGACATCAACGAACACAATCACACGTCCCTGCCGTGGATGTACGTGATCGGTTCGCGCTGGTTCGCGTCGATCCCGGTCTCGGTCCAGCCGGAGATTCGGGAGAAGTTGACAAAGCTGATCCACTGGAACAAATTGATCTTCAACTATCACCCTGAAAGATTGCAGCGCGAAGTCCGCACGCTCAACCGTGAACTGGGATTCAAAGCGGGCTACACGGATATTTTCCTGATCGAGCCGGAAGACCCCAGTCAGACTTTGCAGATCGCGTCGAAGACTTTCGACAAAATCTTCAACCAGCCGATCAAGTAGTCTATTTGTATCCAGCCGCCGAGGACGGCGGCTGGAGCAATTGGAGATGAGGTAGGAAGACTCTCGAGAATTCAAAAGTGGATAAAAACGCGGGCTAAAATTCTTATCGCCATAGAGACCAAGTTCTCTGAGAAAATCTCTGGGCGCTCTGTGAACTCTGTGACTAAGAAGCTGGCCAGCCCACCCATAATTCTCATGGCTCCCATTGGAAATGGATCAATGCAAAGAGGGTCGGCTTGCCCTGCACATATTCAACGCCCGCGACCCAGGCGCGCCAATCCAGTCCGCCGTATTGTTCCGTGCCGGGCTTGTACACAGTATAGAAATTGACGTTGTCATATTCGGGGGGCCAGGGTTCCAGCGAAAAGGTGGCGAGGTCGAGCGTGTCGTTGCAATGCAGTGAATAGTTGGCGCCAAACGCCTCCTGCAATTTCGGCAGGGGTTGGGCGCTGAACGAGCCAAAGGTCTCTTCGCCGCTGCCGGGAGCGGGACCCCAGTTCACTACATAATCCGAGAGAAAAACCCACGCGGCTTCCTCGGGAGAATAATTCGCCGATGTCCCGTAACGCCAGAGGCGCAAGTCCAGTCCGTGGACGGGGCTGACGAGCGAACTGAGCGCTTCGCCGTTCAAGGTGAGCAGGGCGGTCTTGAGATTGTTCAACAGACTCGTCACGCGCGCATCAGAGCAGAATGTGGACGAAGGGATATGTTCGGTCAGGAAATTGGCATTGACCCAACCCACGCCGCCGCGCGGGTTTTGGATTTCGACCCAGCGGTCGCCGCCAACGCTTGTCGCCGGTCCCGTCCGATTCACTCCCGAAGACTTGGGCTGGAGCGCGCCTACGATATCATTTCCCACACCCGCGCCAGAGCGGATGTTCAACACATCGCCCGCAGACACTAAAATCACGACATAAGGATTGTACACACCAGTCACAGGCGGCAACGGCGTGGATGTAAAAACAGCGGTGGGAGGGACGACATTCGTGGGAGTAAACGTGGGCAGCGCGAGGGTGGCGACTGTGGAAGTGGCGGAAGCGATGGCTACGGTCGGGGTGTCAGTAGCAGGCGCGGGAGGCGTATTCGTAATCCCCGGTTGCAACGCGAAAGGCGTGTTTGTTATCGCTGGTTGCGGCGCGCAGGCGGTCATCATTAAAGCGAACAGGTAAAAGAATGTGCGGGTTCTCATTTGTCTGCTCCTTGTTCAGCGCTTATTTTTCCATGAGTTAAAGACGTTGCGCGTGACGATTTCGTTGCACTGCCGTCCCCTTGCCATCTTTCGGATTTGGACGTATGCTGTGACTCGTCTCACGGAGGCAGACATGGACTCGAATGAATTGATCGCCATCGTCAAACGCTTCAACGACTCGCTTAACGCCGGGGACGCGGCTGCGATGGCCTCTTTGCTCACGCCGGACACGGCCTTCGAGAATACCTATCCCCCGCCCGACGGCGCGCGCCACGAAGGGATCGAACAAGTCCGCGCGTTTTGGGAGGATTTCTTCAAAGGCTCTTCCTCGGCACAGATCGAGATCGAGGAAATCTTCGCCCACGATGATCGTTGTGTGATGCGCTGGACGTATCGCTGGATTGACCCGGAGGGGAATCAAGGACATATTCGCGGCGTGGACGTGTATCGTCTGCGCGCAGGCTTGATCGCGGAGAAGTTGTCTTACGTAAAGGGGTGAAGACTTTGAGTTCACATTACTTGTGTGATATGTTGAGGTAGATTATGTTGAACGATTTTCGCAAACTCATCAACCCGCCGGTGTTTGAAGATGAAGACCGGACGCGCGTTGCGCGCTTCCTTCACGCCGTCATCCTGATTGCGGAGACCAGCGCGGTCCTGTTCGCTGTTTTAGCGCTGGTATCAGAGATACTGTTGGCGCGCCTGCCAATTGTCCTGGCGGGGATCTTGTTCTTCGGGGCGCTTTATGCGCTCACGCGCAAGGGATATGTGGAAGCCGCCGGCGCCCTTTTCATCGGCGGGTCGTGGATCCTGTTGACGATAAGCCTGATTGCCGATGGAGGCATACCCGCTCCCGCTTTCGCGGGCTACATCCTCGTCATCATCAGTGCCAGTTTGTTTTCAGGAGGACGAGCCGGGTTGCTTGCGGCTGTAGTCTGCGTTCTGAGCGGCGCGGGGATCCTTTATGTACAATCCCAGGATCTGCTTACGCCTTTTTTCCACACGCCCCTGACCAGTTACATCGTGCAGTCCACGGTGTTTTTTGTGGCGGGAACAATGCTGGCATTCTTCAATAGCGATCTGAAAAACGCGCTCCGCGCATCCCGCCGCGCGCACGAAAGCCTGCGCGCCAGCGAGGAACGGTACCGCCTGATTACCGAAAACGCCGAAGACATCATCTGGACGACGAATATGGATCTTCAGGTAACTTATGTCAGTCCATCGCTTGAACGCGCGCTGGGTTATTCGGCGGAGGAGATCAAAGCGCTGCCGCCTGAACGTCTCCTCACGCCCGAGTCATTCGCCAGCGGACTCAAAGTCTTTGGCGAGGAAGTGGCGGCTGTCCGCTCGCAACCCGACCCTGCTTATGCGCGCGCGCTGGATCTGGAGTATCGCCGCAAAAACGGTTCAACGTTCTGGATTGAAATGAAGTTCAGTTTTTTTCGCGACGAGACGGGACGCCCGACCGGGGTCCTGGGCGTTGGACGCGATGTCACTCAGCGTAAACAGGCGGAGGAGGCAATTCAGCAGTCGGAAGCGAAGTATCGCGCCCTGGCTGAGCAGGTTCCCGTCGTCATCTATTCCGACCTGGCGTACGGTTCAGGCAGGACCATTTACATCAGTTCCCACGTCCAGGAAATGCTCGGGTACTCACCGGAAGACTGGATCGCCCAGCCAGACCTGTGCAACGATATAATCCATCCCGACGACCGCGAGCGCATGTGGAGGGAAACTGAAGCGTTGGCGCCCAGCGGCCGCTTCACCTGCGATTACCGCTACATCGCCAAAGATGGACACATCGTCTGGGTACGGGACACAGCCACCCTTTTGAAAAACGAGGCCGGGGAACCTTATCTGTGGCAGGGAGTATTGCTGGATATCACCGCGCAGAAACAGGCGCAGGAAGCCCTCGTGCAATTCAGGCAGGTAATGGACGAATCAAACGACGCCATCTTCCTGATTGACCCGGAGACGAGCCGCTACATTGACTTCAACCAAAGGGCGCTGGATTATCTCGGCTACAGCCGCGCGGAACTGGCGCAGATGGGCGTGATTGACATCGCCCCGCGCGTAAGGGACATGGAGTTTTGGCGCGAGCGGGTGCGTACGATCAACGAAATGGGCGGGCTGGTTTTCGAAACAGTTTATCGCCGAAAGAATGGGACCGCCTTCCCGGTTGAAGCGAGCGTACGCGTGATCGAGCATGGAGGGGGAAAAATCCAGGTTGCAATGGTGCGCGATATCTCCGAACGCCAGCGCACGGAAGCGGTCCAGTCCGCCATCTTTGAGATCGCCGCCGCCGCGCAATCCCTGGAGACTCTCGATACTTTATTTGCCTTCATCCACAAGACATTGGGAACCCTCATGCCGGTCGAGAATTTCTACATCGCCCTGTACGACGCGCAACGCGACCTGCTGAGTTTCCCATATTATGTGGATCAATACGACGAGGCGCCCGCGCCGGAGAAACCCGGCAAGGGACTCACCGAATATGTCCTGCGAACAAAACGACCTTTAATGGCGACCCCCGAAGTTTTTGAAGCGTTGCGAAAGGGCAATGAGATCGAAGAAGTCGGCACAAAGCCAGTGGACTGGCTGGGCGCGCCGTTGATGATCGGCGACGAAACTTTCGGCGTGATGGTCGCTCAGACGTACAACAACGAGGCGCGCCTGACGCGCAAGGAAATGGAACTGCTGACGATTGTGGCTCTACAAGCGGCGACGGCGATCAAACGCAAACAGGACGAGGAGAAACTACGCCAGGCCGAAATCAAATATCGCAACCT
>Ga0247727_10011200_pt1 | contig 15704 bp, 17 predicted proteins | sample WisWelCaveWW1625_FD_202498 | JGI IMG/M metagenome (GOLD analysis project Ga0247727, IMG submission 202498) | Biofilm microbial communities from Wishing Well Cave, Virginia, United States - WW16-25 | ecosystem: Environmental > Aquatic > Deep subsurface > Groundwater > Cave microbial mat | place...
TACCGCCATCAATGGATTTGAAAATACCGTCACCGACGCTGAGATCGGGACGATGCAGACCTTCGCCGGTTCCGACATAAATCACCTCCGGCTGCGATGGCGCGACTGCAATATCGCCTACCGAACCAGTCGGCGCCTCATCGAAGATCGGCCTCCATGTGCGGCCATAGTCATCGGTTTTCCACACGCCGCCGTTGTTCACACCGATGTAAAAGACGTTCGGCTGATTGGGCACGCCCACCGCGCCAACCGTCCGCCCCGCGCGAAACGGGCCGAGGTTGCGGTAGCGCAGGTCTTGGTAGAGGGAAGGATCGATGGATTGGGCTGCTACGGAGGAGACGAGCAGCAGGAGAAGGAGAAATATTTTTGGGCGCATAGGTCGTGAAGGTGATTTGAGGTGAACGGAAGAAGTGAATTTTGTTGGCATAGACACCGCACACAATGCTTCAAGTTATTTGTTGATAACTACCCTGTCATGCTGGAAGCATCTTGTTACAAATCAAGCACAGTGCTGGATTGAAAAAAGATTCTTTCAGAATGACATTTTCTCTACCCGTAACTTAAGGTAATACCGCGGTAATTGGCTTGTCAGAAAAAAGAAATTGACTACCGGCAAAAAAGGTACTATAATTTTTCAAACAGCGCAAGGAGATTCATTATGCAAACAGCCACCTTAAAAGAGGCGATGGAGAAATTGGGCGTCTCGCTTAGTGATATGGTTCGCTATCAAACACTGGGAAACCAAGCGATCATTCAAATCGATCTGAATATTCCTCTGCCCAAGCAAGCCGATAATTCCAAGCCGGCTCAATTTCAAGCCCCAATGACGCCGGAAGAAGAGTTTCGGCAAAAGTATCCTCATATCAAAATTACGCGACCGGAACTCTTTAAATTGGTTGGTTGCATGGCTGATGTTCCTCCCGACGTTTCTGACAAAGATTTGATTATCGACGCCATCGAAAGCATTTATGGGGAAAATGAAAGTACAGATTGACATCAACGTCTTCATGGACGTGTTAACCAAACGCGCCGGCTGGTTTGAGAGCTTTACCACGATAGATGTGTTGAAGCCGCAAGGAATTACTGGTTACATTTCTGCTTGACGATAGCAGTGCTTCAATTTCTGCGTCTGAAAAAGATTGGGGAAATGCAGGCGCGCGCCGAGGTCAAAACGATAACACAAGATTTTGAAATCGTCCCTTTGACGCGCTCAATAATTTTTGAAGCGCTGGATTCCCCCTTGCCGGAATTTGAAGATAATATCCAATTCTATTCCGCCAAAGCCATGCAAGTTGACTACCTCATCACCCGCAATAAGAAACACTTCGTCCAACAGGAAATCCCCGTCGTCACCCCCGTTGAGTTTCTCAAAACCATCGGCATTCTGAAGTAATCTCGCCCAAGATTGGCTTTCAGGTACGGCCATCGCCACCGGCTTTCCACACGCTGCCGTTGTTCATTCCCAAAAAATTCTTGACAAACACCTGAAAATTTATTATACTCATATCGATTCAAAATTTTGAAGATGGATGGCCCGTGCAGGGCCAGCGTGAGAAGCCCCATTTTTTGGGCTTTTTCATTTTCAGGAGTCGAATACAACTCAACTCGGTTCCTCGATGATATGTGCGATCGCGGGATAGACCCTTTTGAAATGTTTGACGTTGAAGGTGAGCAATTTTTCCGCTTGGGCTTTAAAAGCGGCATGCGCAATTAAAGCGTCATAAGTCGCACCGCCCTCGATGTTGTTTGTTGCCAGAATGTGCAAAACCGTGAGATAATCGCTTTGGTCAAGCACAATGGTCTGAAAATTCGGGATAATATCTTCGATGATAAGTTTTTCTGCAAGAGTGGGCGAGATCTTCGGGTAAATGGGAAGCTTGGTCAAGGTCGAGTAAACCTCCGCCAGTGAATGCGTTCCCAGCAATCCGATGAGGTCTTTTTGTTTCGCTTTTATAAGCCAAGGCAAGGCTCTGGGATGATGCGGATGCGTTTCCACCAACGCGGCAACAAGCGTATTCGTATCAAACAGGGCTTTCATCTGAACTCCTTGCTTAGGTAAGCGATGCGCTCATCGCGATCCTGTTGAACCCAGTCGAGGATGTTGCCGGTCAAACGAGGACGGACGACGAGCAGGCCGTTCTTTTCGACAAGCTCCGGATCTTCAGGCAGCGGTTCCAGGACGATTCGGCCGTCCTTTAATTCCAGCGCGAGCGTTGTTCCGGGAGCAAGCTGCAAGGCGCTCAAAAGCTCAGGCGCTATGCTTACACGCCCTTGTTCGTCGATCTCAGTAGTAAATCTTGCGTCCATGACGGAATCTCCATTTAAAACAAATGCAAGTTCATGCTTTGATCATCGTAAATATTTCAACCTCAACATAGCAAAAATCTGTGAGAAAAGCAATAATGGATTAGCACCCGTACCCGCAACAAAAAACACTTCGTCCAAAAGGAAGAAGTTTTTTTTGCCGGCATCGACGCGCTGAAGTTTAATGAGATGGTCAGAAAAAGCCGTTGTTTACCGGCAAAAAAGTTACTATATTCCTTCCATAAGCGCAAGGAGATTTATTTATGCAAACGGCCACATTAAAAGAGGCGACGGAAAAATTGGCCGTCTCGCTCAGGTTCCCAACAAAATAGTGAGAGGACTTTATGATTTCACAAAATCTCCATGATCGTATAACCATCAATCCGAGAGTATTGCTGGGCAAGCCCACCATTCGCGGTTTGCGCATCAGTGTTGAGCAAATTTTGCATGCGCTAGCCGCCGGCGTTCCTGCTGAGGATCTTTTGCAGGATTATCCCGAACTCGAGCCTGAGGATATTCGCGCAGCCGTTGCTTACGCGGCCGCGGTTATCACCGAAGAACGAATTTATGATCTTAAAGCCACGGCATAGTGATGAACCTCAAGATCATCATGGACATCGGCGTGGGCAAGCTTTCCGAAAAATGGTAGTCGCAGCAAGGCCACGACGTTCTTGCCACGCGCCATATCAATCCCCGAATGGGCGACGATGAAATTCTAGCGATCGCCGTTAGAGAAGAGCGTTTGGCCATTACCATGGATAAAGACTTCGGCGAGCTGGTTTATAAACATGAGGCCGCGCACGCTGGTGTTCTACTGCTGCGTTTGGAGAAGGCAACCGGCATTGAAAAAGTCCAGGTTATCACGCAGATATTTTCTCAGCATGGGGACAAACTCTTTGGCAGTTTCAGTGTTTATAAGAATGGGCGGTTGCGAATCCATCCGCGATAAGTTTAATTGGGAATTGCCGGAGAGAGCAATTGATTGTTGATAAAAAAGTTGCTATATTTTTTAACAACGCAAGGAGTTTGATGATGCAAACAGTCACATTAAAAGAAGCGACGGAGAAATTGGGCGTCGCTCTTAGTGATATGGTTCGCTATCATACACTGGGAAACCAAGCGATCATTCAAATCGATCTGAAAATTGCTCAGCCCAATAAAGCCGATAATTTTGCGCCGGCTCAAGACGCGATGACGGCGGAGGAAGAGTTTCGGCAAAAGTATCCTCAGATCAAAGTTGAGTCTGAATTTTTTAAGTTAGTGGGCAGTATGGCTGTGCCGGAAGGTGTTTCGGACAAAGACCTGCTCATCGAAGCGCTGGAGGCGAAATACGGTAAAGAAAAGCCTATGTTAACCTAAATTATCGAAAGCGGTTTTGGCTAGCCTGCGTCGGCTAATGTAAAAAGCCCCATTACCTTTGGGGCTTTTTAGTTTTGATCACGCGTTGACAAAGGCCAGCGATTGCAGCCTTTCCAGCGCTATTTTACTTTTTTCTTTTAGTTCATATTCATCCAAATCGTTTTCGTCTCGCAGTTGTGGATCGGCGCAAAAGGCATCGATCTCCCCAAACAATTCGTCGAGAATGGCAAATTCAGCTTCAGGCCATTCGGTTTCATCCGCTTTAAAAAGTTTTAGATATTCACGCTCAAAATCAGTGGCCGTGATTTTGCCAGCCACGAAAGAAGATATAAGCGCGATATATTGCTCTAATCTGTCTGACCTCATGCTAACCTCCGCCTAATTTTCCCGTTGATAGAACATGCTTGAGCTGCGCAGAACTGAGTTTCCAGCCGCTATGAAATTGTCCTGTCGAATCGACGATGACATTGAGTCCGGTCTTTGGATTAACATAATGGATAACATTAATTCCTCGATATGTTCCTGAGATCGGCGTGGTCTCATTATCAAAGACGTGCTTTTCAATCGCGGATTTTAGCTTTGCAATATTTTGTGTGTTATAATTGCCTTTTATCCAAAAATCTTCAGCATGCTTGAACTTTTTTGCAAGCTGCTTTTCCGAAAACCCAATGCTTCTCTTTGCACTCTTGCCGGCATTTTTCCCATTTTCTCTACTAGCCATAGAATCGTGCTCATTTAAATATACTGCTTTTCTCTGTCAAATTGCAAGCGTTGAGAGATTTTTCTTTATTTCCAAAAATTGACCCCGCTTCGCGGGGTAAAAAGAGCACCAAGCTTAACGAACGTCCTGAGCACAGCGGAAACCAACACCGGCATCTCGGCTGATAGGATCGCCCCTGTAGCGATAGGCGCAACGCAGGTCGTTCGGACTATTGAACCACGCCCCGCCGCGCAATATTCGCTGTGAACCTTGCGTTGGGCCCTTCGGATTAGATGCCGGAGTATTCGACTCGACTGAGACCTCGGCGAGCTCGGTCGAGCCGCTCGCCGAGGTCTGGTAGTAACTTCCATTGTACCAGTCGGCGCACCATTCCCAAACATTACCCAACATATTCGCTAAGCCGAGCGGATTGCGATTCTCTTTCCTCGTACGCAGATTGATTTCATTGACCACATGAGCATATTGTCGCCCTCTTTCGTTAAACCAGGCGTGATTCGGCAATTCTTCTTCGGTGTCGCCAAAATAAAATTGCACGCCCTTCGTATGCTTGCCGCCGCGCGCGGCGTATTCCCACTCCGCTTCGGTAGGCAAACGACCGCCAATCCACAAGGTAAAATAATAGGCTTCCCACCAATTGTTGCTAATGGCGGGGCAGCTTTCCCCGCCGTAGTTGGGATATTTTTCGCCAAACGGAAATGACGTGAGCAGCCGATTCGTCACCGGATGTTTGGCCAAACGGAAACTACTGACCTTCACGCGATGCGCCGGTTTTTCGTCGTCACGATGTTCGTCATCGCCCATCCAAAACTCGCCGCCTTCCACCTCAATCCATTCAAAATGATTAGCGGGATCAGCGAGAAGTTTTTGTTGGCGTTCGGCAGCGTGGGCGAGATCGAACAACTCGTAAATCAAACCGCCAGGTTGCAACGGCTGCAAGCCGATTTTCTCCAACAATTCCTGCGAGTGGTAAATCACTTCGCAATCGCGCTCTTGGCATTTGATCAGCAAAATGTCCAGTGTTTCTTGCACCAATTTTTGCTGATCGGTTGCCGCGATCAAACGCAAAGATTGTTCGAGGCCGTCAATGAGCAGCAGCTTGCCTTGGTTGCCCGCTTCTTTTTTAATCAAAGGCTTGAGCAATTCCGCAGCCGGCGTTTTCACTTCGGTGGTCACGCGCAGGGCCAGCGGCCGGTTGAGGTTCCATAGGCCGTTGACCAGCTCAACAACCTTGTCGTCGCTTTGCAGCAATCCGGCATAAAGCCGCACCACTTCTTCCCAATCCGGATTGGCGGCGTGGCGGATGACGAAGTCGTTGGTTTTATCGCGCAAGGCTAAAGCCGTGAAATATTCCCACAACGAGCGATGCACGAAAGTAAAGCCTTCTTTGGCGCGCTGAATCAAGCCGGTCTCGCGCTCAAGGCGGTTGAGAAAATCTTCCGGGCGGCCCAGCGTCTCCGCGGAAAGCGCGCGGCGGCCCATCACGTTCACGTGCTCCACCGGAAAATCATCTTCCTTCCACAGAAAAAAACGCAGGGAGACGTCTTTTAAAATCTCGAGGGTATTTTCGTAATTGCTCTTGGCGGTCGCGCTACTTTCCGGATCATAAGCGCGCTGCAGCAAATATTGGGTACACTTTTCATAAAGATCGCTGCGGCGTTCGAGCAGGGCCGCGTCGCCACCTTGCTCGAAGGTGAAGCAGATCATGCTGAGCAAAAACGGATTGGCCGCCAAATCGCGAATGCGCGGCCGCTGCGCCAGACTCTGCTGCAACGCGGCAATTTTCTCCCCGCTGCGCGGGGCAAACCATTTTTCCACATACGCCTGAATCAACTCCGACGTCAACGCTAGCACGTCGAGGCGGCGAAATTTCTTGTTTGAACTCCAGCACGGCGGCATATTGCCGCAGTTCTTCCGGTGTTTTCAATTCGCGCGCCGCTTCTTTGAAATAGATCATGATCTGCGGACGGCCGGTGTCCTGCCGCGCTTTGCTCGCCGTTCTGATCTCGTGCTCGGCGCCGGAGGCAGCGCCTTTCGCCGGCGTGCCAAACCGTTTCCAAAAAATCGCGAGCAAAATATCGCAATCCTGAATCTTCAAGATCGGATCGATGAGTCCCTGCGGGCCTTCCGGATGAAAACCGGGATAAGCGTCGGTCTTCCAGTGGGCCAATTCGAGAACGACATGACGCTCGTGCGCCACGCCGTGATTCAATTCGGCGATGACGCCGTCCATCACGCGGCATTCCTCATCGACGTCGCTGGGGGAGGATAAAACAATTCGGATGGTGCGTTTGGTTTGCATGAGGCAATGCGATTATTTTCTCCGCCATGTGTCGGCGCGTGCTCGTGTTGCAGACTGACGTGTTATTGAAAGCTTTTGCCCACGATGATAAACTGCATCAAGAATCGCCTCGGGGTGTTTTGCTGCCACGACCAACAAGACGCGCGCGGCGCCTTCGGGTTGGCGACGGCCTTGCTCCCAATTGCGCAAGGTGCCGACACTGATACCCAGCAAGCCGGCGAACTTGGGCTGCGAGAGCTTGAAGCGACGGCGAATGGTTTTAACATCAGGATCATCATAAATAAACACGCGCGATGGCTGTTTTTCGCCGCGCATAATGGCTTTGGCTTCGCGAACGCTTTCCAATAACTCGTTGAAAAGTTCCTTCTTCATTTTATTCTCATGCTTCAATAATTCGTCGCAGCGTTTTTAGCTGCGCTGGAGTTAAGTCTTCCTGCTTGGATTTGGGATAGATATACAGCATGTAGATTTGATGCGCGGTTACTGCCCAGTAATAAATTATTCGTAGGCCGCCGCGTTTGCCTCGCCCTTCTGCCGCCCATCTTAATTTTCTTATCCCACCGCTATTGCGAATCAAATCACCTTTTTCGGGATTCGAAACCAACTCTTTCTGTAGTAAACGGTATTCGTCATCATCCATGAGCTTCTCAAGATGACGAGTAAAGACAGACGTTTCAATAAAGACCATATGCTCCCTACGCCATTGACTTATGTTTTAATATAAACTATAAAAATGTTTTTGTCAATAGCACTAACAAAGATAATTTGCCGGAGATTCCCAGCAATTTGATTTTGCGAAGCTCGCCGATTTTTAAAATTCTAAATATGCAAAATCAGAGAAAAAGTTACTAAAATTTGCCGCCCATCGCGATGATCAATTGTCCGATCATTTTCGCCGAGGCGCCACAACGGGCCAAAACAAACTTCCGATGTTGCGCGCCTCGCGATTGCTGCAGCGCGGGGTTTTGAAAAAAATCCGCTAACGCTTGTTGACATGTTTGGGCATCGCTGACGGAAGTCAAAAATCGTTGATCGAACAAGGCCATGGCTTCGGGTGAATTTTTGAAACGCGGCCCGACGATAACCGGCACGCCATGCACGGCAGCTTCGAGCACGCTGTGCACGCCCGGGCCAAAGCTGCCGCCGACGAAAGCAGCTTGACCGGCGCTGTAAACGATAGCGAGAATGCCGATGCGATCAATGAGCAAAACCTGCGCGTCTTTTTTCGCGAGGCGTTCTTCTTCGGAAAGTCTCGCACTCGCCAGCGCTACATTGTGTAATTGATTTTCTAATTGCGCCAAATGCTCGGACGTCGGCTCGTGCGGCACAAGAATCATCCGCAACGCCGGCAATTTCGAGCGCACGGCGATAAAAGCCGGCAGCAAAATTTCTTCATCCGAAGGCCACGTGCTACCGGCGACGAAAAGAGGAGAGCCGTCTCGCCAGTTGGCCGGCAACACTTCGTCAATTTTTTTTGATTGGCTGCGAAAAAGCACCTGATCATAACGCGAATCGCCCGTCACCACTAACCGCTCGGGATAACGCACCAACGGCTTGAGACTCCCGGCTGCGGATTCGGAGACGGCGCAAATGGTATTGAAAGTATCGAACACGGCGCGATTGAAATGACGGACGAACGGCCAGTGGCGCAATGAGCGGGCATTGGCGCTGACGCTGGCATTGGTGAGCAAAATCGCGGCGCCGTGCCGCCGGGCTTCCCATAAATGATTGGGCCAAAAATCATGGCGAATGATGATTGCCGCAGCAGGATTGATGATTCGAATAAAACGGCGCGCATTTTGAATACTATCAAACGGCAAATAGCTCACCACCTCCGCGGGAATATTGGCGCGTTTGATATTGGCGTACGCACTCGGCGAGAAGAAAGTCAGCACGCGCACGGCTGCGGGGAAGCGTCGATTGATTTCTTGCAACAGCGGCCGCGCCTGCTCATACTCGCCCATCGAGCTGGCATGAATCCAAAAACGCGGGGCGGAATCAGTGACGGAGGCCAATTGCGCCGTTAATTCGGTAAAAAGCTGCTTGCGGCCAATGATACCAACACGAATTTTGGCGAAACGCGAGAAGCCACATTGCGCGAGGAAAGCACCGAGTCGAAAAAGGCAAAACAGCAGGGGGACGATGATGGCATTGTAAAAAAAACGCCAGAAGAGTGGAAGCGACCGAGAGCGCATGAAGTAAATGGATGGTTAGAACCACAACCCGGAACCAAGCAGACTCCGCCCGTCGGGTTTAAAATAAGACAACCCAACAGGTTCTTGCCGCCGTTGGGTTGTTGGAATTTATTGGGAAAGTTTTAATGCAATCTTATTTTGACGCGAGTTGGATGCCTTTATAATCCTGGCCGATAATCACACTGACGGCGACCAGCCGTTCGGGGCTGGCTTGGTACACGACATAATCGTCCGCGAGTCCCAAGGTTTTAGCTACTTGCCGCGCATTCACCAAGCTATTCGAAGTGCGATCGATAATGGCAGTGCGCGGAATGTTTTGGTTGGCGTAATTGGTGACGGTGACGGGATCGAAACCTTGCTTTTTCAGATAGTCGGCAAATTTACGCGCCACGCCGTCCACGCCACAGCCGTTGAGCACTTCGATTTTCAAGACCTGATTCGGCTCGGCCACTTCCGCAGTGTCCGAAATCATCGTATGCTCGTTGCCTGTGGCAAAGTGATTGCGCACCGACGAGCCGATGAGCAGAACATTAACGATGCCCAGGCCCCACAGCAGGACGCTGAAAAAACTCCGTTTGAGATCGAAGGGGGTTTTCTCGGTTTTGGCCATGCGTTTGGCTGAAGCCGCGCCGCTATTCGATTTGGGGCGCGAAGGTGAGGCCATTTGTGAGGGTGGTTGACGTTTCACGAAACAATCTCCCGCGTTGCAGTTAATAAAACCAACAGCCGGCTCTCGTCACGGATAAATTAAGCCGACAAAAAATTGCCCCACATGGGGGCAAGAATGACAACATCGTTTTGCAATTATTGCTTGGTTTCCTCGTCATGCGACAATGGCCGCAAAAGCGAGTTATTCTGGTAATACGGATACCCGCGGTACCAGTAGCCGTTCGGGTTACGATTAAATTCGACGCCGATTGATAAATTGCGGCTCGGCTTGTATTCCACACTGGCGCCGGAAACGAAGAAACCGTTTTGATAGAGGCTCGGCACGCCCAAACCACTCAGGGGCTGATTCATCACGCCCCATTGCAACGAGACTTGCAACGGGTCCGCGACCTGATAGGACATCGTGTTTAAATAAACGCCTTGGCTGAAATCGCGGCCGCCCAGCGAGGTATATGACAACGAGTAACTCTGTTGAATCGAAAAGTGTTTCGGGTTCAGCCCGATCAATCCGATCAGCCCTTGCGGCCGGGTGAGAAGCTGCGAAAAGGATTGCGGCTGGAGTTCTTCTTTTATTTGGCCAAACGCCAAAACCGGCAACAACACGAGCAGAGCCATCAGCAACGTCACGTTTTTGTTTCGCATAATCAAGCTCCTGATGCAGACATGAAAACAACGTAAAAAACCTGCCATCTTCGCTTCCGTATTGACACAATTTTACAGATGTTACAACAACGGAATTAGTTATATATTTAATAAAACTTAACGGCAAAGTCAAGAACTATTTACGTAAGGCGGGCTGTCCAAAGTCTTGCGTCCGAAGTTCGAGGTCGTATCATAAGATGGAATTGACGTTGAACAAATGACCTCGGACTTCTGGCACCCCAACTTCGGACCCTACTTCACCATCTGCAACCGGCCACGGAAAATTTCGGCGCCGAGGCGCAGGCGGTAAAAATACATGCCGCTGGCAACCGGGCGGGTGAAATGATCGCGTCCGTTCCAACGCTGCGCATGCACGCCGGCGCCCAACGTGCCGTCGAGCAGCGTCGTTATGAGTTCGCCGCGGAGATTGAAAATTTGCAACGTGACCGGCATGGCGGCATTGAGATTAAAACGAATCGTGGTCGCGGGATTTCCCGCAAAGCGGGATGTCGCTCCGCTCCAAAATGGATTGGGATAAACGGACACCCGCGGCGATTCATCGGCATTTTCAACTTCGACCACGCTATCCTGCGCCGCCGCTTTTGCCGCGCTGAAATTAATTTGCCGATACCAGACGTCGTCGCTCGTCAAATTGCCGGCGCAAACCAAAAGTCCCGAGGCGCTGTAAAGCGATTTGCCCGGCGCGGTGAGATCGCCGAAATTGTCGCCGTTATTGTTGAGCAACACCGTCGCGGTTTGCGTTTCGAGTGTGCCCTCGCTGCCGAAATTGCAAACTTTGTATTCCGCAAAATTCGGCGCGCTTGTCCGCACGCCCATCACGTAAACGCGATCATTGGTGTCGTCGATGCCGACCGCCGGGCTGCTCCATTCCACGCTCGTATTCACTTTGAATTTGCTCCACGAACTGGCGGAGTTTCTTTTGTACAGTGTATTTTTAACTTCGCCGGAGGCCGTGGCGTTGCTATTGCGCGTCAGCACAAACAGCCTGCCGTTGTCGGCTTTCGCAACGCTCACCCAATCATCGGCGCGTTCGTTGCCAAAAAATGCGAGCGCGCTGCTCTCATCCGTCCACGTACTGGACGGATCGCCGTTGCGATGGCGCAAAAATCCGAAGCTCGTGCCGCCGTTCGCCGCGGTCATACCGTAGAAAACGCCGGCGTAGTTTGAGCCGCCCTCGGGAAATGCGGCGCCGTCCGTAATGCCGCCGCTGCCGGTGAGGCCGGACTTCAGCGTGATCGGGCTTGACCACGTGGCGCCGTTGTCCGTAGAAAGTTTGGTTTCGAGCGCGCTGCCGTTAATTCGAAACAACCACAGCTCGCCATTGTTCGCGCGCGAGAAGCTTACCGGATTGCCGCCGCCGTCGCCGAAATTGGCAACCTCCACCAGCGCCATTTCTTCAGTCCACGCGCCGTTGGCATAAAGCAAGCGCCCGAATTGCGTCGCGCTCGAATGCGAGCTGACGTAATACAAGCGATTGTTGGCGGCGTCGATGATGGCGTCGATCCGCACCGATGAACGCGTTTCAATTTTAAGATCGCGGCTCCACACGCCGCCCTGAAATTTCCAGAGAAACCAATCCGTGAGATTGGCGTCAAACGCCGCGAGCCACCACGTCGATTGAAAATAAAACAGCTTGCTCTGATTGGATTTCGCGAGCGTCGCCGTCGTGTTGGCGTCGGTCAACGCGCCGGCCGGCGGCAAACTGCTCTCAATAAAAAAGTGCGACGAATTAACCGCCGTCGGTTCGGCGCTCGTTTGCGCCTGCAATTGATAACTCGCCGGCAAGCTCGGATTGACAATGCCTGCCGTGCTCGTGAAAATCAACGTGACGTTCGCATGATTCGCCAGTGTGTTCGGAACCGTGACCATGACGCGCCGTAGAACCGGATCGGTTGTCACATTCGCCGCGCTATTGCCATTCACCGTGGCCGCCGAGTTCGCGATCGTCGCAGGAATACTGGTTCCGATCGGCCACGTGATGCTTATCGTATCGAATCCGCCGCTGAGCGCGCCGCTCGCGCCCAGTGTGAGTTGAATATTATACGCGGCGGTTTGCCCAGAAAAAGTGGGCGTTACTGTGACGTTATTGAAGATGAGTGAATACGGCGACGAACCGCCGTTGACGCCTGTGCCGTCAATGGACAACACGTTGTACCAAATAACGCTGCCGGAATTTTTCTCGGCGCATATCAACATCTCGGTTGCGCCGTTGATGCGCTGTTGCGGCACGGATAAATTATTGAAACCGGCGTCGTCAAAAATATTCACGATGGCAGCATTTTGCAAAGCGCCTTCATTACCGATCGCGCATTTTTTGTATTGGCCGCGATCCGGCGAGTTCTCCTCGGTGCCGAAAACGTAAAGCTCGTTATTCGTTTCATCCACCACCACCGCCGGTCGCGTCCAACCGCTGCCGCTGCTGCCCTGCACGATGAAATTTTGCCAGCCGCCGCCGGCGCTGCGTTTGAGCAAACCGATGCGCGCCGCGGCACTGGTGAGCGGATGCGTTTTGCAGACAAAGAAAATTTCGTTGTTCTGGCTCACCGCCAACGAGATATGATCATCGCTTTGCGCGTCAGTAAATTGCGGCATTACCACCGTCTCGTCGCTCCACGTGCCCTCAGGATCGCCGTCTTTGTGCAAAAGAAAACCGAACTTGCCCGTGCTCGAAGTGTTTTCGGAATAGCCGAGGCCCACGTAATTTTCGCCGCCGCTGGTGAACGCCACGGCATCGCAAAGCCCGCTGCTGTAAAGCCCGCTCTGCACGATGAACGTCGTGGACCACGTCAGTCCGTCATCGCTCGAACGCTTGCCATCCGCCTGCGAGCTTTTGTAACGAAACGCCCAGAGTTCGCCATTCTTGGCTTTGACGAGAACGTTGCCGGATTCACCGGAAAAAACAAAACTGCTCAACACCACCGGAAAGCCCGCATCGATGCTCCACGCGCCATTTGCAAAAGAGAGGCGCAAAAATTTCGTTCCCGAGCTGGATGATGAAGCGAGCAAAATGTACAATTTATTCGCCGGCGAATCCACATAACAATCCGGTCTGGTGCTCTTGCGGCTGTCGATCTCTAATTCCGCCAGCCAATTCTCGCCGTACAATTTCCACAAATACCATTTGCCGTTGGAAGCTTGTTTGGCCGCGGTCCACCAGAAACCCGCGTGATAGAACGGCCGGTTTTGATGCGGCTTATCGTAACCGCTGCCCGAGCCGGTAATCGGCGCCTCGCCGACCGTGCGCGCCCAAGCCGACGGCACATGCCACGTCAGCACGGCGAGCAAAATTACAATTGGTGCTATGCGTCTTTTTAAATGCGGGTAAATCGAACACGCCGTCATAATCTGTTTCTCGTCTAATTCGTAAAGTTTAAAACGTAAATTTTTACGCATTACGTTTTACATATTTGATCTATTTCACCATTTGCAACCGGCCGCGTAAAATTTCCGCGCCGAGACGCAGGCGATAAAAATACGTACCGCTCGCCACCGTCAAGCCCAAATCATCGCGGCCGTTCCAACGCTGCTCGTGGAGACCGGCGATGAGCGTGCGGTCGAGCAGCGTCGCCACCAGCTCGCCGCGCAAATTGAAAATCTGCAGCGTGACCGGCGCGGGCGCGCGCAAATTAAAACGAATCGTTGTCGCGGTATTGACCAAGTCTGCGTTGGAGGAGAACGGATTCGGATAAACCAAAACCTCCGGCAGTGCCGCTGCGGATTTGGCGATCACGCCGCTGCCGGCAAGCGGCAAAAGGTTGTACCAGATTTCATTGCTCGACATGCTCTCCGCGCAAACGAGCAAATCCGTGGCGCCCGTCATGTAATGCGCCGCAACCGAAACGTTGTTGAACGCGCCGTTGTTAAAAATTTCCCTTGTTGCGGCGCTGCGCAAAGTGTTTTCACTGCCGATCGCGCACTTTTTGTACTGACCGTGATCCGGCGCGTTCTCCTGCGTGCCGAACACGTAAAGCTCGCTGTTGGTTTCGTCAATCGCCACCGTCGGCCGCGTCCAGCCGCCGCCGGTTTGCACCGTCAAGCTTTTCCAGTCGCCGTTGCTCTTGCGTTTCAGCAAGCCGATGCTGGTTGCCCCGCTCACCGTCGGATGCGTTTTGCAAACGAAATAGATTTCATTGTTCAAGCTGACCGCGAGCGCGATATGATCGTCGCTCTCCGCGCCGCTGAATTGGGGGAGGGCCTCCGTTTCATCGGTCCAGTTTTCATTTGCATCACCGTCGCGGTGCAGGAGAAAACCGAACTTGCCGTTGCGCGAGGTGTTTTCCGCGTAGCCGACGCCGACAAAATTTTCGCCGCCGCTCGTCAACGCAACCGCGTCACAAAGGCCGCTCGCCAACAGATTGCCTTTCACGATAAACGTCGGCGACCACGTCCAGCCGTCGTCGCTCGAATGCTTGCCTTCGACATTGGAAGCTTTATAACGAAACACCCATAAATCGCCGTTCTTCGCTTTGGTCAAAACATTTCCCGACTCGCCGGAGAAAACAAAATTGCTCAGTTCCACCGGAAAACCCGGATCGATATTCCACGCCGCGCCGGAATAAGAGAGGCGCAAAAACTGCGTGGCGGTTATCGAGGGCGAAGCGAGCAGAATGTACAATTTATTCGCCGCTGCATCGAGATAACAATCCGGACGCGTCGTGCCGCGGCTGTCGATCTCCAGTTCCGCGAACCACGTGTCGCCGTAAAGTTTCCAGAGATACCATTTATCGTCACTGAGTTTTTTTGCCGCGGTCCACCACAAACCCGCGTAATAAAACGAACGATTTTGATGCGGCTTATTGTAACCGCCGGTCGAGCCGGAAATCGGATTCGCCACGCCGGTGAGCGGCAGCGGTGGCAGCGCAACAATCGCATAAGTATTGGACGTTACCGGCGTGGTTTCAACACTCGTCGCGACGGTCAGCGTGTAATCGCCTGCCGTTGCCGGATTCACGATCGCTGCAAACGGTAAATTGATCGTCACTGCCACGCCTTGATCAAGACGCAATGCCGACGGTGCGGTAATGTTGACGGTTCGCGTGCTGCTATCAGCACTGGCCGCTGCAGCGATGCCATTCACCTGCACGTTGTTGAGCAAGCCCGCATTCACGTGCGTGGCCTCGTTGAATGTAATCGCAATCGTGTCGCCAGTAGCAAGACGGCCGCTGCCGAGATTGAAAGCAATCGTATAAGCCGACGCTGTATTCAACGTATTGGGATTAGGCGCCACATTCGCCGCTGCCATTTGGCTGAAGGCGCGCGCCCGCGGCATTACAAAATTCAACAGGAGAAATAAATAGAAAATTTTTGCAGGCAGGTTGTGAAAACAAGCGCCCCAATTTTTCATGCCCGTCCGTGACCAAGACCACATGCGAGTCCTCTTCTCAAAATTTCCATGATTCGTTGATCGTCCATCGTCTGACAATATCCGCTGCTCCCTGCGCGCTCAAACGAGCTCACGGCCATGTTTGGCAAGAGGTGATAAAGTAGAAAGCTT
>Ga0247727_10011201_pt1 | contig 15704 bp, 11 predicted proteins | sample WisWelCaveWW1625_FD_202498 | JGI IMG/M metagenome (GOLD analysis project Ga0247727, IMG submission 202498) | Biofilm microbial communities from Wishing Well Cave, Virginia, United States - WW16-25 | ecosystem: Environmental > Aquatic > Deep subsurface > Groundwater > Cave microbial mat | place...
ACGCTCGCGCGCTGGGCGGCGGCGGGCGCGCCCTCCGGCGATCTCGCCTCCGCGCCGCCGCCGCCGCCCTTCACGCCGGGCTGGCAGATCGGCGTGCCCGACCTCGTCGTCACGATGGCCGAGCCGTTCGTCGTGCCTGCCGGCGGCATCGACCTCTACCGCAACTTCGTGATCCCGGTGCCGGTCGAGACGCTTCGCTACGTGCGCGCGGTCGAGCTGCGGCCGGGCAACCCGCGCGTCGTCCACCACGCGGTGATCAAGCTCGACCGGAGCGACTCGTCGCGGCGGCTCGACGCGAAGGACCCGCTGCCCGGCTTCGAGGAAATGGAGACCGGCGAGGCGGTGAGCCCCGACGGCCAGTTCCTCGGATGGACGCCGGGCCGTACGCCGCGGCCGCTTCCCGAAGGGATGGCGTGGAGGCTGCCGCCGGGCGCCGACCTCGTGGTCCAGCTCCACCTGCTGCCGTCGGGCAAACCGGAGCCGGTGCAGGTGAGCGTCGGCCTCTTCTTCGCCGAAGGGCCGCCGAGGCAGATCCCCTTCATCGTCCGCCTCGGCTGCCAGGCGATCGACATCCCCGCCGGCGCCGACGACTACGTGCTCACCGATCGATTCACGCTCCCCGTCGACGTCGACCTCTGCGCGTTGGCGCCGCACTCCCACTTCCTCGGCAGGAGCGCCGAGGCGTGGGCGACGCTGCCCGACGGGACGAAGCGCACGCTCGTCGAGGTCCGCCGCTGGAACTTCTCGTGGCAGGACGAGTTCCGCTACGAGCAGCCGGTTCCTCTGCCGGCCGGCACCGAGCTCTCGATGCGCTGGAGCTACGACAACTCGGACAAGAACCCGCGCAACCCGCGCCAGCCGCCGCAGCGGGTGCGCTTCGGCGCCAGCTCGCTCGAGGAGATGTGCGACGTCTGGGTCCAGGTCGTTCCGCGGAGTCGCGCCGACTTCGAGACGCTCGTGCGCGAGCACACGAAGAAGGACCTGGCGATGCTGCGCGCCGGGTTCGAGATGCGGCTCTCGTTCGAGCCGGACGATCCCGAGGCGCACCTCGACCTCGGGCTCGCCTTCCTCCAGCAAGGCGAAATCCCCGGGGCGAGGCGGGAGCTCGAGAGGACGATCGAGCTCGCGCCGCGCCACGCGCGGGCCCGCTTCCAATTGGCGGGACTTCTCGACCGGCTGCCGGACGCGGCCGGCGCGCGAGCGCAGTACGAGCAGGTGGTCGCGCTCGAGCCCGACCACGCGGGCGCCTGGAACGAGCTCGGGGTGCTCGCCGAGAAGACGGGCGACTTCGCGGCGGCGACGCGGGACTACGAGCGGGCCGTCGCGTCGCGGCCGAAGTCGCTCCCGCCGCGCGTCAACCTCGCGCGAATGCGCCTGCGGCGCGGCGACGACGCGGCGGCGGGAGTCGAGTTCGAGGCGGCGCTCGCGCTCGATCCGGCGGAGCCGTTCGTCCGGCGCTCCCTCGCCTGGCTGCGGGCCACGTCGCGCGTGGCCGGAGCGCGGGACGGCAGGCGGGCGCTCGAGCTGGCGCGCGACCTCGTCGCCGCGGCGCAGGACGACCCGGCGCTGCTCGACCTGCTCGGCGCGGCGCAGGCGGAGAGCGGGCGGTTCAAGGCGGCCGTCGACACGATGGCGCGCGCGATCGAGCTCGCCCGCCGGCGCGGGAACGCGCCGCTCGCCGCCGAGCTCGAGAAGCGCCGCGACCTCTACTCGCAGTCGCGCCCCTGGCGCGAGCCGGCGCCGGCCGGAGCGAACGGATCGCGCTGACGCCGGCTCCCTAGAACCGGTTCCAGAGGTACTGGTTCGTGACCTCGTGGTGGAACTGCACCTCGCCCGCCTTCACCGTGGTGCCGAGCGCCTTGGGGCAGCGGTCGGCCGCGATCATCTTGAGCTCGGCGTACTTCTCGTGCACGCGCTCGCCGAAGAGGTCGAGCGCCCACCGGCTCTGCTTGAAGAGGCGGATGGCGTCGAGGATGTTGTCGGGCAGGAAGCGCGTGCGCTGCCGCTTCGCCTCGTCTTTCGGGTCGCTCATCGGCCCCTCGAACCCGGTCCGGAAGAGCGCGAGGAGCGTCATGTAGATGTTGGTGTCGGGGCCGACCGAGCGCACTTCGATGCGGGCGGTGCGCTCGTTGCCGAGCGGGATGCGGATCATCGAGCCGCGGTCGATCGGCGAGACCTTGATCTGGTTGGGCGCCTCGAAGTGGGGGTCGAGCCGGCGATAGGCGTTCACGCTCGAGTTGAGCACGAGGCAGAGGTCGGTGCCCGCGTTCAGGATGCGGTCGATGAACTCCCAGGCGAGCTTGCTGATCCCGTCCTGGCCGGCCTTCTCGTAGAAGAGGTTCTTGCCCTTGCGCGCCACCGAGATGTTCGTGTGGGCGCCGCTGCCGTTGATGCCGGTCACGGGCTTCGGCAGGAAGCTCGCGGTCATGTCCATCTTCTGGGCGATCTGGCGGCAGAGCAGCTTGTAGAGCTGGAACTGGTCGGCCGCGATCACCGCCTCGCTGTACGAGAAGTTCATCTCGAACTGCGAGGGCGCCACCTCGGGGTGGTCCTTCTCGTTCGAGAAGCCCATCGCGCGCTGCGCCTCGGCGCAGGCGTCGATGAAGCTGCGCAGCGGGTCGGTCGGGAGCGAGTGGTAGTACCCGCCGGTCGAGACGTACTCGAACTTCCCGAGCTCGAGGTAGTGCTTCTCGGCGTCGCGGCCCTTGAAGACGAACCCCTCGATCTCGTTGGCCGCGTAGCAGACCGAGCCGTCCTTGTCGTAGAGCTGCTGGAGGAACTTCTTGAGCTGCCCGCGCATGTCGGCGTGATAGGGGGAGCCGTCGCGCTCGAGCACGTCGCCGAAGACGAGCACCTTTCCCGGACCGAAGACGTCGGAGGGCAGCCAGTAGGTCGCCGCCCAGTCGAGCCCGAGCCGCAGGTCCGACTCCGCCTGCTGCGAGAAGCCGCGGATCGAGCTGCCGTCGAAGGTGAGGTTGTCGTACGACTTGAGCAGGAACTTCTTGTCGTAGTCGAGCATGTGCAGGCGGCCTTCGAGATCGGTGAAGCAGACCGTGACCGCCTTGACGCGCTTCTCCGCCTGCAGGTACTTGAGCCGCTCCGACTGGACCCGCTCCGGCTCGATGCGATCGAGCCGCTGCTGCTTCGCCTCGAGGTTCATCTCCTCGAGCTTGTCGTAGGGGATCTCGAGGAAGTCGCGTAGCCCGTTCGATTCCATTTCCGTGCTCCTTGCCGCCGAAAGGTCTGGCGTTCATAACAACAACGATTGCAGCACAGACTCTAAATCTCACGACGTTAACGCTAGTCAATCGGTGATTTAGTTGTGGAGACTATGGTCGGGGCGTAAGTCGCAGAGGACTCGCGTCGGCAAGGCCCTCCGAGCACTGCATGGTCCCACGAACGCTCGGTCGCTAAGAACGGCGCCCCGATGGCAGCACCGCGAAGGGATCGGAGAGGACGCGCGCGGCCCGTCGACCCGCCGGCACTCAGCGGCCGCGAGTCGCCGCGCGCGCTGATCGAGAGCGCGTTCCCGGCCTACGCCGGCCGCGGACTGCGCGAAGCGCATCGGCTCATGCGCACGGGCCTCGAGGAGGGCCACGTCGTCTTCGCCACGCTCTCGGGCGCGATGACGCCGGCCGGCATGCACCAGTCGTGCGTGATCCCGATGATCGAGGCGGGCTTCCTCTCCTGCCTCACGACGACCGGCGCCAACCTCTACCACGACCTGCACCGCACGCTCGGCCACCTGATCCACGAGGTGAACCCGGCCGGCGACGACACCGCCTACCGGCGCGAGCGGATCATCCGGATCTACGACCTCGGCTTCGGCGAGGACGTGCTGCTCGACACCGACCGTTTCTTCTGCGAGCTCCTGAAGACGAAGCCGTTCCAGCGCGCGATGACCACGCCCGAGATGCACTTCGAGATCGGCCGGGCCGTCGCGCAGATCGAGGACGAGCGCAAGCTCCCGCGGCCGTCGCTGCTCGCCACCTGCTTCCGCCACGGCGTGCCGATCTTCGTGGGCGCGCCGCAGGACGGCTCGATCTACCTGAACGTCGTCATGCTCGAGCGCGAGGACCCGGACGGCTTCCAGTTCCGCCTCGACGTCGCGCGCGACGTCTACTCGATGGCGGCGCTCCAGCACTGGGTGCGGAACCGCCGGCGCCGCGCGGGCCGGAGCGGGCACGGCGCGGGCTCCGCGGCCTCGGACCAGGCGAGCGTCTGGATCTTCGGCGGCGGCGTCCCGAAGAACTACACCCTGCAGGGCGAGCCGCTGCTCGCGCAGATCCTCGGCGTCGAGGCGCGCGGCTTCGACGTCGACGTGCAGATCTGCGTCGACGTGATGGACAACGGCGCGCTCTCCTCGTGCAGCGCCGGCGAGGGCCACACCTGGGGCAAGACGTCGGTCGAGTGCGTCGAGTCGCGCAGCGTCTACTGCCGCACCGACGTCACGGTCGCGCTGCCGCTGCTCACGCAGGCGCTCCTTTCCGATCCGGCGCTGCGCCGCAAGCCGATGCGGCTCTACGACGTCCTGCCCGACGCGATCGCGGCGCTCGACGCGGCATGGAAGAAATGACGGGCGGCGCGTCCAAGGCGGGACATGGCGCTTCACGGCCTCGCCTGCTGCACCGCGCTGCTCCCAGGCCCGGCTCCCCACGACGCGCCTTCGCGCCCGCCGGCGCGGCTCGACTACCGCGTCGAGTGCGTGCTCGACGGCGTGCCCGACCGGCTCGAGGTCGAGCTGCGCGTCAGCGGGCTCGATCCGGCGAACCGCGACCTCGCCTTCGAGCTCCCGCTCTGGGGCGAGTGGCTCACGCTCGACGAGTACTACGTGACGCGGGTGCGCGGCTCGCCGCCGGTCGAGCACGACCTCCTGAACCGCTTCTACTGGCGGCCGCAGCTCCCCGAGAAGTGGGACGGCAGGCTCGCGTTCCACTACGAGCTCCCGATCGTCGCCTTCGGGTGCGCGGCGCAGCAGCGCTTCGGACTCCTGCCGTGGCGCACCGCGACCTACGTGCACGGCTACAGCGTGAACACGCTGATGCGCCTGCTGGTCGGCGATGCTCGTCAGGACGGCGACCGCCACCTCGAGCTCGTCGCGCCGAAGGGATGGAGCGTGGTGACCGGGTGGGGCGGCCTCGCCGAAGCGAGGCAGTCCGTCGTGCTCGCGCCGACGGCCGACAACACGCTCGTCGTCTTCGGTGAGCCCGTCGCGACGAAGACGAGCGATGGCGAAGGCGGCCACGTCGAGGTCGTCCAGTTCGGCCGGCACGAGGACCGCACCGGCATCGTGATGGAGCTCGCGCAGCGGGTGCGCGCCGCCTACGCGAAGAACATGGACGCGCCGCCGCCGGGCTCCGAGCACATCGTCGTGACCGAGCCGGGACTCGGCGGCACTCGCATCGAGGGAGCGATCACGATCGGCCACCCGAGCATCGAGGAGAACGGCCGGCCCGACGTCGGCACCGACCACTTCATCGCCCACGAGCTGTTCCATTCGTGGCTGCCCGGCGTGCTCGCGCCCGGTCCCGGGCTCGACGATCGCGGGCTCGAGTGGTTCTACGAGGGGTTCACCGACTACTTCTCGCTCTGGAGCCTGGCCGCCATCGGCCGTATCACGCCGCAGCAGTTCGCCGACCACGTGCGCTTCCTCGAGACGTTCGCGCGCGCGAGCCCGGCGCTCGGCAAGGTCTCGTTCGCCGACCCGTCGGTGAACTGGCGCGACGGCGACGCCGAGCCGATCGCCTACAAGGGCGGCCTGATGCTCGCGCTCCATTTCGACGTCGAGCTGCGCGACCACGGCGAGCCGGGGCTGCCGATGCTCTTCCGCGACCTCATGCGCGAGAACGGCGGCCGCTACGGCCTCGCGGCGATCAAGAAGTGGTGCGAGGCGAACGGGCTCGAGGAGGCGTGGAAGGAGTACGCCGCGGCTCCGAAGCTCCCGAGCGTCGAGGACGACCTCGTCCGGCTCGGCTACCGCGAGACGCGGGAAGGAGACTCCAGGATCATCCGGGCGGCCGGCGCCGAGCTCGATTCCTTCTTCCGGTTCGACCCGCCGGCGAAGTGAGCGGCGCTACGATGCTGCACCATGCGCGTGGCTCGCCTCGGTGCCGCCGTGGTCGCCCTCCTCGGCCTTGCGGCCGTCGCGCCCGCGGGCCCGGGCGGATCGTTCAGGTCAGGCGACGAGAAGGAGAGCGCCCCCGCGCCGCGCGGTGACGACGAGCCCCTGCCCGCCGTGGACGCGGCGGTCGCGCGCGGGCTCAAGTGGCTCGTCGGTCATCAGGAGCCGTGCGGCGGCTGGGCGGGCGACAGCGGTCACAAGCAGGAGGACGAATACTTCGTCTACCAGTCGGCCGCGCAGTCGCGCGCGCTGGGCCAGGCGCAGATGGGAGTGAGCGCGCTCGCCGGCCTCGCGCTGCTCGCCGACGGCCAGCTCCCCGACCGCGGCGCGTTCGCCGAGTCGCTCGACCGGCTCATCACCTACGTGATCTCGCGCCAGAACGACTTCGGCTACCTCGAGGACGGCGGCTCGCGGATGTACAGCCACTCGTTCGCGACGCTCTTCCTCGCCGAGGTCTACGGCATGTGCCCGCGCCGCCACGACGAGGTCGCGCGCGCGCTCGGCCGCGCCGTCGATTTCACCCAGAAGGCGCAGAACGAGCACGGCGCCTGGCGCTACCAGCCCTTCACGGTCGAGGACGACCTCTCGGTGACCGTCTGCCAGGTGCAGGCGCTGCGCGCGGCGCGCGACGCCGGCATCCCGGTGAGCGCGACCTGCATCGACCGCGTCGTCGAGTACGTGCGCGAGAGCCGGATCGACGAGGGACGTCTCGCCGGCGCCTTCTACTACAAGATCCACGGCCGGGCGGCGCGCACGAAGACATCGTTCACGGTGAACGCGGCAGGCGTCACCTCGCTCCACAGCGCCGGCCTCTACGACGAGCGCGAGTACGGCGCGGCGCTCGACTGCGTGGCCGAGTGGTACGACGACCTCTCGCGCTCCTACCCCGACCACTTCTACTTCTGGTACGGCAACTACTACGCGGCCCAGGCGCTCTTCACCGAAGGAGGGGCGCGCTGGCGGCGCTACTGGCAGGCGCTGCGCGCCGACCTGCTCGCGCGCCAGCGGGACGACGGCCGCTGGCTCAACGACGTCGGCCCCGGCGACGCCTTCGCCACCGCGGTCGCCTGCCTCCTGCTGCGCGTGCCGGCGCAGTACCTCCCGATCTTCGAGAAGTGAGCGCCGCGTGCGCAGCTTCGTGACGGCGGCGGTGATTGTCGGCGGCGGCTGCGCGCTCGGCAGCGGCGGCGACGCGCCGCTCGTCGAGACGCAGCGCATCGCGCTGCCCGGCGTCGAGGGGCGAATCGACCACCTGGCGTTCGACCCCGTGGCGCAGAGGCTCTACGTCGCGGCGCTCGAGAACGGGACGGTCGAGGTCGTCGACCTGGCGAAGGGGAGCGTCGCCGGCCGGATCGACAAGCTCCCCGAGCCGCAGGGGATCGTCTTCCTGCCCGGGACGAAGCAGATCGCCTTCACGACCGGCGGCGACGGGAAGCTCCGCGTGCACGACGCGGCGACGCTCGCCGAGGTGAAGGTGGTGGAGGCGGGCGGCGACGCCGACAACGTGCGGCTCGACGCGAAGACGGGGCTCGTCTACGTCGGCTGCGAAGAGGGGCTCGCCGTCGTCGACGTGAAGAGGTGGGAACGCGTGGCGACGATCGCGCTTGCCGGCCACGTCGAGTCGTTCCAGCTCGACCCGCCGCAGGAGTGCGCGCGCATCTACGTCAACGTCCCGTCCGCGCACCACGTCGCCGTCGTCGACGCGAAGACGCGCAAGGTCGCCGCGACGTGGGAGACGGGCGACGCCGCGAGCAACTACCCGATGGCGCTCGATGCCGCGCGCGGCAGGCTCTTCGTGGGCTGCCGCAAGCCGGCGTGCCTGCTCGTGCTCGACGTCAGGGACGGGCGGCGCGTCGCGAAGCTGCCGATCGGCGGCGACTGCGACGACGTCTTCCTCGACGCCGCGCGCGGCCGCGTCCACGTCTCGTGCGGCGCGGGCGTCGTGAGCTCGTTCGGCATGAGGCCGGACGATGCCTTCGAGGCGCTGCCGGACGTTGCGTCGGCCGAAGGTGCGCGCACGTGCCTGCTCGTGCCTGTGCTCGGGAAGCTCTTCGTCGCCGTCCCGCACCGCGGCTCGCAAGCGGCCGAAGTGCGGGTCCTCGACGTGCGCTGAGCCGAGGATCCTTCGATGCTCCGCCGCGGCGCCGCGGAGGATCCGGCCAACCGCTTCACCGAGCTCGCGGTGGTGCCCGACGCCGAAGGTCTCGCGCACGCCGCGGCGGCCGCGGGCGACGACGAGCGCTCCGGCCCGGCCACTCGCTTCTTCCGCGACGCGTCGCGCTCGATCGTCTCGGAGAACGACAGCCCCGATCTGCCCTTCGCGGCGAGCGTCAACCCTTACCGCGGCTGCGAGCACGGCTGCGTCTACTGCTATGCGCGGCCGACCCACGAATACCTCGGCCTCTCGGCCGGCCTCGACTTCGAGACCAGGATCCTCGTGAAGGAGGACGCGCCGCAGCTCCTGCGCGCCGCGCTGATCGATCCGAAGTGGGAGCCGCGGCTCCTCGCGCTTTCGGGCGTGACCGACTGCTACCAGCCGATCGAGCGCCGGCTGCGGATCACGCGGCGCTGCCTCGAGGTGCTCGCGGAGTTCCGTCATCCGACCGGAGTCGTGACCAAGAACGCGCTCGTCCTGCGCGACGTCGACCTGCTGCGCGAGCTCGCGCGCCACGGCGCGGTGGCCGTCCTGCTCACGATCACGACGCTCGACGCCGGGCTCGCGGCCGAGCTCGAGCCGCGCGCGTCGCGGCCGGCGCGCCGCCTCGAGGCGATCGCCGAACTCGCGCGCGCCGGCATCCCGGCCGGAGTCATCGTCGCTCCCGTGATCCCGGGGCTGACCGACCGCGAGATCCCGGCGATCGTCGCCGCGGCCGCGCAGGCCGGCGCGCGCAGCGCCTCGTGGCAGCTCCTTCGCCTGCCGTTCGCGGTGAAGGATCTCTTCGAGAGCTGGCTCGGCCGCCGCTTCCCCGACCGCAAGGAGAAGGTGCTCGGCCGGATCCGCGAGACTCGCGGCGGCCGGCTCAACGACCCGCGCTTCGGAGCTCGCATGCGCGGCGAGGGCGAGTACGCCCGCCAGATCGAGCAGCTCTTCCGGAGCGCCGTGACGAAGGCCGGGCTCGGCGCCCACCGCCTCGACGTCAACGTGAAGGCCTTCCGCCGGCCGGGACCTGCTCAGCGAGCGTTGTTCGAGGCGAGCTGAATCCCCGTGGCGCGCAGCGCCGTCGCGCCGCGCACCTGGCGGAAGAACGCGGCGCGCCGTCGGTGCAGCGCCTCCTTGGAATAGAGGCGCTGCGAGAGCCAGCGGATCCCGGCGCGCAGCTCGTCGGGCGTCATCCCCTTCGGCTGGAAGTTGACGTCGAAGAGGGTGCAGAGGTCCCAGCGGCCGGGCGCGAGGATGCGCCCTTCGGCGAGCAGGCGGGCGTGGAGCGGCGTCCCGGGGAAGGCGGTGAGGATCGTGATCTGCACCTCGAAGAGCGCGTTGCGTTCGGCGAAGTCGAGCACCTCCTCGAAGATCTCCGGGCCGTGCGAGTCGAGGCCGAGGACGAAGCAGCCGTTCACCGTGATGCCGTGCGACTGGATCGTGCGGATCGCCCGCTCGTAGTCGAGCGCGCGCTTCGCCTTGAAGTCGGCGTGGAGCTCGACGCCGCGGAGCGCCGAGGCGTTGGGGCTCTCGAGCCCGATCAGGAGCTGGCGGCAGCCGCTGCGCGCGAGGAGCTCGAGCAGCTCCGGATCGTCGGCGACGGAGACGTCGGTCTCGGTGAACCACTTCAGGTGCAGCGGCGCGAGCCGGCGGCAGAGCTCGCGGCCCCACGCGTGGTCGACGAAGGTGTTGTCGTCGGCGAGCTCGAGGAAGGGATGGGGCCGCAGCTTCTGGATCGCCGCCACGTCGCGCAGGACGTGGTCGACCGGCCGGCGGCGGTAGCGCTGCGAGAGCATGATCGTCGAGGCGCAGAAGTCGCAGCGCCACGGGCAGCCGCGCGAGGTCTGGACGGTGAAGCGGTTGTAGGGCCGGTCGCCGAGCAGGTCGTAGCGCGGCACCGGCAGCGCCGCGACGTCGACCGGTCCGAGCGCGCGCGCGTCGAAGAGCCGCGGCGCGTCGCCGGGCTTCGCGGCGGCCGCGGCCGCGACGACCTGCGGCCAGATCGAATCGCCTTCGCCGGCGACGACGTAATCGGCGTGGGCGAGCGCCTCCTCGGGCAGCACGCTCACGTGCAGCCCGCCGAGCGCGACCTTCACCCCGTGCGCGCGCAGCCGGTCGGCGACGGCGTAGGCCTCGAAGATCTGCGCCGAGAAGGTGCTGATGGCGACGAGGTCGCAGTCGAAGAGCTCGGGGGGCGCGGCGTTCTCGCCGGGCGCTTCGAAGTAGCTGAGCTCGTGACCGGGCGGCGTGACCGCCGCGAGCCAGAGCAGCCCGAGGCTCGGCAGCGCCGCGACCTGGCGGCTGCGCTCGACGAAGCCGGGGAGCGTGAGGCCGAGCTTCAGCAGCTCGGGGTCGTGCGCCCGGATGCCGCTCATCGCAAGGAAGCCGATCTTCATGGGGAAGCACCTCCGGCCGCGCGGCTCACGAGCTCGACCAGCAGCGCGGCGACTGGAACCACGAGCGCGGCGACGGGCAGGACGAAGAGAAGGCGGAATCGCGGCCGCCACGCCGCCAGGAAGCAGGTCGTCGGCATGAGGAACGCGCCGGCGCCGAAGCAGGAGGCGACGACGTTCGAGCCTCCGATCCGCTCGCTCGTCCGCGCGATCTCCACCAGCAGCACGCCGAGCGCGATGCAGGCGATGTGTCCGAGCCGGACGAGCCTCCGGCGCAGCGACGCGTAGCCGCCGAGGAATCGCTCGTCGTGGAATCGCAGCCCGAGTCCTGCTCCGATCAGGAAACCGGTGAGGACGAGCGCCCACCCGAATGCGACTGCGGCGTCCGGCGAGAAGACGACGACGGCCAGGCTCGACGACATCCGGAACCTCCGCCGCGCGAGACTGCGCGGAGGGCGCCGGCCATGTCAAACGACGGACCGGAGCCTCGTCCCCGTTCGGGAGCGCCTGGGCAGGCGTTCTCGCGAACGCCGATTCGCGGCTGCCTACTTCTTCCGGAGGCGCGCCCGGATCCAGCCGTCCGATCCCACGTCGCAGCGGACCTCAGCCCGCGAGGCGAGCGCTTGCGACAGGTCGACGCTCGATCGCTTGCCGCCGACGAAGAAGCGCCCGCCCTTCTCGAAGAAGTTCCACTGGTGCAGACCGCGGTACCTCTGCTTCTGCGCCTCGTTGACGGCGTGGTCGAGGACGACGTGGCAGCCCGTCTTGACGACGGCGAGCATCTCCTCGATCGCGCGCGGCGGATCGACTCCGTGGTCGATGCAGTTGCGGGCGTGCACGAGGTCGAACGAGTTGTCGGTGAACCGGCTGCGCAGCCGCTCGGCGTCGCAGGCGATCGGACGGACCGCCGGCTCGACGCGGTGCTTCGCGAAGAGGGCCGCGTACCACTCGGCGAGCGGATCGACGGCGACGACCGTCACCTCGCGGCCCGAGCACTTCGATCCGACGCAGGTGAGCGGGCCCGAACCGACGTCGAGGACGGTCACCCTGGCGCCCGCCGGCGCGGGGAGGAGCTCGACGAGGTGGCGCGGCAGCTCCAGTCCGGGACTCATCCTCGTCCGGAACTCCTCGGGCCATCGGTATCCGCCGGAGCCGAGGTAGCGATCCCAGAACCACTTCTCCTCGGCGAGGCCGAGGCGCCAGGCGTGGCGGTGGAAGCCGAGCCGGCGCAACGCGCCCTGGGCGAGCTGACGCGTTGCCGACTTCGCGGAGGCGAGGAGCGAGGGCGGAGGCTCCGGCGAGTCGGGAGTAGGCAACTCGGCCATCGGGCTCCCATCCATACCGAAACCGGCGCGCGCACGTCCGCGGCCCCGGGAGTCTGGAACGATCGGGCGCGGCGCCGCGTAACCTGCGGCTTCAATTCGGGGAACCCGCGGTCGGTGGAAAAAGAAGGGAGGAGACGATGGTCTCGCTCGCGTCGTTGTGGCTGCCGATCCTCGTGAGCGCGGTCGGGGTGTTCATTGCCAGCTCGATCTTTTGGATGGCGCTGCCGCACCACAAGACCGACTGGCGCAAGCTTCCCAACGAGGATGCGTTCCTGAACGCCGTGCGCTCGCAGGGAATCGGCGGCGGCATGTACATGTTCCCGGGCTGCGCGCCCGCCGACCTCAAGACCCCCGAAGCGCAGGAGCGGTTCAAGAAAGGACCGTGGGGCTCGATCACCCTGCTCGGCGCGCCGCCGAACATGGGCAAGGCGCTGCCGCTCTGGCTGCTCCACCTCGTGATCGTGTCGGTCTTGGTGGCGTACGTGATCGGCCACGCGCTCGGCGCCGGGGAACCTTTCAAGCACGTCTTTCGCCTTGCGAGCGCGATGGCGTGGGTCGCCTACGCGGGCGGCGCGATGCCCGGCACGATCTGGGAGGGCAAGCCGTCGAGCTTCGCGGCGAAGGCGATCGTCGACGGCCTCGTCTACGCGCTGATCACCGGCGCGATCTTCGGCTGGCTCTGGCCGCACGCGGCCTGATCGACGCTCGTCGCCCATGAGGCAGGCGGCCGCCGCGGAAGCGGCGGCCGCTATCGTTCCCGGCTCGATTCGAGGAGCCTGCCATGGCGTTGCCGCGATTCCTGCTCGTCCCCCTGCTGCTGCTCGCCGTTCCCTCGCCGCTTCGCGCGCAGGCGCCGCGCGGCAACGCTGAGGCGGAGATCGGAGGCGCGAGCGTCTCGATCGAGTACGGCGCTCCGCCGTGGAGCGAGCAGCGGCGCGCCCAGATCGATCAGATGCTGCCGGTCGGCGCAGTGTGGCGGCTCGGCGCCGACACGCGCACGACGCTCGTCGTCGCCGGCGGCGCGGTGGCGATCGGCGACGTCGTCGTCGAGCCGGGCGGCTACGGACTCAACCTCCGGCGCATCGCCGAGAAGGAGTGGGCCTTCGTCGTCTACGACGGCTCCGACACGAACGTCGCGCTCGAGGATTCCGAGTGGGACGTGCCGGCGAGCTTCGCGGACAAGAAGGACGCGTCGCCCGAGCGGCTCGTCGTCTCCATCGCCGACGCGGCCGATCGCAAGTCGCTCGTCGTGCGCTTCGGACCGATCGAGCTCAGCGCGCCGATGGCGGCGGTCGAGACGAAGGAGACGGACGTCACCATCGGCGGCGAGCAGGCGGCCGCGCGCTGGTTCTCCCGCGCGGCCGCCGACGCGCCGAAGCCCGGATCGTGGAGTCGCGTGGGGAGCGTCGGCTCGTTCTACGTGCGCGACGTCGACTGCGGGATGGACGTCGAGCTCCGGCTCAACGGCCCCTCGGCCACCGTCCGCTTCGTCAACCGCGAGCGCGCGAAGGTCGCCGACCGGCTCGCCCGCGTCGAGCGCGATCTCGCGCAGGCGAAGAGGGCCGCGACAGGCCAGGGTCCCGGCGCGCGCCGATTCCAGTCGCAGGTCGAGTCGCTCGAGGCGTCGAAGGCGGCGCTCACCGAGGAGCTCGACGGGCTCGCCGCGAACCCGCCGCCCTTCGAGATGGCCGTGCCGCTCGGTCCGACCGACAAGCCGAACGACCGGGTCGCCGCGGAACTGGCGACGCGCAACGGCCGTCTCTTCGTCGTGGTGTCGGCCGGCGACCGCGCCGGGCAGACCGCGGTCGACGAGGCGCGGCTGCTGCCCGCGGCGAAGCCGGCCGGCGGGAACTGAGCTCGCCGTGCCCTACGACCCGCATGCGATCGAGCCGAAGTGGCAGCGCCGCTGGCTCGAGCACAGGATCTTCAGCGTGAAGGTCGATCCGGCGAAACCAAAGTTCTACGTGCTCGACATGTTCCCCTACCCGAGCGGCGCGGGGCTGCACGTCGGCCACCCGAAGGGCTACACCGCGACCGACGTGGTCGCGCGTTTCAAGCGGATGCAGGGCTTCAACGTCCTCCACCCGATGGGGTGGGACGCGTTCGGGCTGCCGGCGGAGCGGGCGGCCGTGCGCGAGAACCTCCATCCCGCCGTCATCACGAAGCGCAACGTCGACAACTTCCGCCGCCAGATCCAGCGGCTCGGCTTCGCGTACGACTGGGAGCGAGAGGTCGACACCTCCTCGCCCGACTACTACCGCTGGACGCAGTGGATCTTCCTCAAGCTCTTCGAGAAGGGGCTCGCCTACCAGGCCGAAGTCGCCGTGAACTGGTGCCCGGCGCTTGGCACCGTGCTGGCGAACGAGGAGGTGCAGGACGGCAGGTACGTCGAGACCGGCGACCCGGTCGAGAAGCGGTCGATGCGCCAGTGGATGATGCGGATCACGGCCTATGCCGAGCGGCTGCTCGCCGACCTCGACGGGCTCGACTGGCCCGAGTCGCTGAAGGAGATGCAGCGCAACTGGATCGGGAAGAGCGAGGGGGCGGAGGTCACGTTCAGGATCCAGGGCGCCGCGGGCGACTTCACCGTCTTCACCACCCGCCCCGACACGCTCTTCGGCGCGACCTGGTGCGTGCTGGCGCCCGAGCACCCGCTCGTGCCGAAGATCACGACGAAGGAGCGCGAGCGCGAGGTCGCCGCCTACGTCGAGACGGCGAAGCAGAAGGGCGAGCGCGAGCGCATTGCCGAGACGAGAGAGAAGTCGGGCGCCTTCACCGGCGCCCACGCGATCAACCCGGCGACCGGCAAGCCGGTGCCGATCTGGGTCGCCGACTACGTGCTGATGGGCTACGGCACCGGCGCGATCATGGCGGTGCCCGGACACGATGAGCGGGACCACGAGTTCGCGCGCGCGTTCGGGCTGCCGATCGTCGAGGTCGTAAAAGGCGGCCCGACCGTCGACGTCGCGAAGGCAGCGTTCGTCGAGGACGGGATCGCGGTCAATTCCGGCCATCTCGACGGGCTGAAGACGGTCGACGCGAAGAGGCGCATGACCGCGTGGCTCGAGCAGCGAGGGCTCGGCCGCGCCAAGGTGCAGTACAAACTGCGCGACTGGCTCTTCTCGCGGCAGCGCTACTGGGGCGAGCCGTTCCCCGTCGTCCATCTCGAGGACGGCACGACCGCGCCGGTCCCGTACGAGGACCTGCCGCTGCTGCTGCCGCCGATCGACGAGTACAAGCCGACCGCCGACGGGCAGCCGCCGCTCGCTCGCGCGAAGGAGTGGGTGAGGACGCGCGACCGCAGGTCGGGCAGGCCGGCGCTGCGCGAGACCAACACGATGCCGCAGTGGGCCGGCTCCTGCTGGTACTACCTGCGCTTCGTCGATCCGAAGAACGCGAAGGAGCCGTGGTCGCGCGACGCCGAGAAGTACTGGATGCCGGTCGACCTCTACGTCGGCGGCGTCGAGCACGCGGTGCTCCACCTGCTCTATGCCCGCTTCTGGCACAAGGTGCTCTTCGACCTCGGGCTCGTCTCGACGAAGGAGCCGTTCCAGAAGCTGCGCAACCAGGGAATGATCCTGGCCAACTCGTTCCAGGGCGCGGGCGGCAAGTACCACTACCCCGACGAGATCGAGGAACGCGGCGGCCGGACGGTCGTGAAGGCGACCGGCGCGCCGGTGAGCGTCCAGGTCGAGAAGATGTCGAAGTCGAAGTACAACGTCGTC
>Ga0247727_10011202_pt1 | contig 15703 bp, 12 predicted proteins | sample WisWelCaveWW1625_FD_202498 | JGI IMG/M metagenome (GOLD analysis project Ga0247727, IMG submission 202498) | Biofilm microbial communities from Wishing Well Cave, Virginia, United States - WW16-25 | ecosystem: Environmental > Aquatic > Deep subsurface > Groundwater > Cave microbial mat | place...
CAGAAACGTCTTGGCGTCCATGAAGCAGGCGACCGACTCGGCCGCGTCGGGATCCGGCGGCAGCGGATAGAGATCGAATTGATTGATCTTCTGCGCAGCGGCCGTGCAGCCGAGACTCGTGCGAATCGCCGCCGCATCGACCGGCTGGGCCGCGCGCACCGCGATCAGCAACTCGTCCGCCCGCGTCCCTGTACCCATGACGATTTCGTCGAGCTGGTTCAAGGCGAGCCCAGTCTGGGCAAGCACTGGCCGTAGGGTCGAATCCAGTTGCGCCTTAATCAGCACTTTATGCTCTGGCGACTTGAGCGCCTCGGCCACGCGAATACCGGCCATCGCCTCGAGGCCGGGCGGCAGATACGCAAACATCTCGGATCGAGCCGATGGCGCGGCGGCGATGACAGCAGGTTGTGCCTTCGCCGGTGCACCGGCCGCCGGCGGCGTCGCGTTCACTGCCGGCGGCGGGGCCGTGTTGGCTACTTTCGCCGGTTCCGTCGGTTTCCCAGACCCGCTCATGACTAGCCAGACCACCAACCCGATTATCAAGGCCACTACGCCGACGCCACCACCGATGATGAGTGGCAACTGACTCGACGATTGTTTTTTCTTCTTTTTCCCTTTGGCTTGAGCAGTTTCGCGACGAGCAATGACAGGCTCTTCAGCCGCGGCGTCTTCATACGCATCGTCCACGGCAACGTACTCTGGTTCCGGTTCCGGCTGGGGCCGTCGTGGTGGCGGCGCGGCGGCCGGGGCCTGCATCGGTTTCTTGCAATGAGGACAAGCGCCCTTTCGACCTGCGAACTCCTCCTTGAGCCGAATCGCCTTTCCGCAATGAGGGCAATTGAATTGAAGCATAAACACTCCCGTTAGGGCTTGATAAGTGGCTGCTAGTCTCTCGCGCGGCGGGCTGGAAGGCAACCGCTAACTTGAAAACGCCGCGGACCGATCACGAGTCGGCGTCAAGAAATCGGCACGGCCGAAATCGGGCCGATCGAGCGGTGAGATCGACTTGCCTCGAAGTCGACATCACGGACCCTGCCAACTTCGAGCACGCGGACGGCTCGTGCCTGCGTCACCCGGTCGATTCGCTCGATGCCACCGCCGCCCGCGCGCTGCTGTGGCAACTCGGCGTCCTCGGCCCGGACAAGGACTGATTGTCGCCTTTCGCTCCGCGAAAGTCTTCACGTACTTTCGCAGAGCGAAAGGCGACAATCGACGAGGCGATCGAGTGGTTCCACCGCCATGCCTACGACCTGAACCTGCTGGGGAACTACCTGGCGAAATGCACCACCGACCACGACATCCGCGGCTGGCAGCAGAGGTTCCCAATCCTGAGCGAAGACGAGCACATTCACCCCGTCCCCGACGCCGCCGGCAAGCGCGCGGGGCACGGCCGCCGGATGCGTTGCCACCCCGACGGATGCCATCGGCCTCGGTATGGTCCGGCCCCGAAAGGAGGGAGCAAACGGGCCGGCCGGTCGGCCTTGCCCAAACACCAGTCCGGACGCCATTCCGCTCGACAGTCGAGTAGCGCCAACTCAGGTTGGCGGCCGTCACCTATCTACGCGACGCCCAAAACCCTGTCGGTTTGGCCGTCGCCTATCTAGGCGACGCCCGAACGCATGCGTGGCCGCTGATGTGATAGACAGGTGACGGCCGAAAGGTCAGGGTTTCGGTCGTCGCGTGTCTACGCGACGTGCAAAACCCTGAGTTGGCGGGTGTCGCGACGACAGCCGGATGGCAAAAACCTAATGTTTTGGCACTGTTTTTAGCATCAAGACCATACGATATATATGGTTGCATCATTTTGACTCGACGGAATCTGACAAACCCTGTCGTGGTGTCGAAACTCTGGATGTCCAGTATTCGACGACACGAGAATTGAACGATTTGACACCCGTTTCACGCTTCCGGCCGCGGATTTTTGCCCCAGTTTTCTTGCACGTGATCGAGTGGTCGGGCCGCGTCGAGCTTCGTAGACGTGTTGTTGTACAGCGTGCTGAGTGCCCTATTGACCTCGTCGGTTTTCGTTCGCGGTTGGGCCTTCAGGGTCTCCTGCTGATCGTTCTTCGTGACCGCGTCTTCCTTCTGCGTACCCAGTTGCGTGATGTACGTGCTGACGTCCAGCCCTGCCGCGCAGGTGTGGCACGTCCCTGAGTCTGCGAAGGGCGTGGTTCGGCCAGCGAGACCTCTTATGCCACGCCCTTCGCAGACTCAGGGACGTGCCACACGGCTGCCTGATTGTTCGTCAGGAACTCGATCACCCCGTCGGTGAACCCCAGCGATTCGGTAGTGGTCAGTGCCATGGCGGTCTCCTTGGTCAATGGACTGGACCGAACGGTCGTCCAAGCGGATAGCCGGCAGGGAAGCGGGTGTCCATTCTACGATCGCTTTTCTTCCGATGGAGTTTCACCCTTGCGTTCGAGTTCGCCGGGCACGAAAATTCTTGTCGCCGGCTGCCATGCTCTCGGCTCGGCGTGAGCATCGCGACGCAAAGCCGACGCCATGCCACCCGCAGCCACCCAGCCGTAGACTCAAAATCGATTCCCACTTATCCGAGGGCGTGATGAACGAGCGGGAGGAGTTTCTGCGACAGATAATTGAGCATCCCGATGAGGATGGCCCGCGGTTGCTCTATGCCGGTTGGCTTGACGAAATCGGAGATCCGCGTGGTGAGTTCATTTGCGTCCAATGCGAATTTGCCAAGTCATCCAGATTCGAAGAGCGATATTACGACCTGAGGGACCGGGCCGATGAGCTTTTGGAACAATTTGGCCAAACTTGGGTGGGCGGCTACAAACCATACCTTCGGGCTGAATTTCACCGGGGGTTTGTCCACCGGGCCGAAATCGCTGGCAGTGATTTGCTGAACGCAACGAACCTGCTTCGAACCGAGCCCGTGAATCACCTGGTATTGACGCGCGACGAACATGGCCGTGCGAACCCAGCGTGCGCTGCTTTGGAATACGTTCGATCTCTCGAGCTCGACTACTTGAAGATTCCAGCCGAACAGTGGGTTGCGTTGCTCGAATCACCCTGGCTGCGGAACCTGCATGCACTCATACTGCCGTGGGGGATGTCTGAGTACACGGCGGACATTGGTCATGCGCTGGGTCGCTGTGCGTCAGCGCCGAAGCTCAGAAGTGTCGAGATCGGCGGTCCAATGTTTGTTCCGGACGCGGACGAGTATCTCGCCGCGTTCTGCTCCGGCGAAGGGTTCCCGAAGCTCGAACACCTCTCGATCGGTGGCTACTACAACTTCGGGCAGAGGCTTACGGGCCTAGAACAATTGAAGGTGCCGAGCTTGACGTCCTTGAGGATTGGTGGTGACCTGTCGAGGGAGGCTTGCGAGCAGCTTGCCAAACTTCCCATCTCGCAACTGAAGCAACTGCGACTGTTCTCATCGCATCGCTCGGCCGAGGGACTTCAGATACTTGCCGATCGCGGAGCCTTCGACGCGCTTGAACTGCTCGATTTGTTCGAAGTGACTTTGGATGATGGGGGATTGGAGGCGATCTTTCGAGACCAACAACTCGCTCACTGTACGACCCTCACGATCTGCCCGGTCGACGAATCCGTGGGGAGCAAGCTTGTCCAAACGCTGTCATCCGGTCGCTCACTCCCGGCGCTCAAGGCGCTGAGCCTTGTCGATATGTCGATCACGGAGTCGGACGTTGAAGCTCTCGCGCAAAGCCCGCTTCGAGAATCGCTGCGATTCCTACGCATGCCGACCTTGAATTTCCCCGCCAGTGCGATGCTTGCGCTCCGCGGCTTGGTGTTCCCGAATCTGTTGTGCCTTGACTTAACTTCAAGCGAGGGTGAGAGCTCGCGGCCAGATTCGAACGGGCTGGCGGATCTCCTAACATCGGCGGCGTTCCCTAAATTGCGTGAACTACGGTTGGGCGGCTACACGGAATTGGCATCTTTGCTCGACGCGATGGCCCACAGATCCCAATTTCCTGAACTGCGGCGAATGTCGTTTTTTGACACTGGACGGTCCGATCAGTCGATTCGCGCTCTCTTGAATTCAAAGCGGCTGCCCAAATTGCGTCTATCGCTCGAAATCGTCCGGCGAGAGCGGCTCGACCTGCGCAAGGAGTTCGGGACGCGAGTCACCTTTCCCATTTGGCAGGGCTACACGCTCGACAGTTAATTATTTTGAGACTGTGCGGGCGGGTGGCTGGGGCTGAGTCCTCGAAGCCCCGGCCGTGCCGTCGAAGACTCCGCCAAAACCACCCCACCGATTCCTTTCTCAATCGGCGGCCACTTCATGGACCGCATGGTGGGAGGAATCCTGATTCTTATGCTCACCCTCTCGGTAGCCTCTGCCTCCTCACCCGCGCCTGGCTGCGGTTTGTCGCAGGGAAACGGTCCGGCTCCGCGAGCGCGCAGAGCGACCTGGACGAGGCCTGGGAAATCGCCGAGCGCGGCTCGATGAAGCTCTTCATGGCCGACATCCACCTTTACCGCGCCCGGCTGTTCGGAAGGATGAAGGATGAAGGCGGAAGTATGAAGGAAGAGACGTCGTATCCGTGGGAATCCCCCGCCGCCGACCTCGCCGCCGCCGAGACGCTCATCAACGCCTGCGGCTACTACCGCCGCGACGAAGAACTCGCCGATGCCAAGGCAGCCCTCTTGTCGTAGGGTGGTGCCGAGTCTGCGAGGCCCACCAGCAACAGAAGCACACAGCATTGGTGGGCCTCGCGGACTCGGCACCACCCTACTTCTCCACCGTGCCGGGACTATCGAGAGGTGATACCCAGCCGTTTACCCCACTGGGTTAATTGTTGATGGACCGCGGCCGGTGCCGTCGAGCCTGCGCTCTGAAACGCACGGACGGCATTCTCGACGCCGAGCACATTTCGCACGTCGTCGGCGATGATTGCATTTGCAGCCGCGAAATCCTCGCGTGTCAGATCCGCTAGCCGGCAGCCGCGCCCTTCGCACTGCCGCACGAGCTTGCCGACGATTTCGTGGGCCTGCCGCATCGGCACACCGCGCTGGATCAGGTATTCCATCAGCGTCGTGGCGTCGAGGAATCCATCTTGCAGCCGGGCCGCGATGCGGTCGCGGCGAAGTTTGGACCCCGAAATGATGAGAGCCGCCAGATCGAGACACGCGGCGACGGTGTCGAAGGCGTCGAAGATCGGCGGCTTGTCCTCCTGCAGGTCGCGGTTGTACGCGAGTGGCAGGCCCTTGACGATCACGAGCAACGTCTGCAGCGAGCCGATCACGCGCCCGGTCTTGCCGCGGATCAATTCTAGCACGTCCGGGTTCTTTTTCTGCGGCATGATCGACGACCCGGTGCAGTAGGCGTCCGGCAGCTCCACGAAGCCAAACTCAGTCGTGCTCCACAGCACCCACTCTTCGGCCCAGCCGCCGAGATGCTCGGCGATCATCGTCAGGCAGAAGACAAATTCGATCGCAAAGTCGCGGTCGCTCGCCGCGTCGATCGAGTTGGCCACGACGGAATCGAAGCCGAGCTTATTCCGAACGCTTTCACGATCGATCGGCAGCGACGTGCCCGCCAGCGCGGCGGAGCCGAGCGGCAGCACGTTCACTCGCTTGCGGCAGTCCGCCAGCCGCTGGCGGTCCCGCTCAAGCTTTTCGACGTAGGCCAGGAAATAATGAGCGGCGAGTACCGGCTGAGCCCGCTGCAGATGTGTGTAGCCAGGCAAGATGACATCGCGCTCCCGCTCGGCCGCCCCCACCAACGACCGTTGCACCTCGACCAGCAGCCGATTCACCTCGTCGATTGCGTCGCGCGTCCACATCCTCAGGTCCGTCGCCACCTGATCGTTCCGGCTCCGCCCCGTGTGCAGCTTGCGGCCCATGTCACCGAGCCGCTCGGTCAGCACACTCTCGATGTGCATGTGAATGTCTTCGCGGTCGGTGCGAAACTCAAACGTCCCCGCCTCGATCTCGCGCCCGATCTGCTCCAACCCGGCAACGATTTGTTTCGCCTCGTCCGTCGAAACGAGTCCGACCTCGGCCAGCATCTGCGCATGCGCGATCGACCCGGCGATATCGTGCCGCCACAGTCGCCGATCGAAACTGATCGACTCGGTGAACTGCACCACTTTCTTATCCGTCGGCGCGTCGAATCGGCCGCTCCAGGCTTTTTGCGTCAAGCGATTCTCTCCGAGCGTGACTAAACTGATCGTGGACGGGCATCGTATGCCTGCGAGTGTAGGCGGCATCGTTCCAACGTGTCAACGAAACGAGGAGTTGCCGTCATTCAATCATGACAACTGGCGCATCCGATGGTTCGTCTGAGACGCACTTGATTCGACACGTTGTGTGGCCGTTGCGCGTCTCGCTGGCTTTCATCTGGCTATTCACCGGATTCGTCTGCATCGGTGGTACGGAGGATGGGGCCCGGCTCGTCGAACGAGTCGGCATTCACGGTGCGGCGGGAACTTGGACCATTCGGCTGACGTCCGGCTTCGAGATCCTGTTGGGCATCGCGATCCTGCTGGGCCGCCGGCCGCGGCTTGTCGCGATCGTTCAGATCGTGCTCATCGCCGGTTTCACGGTGATCATCAGCGTCTTTCTGCCGGAATACTGGCTGCACCCGTTTGGACCAGTAGCGAAAAACGTCGTGCTGATTGCCGCCGCGTATGCTCTGGGGCGATTGAGCGAAGGTACCGGCGGCCGGCTCAATCGAGGCTGATCTTCAGTCCCATCTTCTCCTTCATTTCGAGCAGTGCCTCGGCGTTGCCGCGGGCGTCATCGACCGGATGGTGCGTGTGCTTGGTCCTGCGAAGGTGCTTGAAGTTCACGAATGTGTCCTTCGCCAAGCCCTTGTAGAGCGAGCCGAGATTCGTGGAACTGAACCCGAACGGATTGGCGCCGAGGAAGTGGTGAAAGTACCAATTGATGAACTGCCAATCGAATCCGTTGTTATCCGAGATGAACATGCACCGGCCGCGGCAATGAGTCTTGAGCCAATCGCGAAACGACGCCAGGACGGTTTCAGGCTCATCGAACGCCAACGTCTGCTCGCGGCTGAATCCGCTGACCGCCAGTGCCTCGGGCACGAACTTGTCGGAAATCGGTTTGAGTTGCCCGTAGAACGTGCGATTCAACTGCAACTCGACGATGATGGCCCCGAAACAAATCATCGAGTAATCACCGGGAATCGGACCGTCCGCTTCGACATCGACCATGACGTAGGGCATGTACAGCCTTGGCCCGCTTCAGGGGCCGTCGAATTCGGAGTCTTCATCTTCGGGCAAAATCTCTTGAACCACCAGTTCGTTCCACTTTTCCAGCGCCGCAGGTGTTGCTCCGGCGGCCTCCAGTCGATCGCGCACTGGGCCTAGCGCCGTCTTAAGATCGGGAAAGGTGAGCAAGAGCGCAGCGAGGTCGCGCCAGTCGGTGCCCGACTTCGGCTTGCCGCGCCGCTGCTCCAGCGCGATCACTTTGTTGGCAATCAATTCTGGAGGGGTCACAACGAGCACATCCGTGACTCGCTGAGTCGGAGGCAGTTGCTGGACAGAGCGCACGTCTACAAGGTGGCGGTTCTTAGGCCTTTGAATTTGGTAAATCCGGTAACCAAGGCCTCCGCGAACCTGGCGTACGCGGACGGCGATGCGAAACTTCTCGTTCAGGTAAACCCTGATTTCCTCCGCCAACTCTTGGGCCCGCGGCGACAGGATGTCCACGTCCTGCGTCATGCGCGGTTCGTCTACGTAAGCGTTCACCGCCTGGGCGCCGAATAGCACCGCGTCGTCGCGGCCGCGCAGAAACTCGAGCACCGCGTCGTGGATGGTCGCCAGCGGCAGCGGCTCTCGCATCGCGAACTCCCGGAATGTCAACGCGCCATCGCCAAGCATTCGCCGCCTCCTGTACTGGGCGCATTCAAGACTAGTTGGACACATGCGGCAACACAAGACTCAGCGTGAATCAAGCGGCGGCTTCTTGGCCGTTGCTCGATGAATTAATACGTCCGAACCATCCGCGAGACTGCTGCACGCGATCTTGCGGATCGGTGGCGCGCGAGTCCAAGCGGTCGATCACGTCGAGTCGCGTTTGCAACCCGGCGGCGTTGGCCATCTGGATGGCCAGCCCGGGTCGGGCGTTTAGCTCCAAGACCATCGGGCCGTGCTGGGCGTCGAGCACGATGTCCACGCCGATGTAGCCGAGCGGGATGAACTCGGCAATGCGGGTGGCGATGAGCAAGACGTTCTCCCAGTTCGGGACGCTAACACCGATCACCGACTCGCCCGTTTCCGGGTGCAACTTGATCGGGTCGGTACCGTGTACCGCGTGGACCGTAACGCCGCGGTCGAGATCGATGCCGGCGCCGAGGGCTCCTTGGTGCAAATTCGCGCGGCCACCGGATCGTTTCGTAGGCAAGCGGAGCATCGCCATGACCGGATATTTGCGATACACGATGATGCGAATGTCCGGCACGCCGCGGTACGAAACCTTTGAGAAGACCGGATCGCACTCGACGCGGTACTCGACCAGCGCCTTGTCGGCGAGGCCGGAGAGCGAGTACAGCCCGGACAAAATGTCCGCGACGTAAACGCGCACGTCTTCGCGCGACAGCACGGTGCCGGATGCGGTCACCCAGCCGTCGGGATGGTGATCCATAACCACAAGCACGCCGCGTCCTCCGGAACCGCGCGCTGGCTTGATCACGAGGCTGGGGTATTTGGCTAGTCGTTCGTCGAGTTCACGCAGTTCGCCAGTTGAATGGAAAATAGTGTAGAGCGGCGGGACGGGGATGCCTTGCTCCAGAAAGATCTTCTTCGTCAGGGCCTTGTCGTCCACCAGCGGATAATAGCGGCGATCGTTATGCGGCAACATGTACCGCGCGCCGCGGCCGTTCAATCCCAGCACGCCGCGTTCGTGCAGCCGACGATTCATCCACCAAAGCCAACGCATGCAAAAATCCCCTCACCCCCGGCCCCTCTCCCCGAAGCGGGGAGAGGGGAGAGGTGTTTCAGAATCATTTCTCAGTCTACCTGCGGCGTACCCCACGCCAGCCAGCGGAATCGACGCAGCTCCATGAGACGGTAACCCGAGTATCGGCCCAAAAGCAGCAGCATCGCGACGACGACGAGCAATAACTCCGGATACACAAACAGCACCTTGCGCAACCAATCCCAGTGAAACAGCAGAAAGCCGCACGACGCCACGAGCGCCGTCGTGAGTGATTCTTTCAGGGCGGCGGTCGTACTGTCTTCCGATTGGAGAACGAAGAACCGCTCAACCGCCGTAGTCATGATGACCATCGGAAAGAGCCCGACCGACAGTGCCGAGTGGATACCGATGCGCCCGCCGAGCATGATGAGCCCGATCATCATCGAGACGATCAGCGTCAGTACGGTCGCGAGGCGCGGAATCATCAGTAGTTTCAGCCGGTTCAGCGCCCAGCGGACGACCACTCCAACGCCGACGAGGATCGTCAGATAAAAGAAGCCCCACAGCAGGTGCGTCTCGCGGAATGCCAGCGCCAGCAGCATCGGCATGAAGATGCCGAACGTGCTCACGCCGACCAGATTGCGGAAGCACGCGACCATCAGGGCGCCGACAGGGAGCATCAAGAGCAGTCCGACAATCTGCTGCGAGTCGGCTGGCAAGGTCGCCAGCGACATGCGATCGAGCAGGCTTGGTGAGTGTTTGATCAATTGCGCCTCGACGTGCGGCGGCGGCTCCGTCTGCTCGACCGTGACGAGCACGTCAGAGTCGTCACAGTCGTGAAACTTGGCGAGCGAGTAATCGCCACGAAAAATGGCGAGATATTCGAGCGGGCGCCGGCTCCGAACCAGACCGTGCGTCGGACACAGCGTCACCCAACGTTGGCCGTCCCACGCCTCGACCCAATAGAACGCGTGCGTGCGGACCTCGTCTTCGAGCCGCACGCCGCCGACGAGCTGACTCGGGACGCCCTGCGAGCGGAGTAGGGCACACACCAGTCGCGACATGCTCCGCGGGCTGCCCTGTTTCGCCTTGAGACACTTGACCGCGCTGACGGCGGAGTTGTCCTGCGTGTTCTCGATGCGGCGATGTACGTAATCGACCACGGCCGCGAACCGTTCGGACCGCTGTTTGTCAACCATGAGTTCTTGACCCAACGACTTGATCGACGAGTCGTCGGCCTGAATCATCTTGGTGGACCGCCGCAGTTTTTCGAGTGTGCTGGACGGGGCAGCGCGATCGGCGGCCCGGCCCATGATGTTGTCCAGCCAGATCGAGTAACTCAGCACGTGCGGCTTGTCTGCCTCTGTCGCGTGCCAGCGAACCGATCGATTGCGTGCGGCTGCGCCAGGCGACATGATCCGCGGTACATCTTCGTTTTCGTCGTCAAAGCTCTCATCCACAATCGTGTGCCCGTCACCGCCGCGCGGCAGGAACAGACGCACCGAGCTGTGCGGTGTGGCACTGTTAAAGCTGAGCCGCGCCTCGACGTGCCACAGCGGTGGAATGGTCCGGCCGGGTGTGATCCCGGCCACCAGCCATTTCACGGCCGTTAAACTCACCGCCGCGACTACCAGACAGGCGGCCAATAGCTGAGTGATTCGTGTCTCTCGCAAGGAACTGCCTTATCGAAGAAATGTAGTCGGACCGATCCGAGTGCACTCGTGATCTTCGTCAGACTTGCCGGTTGAATCCTATCAACACACCGCGGACGTGAGAAGTGCGATTCGTGTAGCCTTGTAGAACGGAATTCATTCCGTTCGTTTTCGCGAGAACGGAATGAATTCCGTTCTACGGGGGCGCCGAAGGCACCGTTCCGCGTTGCTAGTGACATTTCCGGTCGATGCGGCGAAGATGCAATTCATGAAGGCCCGTCGAGATTGGATGAGTCGAGTGGCCAGCGGACTGGCGGCCGTGGTCGTCGTGCTCGCCTGCGCGGCCGCCGTGCCGGCCGATCGGCCCGACGCGGTCATCGTTGCCGAGCCGACGCCGCAACTCCTTTGCACACTGTTCCCCGCGCTCGCTCGACTCGACCACCCGCCCGTCGTCGTGTACGCGGCGCGGAACGAGCCGTACATTACGGAATACATGTCGCAGATCGGTGCCCAACGTGTTTGGCTAATCGACCCTGGCCGGACGGCGCCCGAGGAGTGGCAGAAAAACTTCGAGTCCTGGCTTGGGACGACGGATGACATCTCACTGGAACTCGTGCGGCGAGGTTGGCGGGACGCCCAGTCCATTGTGTTGGTAGGCGATCGAGACGCGGACCTGGTTGTCTCCGCGAGTCTGCTCGCGACAGCCCGCGGAATCCCGGCGCTATGCCTGCACGGATCGCCCGATGCCGCGCAGCGCGACGTGATTCGCCAACTCGGTGTGAATGAAATCATCATTGTGGGTTCGAACTTGATCCGACCGGACGACTTCGCGGGCGTAAAGCTGACACAGTCGGAGACGGTAGCGGATGTCTTGGCCGCGTACGAGTCCGCGCTGGGCGAACCGGCCCCGGAGCACCTGGTTGTCGTCGGCTCCGGCCGGGACCGCCAGGATTTTCGGGCGTCGGAGATTTCGCCGTTGGTGCCGCAATACGCCGTCCGTCGCCGCGCTGCCGTGGCGTTGATTGATCGCGGCGTGGATATCGAGGCTCAAATTCAAAAGCTAGTGTCCGAGCGCTACCCGGCGGTCAAATACGTCACGCTGTGGGGAGACACGAAGTCACTGCCGGACGAAGAGGTCGATGACCCGGTGATCGCCGCGGGCCTGGAGACGAAGTTGACGGAACCGAAGGTGGCCGTGGCCCCGCTGAGCGGACTGAACCGACACGAACCGTGTCAGTTTCGCGTCGGCCGAATCACGGGGAACAACTGGTCGGCGGTCAGCCTCGTCGTCGCTCGAAACCTGCGCCGCCCAGAATCGCACCCGGACAAGCCACCGACGGCACTTATCCTGGCTAATACCGACTACGACCTACCGCTCATGGAGGCGATCACTCGAACTACCGCCCAAGCGTTTGAACGGACCGGCTGGCAGACGCGGGCGATGTACGGCTGGCAGACCGGTTGGTACCGACGCTTCGGCCGGCTCTGGGGCGGCGATCTGGTGATGTACGAAGGGCACACGGCGAACTTGGCCAAGAGCGTTCGGTTCGATCACGAGCGCGAACCAATTCACCCCGGTCTGTACGTCTTTCAGGGGTGCAAAACCCTGCGGCAGCCGGAGGTGGCGGCACTGCTCCGCAACGGCGCGGCCGGCGTCGTCGGAACATCGACGAATACATACAGTGCCTCGGGCAGCTCGCTGGCAAAGACGTACGTCGATGCTATGTTGCTCGATCAGATGGACGCCGGCACGAGCCTCATGGTCTCGCGCAATTTCATGCTCGCACTGGCCGATCTGAAAGCGCGGCGCGGGCACGAGCAGGGTTCGAAGATCATGCGTGGCGGCATGACCTTTTCGCTCTGGGGCGATCCCACCTGGAAGCCTCCATCATCGCCGACCACACCGGACGCAGGGGATCGCGTGCGCGCGGTCCGCCGCGGACACACGATTGAGTTGCACGTGCCTGAAACATTTTTGCCGCCCGTCGAGGTAAAACACCCGGTGACCCACGAGCACTACATCGCGCAGATTCCGCTGGGCGGGGAACTAGCCGGCATGTACGAGTGGGAAGACGAAGAACGCACGCGCCGCCAGTTGCCACCGCTTTACTTTGTCGTCGTGCCGCTTCCTGACTATGATGGCGACCAGCCGCCCAATATCGCGACGCCGCTGGCGAAGAATCGTTGGACTTCGTTGTGGGACGCGCGGAACCGTTGGCTGTATTTGCTCGTGCAGAGCAGCGCGAAGAACGATCACGACCGGGGCAAGAAGCTCAGTTTTCGACTCGAGAAGTCCGAGTAGCACCAGAAACAGCAAACCGCTCATGACAAGCTCGCCTGCCATCGAAGTTCAATCCCTTCAGAAGACTTACCGCGACGGAATCTTTGGCCGTCGCCGCGTGGAGGCGCTGAAGGGTGTCTCTTTCCGCGTCGAGCGCGGCGTGATATTTGGATTGCTCGGGCCGAACGGCGCGGGAAAGACGACGCTGATCAAAATCTTGCTTGGGATTGTGCGCAAGAGTGGCGGCAACGCAACGCTGCTCGGCCGGCCGGCGGGCGATCGGGTCGGCCGACGAAGCGTGGGGTACCTTCCCGAGAACCATCGCATTCCACGACATCACACCGGAAACACGGCGCTCGAATACTACGGCAGTCTCAGTGGCATGGCGGGGGGCGAGATTCGCCGCCGCCGGCCGGGGTTGCTGGACCTGGTGGGGCTGAGCGAGTGGGGGAAGACATCCGTTAAGAAGTACTCGAAGGGAATGCTGCAACGACTCGGACTCGCGCAGGCCCTGATGCACGACCCGGAGGTGCTTATCTTGGATGAGCCGACGGACGGTGTGGATCCCGTGGGTCGAACGGAAATGCGCGCCGTGCTCCAGCGTTTGAAGGACGAGGGGAAAACGATTTTCATCAACAGCCATCTGCTTCAAGAGGTCGAGTTGGTGTGCGACCGCGTGGGGATTCTGGTGAAAGGCGAATTGCGGCGCGAGGGACTGATCGACGAAATCACGCATCGAGAAGAAGCGGAGGTCGAAATTGCGGTGACAGGCACCGAACAGAAAATCCGCTCCGCGCTGGCTGCGCGCGTAATTACCGAGTGGACCGCCGTGTCGGTGGATGAGTTTCAGATTTCAGTGAAATTGCACGACCAGGCGGCGGTCGACCAGTGCATCGATGAGCTGCGACGCGGCGGCGTCAGCATCGTGAGACTGTCGCGCCGCCGCGATACGTTGGAAGAAGCGTTCCTGGGTATCGTCTCGCAAGGGGCACCCGCACCGATCGTGCTCGGACCGTTGCCTGCGGCACTGTAGCCCGAAGCGCGAGCGAGGGGATCGGGAAATTCCCTCGCTGGCGCGTCGGGCTACGGTGCAGTGATAGGTCGTCAATCTGGGTCACGGGGAATCATGAGAGCCTACTTTGCCGTCATAAAGGATTCGTTTCGCGAGGCACTTGCGTCGCGCGTGCTGTGGATCCTGCTGCTCTTTTCGACGCTCTTCTTGTTGGCCGTGGCGCCATTGTCACTCCCGGAGCAGCACGGCACGGAGTTCGAAGTAGACAGCGTGTTCGATTGGCCCGGCCTCGTCGCCAAGATCAAGGGCCAGGGGGCGTCGGACGAGCCGAGTCCCGGGAAACGCATCTGGGAGTTGCTGACGGACAACGTGCGGCAGAAGCTCGCGGGGCTTCCAGACATACCAACGTCCGATGAGACGCCGTACGAGCTGACGTTGGCCGTGGTGGAGGATTTGAATCGACTGCTGAGCGACCGCAGTCTATATGACGAGGCGGCATGGCGTGGGATCGAGCTGGAAAAGAATGCGACCGATCTGATCGGGCGCGGAGTGGACAAACTGTCCGAGGACGACGTCGCGCGGCTCAATCGAATTCTCCTGGAAATGGCGTTCCCGTTCGAGATTGCCCACCGCACGGCCGGCGGAGTTCATCTCGCCTACTTCGGCTGGAAGACGAAAGCGCCGTTGTCGATTGCACGCAACCAGGTGACGACGATCGTGAACACATCGCTCACGGTTTTCATGAGTCTGTTTGTGGGCACGCTCGGTGTATTCGCCGCGATTCTAGTGACAGCACCGATCATCCCGCAAACCTTTGAGGCGGGGGCCATTGACCTGCTGCTCAGCAAGCCGGTATCGCGTTCGCTATTATTTCTGGCGAAGTTTTTGGGCGGCTGTGCGTTCATTGTGCTGAATGCGGCCTACTGCGTCGTAGGCCTGTGGCTCATCGTCGGGCTTCGATTCGAGATCTGGAGCGGCAAGTTGCTGCTGTGCATTCCGCTCTTCATGTTTTTGTTCGCGATCTACTATGCGGTTTCGTCGTTGGCCGGCGTGATATGGCGAAACGCGATCGTTTCGGTAGTGATCTCGATTTTGTTTTGGGCCGCATGTTTCCTGGTGGGCCAGACGAAGGGAATCATCGAACAGTTTTTCATCAACCCATACCGCATTGTAAAACTGGTGCCGGCCGGCGACAGCCTACTCGGAGTCAACGAGCAAGGCCACATCCTGGAATGGCGCGAAGCGGAAAGGAAATGGGGTCGCGTGCTCCAGACCGGCAGCGACCCGGAGCCCGTCGGTCCATTTCGCTTGGTCCCACCGACCTACGGTCCAATTTACGATGCCGCAAACGCCCGTGTGTTAGCGATTCGAACCGCCTGGGCCGGTGGGTTCCGCATGACATCGGCCGACCCGACTCTGTTGGTGGGGACGCATTCGGAGGAATGGACTGGAACCGTCGGACCCGCCCCGCCCAAAGATACGACGGGACTCTTTGTCGATTCCAGGGGCGAAGCCGTCGTGCTCACCCGGCAGGCAGTCGTTCGTGTGGGAGGCGACCTGCACACGAAACCGCGCGAGTTCAAACTGCTGGGATTCAAGGTGCCGCTGGGGGGCAGGGCGAGCCACTTCACAGCCGCAGGTCCGGAGACGCCGTTGCGGCTGACGCCACCCTTCGCCGCCGCAATGGACGCCAACTCCGGCGCCCTGGCCGTTTGGAACCACGGCGTGCTCATGCTGCTGGAAGCCGATGAAGATGGGAAATATCACCGCGTGCGTGAACGCGAATTCGAGGTCAAGCAGGGTGCGGCGGTTCTGGCGTTTGCCGGCTCCAATCTCGTGGTAGCGCTCGCCGACGGCCACGTTTGGGTGCTGGACCCGAGCGACCTG
>Ga0247727_10011203_pt1 | contig 15703 bp, 13 predicted proteins | sample WisWelCaveWW1625_FD_202498 | JGI IMG/M metagenome (GOLD analysis project Ga0247727, IMG submission 202498) | Biofilm microbial communities from Wishing Well Cave, Virginia, United States - WW16-25 | ecosystem: Environmental > Aquatic > Deep subsurface > Groundwater > Cave microbial mat | place...
CCTGCCGCCGAAAGTGAAGAAGAAGAGCAAAAAGGGAAGTCAGTAGCCAGGAATTGCTTGGACTCCGGTGTCAACGGATATGCATCGGATAAACTGATAAGCCGTACCGATTTTGAGAATCCGCTTATCCGTTTCGCATCCGTTGACGCCGAGGCCCGCCTCACTTTCCAACATTCAATCAAGGAGTGACTCATGAACCACATGCGCTTTCTTCGTTTGTTGCTGAGCATGGTTACTGCGCTGGCATTCGCCGGGTCGGCGTGGGCCGATAGTGGCGGCTCCAATGCCGGCGCTATCTTGAACATGGCTGTCGTCGGCCACAACGACCTGGGTGGTCGCGGCTTCAATGCCGATGTCTGGGTGTATAAAGGCTACGCCTACGTCGGCCAGTGGGGGTTTGGGGACTGGGCCTCAGGATCGAAAGACCGCTTCTGTCCCAGCGGCTCGAACACCAGCGTGCTCGTGATCGATGCCCGCAGTCCAGCCAATCCGCAGGTGGTGGCGCGGCTCCAAAACCCGCCGAACACATCGGTTGAGGATGTGGTCGTTTACACCGCGCGCTACGGACGGTTCAAGGGTAAGGACATCGCGGCGGCGGGCGTGCAATATTGTGGCGATTCGCGCTACGACGCGAATGCCGACCGTGGGCTGCTGCTCTGGGATGTCACTCACCCCTCCGCGCCCATCCAGATTGGCTACCTCAACACAGGCTGTTGCACGCGCGGCGTTCACGAGTTTGAGATTGAGCACCGCGCTGACCTCCGCCGCACCTTCGCCTACGCGACGGTACCCACGAGCCGCTACCCCGACTCGACCACACCGAGCGGCTACCGCGACAGTGATGGCGATGGTGACTTCCGCTTGATAGACATCACGGACCCCGCGAATCCGATCCAGGTCTCCGATTGGGGCATTCAGGACATTGGCGGCCCGTTCGACGCCGGGCAGGGGTGTGATGCCGATTCCAACTACGGGCACGGAGCGGAGCCGTCTGAAGACGGCAAGCTGGTCTTCCTCGCCTACTGGGATAGCGGGTTTATTGCGTTGGATGTGACCAACCCGGCCCGGCCAATCTTCAAGAGCCGCACCACTTATCCGGCGAACGCGGATGGCGACGCGCACTCCGCATCCTACGACGAAGACCGCAAACTGCTGTTCTCCGCCGACGAGGATTTCTGCAAGACCTCCGGCCCGGCCACCGAGAAAGGCCTGGGCTACCTGCGCGTCTACGACTACGCCAACCTCGCCGCTCCGGTGCAGATCGGGGAGTATCGCACGCCGAACTCGTTGGGCGCCGACAGCCAGGCCGCCGGCGATTATTCGATCCACAACGCGCTAGTGGTGGGCACGGATGTTTACCTGTCGTGGTACTCCGATGGAATCCGCGTGGTAGACGCGAGCAACCCGCGGGCGATCCACGAAGTGGCCTTCTTCGTGCCGCCCTCGGCTAACAATCCCGTGAAGCCCTCGCAACGCGGGGTGCTGTCCAACGCGCCCCAGGTCTGGGGGGTCACGTACGATGCGAGCACGGGCTTGATCTACGCGAGCGACATGAACTCTGGATTGTGGATTCTGCGCCGGACGGATCAGTGACAGCGCGCGTAATGCGCTGATAACTCTACTGCCCTCGGCCCGCGCCGCCCTGTGCGCGCCCGTTCTGTCCAGCCGGGCCAGATAGACGCGCCTATCCACGCCGACCCCCGGCGTGGGCTTGCCGGGTCGATTCTGGCGACGGCCACCAGCGGCGCAAACGTCTGACCGCCATCCTCCGAGACTGTGTTCCTTCTCCCCAGTTGCGCCCTTTTTGTTTTCCGGGTTGAATCCCCGCATTCTCATTCACCCGGAGGCCCCCATGGCAAAAGAATCCTGGCGTTACGATCACCTGACCTGGCCGGAGATGAAGGCCAGACTGGCGCGCAAGCCGCAACCCGTCGTCGCCATCCCCATCGGCGCGGTGGAGGATCACGGCCCGCACATGTCCATCTCCACCGACAACGACATCCTGGAGGGCGTGCTGGCTGAGTGCGGGCGGCGCGCGGAGGGCGACCTGCTCATCCTGCCCGTTATCCCCTTCGGCCTAGACGAGCACCACATGGATTTCCCCGGCACGATCGCGATTGACATCCAGACCACGCTCGCCTATCTCGCGCAGACCGCGATCTCCGTGGCGCGGCACGGCTTCGCCCACATCCTGATCGTCAATGGGCACGGCTCCAACGCCTCGATTTGCGATCTGGCGGCGCGCGAGTGTGTGCTCAAGACCGGCATGGTCTGCGCCTCCACCACCGTCAATGCCGCCGTCAGCCCGGCGCTGGTGCAGGACGTATTGGACACGGAGCGCAAGGGCGGCCCCGGCTCGGTGGGCCATGCGTGCGAGTACGAGACGGCCATGATGCTCCACCTGCACCCGGATCGCGTGGAGATGGGCAAAGCCTACCGCGATGTCGGCCAACTCAAGCTCAAGTATTTCAACTGGGACTACCCGGAGCCTTCGGCGTATGCGTGGCAGGATTGGTGGAGCCGGTTCTCAAGGGAGGGGATTTGCGGGGACGCCGCCGCCGCCACGCCGGAGTTTGGGAGGCGCATGTTTGACGTGACCGTGACGCGCTTCGTGGAGATGGCGCGCGAGTTCCGCGCGATCCCGATTAAGCCGCGCGTGGACCACCATTAACGCAGTAGCTCAAAGCTCACTTTCCGAGCGGACCTCACCCCCACCCCTCTCCTGAGCGGAACCGCTTCGCGCGCTCAGGAGAGGGGCGCACGCCTGAAAAATCGCGGTACTCTCTCCTCTTCTGACGACGCCGTTGCTTTTCGTCGTCAGGAGAGGGGGTCGGGGGGTGAGGTCAGCACCGTGACGCGCCCGGCGTTGCCGTCCACGCGCACGCGCTGGCCGGTCTTCAACCGCGTCGTCGCCGCCTGCACGCCGACCACCGCCGGGAGACCATACTCGCGGGCGACCACCGAGCCGTGCGTCACCAGGCCGCCGATTTCCATGACCAGCCCGCCCGCGGTGAGGAAGAGCGGAGTCCAGCCGGGGTCGGTGGCGGGGCAGACGAGGATTTCGCCCGGCTCCAATCGCGTCCCGCGCGGATCGAGCACCACGCGCACCAGCCCCTCGGCCACGCCGGGTGAGACGGCCTCGCCCACGAGATCGTTCGGCCCGGCCGGTGCGCCGCTCACCCCCTCGTAGAACGCCTCGCCCGTGCTGAGCAGGAGGCGCGGCATTTGTCGCCGCCCAAGTTCGCGCTCATACTCGGCGCGCGCGTGGGCGACGAGAGGCTTCAAGTCCACCGCCTCGCCTTGCGCGAAGCGTTTCAATTCGCCAAGCGGCGTGAAGAAAATATCCTCGGCGCGTTCGAGGCGGCCGCGCGCGGCAAGATCACGCCCGCTGTCGAGCAGAAGCGATCGGTAAATATCAAATATCTTGATCAGGTAGAACTTCGGCGTCTCGCGCGCCGCCCCCAGGGTGCGCATCCGGTGGACGACGAACTTCAGCAGGCGGGCGCGCGCCAAACCGAAGCGCAACTGCCGCACGCGGGCCGCGTAGTCGGCGGCCAGACGTTCGGCCTCGGCCTCTCCGCGCTCAAAGACAACGTCCGGCGCGAGAGCGGGGTCTTCCAGTTGCAAGTACGCGCGCACGGTCTGGAAGACCGAGGCCGGGTCATCGCGCCAGCGCGGGCGGCCCAGGTCAATCTCCGTCACGGCCCGCATGCCGTACTCGTCCAGGAAACCCTGCACCGCGCGTTGCGCCGCCCGTGGGAGCGCGTTGCGCCGATAAGTCTCGATCAACTCCGGGATAGGCTGTGCCCGCAGGGCGTCGCGGCTGGCCGGGTCAGCGCGGATGGTCTGCGCCGCCGCCCATAGCTTCAGGTTCATCTCCGTGGTGACGTTGCCGCGCAGACCGCGCATCATCGCCAGCGCCGCGCCGGGCGGCGCACCCACCCACTCCACCAGCCAGCGATCCACCACCGATAGCATCGCGATGGCGGGGAAAATGGCCGGCATCATGGGGATCAGCAGGCACGGGAAGGCCCGGCTGAAATCAGACTCCATCGCCGTCAGCCGCGCGAGCAGGGTGTGATCCGTGGCGCGGGCGTGTTGCTGAATATCGGCGAGGCACCGATTCGCCTCGTCGAGGGCGCGGGCCAGCGTCTTCTCCGGCGCGATCAAGGCGGAGAGCGCGCGGCCCATCAGGCGCGGCGCGACGTGAGGCAGGCGGGGCGGAAGGCCGTGTGACGGCTCCAACGGGAGGCGTCCGGCCTCGATGAGTTTGATCAACGTCTGCCGCGCGCCGGGGTCGGCCCGGGCCAGGCCGGCCAGCAGAACCGGGCGCAAGCGCGGATGGCGCGCCACCTCCGTCACATTCATGAAGAGCCGCTCGCCCGCCGTGGGGATCGCGTCGCGCGCATCCACGTTGACACCCACGTAACGCAATAAGCCGCCGAGGAGCATCTGGATGGCGTCCCGCCCGATCGGCGTGAAGGGGTCGGTGACGCCCTGCACGGAGCCAAAGTTGAAATAGACTCCAGGAACTTCAGACCCGTCAGGTTTTTGAAACTTGACCGGCCGCGTGGGCAATGGATACAGCGAGGTGATGGGCCGCGACTGCAGGAGATACAATTTCCCCTCCGCCCACGCCCACTCAATGTCTTGCGGCGCGCCGAAGTGATCGGCCACGCGGTGGGCGAGGCGCGCGAGCTCGATCACTTGTGCGTCGGACAGGGCGGGCTGTTGGGCGGCCTCGCGCGCCACCCGGTCTACGCCGCCGCCCTCACGCGGGAGGATAGCCAGCGCCTTCGCGCCCAACTTGCGCGCCGTGATGCGCCATTCGCGCGAGTCCACCACGTAGTGATCCGGCTCCACCTGCCCGGCGACGACAGCCTCGCCCAACCCAAAGCTCGCGTCAATCACCATCTCGCCGCGGCGCCCGGTGAGCGGGTTGGCGGTGAACAGCACGCCGGAGGACTCCGAGGCGATCATCTGTTGCACGACGACGGCCAGCGTCACGTCATCCGGCGGGAGGCGGTTGCGGGCGCGGTAGCCGAGGGCGCGCGCCGTCCACAGGCTGGCCCAGCATTTCTTCACGGCCTCCAGCACCGCCTGTGCGCCGACGACATTGAGATACGTCTCCTGCTGACCGGCAAAGGAGAGGCCGGGCAAATCCTCGGCGGTGGCGGAAGAGCGCACGGCAACTGGGAGGTTGGAGGTCAGAGGTCGGAGGTTGGAGGTCAGAGGTCGGAGGTTACGGTAGGTGGAAATGATGGCTTCCGTGATTTCGGGAGAGATATGGCTGTTGGCGAAGAGGGCAGAGATTTCGTTCGAGGCCGAGTCGAGCTCGAGCGGGTCTTCGGGCGGGATGCGCTTCACCAATGCGAGGAGGCGATCCTGAATTTGATTCGCCGCCACGAAGGCGCGATAGGCGTCCGTGGTGATGACGAAGCCCGGCGGCACGCGGTCGGCGAAACCCGCCCGCGCCAACCCCGAGAGGTTCAGGCCTTTGCCGCCCGCCTGGGCCAGCGTGATTCCGGGTGAAGAGAAAGGGAGGATGAAATCCGGCATTGGAGCGAAGCCGATTGTAGCAGACAAACGTGCTGGGAATGGGATGGCCTGTGCCTCACGGAGGGCTGTGCGAAGGGCACGGGCTAAGCGTCCGTCGATTTGAGTTGCCGCCAAAAGATAGTGATTGACTCGCCGCTTTTCCGTGTTAGACTATTTTCACTGAAATGCTCCGAAATTTTTGAGAGGGGCCAAGACCGCGCCGGGCCAGCCAGGCTCTGAAATGGCGGGCGGCGCGAGCACGATCCTGTCTTGACAGCCCGGACAATTGAATACAAGCACGTGTGTGGAGGCAATGATCTGAGGGCCTGTGTTGGTCGCTTGCTCGTCTCTCAAGATGAGCGAGACCCCCAGATAGCCAATAGCGAAACCGGCCCACGGTAGGCCGGTTTTTTGTTGTTCGCGGCGCCTTTGAGGCGAAGAAAGGAGGCGCATCTATCGACCGAAACACGAACATCGCTCACATCACTCGTCACCTCGCGGCGGCTGTCGTACATTGGGCCGTGATGGAGTTGGGCCGCTGTGCGAGTTGGCCGTCTCACCTCATGCGCTATGGGCCGACCACGAACGCAGGTTGAGGCCATGAGACAGACACAGGAGAAGCGCCTATAAGACCAAAAAGGCTTGCCCGCCATCGCTTAATATCGTTCGTGTGTCTCCTACCAGGCGCACGCCAATCACCCGCGGAGAATGCGAGATGACGAAGATCGAACCTGTTGTGGCAGCTGTCAGCTTGCAGTTCCGCACTACATGCCTCAGGAGTTTCAAATGCCAAAATTTCTCGTTCAGGCTAACTATGTCGGCGAAGGTGTGAAGGGGCTGCTCAAGGAAGGCGGCACGAGTCGACGCGCCGCCATTGAGAAGCTCGCTCAGTCGTTGGGCGGCAAAGTCGAAGCCTTCTACTATGCCTTCGGCGAAACCGATGCCTTCGTCATCGTGGATGTGCCAGACAACGCCAGTATGGCGGCCGCCGCCCTAACGGCTAGCGCCAGTGGAGCCGTCACCGTCAAGACGACGGTGCTAATGACCCCTGAAGAGATTGACGAAGCGGTGAAGAAGGCTCCCAGTTACCGACCCCCTGGACAATAGGGGGCATCGATCTTCAAGCACGGCAGGTGAAGTCACCGCGCATAAAGCAGCGGCGAGTCGAGGCAGTGTTCGCCTTTGTGTCGAATTCGGAGAACCTGCCGCGCTGGAGGGCGACCGCTTTAGAAATCAAGAAAACTTTCGAGGAGCCGCTCGGCGTGGACACTGGCACGCGCGGGACCTACTACTTCGACGCCTTCGAGTCGCGCTGGCAGACGTACATCGGGCCGTAACATTGTTGGGCGGCTCCAGCTGGAACGCCCAATAATAAAGATACGTGCGACGCACACCTACGCTTCGCTACGGGAAGTGCGTCGCACGCGCTTCGCGGCCACTCATTTTGAAAAGGCCACTCAGGCCAGTGACAGTGAAAGGGTGGCGGAGTTGTTGCCCACCACACTGGCCAGAAACAAGGAGATGAAAGCCATGGCCAAATTCGAAATCAACCTCGTCATCAATCGATCTATCGAGGACGTGTTCGCCTTTGTGTCTAACTCGGAGAACCTGCCGCGCTGGCGGGCGACCGCCTTAGAAGTCACGAAAACTTTTGAGGGAGCGCCCAGCGTGGGCGGCGTCTTCAAGGGCCGCTTCACCTTTCTGGGAAGGCCGTTCGAGGGCAACCTTGAGATCACCGCGCATGAGCCGAACCGGACGTATGCGACCAAGATGGTCGCGGGGCCGTTCCCGCTGGAGGCGCGCTACACCCTGGAACCAAGCGAGAGCGGCACCCGGCTCACCCTCGTAGTCGAAGGTGAGCCAGGCGGCTTCTTCAAGCTGGCCGAGCCCCTGGTGGTAAGTCTGGCGAAAAGGGGATACGACGCCGATCTGCATAACCTGAAAGAGATGCTGGAGGCCCGGGCGGTGTGAAAACCCATGCGCCCATAACCGGCGACAAAACGCCGAGTGCCGCGCAGACGCTCGGCGTTTTTCTTTCACTCATACCTCAACGCCTGCACAATCTCCAGCCGCGCCGCCTGGCGCGCGGGGATGATGGCCGCAAAGGCGCCAAAGAGCAGGCCAGCGGCGGTAGCGAGTATTAACCCGTTGGGGGCGAAGATGTAATCCATCGGAAAGCCGAGGGCGGCAAAGGCTTGCACTGACATATAGCCCAGATACAGACCCGCGAGCAGACCAAAGGCCGTGCCAATCGCGGCGAGGATGAGCGCCTCCGCCAGCACAATCGTGCGGATTTGATTGCGCGTCGCGCCCACCGCGCGCAACATCCCGATTTCGCGCGTGCGTTCAATCACCCCAATCGCCAGCGTGTTCACCATCGCAATCAACGACGGGATGGCGAGAAACAATGTCATCACATACATCCCCAAAAACACGGCGTCGAATAGCTGAATGTTTTGGTCAACGTACTCTTGCCCCACCACCAACTTAAACTGCGGATACGGCTTGAGCGCTTCCTTGAGCGCCATTTCCACTTTGGCCGGGTCAGCGTCCGAGGCGCGATTGATGTTGAACATCACGTCTTCAGTGCGCCCGAAATCGGCGGCGATGTTGGCTTGTGAAATGTAGGCCGTCGTCGTCTTCGCATTGAGATAATCGCTCGCAACCGCCACAATCTTGTATGGCACTTCACCGGTTGGCGTGAGCAAGGTCACTTCATCGCCCACGTTGAGTTGCGCGCTGGACTGCAACAGTCCGTTGATGATGACGTTGCGGCCACTGCTCAACGCGGCCAAGGCGCTGGCTGGGTCGCCTTCTAAAAACTGGAGGCCGCTGGTCGCTTGATACGCCACGGGCTCAATGCCCAACACGCCGATGGCGACCTCGTTCACCTGCGTCGCCGCAAAGCGCAGGGTGCTGACTACGCCCACGCCGTCAATCGCGCGGATGTCCTCTGCCAACTGCGGCGCGGCCCCGATGTTTACACCCCACACCGCAATCGTCGGCGGCATCAGCAAGTAATCACTGCTCAGGCTATTTTTGAGCATCGCAATAAAAGTGCCCGATGCGCTCGCTAAAATGGTCGCGGCCATCACAATAATGGCCAAGGCAATCATCGTGGTCGAAGCGGTCACGGCGGCGCGGCTCGGTTGGCGTGCCAGATTGCCCTCCGCGAGTTCGGCGGCGCCAGCGCGCGCAAACGCCAGCGCGAGCAGTCGCCCGAACAACCGCGCAATGGGTTGGACGAGCGCTGGCCCAATCAACACTAAACCGACGATGAACAACCCCGCGCCGAGCAAGATGAAAGTGGAATTACCCATGAGCAACGCCGCCATCGCAAGACTGACGCTGACCACTCCGGCCCAAAAACTGAGCGTGGTCAGTGGCTTGAAGATGGCCCCGGCCATCGAAGGGCGCAACGCTTCTAAAGGTGTCACCCGACTCGCGGCGCGGGCGGGCAACAAGCCAGCCAATAACGTCACGCCGACGCCGACAACCACCGAGAGGGCCATCAGCCCCACACTCACGACGGGCGAACCAACGCTGACGTTCATGAATTGACGCATAATCGAGCCAAAGGCCGTCAGCCCCAAGGCGCCCAAGAGATAGCCGAACAGCACCCCGAAGGCCGTGCCAATCACGCCTTGCACCAACCCTTCGACGAGGATGAGTGACAGAATGGTGGTTTGATTCGCGCCAATCGCGCGCAACATCCCAATATCGCGTTTGCGTTCGGCGACGATGGTGCGGAACGTGTTGAAGATGATAAAGCCGCCCATCAGCAAGCCCAGGATGCCGAGCAAAGTGAAGATGGCCTGCGCGTTTTTGATGTGGGTGAGAATCTCCGCGCCCGCTTGCAACACGCCAATGGTGTAATGCGACCCGAGCGCGGTTTTGAGCGTCGCTTCGATTTGGGCGCGGCGGGTGTCGTCAGCGGAATCGAAGTTCGCATCCATCACATTGATTTTGCCCGGCATATCGAGCAGTTTTTGCGCTTGCGCCAATGGCACGAGCACTTCTTCATTGCCCGGCGTCAGGCGTTGGGGGAGCAAACCGACAATCGTAAACTCGACTAAGCCGGTGGCCGTGGGCAGTTTCAGCACATCGCCGAGTTTCACGCCGGCCGCTTCCGCGAGCGAGTTGGCAATCACCGCCACGCCTTCGTCGTCCGCCGTGATAAAGCGGCCTTCTTCGACGTTGTAAAAGCCCATCGCCCGCAATTCGTCGGGGTTGCCGCCGACCAGCGAAACAGTGCCAACGCGGTCGGGCGTGGCCGGGTCGTTGTCGAAAAAGTCGGCGGGCAAGTTCAAACCGCGTTCAAGCTTCGTGGAGATTTGGCGCACGCCCTCCACGCCTCCTACGGTCTGGGCCACTTCCACCGGAAAGGCTTCCCCGGTCTTATTGGTAATCGTGACATCCGTTTGGTCAGCGAGCGCCATCGCGTTGGCCTGAAAGGCGCTGACAAACGCGGGCAAGATGGTGTTCATGCTAAAGATGAGTAACACGCCAAAGACAATGGCGAGCGTCGTGAGGGTAGTGCGTAGTTTGCGCCCGGCGAGGTAACGCAAGGCGAGGGTGAGTTGAATGTTCATGGCAAACTCCAGTGGTCAGTAATCAGTGAACAGTGAACAGTGAACAGTGAACAGTAAGCAGTTTGCAGGTCACTGATCACTGACCGCTTCGCGTGTTCACGGCTTTCTACAAGGCTTCGACTTTTTCTCGAACCAACTTCGCTTCGGCGCTATCGCTGTCGGGGTCGAGGCGCGTCTCGTCCACAATGGTGCCATCCTTCAAGAAGATGATACGGTCAGCGTAAGCGGCGATGCGCGGGTCGTGCGTGACCATGAGCACCGCGCGGCCCCATTCATCGGCCACTTGCCGGAGCAGACCCGCAATCTCTTCGGAGGCGCGCGAGTCGAGGTTGCCGGTGGGTTCATCGGCCAAGACGAGTTTAGGCTCGGCCACCAGAGCGCGGGCCACGGCCACCCGTTGTTGCTGACCGCCTGAAAGTTGGTCGGGGCGGTTATGCAAGCGATTATCGAGGCCGACTCTCTTCAGCCACTCGGCGGCTTTGGCTTTCGCATCGGCAGGTTTCATGCCATCCAGCGTTAGCGGCAGGGCAGCGTTTTCGGTCGCGTCCAGCACCGGGATCAAATTAAAGAATTGAAAGACAAAACCAATTTGGCGGCGGCGCAGTTCGGTGAGCTTGGCGTCGTCCAGCATGGAGAGGTCGTGACCGTCAATCATCACGTTGCCAGAGCTGGCGCGGTCAAGGCCGCCGACAAGGTGCAAGAGGGTTGACTTGCCACAGCCGCTGGGGCCCATAACGGCTACAAATTCACCGGGCTTGACGCTCAGGTTAATGCGGTCAAGCGCCGTCACGGCGGCGGCGCCGGAGCCGTAGGTTTTGGTCAGGTCAGTGGTTTGAATGAGAGACATGGTAACTCCTGGTCATTGTATGATTGGGCCATTGGGTGATTGGATGATTTCTCTGAATCGCCAATGACCCAATCTCCCAATCGCTAAATCACTTTCTTGGGCCGCCCGCGCGGCTTTACCTCCGGCTCCGGAACCGGCTGGCGCTTCACTTCATCCAGCCGCGCTTCCACCATATCCAGCCAGCGCAGTTCGGCCTCCAGGTGCATGCTGGCTTTATCGAATAGCAAAATCTTGGCCAGCTCCATCTTTGGGTTAGCCTGGCTACGCTGGGTAGTGACGGCGTGCAAGTCCTGGTATAACGTCGCTCGCTGGGTCTGGAGCAACCGGCGTGGATTGGCCTCGCCGGTGAGCAGGGCCAGCATCAACTTGAGGAAGAATTCATCGCGGCCATGCGCCCGCCCAACCCCGGACGCAAACCACGCCACCAATGCCGCGCGACCCTCCGATGTGACGGCGTAGATGCGTTTCTCCGGGCCGCCAGCCTGTTCTACAGCCTCTTCAGTGACCCAGCCTACGTCTTCCAGCCGCTCCAGGGTTGTGTAAATCTGGGCCGGTTTGACATCCCAGTTCTGCTCGCCGCCCACCAACGCTTCAAAACCCGCGTGCAGGTCATAACCGTGCCGCGGTCGCTGTGCCAACAGGCCGAGGAGCGCAAATCGAACCGACATTACAAATCTAATCTACAAGTTTCTAATTACAGGATAGAGCATACGCCCTGTGGATGGGTTTGTCAACCGACATCCACCTGTCACTCAACGGACAGGGGTGGATGGCTAAACGCCGAAGAGATGGGTGAGGACCGTGGATGCCGCTCCGCCGACGCTTTGAAGCATCGCAATACTGGCGTTCGGAACCTGGCTCTTGCCGGCTCGCTCGGTGAGCTGAAGGACGATCTCGCAAGTTTGGTAGAGGGCGGTCGCGCCGATAGGGTGGCCGCGCGCTTTCAGGCCGCCCAGCGTGGAGATGGGGACGCGGCCTCGCAGTCGAATCTCGTCGTCGGCGGCCAGACGCCAGCCCTGCCCCGGCTTAGCATAGCCCACAGCCTCCAATAACAGGCAGGTCATGATACTGAAAGCATCGTGCGCTTCAAACAAACTCACGTCGTTCCGATGGATATTAGCGCGGCGGAACGCGGCCTGGGCTGAGAGATAGGCTGCCTCCAGCCACAGCGGATCTTGCCGGTCTTGCACCCGGAAGCGATCGGTGGCGACGCTGGAGGCCAGGATATGCACGGGTTGATCCGAATACGCGCGCGCTTCCGACCTCGGCGCGAGGATCACGGCGGCGGCCCCGTCGCAGATCGGCGCGCAATCCAGCAGGCGCAAGGGCGGGCTGATCAGGCGCGAGGCGAGGACATCGCGCGCCGTCACGCGCTTATTGCGGAAGAGCGCCAGCGGGTTATGGCGCGCGTTGCGGTGCGCGTTGACGGCGAAATTGACGAAGGCCTCTTCGGGGACTTGGTAGCGCTCCAGGTAGAGGCGCATCAACTCCGCGTTGCGGCTGATCAGGGTGGCGCCCTGCGGGAGTTCATACTCTGCGTCGAGGGCTTTGGCCATCGCCGGGGTGGGCACACCCTCGCTCATCTTCTCCACGCCCACGGCGATGGCTAAATCCGCTTCGCCGCTGGCGACGGCGAAGTACGCCATGCGCAGAGCCGCCGCGCCCGTGGCCGTCGCCGCTTTCACCTCCAGCGCCTCCACCCCGGCCAGCCCAGCCTGATCCGCGATCAGCGCGGCGACGTGCTTCTGACCTTGAAGCTCATCGCTCAGCATGTTGCCGGCGAAGAGCGCGTCCACCTGCTCCACACCGGCATCCGCCATCGCCAGCCGCGTCGCCATCGCCCCCAACTCCCGCAAACGCTTCGGGCTGGCCTTGACGACCTCGACCTGGCCGATTCCCACAATGCTCACCGGACGGATAGACATCGCTTACTCCAAGTAACCGAATGACTTGTCATTGCCGAGACCATTCGTTTATTCGTTGGGCGAAGCAATTCGTTGACGGTTTGCCCAGCCTCCATGAAATATATCGAGAGCCTCAACCAAAGCGCCCGGTCACGTAGTCGTCGGTGCGCCTGTTCTTTGGGGCGATGAAAACTTCTCGACCGAGGCCGTATTCCACCAGCTCGCCCTGCAGGAAGAAGGCCGCGTAATCGGCGATGCGCGCGCCTTGCTGGACCGAGTGCGGCACAATGACGATGGTGTACTCACGCTTGATCTCGTGCAGAGACTCCTCGACTTTGCCGGTCGAGATCGGGTCGAGGCCGGAGGTAGGCTCATCCAGCAAGACGACTTCCGGCTCCAGCGCCAGCACGCGCGCCAAACATAGGCGTTGCTGTTGGCCGCCGGAGAGCGCCGCGGCGGGCGCCTCCAGCCGATCGTTCACTTCATCCCACAAGGCGGCCTGGCGCAAGGCTTTCTCCATCGCCAACTCTTTTTGCCCGGCGTGCCGCACGCCCGCCAACTCCAGGCCGTAGGTGACGTTCTGCCGGATCGTCATGGGCAAAGGCGCCGGTTGAGCGAAGACCATGCCGACCCGGCGGCGGAGCGAAACGACATCCATGTCCGGGCCGGTAATGTCCTCGCCGTCCAGATAGATTTTGCCGGTCATGCGGACGCCCTCCACCAGATCATTCAGCCGGTTGAGCGCGCGCAGAAGCGTGCTCTTGCCGCCGCCCGCCGGGCCGAACAATACCGTGATCTGATTGGCCGGGATCGTGAGGGAGATATTGCGAAGCGACTCCGTGCCGTCATCGTATTGGACGGAGAGCTTTTCGACGACGATTTTGGGCGGAGGCGATCCGGCCGTCACCATTGCCTCCCGGCGCGCGCCCGCGAGCGGATCACCGTGGCGACGATATTCATGGACAGCACAAAGATCAACAGCACCAGCGCGGTGCCGTATTGAATGCGGAGCGGCATACCGGGCACTTGCGTGGAGATGACGAACAAGTGATACGGCAGGGCCATCGTCGCGTCGAAGATCGAGTCGGGCAGGCGCGGCAGGAAGAAGGCCGCCGCCGTGAACAGGATCGGCGCGGTCTCACCGGCGGCCCGCTCCAATCCCAGGATCACGCCGGTCAAGATGCCGGGCAGGGCTTGCGGCAGGACGACACGACGGATGGTCTGCCACTTGGTTCCGCCCAGGCTGATGCTCACCACGCGGAAGCTTTGCGGCACCGAGCGCAGGGCCTCCTCCGCCGTGGAGATGATCACGGGCAGGGTCATAATGGAGAGCGTCAGACAGCCCGCGAGGATGGATGTGCCGAACCGCAGGAACAGCACGAACAGCCCCAGCCCGAACAGGCCGTACACCACGGACGGGATGCCCGCCAGGTTGATGATCGCGATGCGAATGGCGCGCGTGAGTGGATTGTCTTTTGCATACTCGGAGAGATAAATCGCGGCGGCGATGCCGAGCGGAACCGCGATCAGGCCGGTGCCCAACGTGAGGTACACCGTGCCGACGATGGCGGGCCAGATGCCGCCCGCCCGCATCCCGTCGTACGGGGCCGCGCTAAGGAACTCCCAAGTGACGGCGGGCGCGCCCGTCACCGCGATGTAGCCGACCACCAACACAATGGGCGAGGCGGTGGCGATAGCGGCCACGGTGAGGAGGGCGAAGACGAGGCGTTCGGTGAGTTGACGGGACATGGTAGAGAGTGGAGACGCTTCGCGTCCAAGCCGCTAATCTCCACTTACGAGAGCAACCTCTCCGCCCGCTTCTTTTGCTGGAACACGACGGCGCTGGCGACGAGGTTGACGACGAACGAGATCACGAACAGCACAATGCCGATGGTGAACAGCACGTGGTAGTGCGTGCTCCCGTTCGCCACTTCGCCCATCTCGGCGGCGATGGTGGCCGTCATGGTGCGCACCGGCAGAAACAGCGCGTTGAGGCCCGTCGGGAGGCGCGCGGCGTTGCCGGTCACCATCATCACCGTCATCGTCTCGCCAATCGCGCGGCCGATGCCGAGCATGATGGCGGTGAGCACGCCGGAGCGCGCGGCCGGCACCGTCACGCGCCAGATCGTCTGCCACTTCGTCGCGCCGAGCGCCAGGGCGGCATCGCGGTAGCTCCTGGGCACGGCGTCCAGCGCATCCTCCGCGACGGAGACCAATGTGGGAATCGCCATCCCGGCCAGCAGGAGCGAGCCGGTGAACGCGGTCAGCCCGGTCGGCGTGTTCAAGGTGACGCGGACGAACGGCGCGAGCACCAACATGCCCATGAAGCCGAGCACCACCGACGGCAGGCCGCCCAGCACTTCGATGAGCGGCTTGAGGAATTCGCGCACCCAGCGCGGCGCGATTTCGGCGATGTAGATGGCCGTCGCCAGGCCGAAGGGAACCGCGATCAGCGCCGCGCCCAGCGTGACGATGAGCGATCCGGCAATAAGCGACACGAGGCCGAAGTGGCCTTCAATCGGATACCAGCGCGCGCCAAAGAGCGCCGACCACTCGACTTCGGCCAAAGCGGGCAGGCCCTCGCGCGCGAGGAAGAACAGGATCAGCGCCACGAACAAGATCGCGGAGTAGCCCGCCGTGCGGATCAGGGTCTCGACCAGCAACTCAAACCAGTCGCGTTTGGGTGGTTTGGCGGTGGGGAGGGTGGACATTCGGCTCATCTCGGGAGTTACGCAAACCTGACAGGTCGGCGCGTGGAGGCCCTTGTAGAGTTCTCCAGAAAAGTCTTTTCCATCGGCGGCTCACACCTGACAGGTTTCCCA
>Ga0247727_10011204_pt1 | contig 15702 bp, 14 predicted proteins | sample WisWelCaveWW1625_FD_202498 | JGI IMG/M metagenome (GOLD analysis project Ga0247727, IMG submission 202498) | Biofilm microbial communities from Wishing Well Cave, Virginia, United States - WW16-25 | ecosystem: Environmental > Aquatic > Deep subsurface > Groundwater > Cave microbial mat | place...
GCGAAGGCAGTTGCTGGTTAATGCGCCTTTGGCGTATGCCGTCACCCGCTCGCTGACGTTCCGAAAGTTGACCATGCCCACCAAGTAACCTGGCCCGCACTTTTACACAAGACTTGACATACCGCCCCCCAGCCAGCGGTCGGTTTAGTAAAAAGGCGCTGGGCTGGTACGATTGCACTATCAAAAACATTCTAAAACGACGCGCTTACCTGGGTGAGTTCGAACAATATGGGATGGCGTATTCGTGGCCGGAATTAGCAATTATTCCGTCCGCGACATTTAATCAGGCGCAAGAGATTTTGGGGCGCAATCGGCGCGCGCTGGTAGGGAATTACACGCGCAACGCTCACTATTTACTGAGCGGTTTTTGTGATTGCACTTGCGGACATGGCCTAAACTCGCAACCTGTTACCAACGCACAAGGGAAGCGCTATGTGTATTACCGATGCTATCATGGGCGCAAGACGCATTACACAGGCTGCAACGCCCCCTACTTGCCGATAGACTTACTGGACAATGCCGCCTGGGGTTGGGTTACTCAATTGCTTACCGACCCAGAAAAATTGGAGCAAGGGCTAATCGAGTATAGGGCGCGATGCGAAGATGGTTTGCAAGGCAAGCGGCAACAGGTGGCTGAATTAGAGAAAGAAATCCACGAAATTGGGCACAGGATCAAAACTCTGGCGATTGAATTTGCCAACGAAAAAGACGAGTTTGTGCGCGCAGTTTTACGCGAGCAACGGGATATAGCGGCCCGCCAACGGCAAGCGGCTATCTTGCGGCAGGGCGTGTTAGAGCAGGAGTTAGCCAATGGAGAATTGAGCGCGAGAGATATTGAGACTATCCGGCAATGGGCGAAAGTGATAACTGATGAGTTGGCAGGAGATTGGGATGTTACCGAAAAACGCGACCTGTTGACCTTAATAGATTTTCGTGGGCGGCTTGAATATCAAGGTGAAGTGCTGGGGATTAGTATGACATGTGGGATTGTCGCTGATAAAGACTGGAAAGCCGTTAGGGGGTTTCAAGGGAATTCAAAAGGATAAACGGCTCAAACTCGCTAATCAACACCCGGCCATCCGAGTCGAAGCGCGTATCGTTTAAGCCAGCGCTGACGTTCAGCGGCGTGTGCCGCGAGTATGTGCCGACGCCGCTATAGCCTTTCTTCTCGGCCGAGGCCCAGTGGGCATGATAGCCATGCGGTTGCAAGAGCGCCGCCGAAAGTTGTTCCGGGCGGGCCTTGGTCTCCTGCACGGCCACCACGTCACCACCGCCTTGCTTCAGCCAATCCACAAAACCTTTCTTTTCGGCGGCGCGCAGGCCGTTGACGTTCCACGAAACTATCTTCCACGCTTGGTGCATAACTACTCCGGCCTCGTTCCCTTCAATGTTTATGGGGCTTGCACAATCTGGCCGCTAATGTTGTCAATGAAAAAATCAGTCGGGATTTGCCAGTTCTGTTGCATGACGATGGTGAGCGACAATTGGCCCGAAGCGGGGAACTGCGCCAGGACATCGAACTTGTTCCACGCGCGTTCATTGCCAGGGATGTCGAAGTGCGTCACCATTTGGGTATAGGCCCGCCGGTCTTCGACATCACCCAATTTAACCGAGGCGGCGAAGAAATCGTACTCAAGGGGTCTGTCGTCGTTTTCCTCGCCCAAAATATAAACGATGACGCGCGCATACAGGCCGGGCGACCCGGACACCGTCTGGTTAAGCTGGAGCGCCTGTTGGGTATACAAGCTATAGGCTTTGTACGTCCATTGACCATTCAAGATTAAGGCACGCGGTTGGCCAAGCCATTCATTGGGTGGCAATTCATTGGAGCTGAAATGTTGGTATAAGCCATGACCATCGCTGAGAGCTGGGATCTGTTGGCCGCTGGCCCATTTGGGCGAAAGCGGCATCTCCTGCCCATTGGGAGTCCAGGTGGTGACCCAATCATTGGGATATTGCAATCCGCCATTATCCCAATCGGTGACCCAGCCACCCTCAAAGGAGGGATTGGTGATGGTGAGCGGCGCAATGAAGCTATAGGTATTGGTCGGGGTGGGGGTGATGCTGGGTGTCGGCGTGACCGTCGGGGTAGACGTGGGCGTGGCGGTGGCGGTTGGGGTGGACGTATTCGTGGGCGTCGGCGTGGGCATTTTGACCACCACCGGAAGATACACAATCGCGGTCACATCAAACAACGAAGCCTGGATGGGTTGAGATGACCAGGCGGCGAGGCTGGCCCATATAATAATCAACACGCCTCCGCCGATCCACCATAAACGGCGATAAGAATTACGATGAGGTGAACGCATAACGCCTACCAGAGTTGGAGCGCGGCCCCCGCCGCAAAGCGTGTGGCTTGCCCGGCGTGATAGACCGTCACCGCGCCGCGCCCATAAACGTGCCAAACATTTCCACCATCATCCAACATCCCGGTCTGTTCGTCAATGCCAATCAGCACGCTGTCAGGCAACACGGCCCCCAGGCGCGCGGCCCAGCGCCCCCCAAAGGTATCGTGGTGAGGGATGACGCAGGCATTGGGCACAAAACCTAAACCCTCGCAAATGCGCTGGCTCTCCGGGTCGTAGTAATGCTGACACAACACCATCGCCCCGGCGCTACTCCCGGCGATGACGGTGCCCGCGTGGTAAGCGATTTGCATCGCGGCGGCGCTGGCGCTGCCGAGGAGCGTTTGGCCCAGATAGTGGGCGAAGCCGCCCAGGAGATAAATGAGTTGGGCGTTCTCCAAAACGGTGGCATTGGGCCGCGCTTCGGCGCTGGCGCGGTCAATCACCGGCACAATGGCCACATCGCGCGCGCCTAAATTCTGAAACCAGCGCTTCCCATTATTTCCGGCGCGCTGATGGTTGTGATCCGGCGCGGCGGCGGTGGGGAGGATGCGGAGGCGCGCCTCAAAGCCACCGGCTCGTTCAATCGCCTGCCAATCCGGTTCGGCCATGCGCCCGCCAAATTCTGCGCCGCCTTCTAAAAGCAAGTAGCCCATCGTTGAAGCCTCCATCTATGCGCTCGCCGCCAATTCCAAATGTGGGTTGAGCGGGCCGGTGGTGAAAATCTGCAAAACGTGCAACGCGCGGGTCGCGGCCACATACAACAACCGGCCATCAAACTCGGAGGACGAATACATCACGTCGTCCGCCTCCGCGACCAGCACGACCTCGAACTCCATGCCTTTGGCCAAGTACACCGGCAAGAGCAATAGGCCGCCGGAATAATGAGTCTCGGCGGTGGTCACGCTCTGAAACTCGCCCAACCCGGCCCCGCGCAATAATTCTACCAGCGTCGCGCAATGCGCCGGGGTCTTGCCAATCACGGCGATGTTTTGATAACCCTCGGCTTGCAGACTCGTAATCGTGTTGACGATTTCAGCGCCAAGCGCCTCCGACCCGACACATCGCCGGATTTGCACCGGCGCGCCATGCCGCTCAAACGGTTTGGCGAGCAAGGGTGTTTGTGAAGCGGGCGTGAGCAATTCTAAAAGATGATTGGCAAAGGTCACAATCTCGTGGGTGCTCCGATAACTCTCACGGGTGTCGTGATAATTGTAGGGCGCGCCCGCAAACACCTGGCGCACCTCGTCCCAATCCGACAGGCCGCGATACGCGTGCAGGCCCTGCGCCACATCGCCCAAAATGGTGAACGAGCCATTGCGCGAGAAACGCCGGAGCGCCGCGTAATAGAGCGGCGCGACATCCTGCGCCTCGTCTATCACCAGATGATCGTAGAGCGGCGTGGGGACTCCATGAATGAGCGTGTGTAGATAGCACAACGCCGGTAGGTCGCCGACATCCACCGCGCCGTTCACTGTGGGCGCGGGCTGGCGCACTAACGCCATCTCATCGGCGCTCAAAAAACTTCGGCCCAGGCGGTTGAGCAAATTTGCGTCGGCCAGCAGTTCCGGGTAAGCGGTGATGGGATCAAGCGCCGGCCAGGCCGTTTCCAACTCGGCGTCGAGGGCCTTTTGCGTGGCGGCGCGCACCGCGCCGTGAGAGCCCTCTCGCCCCTGTTGCTCTTCGTCTTTGATACGCGCGGCGCGCAAAATCAGCCGCTCGCCCTGTCGCTGAAAATAATCGGCCAGCGCGCGCAAACCGTGTGCGCCCTGGGCCAGCGCGGCCGGAGCCTGAGCGTCCTCCAGTTCGGCGTCACTGTTTTGTTCCGCCAGCGCGGTATAGTGATCCAACCGGGCCGCGTCGGCCCGCAGTTGCCGGGCGCGGTCACGCAGCTGCTCGCCCTCAGCAGTTTGGTTTTCAATTTGCCGGAGCGTGGCGGTGGCATAATCGCCCATCAACTCGCCCAATACCATTTCTTGAAAGCGCCGCCGGTGATGATGGAGCGGCAGTTGGGCCAGCGAATGATAAATTTCGGCGGCGCGCGGCGCTGAGAGCGCCGCCGTCACCTTCAGCGGGCCCAGGCCGCGATAGACAAAACCCGACGCGGGGAGATTCAGGCGCGCCCGCCAGTTCTCGACAAAATTTTCAAGCAAGCGCCCCATCCGCAATGAGACCTTGAGTTGACTGCGGCGCGTGAGAGTCTGTTTTTCTTTTTCAGATGGCGGTGAGGCGAGGAGCGCTTCAAGCGTTGTGTCTGTAATGCGCCGCCCGGTCAGCCCCAACCGGTCAAGCGCCCAGGCCTCCAGCGTCATTTGCGGAATGTCGCTGACGCCCAAGCCGGGGAGCACGTTGGCGATATAATCCAGAAAAAGTTGATTGGGGCCAAAGATGATGCACCGCCCGGCCTCGAGGCCGGTCTTGTTGCCGGGGTAAAGCAGGAACGCCACGCGATGCAGGGCGATGGAGGTCTTGCCGCTCCCGGCCACGCCTTGCACGACCAACACCTGTTTGGGGTCGGCCCGAATCAGATCGTCCTGATGCTCTTGAATGGTGGCGACGATGTCGCCGAGTTGGGCGTCGCGGCGGCCGGAGAGAATTTCGCGCAGATAGGCATCGGGGTCAATTAAACTAGCGCGCGTCTTGGAGAAGGACTCGGACGCGGAAGCGGGCCGTGTATCGAACTCATCCTGGAAATTGTGGAGCGTCTGCGCTTTGACGTTGAAGTGACGCTTGAGATGGAGTCGAACGCCAACGGTTCCATCCGGGCTGGGGTAGTGGATGGGGCCGGACCGCCGACGCGAGAACAACCGGGCGACCGGCGCGCGCCAATCCACGACGATGATGGCACCGTTCTGGTCAAAGCCGATGCGGCCCAGATAATGCGACTCGATGTCAATCGCGCCTTCGGGCGCAAAGTCCAGCCGCCCAAAGTAGACTTGCTTGCGCGCTAACAAATTCTCGTAGACCAACCACAAACGCCGGATGAGTGAGTCGGTGTCGTGGGCGGATGGCCCATGCGGTTCGAGTGTCCCGACTTCTTCAATCCGCGCTTCCAGCGCGGCCAGGGTTGAATGCAGATGTTCGTTTTCGATCTGAAAGTCGGGATGGTTGGGCATTAGCGTGGTCTCACAAACGTCATCGGGGTCGTGGGCTATATATAGATACCTAGATAACCTGAGTTCGGGACAAGAAATTTGTACACGGACGCTTCGCGCACGGATGAGCACGGATAATCAAAAGAAGATCCGTGCGCTACGCGGTCCGCCTTTACACCTGCCCTTGCGGGCGGTGCAAGGGTCCGTGTATACAGCCGTCTGGCGGGTTTATCCCAAACTCAGGTTCGATAAATTCTTTCCTGGCCCACACCTGACACGCTTCGCGTCCAAAAAAAACCTGTCAGTGTGGGCCGCAGGCAGAAAAGACTTTTCTGGAGAACTATACCGGGTGGTACGTCAGTCAGTCAGTAGGGGCGACGCATGCGTCGCCCCTACGAAATTACACAACGCACAGTATATGCCCATCAGCCGACAGATGTGACAGTTGGGCCGGGCCGTGGTTTACGCGGTCACAGCGTACACCATCGCCCGGCCCCGCTGGCCCACATCAAGTGGTCACTGTACTAGTCAGGGATAGAAGTTTATGAGTAAATGATGAGAACGCCTGTCGGTCTGTCATTTTGACGCTTCCTGTTCGACTGCAAAGACCTCGATGAAGCGATTGGCTGGGCCGCGAAGATTCCCGCCGCAACGTACGGCTCGATTGAGGTCCGCCCGCTGAATCAGTGGTCGCAGAAATAGCAACGGCAGGTAGGGGATGACCGCAACGGCACAGATCGAAACGACCTTCCGCGAAGAACACGGGCGTGTTCTGGCGGCGCTCATCAGCCAGTTGGGGGATTTCACGTTGGCGGAGGATGCGCTGCAAGATGCGCTGGTCAATGCGCTGGAACGCTGGGAGATTGATGGCGTTCCGCGCAACCCCGGCGCGTGGCTGACCACCATCGCCCGCCGCCGCGCCATTGACCGACTGCGGCGCGCGGCGACGCTGGAGCGCAATGCGGTCATCCTCAACACATTTGCTGCCGACGACGAGGAGGAAACCGAGATGGAGTCCATCCCGGATGATCGGCTGAAACTGATGTTCACCTGCTGCCATCCTTCGCTGGCGCTGGAGGCGCAGGTCGCGCTGACGTTGCATACGCTGGGCGGGCTGTCTACGCCGGAGATCGCGCGGGCGTTCCTCATCTCGGTGCCGACGATGGCACAGCGGCTCGCGCGGGCGCGGGCAAAAATCCGCAACGCCGGAATCCCCTACCGCGTGCCGCCCGCCGATCTCCTGCCGGAACGACTCGACGCGTTGCTGGCGGTCATTTACCTGATCTTCAACGAGGGTTACTGCGCCACCGGAGGCGATACGCTGACGCGCAGCGATCTGTGCGGCGAGGCGATCCGCCTGGGCCGGGTGCTGGTCGGCCTGCTGCCCGCGCTGCGAAGCGCCGAGGCGCGCGGCTTGCTGGCGCTGATGCTGTTGCACGATTCGCGGCGCGAGACGCGGCTGGACGCGGCCGGCGACCTCGTGCTGCTGGACGATCAGGATCGGGCGCGGTGGGATCGGACGAAAATCGGCGAAGGGATCGCCATCCTCGACGAAGCGCTGCGGCTGCACGCGCCGGGCGCGTATCAGGTGCAGGCAGCGATCAGCGCGCTCCATGCCGAGGCCGCCACGCCGGACGCGACGGACTGGCCGCAGATCGCGGCGCTCTACAGCACGCTGGCCGTGATGAGGCCGTCGCCAGTGGTCGAAGTCAACCGGGCGGTCGCGGTAGCGATGGCACAGAGTCCGACCGCCGGTTTGGCGCTGCTGCACCGGATCGAGGGTGTGGAGGATTATTATCCCTATCACGTCGCCCGCGCCGATCTGCTCCGGCGGACCGGGCAGCGCGAGGCCGCCGCCGATGCCTACGAGCGAGCGCTCGCCCTGTGCGGCAACAGCGCCGAGCGCGCCTATTTGCAGCGGCGCTTAGACGAGCTGCTCAATCTCGTAGTGTAGTTAAAGAAGCTAATGGAGAACAGAAAACAGATTGAGAAAATTAGTTGTCTCAGAATCCGCCAAACCCTAAGGGTCTTTAAGACCCTTAGGGTTTGTACCGCCAAGACCCTTAGCGCCGGATAAACGGCAGGAACAAACTGAAGCCCGAACTCGCCTGCGCGACCACGATGGTCTTTTGCAAGGCCCAGGTCTCAAAGTCGCGCCCGTCTTCGTCGTTCAAGCGCACATCGGCGGCACCGAGGGGCGTGGGGGCGCTGGTCAACGCAAATTGCAGATTGAGCAGTGCGCCATCGGCATTGATAGAAGTGTTGCGGGCGAGGGCCACGCGCACCAAGCCGGGTTGCAGAACATGACTCTGCACGCTAAAGCCGCCGGTGAGCGTGGATAAACTCGCGCCTACAAACGTCATGCGCGTCGGGTCGTAGCGGAACGTGAGGGTGCCGCCCGCGAACTCTGGCCCATTCGTGATGTTGATCGGCACGGTAACGGTTTGGCCCGCGCTCCCGCTGACCGCGCCGAGGGTGAGGGTGACGACGTTGGACGTTCCCAACATCATCGCTCCGGTCTGCGCGGCGGGCGCGCCACAGACATTCCAATCGTCATAGGCGGCGTAGCATAGGATGAGGGTAGCGTCGGCTGAATCACAGGCCGCATCGCCGTTCACGTCACACGCGATTTGCTGGTGGGGCGTGGGCGTGGTTTGGCCGCTGGCGATTTGCAGGGCCAGGACCGCATCGGCCACGTTCACCGCCCCATCGCCGTTGACGTCGCCGCGTGAGTAGGCATTGCTCACGGTGAGCGAGCCATCTTCCAGCGAGAGTGGCACGGGGTTGATGAGGTCGCCGTCATCATAGATGACGGTGTACGTCAGGCCGGTAAGGAAATCCAGCGGACTCACCTGCCCGACGACGTTGGTGATGACATTGAAGCCTACATCAAACAAGGTTCCGGTGCCGTAGAGCGGTTGGCAGTTCGAGCCGAGCGCGACAATCGAAACTTCGCCGGCGAGGGTGTTATTGGCAATGAAGGTGTAGCCAGCGGTGTAGATGGTGGGCGTGACGGAGGCCGTCGCCGTGACGATATCGGCGTCGTAGCCTAGCGTAACTTCCAGCCCGGCGATGCACAAGCCATTGCCATTGTCCAAATTGATCGGCACGCTGACGCCATCGGCCATAGGCGGCGCGGCCAAGTCGGGCACCCACAGCGCCAATTCGCCAAACGTCGCGCACGGGATGTTGGATTCGCCAATCACATTGCCCGCGCCATTGACGGCCTTGATTTGATAGCAGTATTGCGCGCCATCCACCAGGCCACCGGAGTCGGTGTATTGATTTTCGGTGATGGGCGAGGGCGTGAGCAGAAGATAGTCCCCGCCATTCTCATTGCGATAGACGCGGTAGCCGGCCAGGCCGGTGGTGTCCGTCACCGTGTCGCCCCATTCCCAGGTAAGGAGGATGTCTTCATGCCCGCCGCGCGCGGTGGCCTCGATGGGCAGGATGATGGCGGGCGGCGGCGGTTCACATGTGGCGCAGGGAGGCGGGGCCGGGGGCGCGGCGTTATTCCAGAAGGCGTCGAGGAAGGCCCCCCACTGCCCACCCTGTGCGAAGGCGAGGTGGTCGCCGTTGTAATATGCGCGCTTCCAATCGTCCACCCGCAAGGGCGAGTAAAGGCTCAGGCCGCCGAGGTCATCTTCCCAGGCCCATTCCACATCCGGGAAATTCCAGGGCACGCCGTTGGCATGGTCTTCGGCGATGACGGCCAGCGTCACCGCCTCCTGCACGGCCTGGGTCGCGCTCACCACGGCGGGTGTGTCGGAGAATTGACTGGCCAGATGTTGGGCCAGCGCCGCGAGGTCGCAGTAGTTGTCGTTGGCGTCAATCGGGCCATCCTGCGTGCTGTCGAAGCAGATGGCCGAGGTGTGCGCGGCCTCGATGCGGGCCTGGCCGGTGGGCAACGTGTTCGAGAGCGCCACGCCCAATGCCTCCACGGAGATTCGCACATCGGCCAGTTGGCTGGTGTCAATCAACGAGAGCGTGAAGGGATAGGCGGTGGAGCGGAGCAGGTTGGCTTCGATGCCCAGCCAGACCGCGCCGATGTCGGCGGGCGTGGCCGCGCCATCCAGCACGGCGGGGTTGAGATAGGCATCACAGGAGAAGGCGGCCCAACTCCAGTTTTCCGAGGCGAGGACGTAAGCCACGCTGTCGCTGACTTCATCGGCCACTTCGGCCATGCTCATCAGGCAGGCATCGAGATAGAGCAGGTCAATGGTGCGGCCCGTGGCCTGAGTCGCCCAGCGCAAGGCCTGGCCCAGGTCCTGGGTGGTGAGGTAACTGCCAGGATGTTCATCCCACAGCAAACCGCCGGGCTGACCATCCCAGCCGCTGGGTTGGCCGAGGAGGACATCGGGATACCAGCCGGAGCCATGGCCCACCAGCGAGACCAACACTTGCCCGGCGTTGGGATAGGCGCGCAGTGCGCCTTTGAGAAATTCGGACAGGGCGTAGGGGTTGGCGGTGTCGTCGCTAAAGCGCCACAGGTTTTGGCCCTCGATGTAACGGCCATCGCAAGTGGGGTTGACGTAGTTGGGGCAACTCTCATCCACATCGCCCTGCAAGCGATAGAGCCAGGTGTCGTCATCGGCGGGGCCATCCAACACCATCAGCGCCACCAGGTTGGCATTGCCGGCGGATAACTCCGCATTGTTGAGCAGGGCCAGCATGGCTGAGGAGAGCGTGTTGTCGCCATTGGCATAGATGAGGACGAGATGGGCAAACGGCAGGCTGTTGGGGATCGAGACCGCCGCCGTGCGTTGTTGTTGATAGACCGCGTTGTCGTGAACAAACGTGACGATGGCGGTGTTGGCCAGGATACTGCCGGACGCGAGGCCGCCATTGACGGTGGCCTGATAGGTGATGATGACCGGACTGCCCGGCGGCACACTGCCGTTCCAAAGAATCTGCCCACTGTTGAAAATCGCCCCGCCGGTGGCGCTGCCATTAACGTAGGTGAGGCCCGCTGGCAAGGTATCGGTGAGCGTGGCGGGCAGGCTCGCGCCGGTGGCAGTGAGGGCCAGGGTGTAAGTGAGCGTCTGCCCTGAACCGGCGGTCGGGCTGGAGGTGGCTTTGCTTAACGTGAGCGTGGGCGAGACCGGCCCGCCCGTATTCACGCCCGGCCAGAAGCCGCCGTTGAGCGTATACGTTCCACCACTGCCCGCGCCCGCATCGGGCTGGCCGAGGCTGGCGTTGAGGCCGTAGGTCCCGCCACTGCCCAGACCCCCGCCGCCATCCACCGTGAACCAGTTGATGGCGTAATCGGCGAGGGGCGCGGACGCCAGAAGGTCACTGGCGAGAGCGGAGGCGGAGGTGACCAGGCCGAGGGCGGCGATGAGCAAGAGCGCGGCGAGCGCCAGCCCAACGGCGAAGGGCGAATGTTTGGGTGGAGTCTCGGTGTCAACGGATTGCTCCGCACAACGGATAATCAGATGAGTGGTTGCGCTTCGTACATATCTGTTTATCTGTTTTGCATCCGTTGACACCGGTTGAGTGTGTTGTGTCTTCATGGTGCTTCTCCCGAAACTTCACTAGAACTTCCTGTTTGGCGTATAATCCAACCATGTCCGCCAAAGACATTTATCACGATACCGTCAAGCGCGCGCTGATTAAAGACAGCTGGACGATTACGCATGACCCGATGGTGCTCAAGTGGGGGCCAGCGGATGTTGTAACAGATTAGCGGATACACGCCTCCATATCGAGCGCCCTCATCCGCTAATCCGCTCCCTATCCGATGCCTATCGGGTCAATCCATTCGCGCTCGTCAGTAGCCAGACTTCATTGGTTGGCACATCGCCAACGAGTCTCCCCAGAGCCACAATCAGGCGATTAGACGAGGTCGAATACCCGACAGAACTTCCAAATCGTGCCACTGGCAAAGTTCCATTGAGTGTGATTTGAATCCATTGAGGGGAACCGCCAACTCCGTTAGCCTCGGTTAGGACCCAGACATCGTTATAAAAGGTATAGATAGGTGTACCACCATCAGGCTGAAATACACCGCCGAATAAGATGCTCCGGTTAGTAGCAGGGTCGTATACCAAAGAAACCCCACCTCGATCCGCAGGAAGAGTGCCAGTTGGGGTAAGTTGAATCCATTGTGGCGTGCCACCTAAGCCGTTAGCATTGGTCAAAACCCATATGTCGTTGTAGTAAGTGTTGTCGGTCGAGGATAGAGCTTGATAACCCTCCAAAATGATTAGCCGGTTGGTTGTCGGATCATAGATGGTACCCATAGAACGACGAGGAGCAGGCGGAGTCCCACTCGGAGTCAGTTGTATCCAAGATGGACTCCCAATGCCGTTTGCATCAATGAGCACCCAAACATCATTCCGGTCAGTACCATAAAAGCCGGTGTTTCCGCCAAAGACAATCATCCGATTACTCCCTGAGTCATAGACCGCGCCATGTTCGTCCCTGGCTACTGGAGCGTCAGGAAGTTGGGTCCAGGTCGGTGTCCCGCTCAAACCGTTTGCGTTAGACAAAACCCAGGTATCGGCCAACGCGGGTGAGCAATTGCCAGCACAGCCTCCATGCACAATGATGCTATTACTGGTGGGGTCATAAATCACTGTACCAAAGTCACGCCCTAGTGGCGGGCCTCCCGTAGGCGAGAGCTGCGTCCAACTCGATGTGCCGACAACCCCACTCGCATTCGCCAATACCCAAACATCTGTTGGGCGTGGCAGGCTGGTAAGGTCTTCGCCACCAAAAACAATTAACCGATCATTAATTGCATCGTAGGCATTGCCAGCATCATAGCGAGCATCCGGCGGCGTATTTCGAGGGGATTGTTGAATCCAGGTTGCATTCATGCGCGGTTGGTAGCCACTGGCATCTAGACCACCCAGCGTTTGAGCGTTGATGGCTTCAGGCACCGCCGTCAACGCATGGCGCGGGGCAATGGTAGTAAAGCCGCTATCGCTTCCGCACTTCACCGCAATACCCAACCAGCGCGCATCGCCATTGAAAACGCCACTGCCAAAATCCAATTGTGTCGTAAACACCCCGCCGCTCACCGGCACGGTGGTGGTAATGGCCGCGCCAATCTGCGCGCCAGCGGCCACATCATCGTATAAACGAAAGGCCATATCGCAGTTGCCGCTCACAGGCGCGCCGGTGCTGGTGAGTTGCCCTTGATAAGTAAAGGCCGTGCTGAGGGCGGCTTGCACGGTTTGCATTTGGGTCGCGCTGTAGTGCGCGGCGGCCCAGCCCATGTTGCTAAAGAGGAGAGCAAAAAGAGAAAGAAGGAGATAGAGACGAGAGCGAGGGGACATGGGAGAAATCCTTTCAGAAAGAAGAGAATTGGAGGACGCTTGCGCGAGATTGGGTGAATGAGGGATTGGGTGATTGGGCATAGACCTCCGGGTGGATGGATGATTGCCAGTAGATGAGTAGGTCACGCTTGTAGCGTGACGGGTTCGCGGTGGTTCAGGGTTGTCACGCTCAAAGCGTGACCTACGGTGGAGTATAGAGTCGAAATGGGTGGAGGCAGAGTCTCAAAAAGGGCAAAGTGCGTCTCAATTGTCCGGCGGAAGGAGACGTGCTATCATCGCGGGTATGCCCGCCAAAGACATCTATCACGAGACGGTCAAAAAAGCGCTCATCACCGATGGCTGGACGATTACCCACGACCCATTCCGACTCGACTATGGCACGCATCGGGTCTATGCCGACCTGGGCGCGGAGAAACTTTTGGCGGCCGAGCGGGCTAACCGCAAAATCATCGTCGAAGTCAAAAGCTTCCGGCGCCCTTCCGAAGTCGAAGACCTGAAAGAAGCCTTCGGCGCTTATGGGCTGTATCGAAACATTTTGATTAAGACCGAGGCCGACTACGAGCTCTATTTGGCAGTGTCGGTGGAGGCCTATGAAGGCGTTTTCAGTGCGCCCTTGGGACGCTTGCTGGTAGAACTCGAAGACCTCCGTTTATTAGTTTTCGACCCGCAAACCGAGGAGATAAGCCAATGGATACCTTGACCCATTCCCGCGAGTTAATCAAGCAAATCATTCAGGGTCATGCCCACGTTAATCCCGAAGACCGTGAGCAGCTCCGCGTCGAGACCATTTTTGATGACACCCATGACCATTACGCGCTGGTCGAAAGCGGTTGGCTGAGGGGCCATCGCATCGAGGGGCAGGTCATTCATGTGGACCTCATTGGCGGCAAATTCTGGATTCAGTTTGATGGCACCGAGTATGGTGTCGCCCGCGAACTGGAAGACCTCGGCGTGCCGAAACAGGATATTGTCCTTGCCTTTCATTCACCCGCCAAGCGCGCGTTGACGGAATATGCTTTAGGCTGAACCTACATTCTCATTGTCGCCGCACCACCACCGCCAGCGCCGCCAGCCCGCCCAGGCCCAACGCCACCGGGGTCAGGCCGCTGGCTGAGAGGGCGCTCAGGCTGAGAGCGGCCAGCAAAACGAAGAGAACGATAGAGCGAAACATAGGCGGCCTCCGAAAAAAGTAGCAAGTGACAAGTAGCAAGTGGCAAGTTGGATTGAAAGTACGATACACCGGTTTGGGGAAGTGGCCGTCTCAGATTTGAAGGTAAGTGTCTCAATTGCCCATGGCCGGGAGGCGTGCTATCATCCCTGTTTAGCAATGGCTCAGGAGCATCGAGCATGACCACCCAGACCATCGAGTTACAAGAACCCCACACACCATTAAAAGAACTGGTAGCGCGCGTCGTGGCGGGCGCAGAGATTGTGTTATTGGAAGGCGGCGCGCCGGTCGCACGCTTGGTGCCCATCGCGCCCCGAATGCCAGACCTCCATCCCGGCTCGATTTGGACCAGTGATGATTTCGACGAACCATTGTCGGATGAATTTTTGGCAGAGGTCGACGCCTACGAGCAACTCAAACCGGAATTGCTCAAACAATATCCGGGACGGGTAGTAGCCATTTATCACGGCCAGGTGGTAGAAGTAGGCGATGATGAAATGGAGGTGTTGGCACGGGTGCAAGAGCGATTGGGCGAGGTACCGTGCTATGTCGGGTGGGTTGAACCTGATGCGCCGCGTCGTGTCCGCCTCCCATCGGTTTGGATCGCCAAAGCATGATCCCCTACGACCGTGCGTTTGATCCACCCGCTCCGGTTCTGGCGGTTGAGGTTGCCAACCCAATGCGCCCGCGCCGTCGCCAAAGCGTTTCGGCCTTGATAGATACCGGCTCTGATATCACCGCTCTCCCGGCTACGCTAGTTAATTCACTTCGCCTGTCTTCCACAGGTCGGTTACGACTAGAAGGCGTCGAATCAAGAAGCCGTTGGGTGGTCACCTATTCTGTTCAAGTGACGGTGGCGGACGTGACAATTGCGCGATTGAAGGTGGTTCCGGTCGCTTTTGAGTTCGGGGTGCTGGGCCGCGATGCGCTCAAAAGCTTCCACATCCTGCTCAACGGCCCCGAGTCCGTTTTTGACATTCGCACTACTTCGTTTGCCTTGCGGTGACCTGGTTGAAATGGGAGGAAGGAGTCTCTATGCCCTCCAAATCCAAAAAGCGCGCGCCCCCCGACTCGCCCTCGGCCTTCCTCCACCACCTCACCGAAGCCCTCAAACACATCCACGACCCGCGCTGGCTGGGCGAACACTCGCCGCTGGCCGCGCCCTATTTTTTGGGCGAGCGCCTGCGCCCCGCGCCCGGCGCCGACCCGGTGGCGCAACGGGGCGAGGCCCTGCGCTCCGTCTTGCGCCTCGCCACCGATTTACTGACTCGGCAAGGCGAGGCGAGTCGCGCCGATAGCCGTCTGCTTAATCATCTGTATTTCCAAAATAAATCCGCGGCTCAGGCCGCGGCGGCCCTGAACATGGGGCGGGCCACCCTCTTCCGGCGGCGGGCCGAAATTCTGCCGCGCCTGGCCGAAATTTTTGCGCGCTGTATCAACCCGGCTCTGCGCCAGGAACGGCCCGCCCGCCCCAAAACATGGCTGGTCCGCGCCGAGATTCTCCGGGTCTGTAGCGAAGGTTTGCGCGCAGGCCAACGTGTGGGCCTCACCGGCCCGGCGGGCATCGGCAAAACGGCGTTGGGGGCAGAACTCATGGCGGCCCTGGCCCTCAGCCCACGTTTTGGTTCACGTTCAATCCGGGATTAAACGACCACGCCGACAGTGTGCTGTTTGCGCTGGCCCATTTTTTGCGCGGCCAGCAGGCCAGCGCCCTGTGGGATCAATTGGTGGCCGAGGGCGGGCGCGTGAATCGCGCGATTTGGCCCAACCTCCTGCGCCACGATTTGCGCCAATTAAACCCAGCGCCGGTG
>Ga0247727_10011205_pt1 | contig 15701 bp, 12 predicted proteins | sample WisWelCaveWW1625_FD_202498 | JGI IMG/M metagenome (GOLD analysis project Ga0247727, IMG submission 202498) | Biofilm microbial communities from Wishing Well Cave, Virginia, United States - WW16-25 | ecosystem: Environmental > Aquatic > Deep subsurface > Groundwater > Cave microbial mat | place...
ACCGCGTGAAAATCACCGTGATCGCCACCGGCTTCCAGCGCCTCCAGGCATCTCTCACGAGCGGGGCCAGGCCCGCGGCCGCTGCCCTGGAGGTGGTCCGCCCCGCGCTCGCCATTTCTGAGCCCGAGCCCGAGGAAGAACCGCAGTTCGCCGGCGTCGCTGTTGCCGAGGACGAACTGGACGTGCCAGCCATCATGCGGCGCCAGCCCAAGCCGGCGTGAAATTGGTGATGAAAATTGCGGCCGGCTACGCCCACAAGCCGGTGAGCGGCTTGCCCTTCACCAGCTCGCGCGGCTGATTCAGGTGGTTGAGAACTTCCATGTCCGGGTCGATCCCCAGGGTGAAGTAGACGGTAGCCAGCAGATCGGTGGGATGCACGGGCAGCTCTTTCGGCGAGGAGGCCGTGCTGTCGGAAGACCCGTACACTTTGCCCCCCGAGATGCCGGCGCCGGCGATCATGGCTGTGTAGCAATAAGGCCAATGATCGCGTCCGTCCGGCGCGTTGGTATTGCCCGAGGTGCTCACACCCAGCCGGGGCGACCGGCCGAACTCGCCGACCGCCATTACCAGCGTCTCGCTCAGCAAGCCGCTCTGGGAGAGGTCTTCGAGCAGAGCCGAAAGGGTGCGGTCCAGGACCGGACAGTGGAGATTCTTGAGCGGCTTGAAATTGGCGGCGTGGGTATCCCAGGAATCCACCTCCGGATTGCCGTTGGCCACCGCCGGCCAATTGAGCTGCACGAAGCGGGTGCCGGCTTCGATCAGCCGCCGGGCCATTAACGCCCCCTGCCCGAAGGTCGTGCGCCCGTACCGCTCGCGGACTTTCTCCGGCTCCTTCTCCAGATCAAACGCATCGCGGGCCTTGCCGGAGAGCACCAGGTCGAATGCCTTCTCATAATGCTCATCGAGGGCGTAGGGCCGCAGCGCTTTTTCGAGCGCCGGCATCGACCGGTTGATGTCCTTGCGCAAAGTGAAACGATCTTGGAGCCGGTCCGCAGAGACCTCCCCGCGCAGCGTCAAATCGTCGAGCTTGATGGGTTTGTTGGGATCCTGGTAGAGGCGATAAGGATCGTAAGCTTTACCGAGGAAACCCGCCGCGCCGCCCTTGCCCAGAACGTTGGATTCCTGCAACGTGCGCGGCAGCTCAACGAACGGCAGCACCGGGCCGGTCGGGGGCTTGAGCTTCGATACGTGCGAGCCGGCGGTGGGGAAATCGGCCGGGGAGGGCGGCTCCAGTTGCCCGGAGGGAGAGGCCTTGTCGGGCGGATAGCCGGTCAACATCTGGTAGATCGCCGCCGTGTGGTTGAACAGGCCCTCGGGCGTGTAGCTCATCGACCGGATCAGGGTGCACTTGTCGATCTGCTCGGCCAGCATCGGCATGGTCTCGCTGAGCTGGATGCCGGCGACTTTGGTCGGAATTGCCTGGAACTCCCCGCGAATGTTAGAGGGGGCGTCCGGCTTGGGATCCCAGATATCGATGTGGCTCGGCCCGCCCTGCAAGAAGCAAAGGATGACGGATTTGGCCGCGCCGAATCCCTTCATCCCTTGCAACCGCGCCGGCGCGGCCGCCTGCGCCTTTTGCCAGGCGAAAAACTGCGTCAAGCTCAGCCCGACAAGCCCCATCGACCCGACGGTGAGGAGCTCCCGGCGTGTTGCGCCGTCGCACAACCGGCCGCCGCGGCCCGGAATGGTAAGCATCTGCCGCCTCCTGGGAGAGTGAAACTACCGCCCTCAATTATAAAGCAGACGGGAGAGGGTGTGAGACGGAGTTTTTTGGGGGGGGAGCGGGATGGGCGTGCCGCGATCCCCGGAGGTCCCGGCGCTCTGGCACCGTCTTCCAGTTCCCGGCCGTCTGGGGCTCGGTCTTTTTCACCAGAAATCAATTCAGACTCCTGTGGTTCGCGATCAACTGCGTGACCAAGACACGGGCGGCGATCCTCGGCATACGACTCGTCGAAACTCCCCATAGTAGCATGGGGTAGCTTGATTCCCCGCGCCGGCGGGCGTGGGGCTTGGACCCGTTGCCGCTCAGTGGCTTGATGCGCCTTGAGCTTGATCCGGACCGCCCGAAGCAGTAGCCTGGATTCAGGAGCGCCACCATGGCCCAGGTCACCGAAGCGATTTTCCGGAACGGCGTTTTGCGGCCCCTCGAGAAGCTCGATTTTCGCGAGAAGCAGCGCGTTCGTTTGGTGGTCGAGCCCATTAACGAACGCGGCAGAACCGATCGCGTTGCCGCGCTGGAGCGTTTGCGCGCCGGCATCGATCAAATGCAGTTCTTCTTGCGCGGCCGGCTTCCGTCCAGAGATGAGCTGCATGATCGCACTTGACACGAACATTCTGATCTATAGCTGTGACAAAGCCGATTCGGTTCGGCAGAAACGGGCTTTGGAGACGGTCGCGAGTGGAGCCGTTTGACGGAATTCCTCGAACTCTTCCCGCTCTTGTTGCCGAGCGAGCCGGTGCTGAAGCGCGCCGCGATCTTGCAGAGGCGCGACCGTTGGTCATTCTGGGATGCTATGATCGCGGCGGCTTGTCTGGAAGGAGGGGTGTCCCGGCTCTACTCGGAGGATCTGCCAGGCCGGCCAGCGCCTGGACTCGAAATCGTCAATCCGTTCTTCTGAAACGCTCTGGTGCGGCGCACACCCCTGTCTCGGGAGCTCGGACGATCCCACAGATCGAACTCCCACGCCGTCGTGCAGGCCTTCGCGGTCACTCCAGACACCGGGCCGGTGGGTTTAGTCGAAAGCCACGAGAAAGGTCCTTACTATTGCGGAAACTTCTTCCGCCGCAGCAGGTCGTGGAAGCGCGGATCGGGGCGCAAGGGCTTCTAAGCGGGATTCCTCCTGATCCCGGGAAGAAAGCTATGGCGGTGCTCGTAGGCCCTTTCCAGCCATCGAAACGCCTCATCCTTTTCTCCCAGGGCAGCGTAAACCTCGGCTATAAACCAAGAGTCCCATGACTTGACGTTCTCTCTCAGTCCGGCCAGTATCTTCCGCGCTTCCTCCGTCCGGCCAGCCTGCGCATCGGTGCGCGCCAGAGCCCATCTCACCCACAGATTCGGGTACTTCGCAGCCGCCTTTTCGTGCGCTGCGATGGCCTCCTTAAACATCCCCTTTTCGCCATAGATGGCCCCCAGGACGTAAAGCCCGACAGGAAAATCGGAAGCCAGTTCGAGCGACTTCCGGGCGGCGTCTATCCCTTCCTCGTATCGCCCCGCCCACCAATACTCCCATCCGAGCCACGCAGTGTAGATGCGTGAAAGGGGATCCAGCTCGAGGGCTCGTCTCATTTCCGTAATGGCTTCATCCGCGCGTCCGATCGCTTCTAAGTACCACCCATAGTGCATGTGAGTCTCAGCCAAGTTGGCGTTGAGTTCCAGGGCCCGCCGGAAGGCCTGTTCGGCCCCCGCCCAGTCCCAGTCGTAGTACAGTTTGACCTCCGCTAACGCGGTATGGGCCTCGGCCAGCGTTTCATCCGGCTCCAACGCCTTGATCGCTACCGCTTTCGCTCGCGGCAAGGCCTCCGGCGGAGGCGCAGGGACATGCCCCGCAAAGGCGTAACCTGTTGCCAGCGCGGCCCACGCCAGCGGATCCGCAAGATCTTTCTCGATTGACCGATAGAGGTAGTCCAGCCTTTCTGGAACGCCTCCAGTGTGTATTTATTCAGGTAAGACATCCCCTTCAGATAAGCCTCGTAAGTTTCGGGGTTGATGGGCCGAGCGCCCGCCAGCCGTACCTGCTCCCGTGGAGTGAGTTGCAATCTCACTTCCCGAGCAATTGCCACTACAATCTCGTTTTGCAGCGACAGCACGCCGCGCAACTCACGCTCGTAGCGCTCGGCCCACATCTGCGCTTCCGTCGCCGCCTTGATGAGCTGGGTGGTGATCCGCACGCGGTTGCCCTCCCGCAGCACCGACCCGGTAATAACTGCCTCCACCCCCAATTCCTGCGCAATCTGCCGCAGCGGCTTGTCGGTCTTCCGGTAGCGCATCACGGAGGAGCGAGCAATCACCCGCCGCAGGCCGCTGAGCTTGCCCAGGTCAGTGATCAGCGCATCGTGCATGCCCTGGGGGAAGTAGTCTTGCTCCGGGTTGCCGGACAGATTCTCCAACGGCAGCACCGCGATGGAGTTCAGGCGGGGACCGTGAACGGCTCGCCACAAGCCCGACCCCCAGCACCGCCAGCAGAATCAGCGACAGGACCACGGCCGCAGTGAGCAACTGCCGGCGAGTCAAGACTGGCACAACCACACGCCCGCCGGACTGCGGCGTCGCCAGCGCTGCCCGCAGCTCCTCCGCCCGCTGGTACCGCTCCCCCGGCGCCTTGGCCAGGCAGCGTCCGATCACCGCCAGCAAGGCTGGAGGTACGCCCGTCGGCAACGGCCCCGGCGGCTGATTCGGAATCGCCCCGCTCACCTCGAACCCCGCCTGCCCCCGAAACGGCAACTTCCCCGCCGCCATCTTGTGCAGCACCACCCCCAGCGCCCAGAGGTCGCTGCGCGCATCGGCCGGCTCCCCGCGCAACACCTCCGGCGGCATGTAGTGCAGCGTCCCCACCACCGTTCCCAATTCGGTCAACTGGGAGCGCGTGGCCTCCTCTGCCTCCACCTGGTCATCGCCGCGCCAGACCGAAGTCCAGCACCTTGATTCTTCCGGGTCTTCGGCGAAATCTGTGGGTAAAGTTGGCAGGATGCGTGGCTATCGTTTCGGCGATGACCATGCGGCGGCGGGAAGATCGTGCCTGCGTCCATCGATCTGGACGGCCACCAAATCCGCGTGCAGTGCGCCTTCCAGCGTGGGGACCCAAAGACACCTATGACGACAGACCCCAAACGCCCGACTTCACACGGGTGCCGAGAGGCTGCGGAAAATCAAGAGCAAACTGGTTACGGAAAAAAGATTCGGGTCGCGGACTTCGCCTCTCGCGGAACGTGCGCGTTATCAAGGAGTTGGCGAATCGTCCGGAGGTTCTCCCCGGTAGCCCGACCCACGAATTCCGCCGACGAAGCATTCTTTCTTCCGGCGTGACCATCACGTTGCCGCTCTTCAGGTCCCGGTGCACGATGCCGCGCGCGTGGGCGTGAGCTAAGCCGTCCGCCATTTGGAAGCCATAGCGCAGGACCGTTTCGACTGGCTGGGATCCCTCTGAGGCCGCGGGGCGCGGCGGTCGTCCTTCCATATACTCCATGGCCAGGAAGGCCTGGCCTTCGAACTCCCCGATTTCGTAGATGGTGCAGATGTTGGGGTGATTGAGGCGGGAGAGGGAGAGCGCTTCCTTAGGGAACCGCGCTCACGCCGCGTCGTCTCGGAGCGTCTCCGGCGCCAGCACCTTGAGGGCTACATCGGGGTCGAGGATCTCATCGTGGGCGCGGTAGACCACGCCCCTGCCGCCCTGGCCGAGCTTGGATTCGATCCGGTAATGGCCCAGCGTCCGGCCGGTCATGAGGACGGAGCCTCAGCCAATGGTATGCCTTAGTCGAGAACGAGTCCATATTTAGCTCAGCGAATGAAGCGGACCTGACAAATTCCCAGCGCAGCGACTGGATCAAACTCGCGGTGGTCAGTTGTGAGCACGGTGCCGCCCAGCATCCTGGCGAGCGTGATGGCGAAGCAATCAGCAAGAGAGATGCGAGCATGTTGCGCTTTTGTGGTTCCCGCAGCCTGCCAGAACGCTGTCGAGAATTCCTCTCGAATTTGGATGCCGACCGCCTCCAGATCTCTCACCGCGGCGCGCGCGACTTCTTCGCCGCTGGCCCGGAAGAAATCGTAATAGACCTCGCAGAGGTTGATGGCATGAGCGAAACACTGGTCGTCTGGGTTTCGCAGAATCTCTGCGACCACTTCGGCTCCAACCTCGCCCCGCAGGAAGGCGATCATCGCGCACGCATCCAGAATGTAAATCACGACCGAGTCCTGCGGTCCTCGATCTCGCTTTCCTCAACTTTCCCGCGGGCAAAAGTTGTGCTGGACGTCGGCACACGAGCATACTTGCCCTGTACCCTTTTCACCCGAGCCGGGCCGGTGTGAGCCGCCTTCGGCGACGACTCGCGTTCCAAAAGTTTCCGTAGCTGCTGGCGTTCCTCTGCGCTTAGGCCCTGCAACTGCTCGATGATGAGCTGCAATCGTGACGACATAGGAGCTTAGCCCATTGCGGGCAGTCCTCTGCTTCATATTGTAGCCGAGACCCGCGCCGGCTCGGATACGACGCGCCCCGCCCTTCAGGAGGCCCGCGAGTTCACGCGCAAGTAATGAGGATTCAGACCAGGAAGCTCAATCGCCGCCGCCGGTCGCCTGCCCGGCCTGGGCTACGCTTTGCTTGGCCAGGGAACAACCTGTATCGCGAAGATGGCGGCAGAATTGGGCGGCATCAGCTCCGAAATTGCCGGCTTGGCCACTTAGGGTTTTCAGGTACTGCTGGAAGGTAAGGATGTCACGTTCCGTTTCCTCCTCCATCCCATGCCGCTGCCTTAGGAGGTCAAGGGTAACTTGCGCTGTCGCCATGCGTTCCTGCTGGTTTCCGACAGCAATCGGTTCGGCCCACCGGTCCGCTTTAGGATCAAAGCTCTCGAGCGCCTTCCACATGGCAAGGTACGCCGCAGAGCGATCCGCTAATTCCAGGATCAATACCACCTTCTCTGACCTTCCATCCACTTTATCGTTCTCCTTAGAAAAAATATGTAGGCCCTTACCTTCGTCGCAACAGGTCCTGGAACCGCGAGCCGTTGCGCAGAGGGTCCCAGGCGGGTCTACCTGGAGAAAAACCAAGGCGCGATCGTGGGCCTCGCAGGCTTTCCCGAGCCATACCACGGTTCGGTCTTTCTCCGCGGCGTGTGCATGGGGCGTCGCAATATGCGTGGGCTGGAAATCTGAATCACCGGTTGAACAAAAACGCGTTGCTGTTCAACAGCGCCCACAGCAAGTCCTGGGCGCGGGCGGCGCGGCTGGGGCCTTTTTGCAGGTAGGTCAAAGCCTTGTCGTATTCCTGGGCATCGGGAAGGCGGCTCAGGACGGCCAGGTAAATCTCCTCGGCCAGCTCGCGGTCCGAAGCGCCGGCCAGGATCAGGTTGGCCACCAGTCCCTTCGGGTCGGCCAGGGCCTCGGCCAGGGTGGGGCCGTTGACCAGGTTTAAGGCCTGAGGAAGGCTCATCTCGTTGCGCCGCTCGCACTCGCAGGAGGTCTCCCGCGCCGGGCGTCCGAACAAGTCCAGGAAGCCGCCCATCCCCACGTGCGGCCCGGGGAGCTGCTCGGCGCGGAAATCGGGGGGCGTCTCCGGAAACTGAATCCGAGAGCCGGTGGCCTGCGCCATGGCATCGAGGATTTGCTCGGCGCTCAGCCGCCGGGGCCGGGCGTGGGAGAAATTCACATCGTCATGGGCGTTCCACTCATTGGTTTCAATGCCGGCCTGATAGGTGCGGGAGTTCAAGATCGCCCGCATCAGGTGACGCAGATCGTATTCGTGATCGGTGAGGTCCTTGGCCAGCGCCGCCAGCAGGGGCTCGTTGCTGGGAGGGTTGGAGGCCCGGATGTCGTCGACCGGATCGATCAGACCCCGTCCGAAGAAATAACTGCTCACCCGGTTGGCGATGGCCCGGGCAAAGAAGGGATTCTTCGGCGAGGTTAACCAATCGACTAACGCCTCCTGCCGTCCCCCTTGGGCGGGGATGGCCGGCGCATCGAGGCTTGCCACCAGGAAGCGCGGCTCGACCACCCGGCCGTCTTTGGGATGAAGGACCTGGTTGTCCTCGCGTTTCTGGTAGACGATCTCTTCATCGCTCTCCAGGCCCGGCTTCACCCCCACGGCAGCGAAGAAGGCAGCCAGCTCGTAGTAGTTGTTCTGCGTCCATTGTTCAAAGGGGTGGTCATGGCACTGGGCGCAAACCATGCGGACCCCCAGGAACAACTGCGTGGTCTTCTCCATGGCCTGCTTGGGATCGCGCGCGACGCGGAAAAAGTTGGCGGGAGGATTTTCAAAGGTGCTCCCGGTCGAGGTCAGAAGCTCGCGCACCATCTTGTGGTAGGGCTTGTTCTCGGCGATCGAGCGGCGGATCCATTCCCGGAAGGTCCACATCCCCTTGTCGCCGAGAAACTTTCGATTGCTCTGCAGCAGGTCGCCCCACTTCAGCGCCCAGTGGTCGACAAATTCCGGCCGCATCATCAACGCCTCGATCACCCGGCTGCGCTTCACGCGCGAATCGGCCGGATCGGCGAGAAAGGCGCGAACTTCGGCGGGCCGGGGCGGAATACCGATCAGGTCGAGGTAAACGCGGCGAAGAAAGGGCGCGTCCTCCACGGCCGGTGTGGGCTGAATCTTCAGCCGCTGGAGCTTGGCGTCGATCAGCCGGTCGATGTAGTTGTACTGTGGCAAGGGCTTCCACTCAAAGCCCGGACGGGGATCGAGGATCGTCACGGGCACCGTTACAAACTTCCCCTCGTAGCGGACCAGCACCGCCGCCTCGCCCGTCCGCAGCCCGCTCACGAGCGCCTCGGAGCTGACCTCGGCCGCCTCCGGCGCGTTGCTGGCAAACACGGCTTCGCCCGTGACGTCGCGGACCACGCCGTCTGCGTAATGCGCCCGAGCCAGCAACTGCTGCCGGCGGCCAGGCCTGGTCATGAAGATCTCTGCCGGCAACACTTCCAGCGTTTTCACCTTGTCGGTTTCGGGATTTCCCCACGGGACGCCGGCCGAAATCCAGTTCAACAGCGTCCGGTAGTAACGCGAGCCCAAATCAACCCGCAGGCCGCCGCCATGCGCCACCTGCTGGGTCGGCTTGGCCAGCATCAGGCTCCGGGCCGGATCCGACCGGTTGAATCGCCGCCCCGACACGTCGTAAACCAGCGCGCGGTAATCGAATTCCGGATCATACCCCCGCAGGGAAAGCTTGAATCCGTTCTTGCCTTTGGCCGACCCGTGGCAGACCCCCGAGGTGCATCCCACTTTGTTCAGCACGGGCATGACGTCTCGGATAAAATTCACCGCCGGAGGCCGATTCCACCCGGTGACGGTGACCGGCAACTGGATCTGGATGCCTGCGGCGCTGACGCGCACCTGGGTCCGTCCTTCCCTGGAGCCAGAAATACGGCCTTGCTTGTCCACCTTGACCCCATCCCCGGCCGGCAGCCATCGGGCCGCCGAAGTCAGATCCACTCGCTCTCCTTCCGCCGTAATCCCGGTAACCAGGACCCGTGTCGTCTCCTCGGGGGCCGACAGCGTCACCTCCGACGGTTCCACCACCAGCCGCGCATATTTGTCGCGCGGCGGCGTGGCTGCCGGCGCAGCCCAGGAGTGAATCAGGACTACAATCGGTGCTGCCCATACTCGATTCCGCATGGTTTTCTACCTGGCTGCCGGGATAATCAGTTGCACCGTGACCGGGGGGATCGTGTAGGGCACACTCTCCTTCTCGCGTCCGGCCAATGTCGAGGAAGAGACCAACTCGATCGGAAACTCGCCCGGGGCCGCCGCAGGAGCTGCCTCGCAGGATAAATGAAACTCCTCGACCTGGGGCCCCACTTCCGCCTGCCGGCAGGAAACATGAGGCGGCAGGTTGTCGGCCTTGACCATCACGGGGGCGGCGAATCCCTCCTGCCAGCGCAGCCGTCCGCGCAACTCCGTTTTCCCGCCGGGCTGGAGCACCGCGCTGGTGACTGGGCCTTCCATCGTGTACCCCTGCACGACCTCAAAGGTGATGGCGGGGGCGGTGATGACCTCTTCCACTCCGTCGATGGTTACTCGACCATCGAGCAGCATGTCGAACTTCATCGGCGGCGTCCCCACCGTCGTCACCAGGGTCAGCGTGCCGCTCGCGGCGCCTTCCTTGGATTTGCCCCCGAGCACCCGCAAATTGCCGATCCCCGGGACGTTTCCGCCGTTCACCCGCATCGGCGGGCGAACATCGGGCCGGCGCCGAACGAATTTCCATTCGACGTCAGACTCGCTACCCTGTATCAGCCGAACATATCGGGGGCTGACGACCTCGAGCGCCGCCGGCCGCTCCTTGACGACCATGGCCGGCAGTTCCAGGTTCAACCAGGGCGCGGCGAGGGCCCTCTGGTTGACGCCGCGAACCGCCGTGATCATCCCCGGACCCCGAGCGCGGCGGCGAATTTTCTCCCCGCTGTCGAGGACGCCTTCGCCCCACACGGCCAGCTCGAGAACACGCGTCAGCGCGTTCGGTTTCGGGGTGATGGTCAAGGTTCCCGTCCGGGAGGTGCGGACCCGGGTTTGCCCGCCGACCTCGCCCGGGATGTGGCCGCCTTCCAGAAGCAGGTCTTCGGGAAAGTCCGGGATGCTCAGCCGGATCGGACCGGTGTAACCCCGGCGCTCAGCGTTGACAACCACCTGTATGCTCCCCTGCAAGGGAATGTTGACAAAGGGTGTAATCAGGTTGAGGGTGAAATCGGGCGGCTGCTGGAGAGCCGCCAGCCGGTAGCCAAACCCCTGCCCGCCGCGTCGAGCGAGGTCCTCCACGGCCACGATGATCTCGCGCGAATCAGGGGGCGTCTTGAAAGCAAGATGCGCGTTGACGCCTGCCTCGCCCGCGGAAACCAGAAACTCCTCGTTCGCGTTCCGACCCGAATCGCCCGCCGATGCCAGCATCTTTCCGTGGGAATCAAAAATCGTCAGCACGCCATAGAGCCGGGAAGCGCCCAGGCCGACGTTTTGCAGCTCGACCAGCCACTCTTCGCCAGGAGAAACGGCCGTCTTGTATCGATCAACCTCGCCGGGTTGTGAGATTTTTCCGTTCACCACTGTCGAGGGCGCCAGCAGTTTCACATCGGTTCCATCCGCCTCCAGCGCTTCCGGCCGGTCTCCGACGGCAAAAAGAAACGGCAGGCTGCCGGGAGCGCCCGGGGGCGTGATCATCGCAAACCCGGCCTGAGAGTCGACCGCTTGCAGGTCCACAGTCACCCTCACCGGCGCCGGCAGGTTGCCGCCGTAAAGTTCCACCTCTGCCTTCTCGCCCCGTTTCCAGCCGAGGGGGAACAGACCATCGGCGTAGGCAAATGCGCCGATCTTCAAGCGGTAGAAATTCTGCGCCTGGGCGCTGAACTTGGAGTCCTGCACGGCGACCGAGTATTCCCCGTCGGCAGGAAAGGCGATCTCGACGCGGGCGTCGCCAGCCAGTCCGGGGGCGTCGTCGTTACGGGCAATCTCCTGGCCCGCCGAATCAAACACCCGCAGCAGAGGATCCACCGCCGAACCGGCGCGGCGCGCCTCGACTTCCATGACCACCCGCTCGTCCTTCTTCGCCTGGAAGCGGTAGAAATCCTGGTCTGCCCCGCGCAGGGTTCCGTTGATCGTCACCGGATGCTGAATCGCCTGGGCTTTCGCCGCTGCATCGTTGGAATACTCCTGCATGGAGGCTTGAGATTCTTCCTCGACGACCTCGGGGAATACGCCCACGACAAACGAGAGGATGTTGGAGAGCCCTTCCGGCGTCCTCACCCGGATGGGATAGACGCTCACGGGCGCCTGTGCGCTGAGCTCGACCAGGAAGAGAAGCTCGCTGCCGGGGCTGCGGCCCTCCCGAGGCGCCAGGGGCGCGAAGGACGCCGGCAGGCTGGTCATGAGCGTCGCCCCTTCGCTCAGCCCGCTGCCGGTCAGGGTCAGCGTAAACGCCTTGCCGCGTTGCGCGCCGTGCGGCTTCAACTCTCGCAGCGCCGGCGCGGCCGCCTGCGACGCCCAGGCACAGCAGAGCGCAACGGTCAGGGGAAGCATCCGTCTCATAGGCCGCTCCTCCAACTGGCAGATTTGGTGTCTTGCTTTTGCACGGGTACGGGCAGGAATTCCACCTCCAGCCGTCCGGTTTTCACGGCGTAAAGCCTCACCCGGCCGTCGAAGCCCGCCGTGGCCAACTGCTCCCCATCCGGGCGAAAAGCCAGGGCATAAATCCCGGCCTGGTGTCCCTCACAAGTGGCCACGCGCTGTCCGCTCACCGTATCATAGATAGGTACTTCCCCGGCGGCCCCTGCCACGGCCACGCGGCGCCCGTCCCGGCTGAAGGCAACGGCAAAGATTGCGGCCGATTGTTTCTCAAACTTGCGAATCAGGGTGGTGTCGTCGGCGATGCGCATGGCTCGCGGGCGGTCCATGGCATAGAGGTAGGGCAGCCGCTCGTCCCCGGCGATCAGCACCACGTCACGCTGTGGATGACGGGCAATGGCGGTCAACTCGCCGCGCAAGAGGTTGATGTTTTCAATGAACGCGCCGGTGGAGGCGTCGGTGAGCTTGGCCGCCCGGTCGCGTCCCACCGATACGAGCCGCTTGCCGTCCAAGCCAAAGACGGTTCCCAGAACCCAGTCCTCATGATGGCCGATTTTCAACAACTCTTTGCCGGTGACTGTTTCCAACACCCGAACGGTGTTGTCCGAGCAACCAACGGCCAGCTTGGAGGCGTCCGGGGAGAGCGAGGCCCCGAACACGGTGTCGCTGGTCAGGATGACCGAGCGGAGAAGTTTGCGGGCGCCAACCTCCCAGAACTGCGCCTCCCCGAAGCGCGCCGGCGTTCCCCCGGCGGCGACCAGCAGCTTTCCATCCGCTGAAAACAGCAGCGAGTGAATTCGATCGGAGATTCCCAACAACCGGGCCAGGAGTCCCGATCCGTCGGCCTTGTGCAGCAGCACTTCCCTGTAGCCGGAGACAGCGAGCGTCGTGCCGTCGGGCGAATAGGCCAGGGCGGTGATGACCGGCGGCAGAGTATAGATCGGCGGCTCACCGGGCGCAACCGCTTCGCGCGCTTCCGACGGCGTATCGTCTCGCGCCCCCGCTGCAATCCAACGGCGAAACAACTGGATTTCCTCATCCTTCAGCGGCGGCTGCATGAACGGCATGCGGGGGGCGAGGTCCCCTTTGAGCATCGACACGATCAGGCTTTTATCAGCCGCTCCGGACTGGAAGGGCGCGCCCCGCTTGCCGCCGGCCTTAAAAGCGTCATAGCGAGTCAGGTCGAGTTCCCCCTGCTTTGTCGCCGGCTGATGGCACCCCTGGCACTGGCGTTGCAGGATGGGGCGGAGGTCACGGAAGTAGCTGACCACAGCGGAGGCCTTTTTCGACGCCGGGTCGGCGGCCTGCGCCGCTCCGCCGACTGCCAGGCCAGTAAGAATCCCGATGAAGAGACTGCGGGATTTCATCGCCTTCGGCCGCCCTCCGGCGGCAGATCGATCAATAACGAGATTATACACCCGGGCGGGGCTGCGCCCGGATCTCAGCCCTTGGGCCGGGCGGTTACGGCCGGGTCGCCGGGGTCAAACTTAGGGCCGGTGGCGTCCCAATCTTCGGCGCGAAACATGCGTCCTTCGCCCATGGGCCCGTCAATCTCCTTGACGGTGAATTCGACGCGGCCGCTTTTCACCCGCGCCCAGACGTGGTGGAAGAACCATCCCTCGCGGAAGCCTTCGCCGCGCCGGTAGCCAAACAGCCGCCCGCCCGAGCTGCCCACCTCCATGTAGACAACCCCTTCGTAGGGCATGCGGACAAACTGGTGGCCGTGGCCGCTGATCACATAGTCAACGCTGTGCTTCTTCAGAATGGGATGGAGGCCGGCGGAGGTCTGTCCGCCGCGGAGGTAGCTGATCCAGTAGGGCTTGTGGAAGAAGACAAACTTGGGTCTCCGCTCGGCGTTGGCGGCGAGGTCGGAGTCGAGAAACTCCAGTTGCTGCTGGCTCAGCTCCGTCGTCCGCGAATTGTCAAGCACAGTGAAGTGAGCGTCCTGGTAGTTAAAGCTGTAGTGGGTGGCCTGGCCCGTTTCCTGCCGGTAGAGGGCTTCGCTTGGATCCGACCAGATATCGTGATTACCCGGGGTGAAGTACAGCGGGTAGTGTTTATATTGTTCCCAGACCGGCCGCAGCTCGCGCCACTGTGCGGCCATCACCTTGTCGTCCTCGCCCTCGATGGTGTCGCCCACGTTGATCACGAAGTCCGGGTGCAGCAGGTCGATTTCCCGCCACACGCGGCCGAACACCTGGTCCTGGTGGCCGCCGGTGCGATCCCCCAGGATGGAGAAGCGAAAATCATTTTTCGGTTCCCCGGCGGCGCGGATCAACAAAGCGGCCGCCAGGGCCCCCCACAATCCCAGGGCGGCGGGTCGAAGCCTTCTGGATCGCTCGTGCGACATGACTCCCTCCGGGGGAAATCCTACTCGGTTCCGGCCGTCGGCGGCCCGGAAAAGCGCGGCTGGCGGCGGGGCCCGCCAGAAGGGCGCCAGGCTTGGCGGCAAGCCCAATCAGAAGCCAAGACTCTGCCGTTCTGAGGCGCCGGCCTTGGAGTCCTTGACGTCGTAGCACCACAGCGTGCCGAGGTCGCGGATGTAAAGGCGGCCGTTGGCAACGACTGGGTAGGCCCAGGCCTTTTCTCGTTGGCCGCGGACATGTTTCGGCTGGTTGGGCGGGGTGAAGCGGCCCTTCTCGCGGTAGGCCTCCGGCGTCGCTTCAACCAGCGCCACCTCGCCGTTTTCGCCGTGGACGTACAGGTGACCGTCGGCGGAGAAAACCGAGCCAGGGCCTATTCCTTCGGCCTGCCATCTCACCTGGCCGCTGGCGAACTCGGCGGCGACCAATCCTTGGCCGGTGGTGCCGTAAAGAGAATCGCCAATCAGGACCGATCCTCCAATGCTGTTGGGCAGGCCCCGCTCGAAATACACCTGCTCCGCGGCCACTCCCCCGTTGACCGCCTTCAGCCGGACGAGCCCGGCCGCCCCGAGGCTGCGGGCGGTGCTGTAAACGGAGCCGTCGCGGGCCACCAGGCTGGGAATGTTGGCCGGGCCTTTGCTTGTCTCCGCGTACCGCCACAGGAAATGGCCGGTCTTCGCGTCCACCCCCACCACGCCCTTACCTAGAAATTGGACATACTGCTTGCGGCCCCCGGCTTCGACCACGATAGCCGAGGCGTAGCCGGCCGGGTCGCCGCCCGGCACCGCCGATTTCCAAATGACCGCACCGGTCTTCTTGTTCAGCGCCACCAGCGTGGCGTCGCTCCCGCCGGGGGTAGCAACCACCGCCTCGCCATCGATCAGCGGCGACTCGGCATACGCCCACTGGCCGGGCTGTCCACCGAACTCTTTGCGGAGGTTTTTCTGCCAGCGCACTTTGCCGGCAGACGTCTCCAGGCAGGCCAGGTCGCCGTCGGAACCGATCGCGAACAGCAGCTCACCGTCTACGGTCGGAGTGGATCGGGCCGTCGGGTAGGGCGGCTGCTGATCAGGGTTCCCAACCTTTCCGATGGTGGTGGACCAAAGCGGCTGGCCATCTTGGACCGACAGCGCCTGCACGAATTCATTGTCGAGGCCGCGATTGCTCAGCAGGTAGATCCGCTCCCCGACGACGGCGGGCGTCGCGTAGCCGTCCCCGATGTCGTTCCTCTGCCAAAGCAGTTTCGGACCCTCCTTGGGCCACTGCTTGAGCAGGCCGGTCTCCTGCGAAACCCCGTTCCGCCGCGGCCCGCGCCACTGGGGCCAATCTGCAGCGCCGGCCGCAAATGAGAACACACTGGCGCCGAGAACGACAAGAAACAACCACAGCGTTTTCATGTTAAACCTCAGCTCTTAATGATACCCCTGTCCTTCCTCCACTCGGTCAGAGAGAGCAGCCCCTGTGCTTAACCGTTTTGGGGAAGCGGTCGTGGCGCACGCTTCAGCGTGCAGCGGCGAGCTTCAGCTCGCCGCAGGGCGCGGGTGAAACCACCCAGCATGGGCTGAAGCCCACGCCAGAT
>Ga0247727_10011206_pt1 | contig 15700 bp, 27 predicted proteins | sample WisWelCaveWW1625_FD_202498 | JGI IMG/M metagenome (GOLD analysis project Ga0247727, IMG submission 202498) | Biofilm microbial communities from Wishing Well Cave, Virginia, United States - WW16-25 | ecosystem: Environmental > Aquatic > Deep subsurface > Groundwater > Cave microbial mat | place...
AGAAGCTCCTCGACGAGGAAGAGGAGATCCTGCGCCGCACGGGTGGCTCGACGGGCGACCACGGCCCCGGCAAGTTCCACGATGAGTGAACGCAAGTTCCACGATGAGTGAACGCAAGTTCCACGACGAGTAGGACGGGTTCAGGTCATGTTGATGCCACGCAAGGTCCGCCACCGCAAGGTGCATCGCGGCAGGCGCACGGGCGCGGCGAAGGGCGGCACGAAGGTCGCCTTCGGCGACTACGGGATCCAGGCGCTCGAGCCGGGTTGGCTCACGAACCGCCAGATCGAGGCAGCCCGTATCGCGATGACCCGCAAGATCAAGCGAGGCGGCAAGGTCTGGATCAACGTGTTCCCCGACAAGCCCGTCACACAAAAGCCGGCGGAGACGCGGATGGGCTCGGGCAAGGGCAACCCGGAGGCTTGGGTCGCGGTCGTGAAGCCGGGCCGGGTGCTGTTCGAGTTGTCGGGTGTGCCCGAACCGCTGGCGCGCGAGGCGATGCGTCTCGCGATCCACAAGCTGCCGATGAAGGCGCGCTTCGTCGTCCGCCACGACGAGGCCTGACATGGGTGGGAGCGCAGGGCGCCCGGTCGCCGAAGGCCGTGTGCGTCCGGAGTCGGGTGGGAGCAAGTTGGGTGGAAGCATTCATGAAAGGCGCTGAGGTCCGCGAGATGAACGACGAGGTGCTGACGGCAAAGCTCGCCGAGACGAAGCAGGAGCTGTTCAACCTGCGGTTCCAGCATGCGACCGGTCAGCTCGAGAACACAGCGCGGCTCGGTGCGTTGAAGCGCGACATCGCGCGACTCACCGGCGAGCTGCGTGTCCGCGAGATCGCGGCCGCCGAGTCGCAGGCGTAGGCCGGAGGAGACCGATGACCGAAGCGAACGAGAGTGCCACGCCCCGGACCACGCTCCGGCCCAACGCGCGAAAGGTGCGCGAGGGCGTCGTCGTGTCGACGAAGATGGACAAGACCGCCGTCGTGAAGGTTGTCGACCGCGTGCGTCACCCGCGGTATCGCAAGACGCTGCAGCGCACGACGCGGCTCTACGCGCACGACGCCACCAACGATGTGCGCGAGGGCGACCGGGTACGGATCCAGGAGACCCGCCCGCTGTCGAAGCTCAAGCGTTGGCGTGTCGTGGAAGTCCTCGAGCGTGCTCGATGATCCAGCAGGAATCACGGCTACGAGTCGCCGACAACTCCGGAGCGCGTGAGGTGCTCTGTATCAAGGTGCTCGGTGGCACTCGCCGGCGGTATGCGTCGATCGGCGATGTATTCGTCGCGACCGTCAAGGACGCGGTTCCTGGCGCCTCGGTGAAGAAGGGCGACGTCGTGAAATGCGTCGTCGTGCGCACGAAGAAGGAACGGCGCCGCCCCGACGGCAGCTACATCCGTTTCGACGAGAACGCGGCGGTATTGATCAACGACCAGATGCAACCGCGCGGTACCCGCATCTTCGGTCCTGTCGGCAGGGAGTTGCGCGACAAGAAGTTCATGCGAATCGTCTCGCTCGCGCCGGAGGTGTTGTGATGAAGTTGAAGAAGGGCGACGAGGTCGAGGTGATCGCAGGAAAGGATCGCGGCAAGCGAGGAGTGATCTCGCGCGTGTTGCTCCCAGATCGTGTCATCGTCGACGGGATCAACATCGCCAAGAAGCACCAGAAGCCGACACGCGCAACGATGCAGGGCGGCATCATCGACAAGGAGATGCCGATCCACGTTTCGAACGTCGCGATCGTCGATCCGAAGACGAGCAGCCGATCCAGGGTCGGGTACCGCTTCGGCAGCGACGGCAAAAAGGTTCGCATCAGCCGGAAGTCTGGATCGGAGCTGTCATGAGCGCCGACACGAGAACGGCACCGCGCCGCAAGGTGCAGTTCGACACGGAGTTGCGGCCCAGCCTGCAGACCGAGCTCGGTCTTGCCAACGTCATGCAGGTGCCGCGGCTCGACAAGATCGTCGTGAACATGGGAGTCGGCCGCGCCACGCAACAGCGGTCGCTTCTCGACGGCGCAGTCGTCGACCTGCAGGTGATCACCGGACAGAAGCCGTTGGTCACGAAGGCGAAGAAGTCGATCGCGAGCTTCAAGCTCCGCGAAGGCAATGAGATCGGCGCCAAGGTGACGTTGCGCGGCGATCGGATGTGGGAGTTCTACGACCGGCTCGTGTCGTTGGCGATCCCGCGTATCCGTGACTTCCGCGGGATGTCGCCGAACCAGTTCGACGGTCGAGGCAACTACACGTTCGGCGTGACCGAGCAGCTGATCTTTCCCGAGATCGACTACGACAAGATCGACACCGTGCGGGGCATGAGCATCACGATCGTGACCACCGCACGGACCGATGACCAAGGCCGGGCGCTGTTGAGCGCGCTCGGCTTCCCGTTCCGCCGCGACGGCCAGGGGTAGGCAATGGCGAAGAAGGCACTCCGAAACAAGCAGTTGAAGACGCCCAAGTACAAGGTGCGGGGCTACACGCGCTGTCAGCGCTGCGGACGTCCGCGGTCGGTCTACCGCGCCTTCGGTCTGTGTCGCGTGTGCTTGCGCAACATGGCGCACGCGGGCGAAGTGCCCGGTCTCGTGAAGTCGTCGTGGTGAGGAGGCGTTCGCAGTGACGATGACCGACCCCATCGCCGACATGCTCACCCGCATCCGGAATGCGAACGTCGCGTTCCACGACGAGGTGACGATGCCGTCGTCGAAGCTGAAGGAAGCCGTGGCGCGGATCCTCGAGCGCGAGGGCTACATCTCGGGCTTCGAGCTGAGCGACCGGCCGGGACGTCCTGGCGACCTGCTCACGGTGAGAATGAAGTACACGAATGATCGCAAGCGCGTGATCTCCGGCATCAAGCGCATCTCCAAACCCGGCCTGCGGGAGTACCGCCGGGCGACCGACGTGCCGCGAGTGCTCGGCGGACTCGGCATCGCGATCCTGTCGACCAACCAGGGCCTGCTCACCGACAAGGAGGCGCGCGAGCGCCGCGTCGGTGGCGAGGTGCTCTGCACGGTCTGGTAACGGAGCCTGTCATGTCTCGAATCGGCAAGCAGCCAATCGTCGTGCCGAGCGGCGTCGACGTCTCGATCGCCGACAGGCACGTCACGGCCAAGGGCCCCAACGGCGTGCTCGGCCTCGAGCTCGTCGGCGAGGTCAGCGTGAGCCGCGACGGCGACCTGCTCGTGGTCGCGCGAGCGAACGACGAGCGCTCCAACCGCGCGCTCCACGGCCTGCAACGCACTCTCGTGGCGAACATGGTGAAGGGTGTCAGCGAGGGGTTCACTCGCGAGCTCGACATCGTCGGCGTCGGCTACCGCGCCGCGGCCCAGGGCCCCGAAGCATTGGAGCTCGCCGTCGGCTTCTCGCACCCTGTGCACGTGAAGGCTCCGACCGGCATCACCTTCGAGGTTCCGTCGCCCACGAAGATCATTGTCAAGGGTGCCGACAAGCAGCTCGTCGGTCAGGTCGCGGCCGACATCCGCAAGATCCGCAAACCCGAGCCTTACAAGGGCAAGGGCATCCGCTACTCCGACGAGATCGTCCGCCGCAAGGCCGGCAAGTCGGCGAAGTGAGGTAGGGCTGACCATGGCACTCACCGAACGCGAGCGACGGGTACGGCGTCACCGCCGTGTGCGCAAGAAGATCATGGGTACCGCGCAACGGCCGCGCCTCGCGGTCTTCCGTTCCAGCAAACACATCTACGTCCAAGCGATCGACGACCTGGGCGGCAAGACCGTCGCCGCGGCGTCGACGATGGAGACGGCGCTGCGGGGCGGGCGTACCGGTTCGATCGACGCTGCACGCGAAGTCGGCAAGCTGCTCGGCGAGCGCGTCAAGGCCGCAGGCATCACCAACGTTGTGTTCGACCGGGGCGGTTACCAGTACCACGGCCGCGTCGCCGCGGTCGCCGACGGTGCCCGCGGTGCCGGGCTCGAGTTCTGAGATTCTGAGGTGTTGAGGTGTTGAGGTGTTGAGGTGTTGAGAGGGTCACGAGGTTCCCATGGCTGACAGCCAGTTCGAAGAGCGCGTCATCGCGATCAACCGCGTCGCCAAGGTGGTGAAGGGCGGGCGCCGGTTCTCCTTCACCGCGCTCGTCGTTGTCGGCGACGGCAACGGTCGTGTCGGGCTCGGCTACGGCAAGGCCAAGGAGGTGCCGGCCGCGATCCAGAAGGGGATGGAGGAAGCGAAGAAGAATCAGTTCGCCGTTCCCCTCGCGGGCGACACCGTCACGCACACCATCATCGGCCGCCACGACTCGGCGCGCGTGCTGATCCAGCCTGCCGCGCCAGGTACCGGCGTGATCGCGGGCGGTGCTGCCCGTCAGATCCTCGAGGCCGCCGGGATCCACGACGTGCTCGCCAAGTCGCTCGGTGCTTCGAACGCGATCAACGTCGCCCGCGCGACCATCAATGGCCTGCTCGAGCTGCGGCGCCCCGAAGACGTGGCGGCGCTGCGCGGGAAATCCGTCGAAGAGGTCACCCCGCCGGGCTTGTTGCGGGCCTACCGGGAGGGCAAGCACGGCAAGTACCGCGACGGCGCGCAGGAAGCGGTGACCTGACATGGCACGGCTCAAGGTCACGCTGCGCAAGAGCACGATCAGCACGAAACCGAAGCACCGCGGCACGGTGCGCGCTCTCGGGCTCGGCAAGATCGGGAGCACCAACACGCTGCCCGATCGACCCGAGATCCGCGGGATGATCGCGCGTGTGCCGCACCTCGTTTCCGTCGAAGAGGTCGAGTGATGACGATCAAGATCCACGATCTGAAGCCCGCCGCCGGGAGCCAGACCCGCAAGAAGCGAGTGGGACGCGGCATCGCCGGAAAGGGCGGGAAGACGGCAGGCCGCGGCACGAAGGGACAGGGCGCGCGCAACAACATGCACCCTCGCTTCGAAGGCGGTCAGACCCCGCTACACCGTCGAACGCCGAAGGCGAAAGGCTTCAAGAACCCGTTCCGCGTCGAGTACCACGTCGTGAACATCGAAACACTCGCGACCTTCGATGCTGGTGCAGAGATTTCGCCCGAGACGCTGCGCGCGCAAGGTCTCGTCCACAAGACCGGCCTCGTCAAGGTGCTCGGACGCGGCGACGTCGGCGGCAAGAAGCTGAGCGTGAAGGCGCACGCGTTCTCGAAGGCTGCAAAGGCCGCGATCGAAGCGGCCGGCGGAACGACCGAGGTGCTCGCAACGCCGTGGAAAGTGCGGCCGCGTGCCGCCGGCAACCAACACATGAACCGGTAGGCTCGCCGGTCCGCAAGGGGAGAGGGAGCGCACCCGATGACGGGTTTTCGCAGGTTGGCGAACATCTTTCGCGTGCCCGACCTGCGCGGCAAGGTTCTGTTCACCCTGTTCATCATCCTGATCTATCGCGTCGGCGCCCACATCACGGTGCCGTACGTCGACTTCGAGCAGATCAAGACGCTGCAGGACCAGACCGAGAACTCGGGCGGCATCGTGCCGTTCCTCGATCTGTTCTCCGGCGGTGCGATCACCAACGTCGCGGTCTTCTTCCTCGGAATCATGCCGTACATCACGGCTTCCATCATCATGCAGCTTCTCGGGGTCGTGATCCCCAAGCTGGAGCAGTGGCAGCAAGAAGGCCAGACTGGTCAGAAGAAGATCACGCAATGGACCAGGTATCTCACGGTCGCGCTGGCGCTCGTGCAGAGCACGGGGTTCGTGTTCGCGCTGAAGAGCGGCAATGCCGGCCTGTTCGGCATCTCGGGGATCCAGTTGCCGCCGAACGTCAACTTCATCCCGAATTTCACGTCGTACAAGGCGATCGTGATCGTGCTGACGTGGACTGCCGGCACTGCGTTGGTCATGTGGCTCGGTGAGCTCATCACCCAGCGCGGCATCGGCAACGGGATGTCGTTGCTCATCTTCGGTTCGGTCGTCTCTCGGCTGCCGTACCAGCTCGGCAACGTGTACAGCCAGGGCAGCGAGGTCCAGTTCGGCGTCATCATCCTCATCGCGATCGCGATGATCGTCGGCATCGTGTTCGTCGAGTCCGGTCAGCGCCGGATCCCGGTGCAGTTCGCGAAGAGAGTCGTCGGCCGCCGCATGTACGGGGGCCAGAACACCTACATCCCGCTGAAGGTCAACCAGTCCGGTGTCATCCCTGTGATCTTCGCGAGCTCGATCCTTCAGTTCCCTGCGTTGATCTCGAACGTGTTGCCATGGGACAGCTTCAAACTGTGGGTGAACGACAACATCACAAACGGAAACGCGACCGGCTGGTACATGTTTCTGTTCGCGTCCATGATCCTGTTCTTCGCGTACTTCTATACCGCGATCGCGTTCAACCCCGCGCAGCAGGCCGACATCATCCGGCGCCAGGGCGGGTTCATCCCCGGTATCCGGCCCGGTCCACCCACCGAGCGGTACCTCGCGCGCGTCCTCAATCGCATCACCCTCCCGGGCGCACTGTTCCTGATGGTGATCGCGCTCGTCCCGCTCGCCGTGTTCCGCTTGTGGAACATCAGCCAGTTCCCGTTCGGCGGTACGTCGCTGCTGATCACGGTCGGTGTCGCGCTCGAGACGATGAAGCAGATCGACAGCCAGCTCATGATGCGCAACTACGAGGGCTTCCTGCGCTGAACGCGCGTCCACGATGACATCACGCCCTCGTCTGGTCCTTCTGGGCAAACAGGGTGCCGGCAAGGGCACCCAAGCAGTCCGGCTGGCAGCGCACTACCGCATCGCGCATCTCAGCACCGGCGACATGTTCCGTGCGCAGGCGCAGCAGGGCACGGCGTTCGGCCTCGAGGCGAAGCGGTACATGGACGCGGGCGAGCTCGTTCCCGACGAGATCGTCATCGGCGTGATCGAAGAGTGCCTCGCACCGGGTGGGCCGCTTTCCGCCGGCTTCGTCCTCGACGGCTTCCCGCGGACCCGCGCGCAGGCGGAGGAGCTCGAGCGCGTGCTCGACGGGAAACCGATCGACGTCGTGCTGCACCTCGACGTGCCGCGTGAGGTCGTTGTCGAACGTCTCTCGCAGCGGCGCGTGTGCGTGCAGAACAGCGCGCACATCTACAGCGTCTCCGAACCGCCGCGGACCGAATGGATCTGCGATATCTGCGGGGGCGAGGTCACCCAACGCGAGGACGACACGCCTGAGGCGATCAACAAGCGGCTCGACAGCTACGAACGAGACACGCGCCCGATCCGCGAGTTCTACGGTTCCAGCGGTCGACCCCTCGTCACGGTCGACGGTATGGGGAGCTCCGACGACGTGTTCGATCGTTGCCGGGACGCGATCGACGCCGCGTTGTAGCGCTGCCGCCGAGCGTGGTCACCCGCAAGTCAGAGCGCCAGATCGCGATCATGCGGCGCGCGGGACGCGTGGTCGTCGAGATGCACGAGCGGGCGTCGCGCGCGGCGGTGCCGGGCGCCACGACCGCCTCGCTCGACTCGGCGTGCCGCGAGGTGTTGGCTCGTCGTGGCGCGCGCAGCAACTTCCTGGGGTACCACGGCTTCCCAGCCGTTGCCTGCGTGTCCGTGAACGAGGTGGTTGTCCACGGCATCCCAGGCGATCGGGTGTTGCGTACCGGCGACATCGTGAGCGTCGACTGCGGCGCGATCGTGGACGGCTGGCACGCCGATGCCGCGATCACCTTGCCGGTCGGCGATGTCGACGACACATCGAGCCGGCTGCTCGAGGTCACGAAGGCGGCGCTCGATGCGTCGATCGATGAATGTGTCGCCGGCCGCACGCTCGGCGACCTGGGCGCGGCCTCGATGGCGGTCGTGCGCGCCGCGGGGTTCGACTACCTCCGCGAGTACACCGGGCACGGGATCGGGACCCAGATGCACGAGCCACCCGACGTGCCCAACTACGGGACCCCCGGAAGGGGACTGCGCCTGCGGGCCGGCCATGTGATCGCGATCGAGCCCATGGTGACCGCCGGCAAGCCCGGCGTCCGCACGCTCGACGACGGCTGGACGGTCGTCACGATCGACGGCTCGCGAGCCGCCCACTTCGAGCACACGGTCGCGATCACCGAACACGGCCCGCAGATCCTCACCCTCCCCTGACCGCTTGGACGGTTTCCGTCGCTCGGCAGGGGAACGGTCCAATCACTGGCGGCGCGTGAGGATGTACTCGCCCATGCCGGGTGTCGTGAACGCGATAGTTCCTCGGTCGGGCGAAAAGAGGATCCCCTTGCGTAACAACTGATCGCGCGTGCTGCTCAACGTACCCAGCGACTTGCCGAGCTGTTGTGCGACCGCGCTCGTTGTGGCGCGACCGTCGTCGCCCGCGCTCTGGGCGAGCGCGATGAGGTACTGCTGTTGCGCGGCGCTGGCCCGCTCCCAACGAGCGCGGAAGAACCCGATCTCCAGCTCGCGGGTCCCGGCCTCGATGCCGGCGCGGGCGTCGGAGAGGGTGATCGGCGGGCCGGCCGCATAGTCCCAGATCGACTTGCCGTACGCCTGCAGGAAGAAGGGGTAGCCGCGTGTCGCCACAAGCGTGGCCTTGAGCGCGGCATCGTCCCATTCGACGCCGAGATCGCGCGTGGGCGCGACGAGCGCGTGACGTGCTGCGAGCTCATCGAGAGGACCGATCGAGCGGAAGTCGAACAAGCGCTCCGCGTAGGACTTCGCGTCGGTGAGCGCCGACGGCACGTTCGGAAGCCCGGCGCCGATCACCGTCACCGGCAAACCTTGCTGCGCGGCATCGTGCAACGCGCCGCAGAGTGCACCGAGCTCCGCACGGTCGAGATCCTGGAGCTCGTCGATGAGCAGGGCGACGCCGATGCCGAGGTCGGCCGCCGTGACGCCGAGCTCGCCGAGCAGCTCCGTGAGGTCGATCTCGAAATCGCCCGTGTTGGCGATGCCGCCGGCTGGATCGACGTCGATGCCGATCGCCAGGCTGCCATCGGGCGGCCCCGTGAGCGAGAACGACTTGAAGACCGCGAGAGCTCTGCGCAACGCGCCGCCACGGTGACGGCCCGTCGCGCTGCGGAGCGAAGCGTTCAGCGCCTGGGCGATCGACCTGCGCAACGGCAGATCGCGCGCCGCTTCGACCTTGGCGCAGATCCAGCCGCGGCCAGTTGCCAGCCGGCGATACTCGTTGAGCAGCACGGTCTTGCCGACCCCGCGCACGCCCACGAGCATGAGGCCGCGCGCGGGGCGCCGGTCCGTCAGGCGCTCGTACAGGACCCGCCCTGCGAGCAGATCCTCGTCGCGTCCCGCGAGCTCGGGCGGGGCCTGACCGGCGCCGGGCGCGAAGGGATTGAGGACGGCATCCACTCTGTGATTCTATCCCATAGATACCGATACAGATCGATACTATCCGAGAAACAGGCCTCGCCTTGGCGTCGCACACCGAGTCCATGTAGCCTGCTCAACCGGCCCAATCGGTCTTTGGCGTGTCTTTCGCGCGCCGTGAAACAACGAGGTGGTGAACCCGCTGGCCAAGCCCAAGGACGACACGATCCTCGTGGAAGGCACGATCGTCGAATCGCTGCCGAACGCGATGTTCCGTGTCGAGCTCGAGAACGGGCACAAGGTGCTCGCCCACATCTCGGGAAAGATGCGCATGCACTACATCCGGATCGCGCCGGGTGACAAGGTGCAGGTGGAGCTCACGCCCTACGACCTGTCCCGTGGTCGTATCACCTTCCGGTATCGCTGAACCCTCGAACGAACAACGGAAAGCACGATGAAGGTCCGTCCGTCAGTCAAGAAGATGTGCGACAAGTGCAAGGTGATCCGCCGGCACGGCAAGGTCCGGGTCATCTGCGTCGACGCGCGCCACAAGCAGGTTCAGGGGTAGCCATGGCCCGTATTGCTGGAGTCGACATTCCGCGCGAGAAGCGGCTGGAGATCTCTCTCACGTACATCTACGGCGTCGGCAAGACGACGGCGCAGCAGGTCTGCGACGAGACCCAGATCGGCCGCGACACGCGGGTGCGCGATCTCACCGAAGAAGAGGTGTCGCGTCTGCGCGGGCACATCGACCAGTACCTCAAGGTCGAGGGCGACCTCCGCCGTGAGGTCGCGCAGAACATCAAGCGGAAGATGGAGATCGGCTGTTATGCCGGGATCCGCCACCGTCGCGGGCTCCCCGTCCACGGCCAGCGCACACGCACGAACGCCCGCACCCGCAAGGGGCCCAAGAAGACCGTCGCGGGCAAGAAGAAGGCGAGGAAGCACTAGTGCGCGCCGAACGAACGGAGCGGCCCGCCGAGCGAACGGAGCGGATGGAGCGAGCGCCAGCGAGCGGAAGTAGCGGAGTGGAAGCGAGGCAATACTAATGGCTAAGCCCCCGGCAGGTGGTCGGAGGCCGAAGCGGCGTGAGCGCAAGAACGTCACCTATGGCGTCGCGCACATCAAGTCGTCGTTCAACAATACGATCGTCACCTTCACCGACCAGCAGGGCAACACGATCGCCTGGGCCAGCTCCGGCAACGTCGGTTTCAAGGGTTCGCGCAAGAGCACTCCGTTCGCCGCGCAGCTCGCGGCCGAGCAGGCGGCACGGCGCGCGATGGAGCACGGTGTGCGCAAGGTCGACGTCGTGGTGAAGGGCCCGGGGTCGGGTCGCGAAACGGCGATCCGCTCGATCCAGAACACCGGGGTGGAGGTCGTCGGCATCAAGGACGTTACGCCGATCCCGCACAACGGTTGCCGCCCCCCGAAGCGGCGGAGGGTCTGATGGCTCGCTACACCGGACCTGTCTGCCGTCTCTGCCGCCGTGAGCGCGTGAAGCTGTTCTTGAAGGGCGCGAAGTGCGATTCCATGCGCTGTCCGATCGAGCGGCGCCCGTACCCGCCGGGGATGCACGGTCGCGGCCGCGTGCGCGACAGCGAATACCTCGTGCAGTTGCGTGAAAAGCAGAAGGCGCGCCGGATCTACGGCCTGCTCGAGAAGCAGTTCCGCTCCGTGTACGCGGAGGCGAACCGCCGCCCGGGGATCACCGGCGAGAACCTGCTCCAGTTGCTCGAGCTCCGCATCGACAACGTCGTGTTCCGCACGGGCTTCGCGTCGAGCCGGAATCAGGCGCGCCAGTTCGTACGGCACGGGCACGTGAGCGTGAACGATGTTCGCGTGACGATTCCGAGCTACACGGTTCGCAACGGCGACGTCATCGAGCTCAGGCCGAAGGCGAAGAACATGATCGTCGTCCGCCACAACCTCGACACCATCGACCGTCAGGTGCCGGCCTGGCTCGAGGTGAGCGCCGGCGACCACAAGGCAACGGTGCGCGACCTGCCGATGCGCGAGCAGATCGACACCCAGGTTCGAGAGCAGCTCATCGTCGAGCTGTACTCCAAGTAACCCGCGCTCATCCGTTCGCTCCCACTCGTCCTCTTCCCCCGCGAGGCTGCCATGCTCATCATCCAGCGCCCCGAGATCGAGGCCCTCGAGGCCTTCGGCAACACCCAATCCTTCAGCATCTCTCCGCTCGAGCCCGGCTTCGGCCACACGCTCGGCAACAGCCTGCGGCGCACGCTGCTGTCGTCGATTCCCGGTGCGGCAATCACGCAGGTTCGCTTCGACGAGGCGCTGCACGAGTTCGGTGTCATCAAGGGCGTGAAGGAAGATGTCACCGACATCATCTTGAACCTCAAGGACATCGTGCTGACCAGTGTCAGCGAGGAGCCGGTGTCGTTGCGGCTCGACAAGCGCGGTCCGGGCGACGTCACCGCCAGCGACATCCAGGTCACCTCCGACGTCGAGATCCTGAGTCGCGACCTCGTCATCGCGCACGTCAACGCGAGCGGCCGGCTCGCAATGGATCTCACCGTCGAGCAAGGCCGCGGGTACCTGTCGGCCGAGCGAGCGAAGAAGCCGGCAGCGCCCATCGGCATCATCCCGGTCGATGCGATCTTCTCGCCGGTACGGCGGGTCGCGTTCGCGATCGAGCCGACGCGGGTCGAACAGGCGACGAACTACGACAAGCTCACCGTCGAGATCGAGACGGATGGTTCGATCTCGCCTCGGGAGGCGTTGGCGTCCGCTGCGAGCACGCTGCAGAGCCTCATCTCGTTGATCGCGAACCTTTCCGACGAGCCAAAGGGTCTCGAGCTCGGCGAGGTGGCCACGGCGGCCGGCCACTCCCCCGACCTCGACCTCCCGATCGAAGAGCTCGACCTGTCGGAACGGCCGCGCAACTGCCTGAAGCGTGCCCGGGTCGACACGATCGGCCAGCTCGTCATGAAGACGGAAGACGATCTCCTTGCGATCACGAACTTTGGTTCGAAGTCGCTCGAGGAGGTCATCCAGAAGCTCGACGAGCGCGGCTTGTCGCTGCGCGTCAAGGAGTAGTCGAGATGCCGGCACCGAAGAAGGGCCACCGGCTCGGCGGTGGGCCTGCCCACCAGAAGTCGATCATGGCGAACCTCGCCGCGTCGCTGTTCATCGCGGAAGCCATCACGACCACCGAAGCGAAGGCCAAGGCCTTGCGTCCCTATGCCGAAAAACTGATCACGAAGGCGAAGCAGGGCGGCGTGCACCAGCACCGGCTCGTCGTCGCGACGATCCACGACAAGGACGCGGCGAGCAAGTTGTTCGGCGAGATCGGTCCGAGGTACGAGCATCGCAACGGCGGCTACCTCCGCATCCTGAAGCTCGGGCCGCGGCCGGGCGACAACGCCCCGATGGCGCGCGTCGAGCTGGTCTGACGCCGGCGAGGCGTGACGCTCTTCGACGCTCCAGCACCCTCGGGAGTGGTCAAGCTCGTCGTCGCGTACGACGGCACCGACTTCCGCGGGTTCGCGGCACAACCGGGCCAGCGAACGGTCGCGGGCGATCTCTGTGCAGCCCTGGAGCAGATCCTCCGCCAGCCGGTCGAGTTGACGTGCGCCGGCCGTACCGATGCCGGCGTGCACGCGTGGGGCCAGGTCGTCAGCTTCGACGCACCCGATGGATCCGACCCGGGTCGCATGCAGGACTCGTTGAACGCGATGCTCGGTCCCGAGATCGTCGTCCGGACCGCGGATTGGGCGCCGGGCGACTTCGACGCACGGTTTTCGGCGACGTGGCGCTGCTACCGATACACGGTCCTGAACCGCGCCGTGCCGGATCCGTTCCGGGCGCGTACCGCATGGTGGATCGAGCAGCCGCTCGACATCCGCCGCCTGATGTTGGGTGCCGACGTGTTCATCGGTGGGCACGACTTCGCATCGTTCTGCCGGCGCGGGCCGGACGGAAGCACAACGACGCGTCGCGTGCTCGACTCACGGTGGATCGACGACGGCGACGGCATCCTGCGCTACGAGATCCGCGCCACGGCGTTCTGCTGGCAGATGGCGCGGTCGATCGTGGGCACGCTCGTCGAGGTCGGATCGGGCAAGCGCACACCCGGTGAGCTGACCGGTGTGCTGAGAGCGCGTGACCGCGCGTGCGCGGGGCAGCTCGCACCCGCGCACGGCCTGTGCCTCTGGGAGGTCGGCTACTGAGCCTCCTCCGCGGACGGATCGGCGGGAAGCTCGAAGATCGCGGGGTCGACGTCGGTCTCGACGTCGACGGCGGTGATGGAGGCGGTCGTCGACGTGCCGTCCGTGGCGGCGGCACTCAGCAGGATTCCGATCTCGACGTCGATGCACACCGAGTACCCGCCGTCCGGTGTGACGACGTCGACGCATCGTGCTTCGCGCCCGGCGATCCGAACGTTCGACGAGATCGTCGCATCGACGAACGGGCTGTCGGCGTCTTCGGAGCCGGCGATGACGGATGCAAAGGCGCCGAAGAATGTGCTGAGCATCCCATCGACGATGCTGCCGGCACCGGCAAGGCTCGCGCAACGAGACGCCTCGCCCAGCTCGCATGCATACGAGGCGCCGTCGTCGAGCTGATACAGCGCCTGGTCGTCGGTGAACAGCACGAGTCGATCACCGGCGCGGTAGATCTCGAAGGGCAAGCCTGCGGCATCCTCGTACACGACGTGGTACGTCGCGGTGCGGGCGCGCGCGACCAGCGCGTCGAGGTCGTCGTCGCCGGTCGACGGGAGGTCGTTGGTCGTCGTCGACGCTGCGGTCGTCGGGTCTGTCGTTCCGGGGCCGGTGCCGTTGTTCGTGGCCGTGGCCGTGGCCGTGGTCGATGGTGCGGTGTCGCCGCCGCCGCTACTGCACGCCGCGCCCAACGTCGCCGCGACGATGAACGCGGCGGCGCGGCGCACCGCTACTCGATGCCGAAATACAGGAACGAGTACGCCTCGTCTCGTGCATTGATTCCGGCCTCACGGAGCGCGACGTCCCAGTCGCCTCGGCAGGTGCGATCCGACTCCTGCATGCCGTGGTCGGCCACCAGCACGAACGCGCAATCGTCGAAGACGCCCCGGCGTTCGATCGCGGCGAGTACCTCGCCGAGGCGGGCATCGGAGTCGCGGACCGAAGCGGCAGCCATCTCCGAGTGCGGTCCGCCCTCGTGCATCGCCGCGTCGGTGAGCGTGTAGTTCACCCACGTGAACCGCGGGAGCGGGTAACTCTCGTCGCGGTAGTGGCCGCTCCAAACGCCGACGGCCTGCTCGGTTCCCATGTGATCGATCACCGAGGACCACGCGTAGTCCTTGCTCGGCCTGACAAAGCGCTCGGTCACGTGAGGAAGCCCTTCCGGCGATCGCGGGATCGGTGGAATCTCGCCGCGTCGGAAGAAGTGAAATGTGCTGTAGTGCGCGCCGTTGTCGCACGGCTCGTCGACGGACGCTGTGAACGAGTCTGGCCACGTACGGGCGACCGCGTCGAAGATCGTTTCGACGCCCGGCTCCAAGGTCTCCGTCGCGTGCGGCCAAGTCGCCGGGGAGTTCGTGATGATCTGGCGACCGCGCCGCCGGTCGTACCATGCGTTGTTCAGGATGCCGTGATGCCCCGGGTACACGCCGGTGAGGATCGACGTGTGGTTCGCGAGCGTGATCGTCGGGAGCGCCGACATCGCGCCGTGGCCGAACCCGGTGCCCATCTCGATGAGGCGCGCGACGTTCGGCGCTTCGCCGCTGGCAGCCATGTCATAGAGCACGTTCGAGTTCGTGCCGTCGAACAGGAAGCCGACGAGGTGTGCGGGCCGGCCGCCGGCCATGTCGAGAACGTCGGAACGGACCTCGCCGTCTTGTTGCGCGAGGTAAGTGCCGTCGGCGTGGGGTGCAACACCGAGGAGCTCGCAGACCGTGGGCGCGACATCGATGAGCTTCGCAGCGATCGGCGCGACACCCAGCGCGCGGACCCCCTTGCCCGCGATCACCCAGGGCGCGCGTGCCTGCACGATGCCGATCGAGCCGTGCTCCCCGAGATGTCCTCCCTGGTCCTCCCAGTTGTGGGCGGCCGAGTGGATCACGCAGAGGTCGGGTGACGCGGGTGAATCGAACAACTGCGCCGCCTGTTCGTAGGCGAACGGGTAGCTGTTTGCCGAGCGGTGGGGATGCTTGTTCGCGCGCTCGGCCTCGAGGCCGACCAGTTGATCGGTCGCCTGCCGCTCGACCGGGTTCGCTCCGCGGGTCTCGAGCACCTCGATCTCCCCGCGCTCGTCGCGGCGGAACCGCACCGATCCGTCGTGGCTGGCGGCCTCGTAGGCGCCATCGCGCGCCATCAGCACCATGTCGACAATCGGTTCGAGTGACCGATCGAGCAGTACGTCCAGCGCGGCCTCGGCCTCGGGACGGTGCTCCGGTGCGATCTCGGTTGCCGAGCGGATCACCGTCGTCATGCCAGCGCGCCGATCATCGTCAGGAGCCTATCGGGGGTTCTCGGCCCGTTTGTGGGCGAGAATGCCT
>Ga0247727_10011207_pt1 | contig 15700 bp, 12 predicted proteins | sample WisWelCaveWW1625_FD_202498 | JGI IMG/M metagenome (GOLD analysis project Ga0247727, IMG submission 202498) | Biofilm microbial communities from Wishing Well Cave, Virginia, United States - WW16-25 | ecosystem: Environmental > Aquatic > Deep subsurface > Groundwater > Cave microbial mat | place...
CTCGGTCGGCCTAATCGGGATAATCATCCCTCTCGTAGCGCGGCGTAGATCTTGGTCTGCATCTCGGAGACCGAATCGGCGGAAGAAATCGGCTGTGCTGCCAAGCCACAAGAAAGGAATCCCGCCTACTTCTCACGAAATCGGTGCGGGTGACCTAGGCAGGGAGTTGAGCTCTCAACCACTTGGAGACCTCCTGGAATGTGCGCGACTCATAGCCTTCGAAATAGTGACCAGCTCCGGGGACCCGAACGAACTTCACGCCGGGCCTGGACTTGGCCGCTTCGCGGGCAACATCGAAAGGAGTGTATGGGTCGCGCTCACTGTGGACCATCAGAACCGGCAGTGCAAGATCTCTCAGGACCTTCGCCGGTTCCAGAGTCTTGAACTCACGCAGCAGGTCTAGGCCGAGGGGAAAACCCATCAGGTCGAGCATACTGGTCTCGTACGCGGTGCTCAAGGCGGAAGGACTGAACCACTCTTTTCCCCAGTCGGTTTCAGGCTCAAGGAAGGTCCGGCGATAGTCGAGGACGGAGCTCAGGAGTACGAGCGCGAAGGGAGGTCGACGTGCATGTGCGGCGTACAGCACGGCAATCCCGGCGCCCAAGCTCGTCCCCACGATGGCGTGAAGAGGCCCATGACGGCGAGCAAGAAACCGGACGGCTGCGGCGAGGTCCTGAACTTCGCCCGTGAGGGTCATTTCTTCGGGCGATCCCTCACTCTGCCCGTGGCCCCTGAAATCGAACCTGAGGCTCTCGAAACCATGTCTCGCCAGTTCGGCAGAGAGCCCAGGATAGAAACCCTCCCAGTCCTTGTCGACCGCGATGCCATGCGCGAGGACGATCGAAGCCTTCGGTGTTACCTTAGTCTTACGGTAAATTCCGGAGAGTGTCACCCCGTCACTTGACGTGAAGGTAACCCTTTGCTCGGCCAAACCCCGGCCGCCACCCACAACGTGCCCCCGAAAAGGACATTGACCACGCCCTCAAAATGCTGTGGGCTCGTCGCGGCCCAGCGACAATTGCCTTTGTCTCAGCGGATGGACCCGTCTGCACCGCACGGAATAGAGAGGAGTCCCGCCTACTTCGCAACGCTTGACTGGCCCAGGTTGCTTAGGTCCCGGATATTTGAAGCCGACGATGGGAGTTCTGCGAACTCCACCAGACGGGTGCGACCCCCTCGCTGACTCACCACCGAAGCGGCTTATTACACGGGCACGATGCCTAGAACGGGTAGGTTTGCCGAGGAAAGTCGTTGAATACGTGGGTGCGTGGGTTTGGTTCAAAGGATTCCCCACACCGTCAGCTGTCCGTGACTTCCTTGACTCGTTCCTTCAGAGGTTTCTCGGTTTCGAAAGTTCCTGGACCCTCGTCGATTGCCCGGTACCTGACAGTGTTGCTCGCGACCGTGTGTACAAAGGCGTTTTCGACGAATCCTCACTGAATCTTGTCCTGTCGCTCTCGGACCAACAGCGGCTCCTTGGATTTCACGTCAGGACGCACCGGCAACAAGTAAATGCGATGTCGAAGGGTCATTGCATGTCGCTGTACATGTCCATGGAACCCGGAATCGATACCCACTTCGATTTCACGTACCCGCTTGATTGGTTCGTGGACGAAACTCGGCGAGACCAATTCATCTCCCTGATGCGAAAGATTGCCTCGATCTCACCCCTGGCTTACGGAGCAGCGAATCGTGCTCGCTGGAACGTCGAGGAAACCCGGATGGACCGGCTCCATGCCGACGCATGGGCGAAATTCGGGATTCCGGTTGTCAACGAGCCGTATGGACCGATGATGGTTCTCCGTTCGCCAAACCCGCTCTATGAGAGTGTGATCGGTGCGTTCTGGCTTAACATACTGAACCCGACCCATCTGAATCGCATCGGCGGCTTAGAACGGATTCGGTCTGAAGCTCAGCCGCACGCAGTCGAGATGTTGCCTGATGGCTACGCGATGGTTATCGCGACGCCCTCGCCCATCGTAGAGGGCACCGAGGACAACCGCGCCACGTTTCTCCGCATGTGGAAGGTCCTCGAGGACGCCTTCTGAGGCTGCTTTGCTATCCCGCAACTCGCGTTGAACACTTCAGCCAAACGATCGGCGGAATGGAAAGGGGATCCCGCCTACTTCGCAACGAGGTCTGGCATGAGGTTCGTTGTGACGTGGTATTAGGTCCTTGGGGTGCACAAAGTCTACTAGGTTACCTAGCGTTCTTGCAGCGCGGCTCTCGCTTTCTCGAGAGCTGACTGCGCTAGCTCACCGATGGTGTAATGCCTCCACTCGCCGCTTTCACGGTCCCCGTAGCCCGACAGCGCCTTGCTCTTGGAAAGCTTCTCTAGCGTCGGTACGGCAACGGGATCTGCAAGTCCCCTTTCGGCCAGAGCCCCGATGGCCTTGAGGACGCCAACAAGGCTCTCCGTGTGCCCAACGTGTAGTCTTTTGGTGAGGACCGGGAGCGCCTCGGCACTTAGGATTCCTCTCGCAGCGTACTCCCGAACCGCCAGTGCGGCCCAGCTTATCACAAGATCAGACTTGTCGTCAAGTAGCTTGATGAGCTCAGGAAGGACCGCGGGATCGGTGGCACCTAGTGGCGCCATGTCACCAATAGCAGCTGCGGCCCCGGCTCGCTCATTCGCAGCCTTCGCGGGGAGCAGCTTGACGAGGTGAGGAAGCGCGGCGGTAGTGTACAGTCCCTTCGCGGCCAGTTTTGATAGTGCGAACGCGGCGTTCTCCCGACACTTGGCATGAGGATCCGATAGAAGAGCCGTCAATGGGGCCAGTCCGCTTGCATCGGCAGTGTCCCTGAACTGCCAGATCCCCAGAGCGGCCGCAGCTCGCACGCGCGGCACGGGATCTGATAGGAGTCTAACCGTAGCTTCCCATAAAGACCGGAGGTCGAGCGAGAGCGAGAACACTGCCTCGGCTGCTCGCTCCCTGACTCTGGGATCGTCGGAGGCCATTTCAGCAAACAGGCGCGCGAGCACATGGTCGGGCAACGGAGACATCTTGTGAGCGGACCTGAGAGCTCCGGCTGCCCCAGATCTGATGCCGCTATCTGGGTCCGTTAACAACGCTGCGATCGAGTCGAGTTCTTCTGGGGTCAGCGGCCGACGATCCCCACGATACGCCTCTTTCATTGCACTCGCGGCTGCTGCCCGCCTGGCCTCTATGTCCGCTTCGGGAGTCGGAGAGGGAGCGGAGGGCCCTTTCTCTCCAGCGAGAGACTCGTGCGCTTCGGCCTTTCTAGTCTTGGCTTCCACTATCGCCTTTCGCAGGTCCTCTCGAGCCTCCAAATGAAGACGAAGAACTTCCTTACCCGCCTCGCGCCATGGCGCAAGGCCCCGCCGACGGTCGATAATCTCGAGCGCGCGATCTTTCAGCCAATCGTGAATCTGCCCCTGTTCAAGCTGAATGGCCGCAAGCGCAAGGTACACTACAGGGCCGTCGTCCGAATCGTCGAGCATGTCCTGACACTCAGCAAGGACCTCCTGGGTGGCGGCATCGAAGCTTTTCCCTTCGTCCAAGGCACTTTCAAGGATTCCCTTGACGTCCATTGCTGTGTCGTTGTCAAGAATCCCGTAGCCCCAGGTCCCCACGAACTCCCTCTACAAGGCCGATGGGATAGATTCGCGTGGTCCCAAGAAGCTATGCGGGGCGGGAGCTTGCCACGCCAGGCTCCGCCTCCGATCGCCGTTCAGTCTTGTTGGACGGACCCTAGCCTCTCCAACATCTTGATTACGCCCTCCAAGACTGGTCCTACCATCGCCTTCGCTTGAGGGCTCAGCCCTTCGAGCACTTTCCTGAGCGGCTCGATGGCCTCGGATTCCGGTTCTGTCGGTCTGGGGGTACTTTCCATGAAACTAATTTTGCTGAAAGCTTCCTTGGCCTCCTGTTCATCGACGTGTGTGTACACATCGAGAAGCATTTCAATCTCCTCGTGCGCCGTCACCTTTTGTGCGTACTGTGGGTCTAACTTGAGCTTCTTGGCGAACGTCGCGAATGACTTCCGAAGCTTGTGTGGATGAAGCTTCTCGCGAAGTCCAAGCGCCAGCTCGATCGATTTCATCGCTTTGTAGGCACTCCGTGCGTTGGTTTCGAAGGCCTTGATTCGATCGCGCAACGACGAATAGTCCTCGGGGCACCTGCCCAAGTGAAAGAGCTGGATCGATTCGCGCGATCGAATGGACTTCCAGTGTCGGAGAATCGGTGCAAGATCCGGATGCAGCGGAATTGTGATTGGCTTTCCGCGCTTCGTCACGGTATGAATCCATCCGTCTTCCAGGTCGACTTCTCGCCAAGAGAGTCCATAGAACTGAGCTCGACCCGCGGTGTAGAGCAACAGCACGAAGAGAACCCATTCCTCAAAGAGTCCCAACTGTTGCAGTCTCTCTTTTGAGGTCAGTACTAGAGTGACGGCTTCCCAGCTAAGAGGTCGATACTTCTCTCGGTCACTCTTCTTGTCCCGGACCCTCGCTGCCAGCCTGACCTTCTGGTACTGGTTCACCCAGTAGTTTTCCATCGTCGTCTCAGCCTTGAAGCGAAAGTAGGCGCGGACCGCGTCTAGATAGCCGAGGACCCCGGATTTCTTCAGGCCAGAGTTGAACAGCATTTGTTTGAATTCCATGACGTGCTTCCAGTTGGTTTTCACGGGCTGGAGTCCATACCTTCCGTGGACCCAACCGAAGAATCGAAGGACCTTGTTTCGCCATCCGCGGATCGTCTCCGGTCTCATTCCTTCGGCGGCCATCCACTTCCAGAAGCTGCGCACCTCGACAGGATCCGTCGATTCCCACGGAGGTGCCCCCTTGCGGCCATAGAGATTCCTGGCTCTTTTGAGACTCCCGCGGAAGGTGACGTCGTTCTCCTCTACGAGACTCTCGGGAACCGCCTCGGAACTGTCCCCTGTTGTCACGGTCGGTTCGGGATCCTCGGGGTTTCGCTCCATCAAGGGCCATATGGGCCTCAACAGAGTGAAAACGCGCGGTCCATGTAGCCTACCTGTAGGGTTAAGTCCTCAATCACTTAGTAGCCGGAGCCAGCAAGTGCATGGGAAGGAGTCCCGCCTCCCGGATTTGAACCGGGGGCCTGATGATGGCAGCGGGCACCGCGCACGCCGTGTGCACGGGAGCACTCTACAGTCACCCGCTCTGACCAGGCTGAGCTAAGGCGGGACACGCGAAGAACATCTGCCCTGATAAAAAGGTTGCCGGGGGGCGCTCTGGCGAACGGATTCTCCGGAGCAGCGGAAGGGTCACTGCCGCGGGCCGGGCTCGAACCGGCGACTTCGAGATCTTCAGTCTCGCACTCTCCCAGCTGAGTTACCGCGGCTCGCCGCGACGAACCCCTGAGGGGACAAATAGTTTTCCGCGCCGCCACGTCTCGGTGCCGCTGGCGCGAAGCTTATGCCTTACCACCCGTTCCCGCGCCGATGAAACCCCCCGCGGAAGTCTTCACCGCCCTTGAGCGGAGGTTTCCAGATCATCTTGAGAGAACCCGGGCGTTCCTCCGGCAACCCTCCGTCAGCGCGACCGGCGAAGGCGTACTCGACTGCGCCGAGACTGTCCGGTCGATGATGCAGGAAGTCGGCTGCAAGACGCGGGTGTGGGGAGAGACGGGTCACCCGGTCCTGTACGGCGATCTGGATGTCGGCGCGCCCGTGACGCTCGTGGAATACGAGATGTATGACGTACAACCCGTCGGAGACCTCGACGCCTGGATCGCCCCACCGTTCGCCGCGGAGCTCCGGGAACTCGAGGGCCTCGGCAAGTGCGTCGTCGCCCGCGGCGTTTACAACTCGAAGGGCGCACTGGCCGGGAACCTGCTCACATGGAAGACGATCAGGGACAAGGACGAGCTGCCCGTCAACCTGAAGATCATCGCTGAGGGCGAAGAGGAGATCAGCAGCCACAACTTCATCCGGTTCGTGAGATCCCACAAGCGCGAATTGAAATCGGATGCCGGGATGGCGTGCGACTACGGCGAGGATCTCCGAGGAGTCCCCTCCGTCGGACTCGGGGTGAAAGGGTGTCTCTACCTGACGATCTGGTCCCGCGGAACCAAGGCGAAGGGCGGCCCCATGAAGCGCGAGATCCACAGTTCAAACGCGGTCTGGATCGCCTCGCCGGTCTGGCGGCTCCTGCAGGCACTGGGCACTCTGGTCGATGAAAACCAGCGGCCCGCCATCGATGGTCTCTGGGCAGACGTCCGACCGCCGTCAAAGCGCGATCTCGAACTCACTCGGGCCCTCGTGAAGACCTTCGACACGAAGACAACGCTGAAGGAGTTGGAGTCCGCGAGGTTCAAGTACGATCTCCCGAAAACGAAGCTCCTCGCGAAGTACCTGTTCGAGCCGACCGTAAACATCTGCGGGATCCACTCGGGATACACGGAGCACGGCGGTACGAAGACGGTCCTGCCGCACGAGGCCTACGCCAAGGTCGACATCCGCCTCGTGCCGGGCATGAGCGTGGAGGGGACCCTTCGAAAACTCAAGGCCCATCTCAAGCGACGTGGATTCGAGGACCTCGAGATCGAGGTCCATGGCCCGTACGGGCCCGCCCGGACGGATCCTGACTCATGGATCGTCGGCGCGGCGGTCCAGGCGCTGCGCGACCACGGCAAGGAGCCGGAGATCTGGCCCTCGAGCGGCGGGACGATGCCCGCCTTCGTGTTCAGCGAGGACCTCAAGATCCCGTGGATGGGTACGGGGCTCGGCCACGGCGGACGTGCGCATGCACCGAACGAATATGCGACCGTCGATGGGATGAAACGATACATGCTCGGGCAGGCGAGCCTCGTCTACCGTGCCGCGGAATTCGGCGTCGCGCGCGGATGACCGCGCGTCCGGGATGCGCACGCATCGTTATCGTGGTGCGAAACAACGCGAAAAGGACCCTTCGAACGCATCCGATTTTTCGTTTCGATTCGATCGATGTTTCTATGGAGAAAATCGCGTCATTCTCAACCGGGGACTTTCACCGCGACACATATAAATAGCGTCGTCCAGGATGGCTCGGGCCGTGCCCACCGTTGCCTCTCAGTGGTGACGCCATGCCCCTCGTGAAACGCATCTTGAAGAGAGATGAAGAGGGCGTCGCGTCGACCGTCGGGACGATCATGGCCCTGCTCGTCTTCCTTACGTTCCTGAGCCTCATCGTGAACCAGTACGTGCCTGTCTGGATGAAGGATTCCGAGGCGGCCCACATGAACGGGGCCCTCGGCCAGTTCGGACATCTCAAAGGGGCCGTGGACCTCCAGGTCCTCGCGGCGCAGATCGCACAGGATGCAGGGAGCCACTACATCCCGGTCACCGCGTCGAGCCCCGTGACCCTCGGCGTGGATGGCGTCCCGATTTTCGCCGCGCCCACGTTGGGCGAGATGAACGCGGATCCCGATGCGTCCGCGTGGACCGTGGAATTCTATTACGATATCCGTGGCGTGAGCACGTACGCCCAGGAGGCCGCGAGCGGCGCGATCATCCTCAACGTCGCGAACCGCTACTTCATTCCCCAGCGCCTTGTCTACGAGAACGGCGCTGTGATCCGCTGGCAATCGGACGGCCAGGTGGTCCGGGCTCCCCCCGTGTTCGAGGCGTCCCGCCTCAACAGCACCCTCGACCTGAGCTTCCAGCTCCTCTCCCTGTTCGGTCGCGACACGATCTCCGGGACGACGACCGAGGTCGTCAACGCGAAGGTGTTCGGGCTCGACCGCCAGGACTACACGGACATCACATCGCCCGTGTGGATCAACCACACGACCGCGTACGGTGTGGCATGGTACCACTTCTTCAACAACACGCTGTCCGAAGCCCTTGGCGTCACCTCGGGCTCGTACGTCGAGATCGGCAACCCGAATCAGGTCCTGCTCCTTGACTTCACGGCCCGTGAGGGCCTCGCGGACGTGTACCGCGTCCGGGCGTCCTGGGACGGCGTGTCGCACCTGTACCGGGTCGCTCTGTCGATCTACCAGACGGGCCTGTGGCCCATCGGGACGTTCCGGCTCCAGCATGCATTCGTCCAGGTCGGGATTGGCGAGGGGACGGGGAACCTGTAACGGGGAGGATTCACGATGCCGAAGCGCAAGAAGGTGATGATGCCCAAGGGCGCGCTGCAGCAGCGCGCAGAGTGGTCCGGAACCCGCGGTTCGTATCTCACGAACATCCCCGAGCTGACGCGGGAGGGCTTCGAGGAGATCGAGGTCGTCCCGGTCCGGGAACCCTTCTCGTACGCGCGGATCGTGTACGACCACAACCGGTCCGAGTACGTATACGAGGTATGGGAGCCCCAGCTCGACGAACGGGAGAAGAAGCTGCTGGACATGCTCAAGGACTCCCTGGCGCGGACCCTCGAGTACGAATGGGACAAGATGGCCGAGAAGGACAAGAAGGAGTACCTCGAGGAAGCCGTCGAGTCGTTCATGACTTCCCGCGGACTGCGGCTCGAGCCCGCGTCGAAGGGCAAGGTCGTCTATTACCTGATCCGCGACTTCGTCGGTTACGGCCCCGTGGACGTCCTCATGGATGACGCCAGGAACGAGGACGTCTCCTGCGACGGCACGGGGATCCCCCTGTTCATCTTCCACCAGAAGTACGAATCGATCAAGACGAGCGTCTCTTTCGCGGACGACGACATCCTCAACTCATTCGTCGTCATGCTCGGTCAGCGCTGCGCGAAGCAGGTCTCGGTGGCGAGTCCGATCCTCGACGGGACGACGTTCGAGGGGCACCGCGTCCAAGCGACATACAGCCACGAGGTGACGACCCGTGGGTCGTCCTTCACGATCCGACGGTACAAGGAGAAGCCCTTCACGCCCGTCGAGCTCGTGAAGTTCAAGACCGCGAGCGCCGACATGGTGGCGTACCTGTGGGTCGCCGTGGAGAGCGGCAAGTCCATGATGATCTGCGGCGGCACCGCGAGCGGCAAGACCGCGACCCTGAACAGCGCAGCGTTGTTCATTCGGCCCGGAGCGAAGATCGTCTCGATCGAGGACACCCGCGAAATCAATCTGCCCCACGAGAACTGGATCCCAGGCACGACCCGGACGGGCGTCGGAGAGCGCGGCCCCGACGGGAAAGCGGGTGGTGAGATCGACATGTACGATCTCGTCCGCGCGGCGCTGCGCCAGCGGCCCAACTACATCATTGTCGGAGAGGTCCGTGGCAAGGAGACCTACACGATGTTCCAGGCGATGGCGACGGGTCATCCGACCATGTCGACGATGCACGCGGACTCCGTCAAATCGATGGTCAACCGCCTCGAGAACCCGCCGATCAACACGCCCAGGATCCTCCTCACGGCCCTGAACTTCGTCGTGATCCAGACCCATGCACGGATCGGGGACTCGATCGTCCGGCGGATCAAGCAGATCGTCGAGCTCGTCGGGTTCGAGCCCGAGACGAACGAGCTCATCACGAACACCGTGTACGAGTGGGATCCCGCAACGGACACGTTCGTGTTCAAGGGACACTCGTTCCTGTTCGACGAGATCATGGAAATGAGGAACATGACCCATGAGGAGATGGAGCGCGAGTTCCAGCGACGGATCGACCTCGTGAACTACATGACCCAAAAGGGAATGGTCGACTTCCGCGAGATCGCGAAGGTCGTCGTTTCGTACTATCAATACCCGGAAGAGACGGTGAAGCGCGCTCGGGACGAGATGGGCTGGGAACAGAAGGCCGCCGAGGCGCCCGTCGAAGCGGGAGGTGGCGCGGTTGGGTAGCACGGCCTTCGAGAAGCTCGAGACGCGGGGCACCCTGACCCGTACGAAGCGGTTCCGACCCGGTGAGGAGAAGGAGAAGGCCCACCACCTCGTGAAGCTCCCGAAGGGGGCCAAGCCCGTGAACGTCGGGCTTTCGGCGAGGGAGCAGCTCGCCTGGCGCACGTTCGGTGCCTTCGTACAGGCGCGGCGCCACGAGGACCAGGAGCTCGAGGAGAACCTCCTGAAGGCCCACATCCGACTTCGTCCGGAAGAGTACCTTGCGGTCGCCTGGATGAACACGACGTTGGCGGCGGTTGCCTCGGTCGTCGCGGCCTTGGCGATGAGCCTCTTCCTCGTCGTCCTGAGCGTGCCCATCCTCACCCTCGTCACGGTCTTCGGCCTCGTCGCGGCCCTGCCGATCGCCTTCTCGTACATGGTCTTCTTCGGCCTCCCCGTGGGCTACCGTGGGAAGCCGGCGAGCCTCGCGAAGAAGCGCGGCCGAGCAATCGACAAGAAAATCTCCGGAGCGATGTCGTTCGTCTCGGCAATGGCCTCTGCGGACGTCCCCGTGGACGTGATCTTCAAGGAGCTGTCTAAGCAGGCCGTCTACGGCGAAGTCGCGAAGGAAGCGGAGTGGATCACGCGAGACACGGAGCTCCTTGGGGTCGACATCCTCACGGCGATCACGAACGCAGCCCAGCGGTCCCCGAGCACGAAGCTCCAGGACTTCCTCCAGGGTGTCGTGACGACGTCCCGGAGCGGCGGCCAGCTGAAGCCATACTTCCTCCTGAAGGCGGAACAGTTCGAGAAGGAGGACCGCCTCGAGATGCGCAAGAAGATGGAGACCCTCGGGCTGCTCGCAGAATCCTTCGTGACCGTCGTCGTCGCGTTCCCCCTCTTCCTCGTCGTGATCATGGCGATCATGGCCCTCATCAGCAAGACGGGGTCAGGTTTCGTCCTGACGCTCCTGTACGTCGTCGTCGCACTCATGATCCCCCTGAGCCAGTTCGGCTTCATCTTCGTGATCTGGAACATGGAGCAGGAGGGCTGAGATGGTCCGCGAAGATCTCGAGAAGGCGAGGGTACGCCTCTACGAGAAGAAGGACCGCAAGAGCTTCATCGTCGGAGTCAGCTCGGCCCTGTTCGCGATGTTCATGTTCATCGCGCTGTTGAACCTCCTCGGGTCCGTGGACCTGAGCTTCGGACCGAATCAGCAGAACCTCTACCGCTTCCTGAACTGGTTCGTGATCGCGGTCCTGGCGTTCATCGGTCCTTACGGATTCTACCTCTCCTCGAAGAACCGGGAGGTCAAGCAGATCGAACGCCGGCTCCCGGACTTCCTCCGGGACGTCGCGGAGGCGGGACGTTTCGGCATGACCCTCGCCGAGGCGATCGTCGTCTCTTCGAGCGGCCGGTACGGCAAGCTCACGCCCGAAATCAAGAAGATGGCAGCCCAGATCAGCTGGGGCGTCCCGGCGACGGAGGCCCTGCGCCTCTTCGCGACGCGCGTCAAGACGCCGAAGGTCCAGCGGATCGTCGCGATCATCGTCAAGTCCTCGGACGCGGGCGGCGACGTCGCCGACGTCCTCACGATGGTGTCCCACGACACGAAGGAGGGACAGCTCACGGAGGACGAGCGGAGGATCGCGATGTCGACGTACATCGCGGTCATCTACATCTCGTTCCTCGTCTTCCTCGTGACGATCTGGATCCTGAACGTGACGTTCCTCCCGAAGATGCTCGAGGCGAGTGGCGCCCTTGCGGGGGGCACGGGCGGGAGCTCCCCGGTCTCGAGCCCCTTGGCGGAGAACCTCCCGGAGGTCGTGTACAACATCCGGATCGCGTTCTTCATCGCCACGATCGTCCACGGCCTGGGCGACGGCATCCTCGCAGGGGTCCTCGACAACGGGAAGATCCCCACGGGGCTGCGGCACAGCTTCATCATGCTCATCATCGCCCTGCTCGGCTTCCAGCTCATCTGAGGTGATCGCATGGCTCAGTCTGCCCAACCGGACATCGATGACCTGCAGGAGCTCGACCGCAAGCACGCAGAGACGTCCGGCCGACTGGCCAAGCTCGATCGCGAGCGGGCCCAGGCCAAAGAGATGCTCGACCAGCTTGAGGCGAAGAAGAAGCGCGCGATCTTCGCCGCCCTCGACTCGATCAAGAAACGGTACTTCCACCGCCTCCTGGGGGGCAAGGGGGTCAAGGTCAAGGCGCCCAAACTGAGTTCCGTCGAGACGTCCACCCTGGGCAAGGTCACGACGATCCCCAAGATTGTCAAGCGGAACATGAACGAGATCGAAATCCAGCCGGCCCTGAAGAACTACTCGTACGTCCGGATCCTCTACGACACCCTCGCGAACGAGTACTTCTATGAAGCGATCGAGCCCAAGCTCCTCGAGGAGGAGGCCGAGCTCCTGGAGGTCCTAAAGGAGATCCTCGTCGAGAACCTCGAACTGCTCGAGGAAGAGGGGAAGGCGAGCCGCGAGAACTATCTGCGGCGGATCGTGGAAGGGCTGATTCGCGAGCTCGGCGTGGAACTACACCCCGTCTCGAAGGAACGGATCCTGTACTACGTGTACCGGGACTTCATCCGGTACGGACCCATCGACGCGGTGATGCTCGACCCCCAGGTCGAGGACATCTCGTGCGACGGGGTCCGCGTGCCTTTCTACATCTACCACCGCAAGTACGGATCGATCCCCTCGAATCTGAAGTTCGACTCCGCCGAGGAACTCGACTCCTTCGTTGTGTGGCTCTCCCAGAGGTGCGGAAAGCACATTTCCGTGGCCCAGCCGATGCTCGACGCGACGATCCCGGACGGCTCGCGCCTTCAGGCGACCCTCGGGATGCACGTGACGAAGCGCGGCTCGTCGTTCACGATCCGGCGGTTCCGGGACAACCCCTTCACACCCCTGGACCTCGTGCGGTTCAAGACGATGTCCAACGAGATGATGGCCTACCTCTGGCTCGCGATCGAGAACGGACAGAGCATGCTCATCTGCGGTGGCACGGCGTCGGGCAAGACGACGACCCTGAACGCGATCCTGCTGTTCATCCCGCCTCAGATGAAGATCGTTTCGATCGAAGACACGCGCGAGCTCAACCTGCCCCATGAGAACTGGGTGCCCCTGCTCACGCGCGCGGGCTTCGGCGGGAAGTCCGCCGTGACGGGGAAGGCGGCGGGCGAGATCGACATGTTCGACCTCCTGATCGCGGCGCTCCGACAACGGCCTCAGTACATGATGGTCGGTGAGGTCCGGGGTTCCGAGGCCTTCGTCGTGTTCCAGGCCATGGCCACGGGCAAGTCCGCGTACACGACGTTCCACGCGGACGACGTCCAGGCGATGGTCCACCGCCTCGAGAACGACCCGATCAATCTGCCGCGGGCCCTCGTCGCGGCCCTCGACATCGTCCTGCTCCAGGCCCAGGTCAAAGTGGGCACGGACATGACCCGCCGGGTCAAGGCGCTCATCGAGATCGTCGGGACGGACCCGGAGTCCAACGAGTTGATCACGAACTCCGCGTACACCTGGAACCCCGCGGACGACACGTTCAACTATTCCGGCCACTCGTACGTCTACGAGAAGATCTCCCTCGCGCGGAACTGGAACCAGCGCCGCATGGAGCAGGAGGTCAAACGCCGCTTGGACCTCTTCGACTACATGAAACGGACGGGCGTCCAGAACTACCGCGACGTCGCGAGGATCGTCTCGGGGTACTACCGCGATCCCGACCGGATGATCAAGATCGTCCGCGAGGCCCTCCAGACGCAGGCCGGCTCGACCGGTTCCTAGACGTTAGGTGGCCCAGCCCCCCGGTCGGTCCATCCGAACTCATCGTCGAGGGCGACGTCCGGCGAGGCCCGCACAGACTCCCGACATCCCTAGGGCCGCACCGAGGACGATGAACAGGACGGCGACGGCGCCTGCGCCGAGAAGGACTCCCGAAAGTACGGCGCCCAAGGAACCGAAGCCGAACACGGAGAGAAAAGCCATGCCGAAGGCGGTCCCGCGGGATCCGCGGTCGACCTCAGACGTGACGAGGGCATTCTGAAGGGGTTCGAGGGAAAAGAGAACGAGGCCATAGGCCCACGGTACCGCGATGAAGGTCCGCGCGGACGGGACCGCGAACGCGGCCAGGAGAGAGGCCCCTGCGAGGCTCAGGACGAGCAGGATCCGGGCGGACCGGGGGCGATCGGCAACGTACCCGGCCGCGACCTGACCCACGCCGCCTAGAGCAAGCAGGAATGCGTAGGTTTCGATCCCGACGAACCGGGGAAGAAACGTGAGGCTTCCCCAGTACGCGATTCCCGCGAAGAAATAGACCATGAGGATGAGGACGAAGTCACGCCGCAACAGGGATCGCACCTCGTCGCGGAAACCCGCTTGGACCGGAGCGAGCACGCGGTCCGAGATCCGGCTCGATGCGAGGAGCGCGAGCCCGAGAATCGCAGGCGCGACGAGCGCGCCCACGGCGAACCGCCATGGGGCTCCGAGGCTCAGGAGAGTTCCGACGGCCGCGGGCCCGAGCGCAATGCCCATGCTCCCCCCGAGACCGTGCCAGCCCATCCCGCAGCCGGGCTCCCGGACGTTCCGCGAGATCAGGGAAAGTCCCGCGGGATGATAGATCCCCGAGAACAGGCCCAACGCGCCCAGGCCGAGCGAGAGACCGATCAGATTCGGGGCAATCGCGATGCCGGCAAGGGAGACTGCGACTCCCGCGACACACACGAAGAGGAGTCCAGGCGCGCCCCTCCGGTCGGACAGGTAGCCGAAGGGGACGCTCCCAACGCCGAAGAACGCGTAGGCGGACGCGGCGAGGAGTCCGAGGGTCGCGTCGTCTGCGCTGAATTCGACGCGCCAGGCCCGCTCGAGAAGGACGGGGATCGCTAGGATGTTGCTATGGACGAGTCCGTGGAGGAATCCCGCGACCGTGACGGTTCGGCGCTCGACTTGGTCCACGCTCGGCCGGGATTGTTCGTCGCTGCTAAGGGGCTTGCGCCGGTCAGATGAGGAGGACCCCGCGCGGGGAGACCGGAGACGAAAGGACGAGGGTGATCACGAGGGCGAGGACCGCCACCAGGGCCGTGGTTCGTTGGGCCATCACACCACGATACCCCACGGGGGCCATACCCATTTCGGAATCGTTTGGCTTCAGCCGAACCGCTCGACGCGGCGGTCAGGCCGGTGTCCGGTCCACGAGAGCGGCCTTGGCGCGGAGGGCCCGGAACGCCTGGGTCAGCTCCCTCCGGCCGAACTCTCCGAGCCGCGAATCGTTCATGTAGTCCTCGTAGAGAGGAGTGATGTCACCGTCTCCGAGGGAGGTGATCGACATGTGGAGGACATACCCGGAGAGGATGCGGACGATCTGCGGGTCTACGGATTTCGACGATGAAGATTCCTTCCGGCGACGCGAGAATCGAAAGGGCATGGGCGTCCGACCGAACCCGTCCTGGACTAGGGCCCTCCAAGGTATGTAACGGTTCTCGCCCCGTTATCCGACCCGCAATTCAAACCGCGAAGACTCGAACCCCGGGGCCGGGTCGAAGGGGAGGGTGCGCTCAAAGGTCTCCGTCCTTCGTGTCGTCCGTCTTACCTTCCGCGGACTCCGAGGACTGGCCGCCCTCGCCTCCGAAGGGCCGTCGGATGATCTTCTTCTGGACCGCGGGCGCGGCTCCCGAGGCCGGCTTGCGAATCACGCGCCGAGGGGCCTCATCCCCTCCAGGGGAGGTCGCGCCCGGCTGGGTTCCGCCCGAGGGCGCCTCCGTCGGGGGAGCCTGACCGGCCGGCGCCGGGGACGGTTTCTTCGGGGGCGCGGGAGAGGTTCCGCCCGCTCCGCCTCCCACCAAGGGCGGACGCCCTTCGTTCATCAGGGAGCCGCACTTGTGGCAGACGGTCGCCGTGACCGAGTTGAGAGTGCCGCAGACGGGGCACGGCTTCGACCCCATCTTGCGCATCTCCTCTTCCTCCCGGAGCCAGTCCTCGAACGTCACGAAC
>Ga0247727_10011208_pt1 | contig 15699 bp, 15 predicted proteins | sample WisWelCaveWW1625_FD_202498 | JGI IMG/M metagenome (GOLD analysis project Ga0247727, IMG submission 202498) | Biofilm microbial communities from Wishing Well Cave, Virginia, United States - WW16-25 | ecosystem: Environmental > Aquatic > Deep subsurface > Groundwater > Cave microbial mat | place...
GTGCGACAGCCGGCCGGCCCGCGTCCCCTGCTCTCTGCGGGGGGGGGGGGGGGGGGGGGGGGGGGGACCGGCTCCTGCACAATGAGTCGCGCAAGAAGGCGTCGGCGCGCGCCGAAGGGGAGCCGGTCTTCCGGTTCCGCGACGTGACGGCGCAGGCGGGACTAGCGACGCCCCGCGAGAGCATCCAGTGCTTCTTCTTCGACTACGACAACGACGGATGGCTCGATCTCTACGTCCCGACCAACTCGGGCTTCGGCAAGGAGATGAACGACGAGATCTGGCCCTTCTACCTCGGGCGCCCGATCAAGGCGGAACGTCCCTCTCTCTACCACAACGAACGCGACGGCACGTTCACCGAGGTCGCCGCGGCGACCGGCGCCGATCGCGCCATCTTCACCATGGCCGCGAACTACGGCGATCTCGACAACGACGGCTGGCCCGACTTTTACCTCGGCACCGGATCGCCCGACCTGCGCGCGCTGCTGCCCAACAGGATGTTCCGCAACGACGGCGGCAAGCGGTTCCAGGACGTGACCACGTCGGGCGGCTTCGGCCATCTCCAGAAGGGACACGGGATCGCGTTCGCCGACCTCGACAACGACGGCGATCAGGACGTCTACGCCGTGCTCGGCGGCGCCTTCACCGGCGACGTCTACCCGAACGCGCTGTTCGAGAACCCCGGCCACGGCCACCACTGGATCACCCTGCGGCTGCGCGGCGTGACGGCCAACCGGAGCGCGATCGGCGCCCGCATCCACGTGCGCATCGAGGAGCCGGCGGGCGAGCGCTCGATCCACGCGACCGTCGGCACCGGCGGGAGCTTCGGGTCGCAGAGCCTGCAGGCGGAGATCGGGCTTGGCGACGCGACGAAGATCCTGTTCGCGGAGATCCGCTGGCCGGGATCCCGGACGAAGCAGCGCTTCGAGAACCTGCCGCTCGACCAGGTGGTCCGGATCGAGGAGGGAGTCGACTCGGTCGAGGTCGTGCCAGTGAAGCCGTTCAAGTTCGGCGGCCCGCGCTAGGCTCGCCCGGGACGTCTCCTGATCGTGCCCGCCGCGCTGCCGGCGAAGGAAGCTGCGAACGCCATGAGATCGAACGAACGCCGGCCTCGGATCGGAGGAGCGCGCGCCCCGCTGCTCGCCCTGGGGCTGATCGTTTCGGTCCCGCCCGCTCACGGACAGGAATCGAAGACCGGCGTGCTGAAGAGGTCCGAGCAGGCGAGTCCCGGCTACACGCTCTTCGCGCCGTTCGAGACGAAGGAGACCTACCTCATCGATCTCGATGGCCGCGTCGTCCACCGCTGGAACAGCGAGTACGTGCCCGGTCAGTCAGTCAAGCTGCTCGACGACGGCCACCTGATGAGGGCCGCGCGCGAGCCGGGTGAGTCGCCGTTCCACGGCGGCGGCGAGGGCGGCCGCATCGAGGAATTCGACTGGGACGGCAGGCTGCTCTGGACGTTCGTCTGCTGCGACGACGATCGTCGGCAGCACCACGATTTCGAGCCCCTGCCGAATGGCAACGTCCTCGTGATCGCGTGGGAGGCGAAGACTCCCGAGGAGGCGATCGAGGCGGGACGCGACGTCGAAGCTGCGCGCGAAGGACTCTGGCCCGACTGCGTGCTCGAGATCGAGCCAGTCCGACCGGAAGGCGGCAAGGTCGTCTGGGCGTGGCGGGTCTGGGACCACCTGATCCAGGATCGCGATCGCGACAAGCCGAACTTCGGCGTCGTCGGCGACCATCCCGAGCTCGTCGATCTGAACGCGGGTCGAGCGGCGCCGCAGGCGCCGGCCGAGACGATGAGCGAGGAGGAGCTCGATCGGCTTCGCAAGCTCGGGTACATCGGGGCCGACGGCGAGGACGACGACCCGCCCGCCGAGGAGGGCGATCGTCCTCGCGGCCGACGCGCGGGGCGGCGCGGCGCGCGGGAGCTGCGCGCCGACTGGAACCACGTGAACTCGGTCGCCTACGACGCGGCGCTCGACCAGATCCTCGTCTCGAGCCACAACCAGAGCGAGATCTGGCTCATCGACCACGGCACCACGACCGAGGAGGCGGCGGCGCACGCGGGCGGCAGGCGCGGCCGCGGCGGCGACCTGCTCTACCGCTGGGGCAATCCCGCGAACTGGCACGCCGGCGACGCGCGTGCGCAGCAGCTCTTCGGACAGCACGACGCGCGCTTCATCGAGAGCGGGCTGCGCGGCGCGGGCCGGCTGCTCGTCTTCAACAACAACACGCGCGGCGGCATGGGTTTCGGTCCCAACCGCTCGGAAGGGGGCTCGTCGCAGCTGTTCGAGCTCGAGCTGCCGCTCCGTCCCGACGGCTCGTACGCGCGCGAGGAGGGCGGCGGGTTCCTTCCGAAGAAACCGCTCTGGACCTACGGCGGCGGCAAGGGCGAGGCGAAGTTCTTCTCTCCGATCGTCTCCGGCTCGCAGCGTCTGAAGACCGGCGGCACGCTCATCACGTCCGGCGCCGAGGGCTACATCGTCGAGGTGAGCGAGAAGGGCGAGATCGTCTGGGAGTACCGCAGCCCGTTCCGCGGCGACAAGTCCAAGGAGCCGCGTGGAGGCGACGCCGGCCCGCGCTCGCCGCCCGGCGGGCGCGCCGGTCGCGGCGAGCCGTTCGGTCCGGGCGGGTTGATGGCGGGCGCCTTCTTCCGGGCGATCCGGATCGCGCCCGATCATCCGGCCGTCGCGGGACGAACGCTCGCTCCGATCGAACCTGCGTCGAGGCGATGACGTTGCGTCGGCTTCGCGCGATCACGGCTCGCGGCGGCCGATCAGCCGCTCATGCTCCTGCTGCGCGAAGCGATCGGTCATGCCGGCGACGTAGTCGCAGGTGAGGCGCCAGTCGGAGTCGCCGGGGAGGGGAGACTCGAGGCGGCGGCGCGCCCACTCGGCCAGTTCGGACGGGCGCTCGCGGAGGAAGGAGAAGAGCTCGCGGAGCATGCGGCGCGCTTCGCGGCGGACGGTGACCACCTGCTCGGCGTGATAGAAGCGCTTGAAGAGGTAGCGCTTCGCTTCGGCCTGGATCGCGGCCATCTCGTCGGAGAAGGCGATCAGGCGCGAGCTCGCGCGGCGGGCGGCGAGCGGGTCGCGGACGGCCGAATCGCGGATGCGCCGGTCGGAGGCGTCGATCAGGTCGGTGACCGGCAGCGCGAGCGTCGCGTGGATCGTCGGCCGGAGCCGATCGCGCGCGGAGGCGTCGGCGTAGCGGCGGCGCGCCTCCTCACGGGCCCGCCGCCAGAGCTCGAGCTCGCCGAGCTCGTCCTCGCCGAAGACGCCGAAGCGCAGGCCGTCGTCGAGGTCGTGCGAGATGTAGGCGAGCGAGTCGGCCATGTCGGCGACCTGCGCCTCGAGCCACGGCTGCGGCTCCATCTCGAGGTCGTCGGCGCAGGGGCCGGCGCTCTTCACGCCGTGCTTCAGGAGCGACGAGCGCGTCTCGTAGGTGAGATTCAACCCGTCGCGGCCGGGATAGGGGTTCTCGAGCAGGTCGACGATGCGCAGCGCCTGCGAGTTGTGCTCGAAGCCGCCGTGGTCGGTCATGAGCTCGCGCAGCTCCTCTTCGCCCGAGTGGCCGAAGGGCGGATGGCCGAGGTCGTGAGCGAGCGCCACCGTCTCGACCAGCGTCTCGTTGAGCCCGAGCGCCCGCCCGACCGAGCGCGCGATCTGCGCCACCTCGAGCGTGTGCGTCATGCGGGTCCGGAAGTTGTCGCCGGTCCCGTTCACGAGGACCTGCGTCTTGTACTCGAGCCGGCGGAACGCGCCGCTGTGGATCACGCGGTCGCGATCGCGGGCGTAGCTGGTCCGGTGCGGGTCCTCCGGCTCGGGATGCTTACGGCCGCGCGTCTGCGCCGACTTGAGCGCGTAGGGCGCGAGGTCGCGCTGCTCGTGCTCCTCGAAGTCCAGTCGCGTCCGCTGCATCGCGCCTCGATTCCCGCCGCCGCCGTTCCCGAGATGGACCGGCGTATTCTCGATCGGTGACGCAGGATGGGCAAACGATGACCTTCGACGTGACGGCATGGAATCGGACGGCGTGGGATCGGCAGGTCGCGCGCGGGAATCGCTGGACCGTGCCGGTCGGACCGGAGCAGATCGCGGCGGCGCGTCGCGGCGACTGGTCGGTCGTGCTCACGCCGACGAAGGCGGTGCCGCGCGACTGGTTCCCGCCGCTCGCAGGACTGGCGGTGCTCGGGCTGGCGTCGGGCGGCGGCCAGCAAGGACCGCTGCTCGCGGCGGCCGGCGCCAAGGTCACCGTGCTCGATCTCTCGCCGGAGCAGCTCGCGCAGGACCGGCGCGTCGCGGAGCGCGACCGACTCGACCTGACGACGGTCGAAGGCGACATGCGCGACCTCGCGCGCTTCGCCGACGGGAGCTTCGGCCTCGTCTTCCATCCCTGCTCGAACGGCTTCGTGCCTGACGTGCGGCCGGTGTGGCGCGAGGCGTTTCGCGTGCTCCGGAGCGGCGGCGTGCTCTTGAGCGGATTCGCCAACCCGGCGCTCCATCTGTTCGACGAGGAGGCGGCGAAACAGGGGCGGCTCGAGCCGCGGCATGCCGTGCCCTATTCCGACCTGGTCCACTTGACCGACGCGGAGCGCGCGCGGCTCGCCGCCGAAGACGAGCCGTTCGTCTTCGGCCACACGCTCGAGGACCAGATCGGCGGCCAGCTCGACGCCGGCTTCCACCTCACCGCGCTCTACGAGGACCGCGACCCGACCCGTCTCGTCGACCAGCGCATGCCGACGTTCCTCGCGACGCGAGCCGTGAAGCCGTTGCTGCGGCGCCCCCGCTCTCCAGCGCCTTGACGACGCATCGATCATAGACTAGTTTATTTCGTAAACCATGGAGGGCGTCATGGACCGCGAGCAGGCCGTCCAGGATCTCGAGCTCATCTCACGGGTGCTCGACGGGACCCGGCGGCGCGTCGATCCGCAGATGTTCCATGCGATCGTCTGGGGGACGATCGTGCTGGTCTGGTACCCGCTCATGAGCTGGTTCGAGCGGAGCGGCGACCGGCGCGCGGAGCTCGTCGTGAGCATCGCGGCGATCGCCGGCGGCAGCGTGCTCTCGGCGTTCCTCGGGTGGCGCAGCGGCCGCAGGCCGCGGCTTCCGGCCGCGAACGCCCACCTCGCGCGCCGCGTCGGCGCGCTCACGGCGATCTTCATCGCGACCGGGATCCTCCTCTCGATGGCGGTCCCGTCGCTCGTGCAGGGCGGCGAGCGATTCATCCCGCACGTGTGGGGTCTGCTCTACGCGCTGATGCTCATGACGCTCGGCGTCGTCTACTCGGGCGAGTGCTTCTTCTGCGGGCTGCCGAGCCTGATCGGGACGATCGTCGCGCTGCGCTTCCCGAGCGAGGCGGGCTTCATCCTCGGGCCGGCGATGGGGCTCGGCTGCATCGTCGCCGGCGTGATCGCCGAGCGGCGCGTCGCGCGACTGCGCCTGGAGAGCGTGGCCGGCGGCGACGAGCCGTCGCTCGGCGCGGGGGTTCGCGCGGATTGAAGAAGAGCGACGCCTACGACTTCGACCCCGTCCTCACTTCGCGGGTCCGGCTCGCGATCCTCTCGGCGCTCGTCAGCCTGGACGAGGCGGAGTTCGTGCAGCTCAAGGACCTGCTCCAGCTCACGCAGGGGAACCTGAGCGTGCACGCGAGCAAGCTCGAGGAGGCGGGGTACCTCCGCATCGACAAGAAGTTCGTCGACCGCAAGCCGGTCACGACGTTCGTCCTCACGAGCGAGGGGCGCGCGGCGCTCGTCGCGCACGTCCGCCAGCTCAAGAAGCTCCTGGGAGAGTGAGTCATGGGTACCAAGCTGCTCGGCTGCGTCGTCTTCGCGGCGCTCGGACTCGGTGGATTCACCGGAGCCGTCGTCGCCGTTCACGCGTCGTCGCTGCCGTTCGCGCCCTCCGCCGATCCCGAGCTCGCGCGGTCGGTGAGCACGCTCGCCACCGATCTCGCCGGACTGGAGTCACGGCTCGCGTTCCTCGAGCAGCGCCCCGCAGCCGCCGAGCGCGCAGCGTCGGCGCCGGTCCGCCGCGACGAGCCCTCCACGCCGTCCCGCCCGAAGACTTGAAGAAGCTCTTCGACGACGTGGGCCGGAAGGGCCAGCAGGACGCGGCGGTTGCCGCGCTCGAGGCGCTGATCGAGAAGAACCCGCGCGACTCGAAGCTGCGCTACGTCCTGGCGAAGGCGTGCTACGCGCGGCTGATGCTCGAGTCGACGCCCGCGGGCTACCAGAAGTGGGGCGACCTCACCGTGAAAGGGTGGGACCAGGCGATCGAGCTCGACCCCGACTACTGGGAGCCGCGTTTCGAGCGCGCCGAGTACTACACCTACTTCCCCGAATCCGAGGGCAAGACGCCGGAGGTCATCGGCGAGTTCGAGAAACTGATCGCACGCCAGGGCGGCTCGACGGGCAACCCGCGCTACTCGCGCAGCTACGCCCATCTCTCGCGCATGTACCTGCGCATCGGCAAGCGCGACAAGGCGATCCAGACGTTGAAGGACGGCGCCGCCCTCTTCCCGGACGACCCGGAGCTCCGGAAGCAGCTCGACGTCCTTCAGAAGGAGTGATGGCGCAGTAGATTGGCGCGCCTCGGGAGTCGGAAGAGGAGCCGTCCCATGCGTCGAGGCGTCGTCGCGGTCGCGTTCGCGGCGGCGGGGTGCGCCGCGAACCCGGCGAGCGACGCCGGCCCGCGCGTGGCCGGCACCAAGGCAGCACTGTCGCCGGAGCGCGGGCTCTCCGCCCCGGTCGCGCTGACTGCGGCCGGGACGCTCATCGACCACGGCGACGCGTGGGGTCACACCGGACCGTGCCTCTTCGACGTCGACGGCGACGGGCGCCGCGATCTCCTCGTCGGCGACTTCGGCGGCGAGTTCACGCTCTACAAGAACGTCGGCAGCGAGAAGGAGCGGCGCTTCGCCGCCGGCGCGAAGCTGCGCGACGACCGCGGGAACGCGAAGGTGCCGATCTACTGATGCATCGGCTCGAGTCCGCGGTTCGCGGACCTGGACGGCGACGGCATCGCGGATCTCTTGAGCGGCTCGTACGACCCCGGCGAGCTCTACTGGTTCAAGGGGCTCGGCGCCGGCAGGTTCGCCGCGCGCCAGACGCTCTGCGGCCGCGACGGCCGGCCGATCCTTTCCGTGCCAGACCAGCAGCAGAAGTTCGAGTCGTTCGGCACCTGGGTCGACGCGGTCGACTGGGACGGCGACGGCGATCCCGACCTCGTCTACGGCTGCTTCACCGGTCGGGTGATGCTGCGGCTCAACGAAGGGACGAGCCGGGCGCCCCTCTTCGCGTCGGCCAACGTCGAGGTGCAGGCGGGCGGCCGCGAGCTCGAGGTGCCCGGCTTCCACGGCGCGATCGTCGCGGCCGACTGGGACGGCGACGGCCGTTTCGACCTCGTGCTCGGCAGCGCCGACGGGGGCGCCTACTGGTGCCGCAACGTCGGGACGAAGGGCGCGCCCGCATTCGAGACGCCCGCGACGCTCGTCCCGCCGCACGACCCGAGGCTCGGCAACGGTTACCAGGAGTGGCTCGAGCCCGGCGTCATGCCGCGGCCCGGCATCCGGGCGCAGATCGACGTCGTCGACTGGAACGGCGACGGGAAGCTCGACCTGCTCGTCGGCGACTTCCGCTCGACCGTGAGCCCGCGCGCCGACCTCACGCCGAAGGAGCGCACGTCGCTCGACCGGCTGCGCCACGTCCACGAGCTGCTCGGCGAGAAGCTCGAGACGCTCCGGACGGCGATCGACCGGAAACTCGACGAGTACGTCGTCACGTTCACCGACGAGGAGATCGCGACCGACGCGGCGCAGGAGAAGATCCGTCGGAAGGACGAGGAGCTCCGCAGCGATCCCGACTACGTGGCCCTCGCGAACCGCTCGCGCGAGACGTGGAAGTACATCGAGAGCTACCTCGAGAAGTCGAAGCTGCCCGAAGGCGACGACGACTTCTCGACCGCGCACGGCCATGTCTGGCTCTACCTGCGGCAGTAGACTCGAACGAACGACCGGGCGTAGGACCGGACGAGGGAGCGGCAGCCATGGCGCGAGCGCAACGGAGCAGGTTCGTCGTCGCGGCGTTCTCCGTGGCCGCGCTCGCCCTCGCCTCCTGCGTCCACGAGCGCGCGAGCGAACTCGAGCCGAAGCCCGAGAGCAGCTCGACGCCGGCCCTCGTCCTGCCGCCCGGCTACCGCTCGCCGGTCACCGATCCGACCGGCACGATGGCCGGCTGGCTCGACCTGCGATTCGCGCAGGACCCGCAGGCGCAACCGACGTTGCAGTCGCTCGACCTGATCACGCCGATCGCGGTGGTCGAGGGGCTCGTCGCGCGGGCGCGAGCGACGCGGGAGGCGGGCGCGGCGGGCAGCGGGGGCGTCGACCTCGGCCGCCGTCCGGTCGTCGTCTTCATCCACGGCGGGACGTGGCAGGCGGGCGACAAGCGCGGCGGCCTCGAGGCGAAGGCGGCGCGCACGCTCGGCGCCGGATTCCTCCTGGCGAGCATCAACTACCGGCTCGCGCCGACCTTCACCCATCCCGCGCAGGTCGAGGACACGGCGGCGGCGCTCGCGTGGCTGCACGACCACGCGCCCGAGTACGGCGGCGCGCCCGACCGTTTCGTCGTCGTCGGCCATTCGGCGGGCGCCCACCTCGCGGCGCTCGTCGCCACCGACGAGCGCTACCTCGCCAGACACGGGCTGCCGCTGTCGCTGATCGCCGGCGTCGTCTCGCTCGACGGCGCCGGCTACGACCTGCCCGACCGGACGGAGGACGAGCCCGGCGCCGAGCAGGTGCTCGCCACCGTCTTCGGCCCCGACCGCGCCGTCTGGGCCGACGCCTCGCCGGTGAATCACGTCGCGGCCGGCAAGCACATACCGCCTTTCCTCCTGTTCCAGGCCGGCGGACGCGAGATCTCGGCGAAGGAGACGGCGAAGTTCTCGGCGAGGCTGCGCGACGCCGGGCTGCGCGTCGACGTCGTGCACGCCGACGATCGGACGCACCGCACGATCCACATGGCGTTCGGCGGCGAGGGCGACGCGGTGACGACCCGCTTCCTCGAGTTCGCGCAGGAGGTCACTCGCTGATGCCGACGGTCTTCACGCGCATCCTGAACGGCGAGATCCCGGGCCGCTTCGTCTGGAAGGACGACGACTGCTTCGCGATCCTGACCATCAACCCGATCCGGCCGGGCCACGTGCTCGTGATCTCGCGCCGGGAGATCGACCACTGGCTCGACGTGCCCGCCGAGCTCTCGCGCCACCTCTTCGACGTCGCGCAGACGATCGGCAAGGCGCAGATGGCGGCGTTCCGTCCGAGCAAGGTCGGCCTCTCGATCGTCGGCCTGGAAGTCCGCCACGTCCACCTGCACGTGATTCCGATCGACGGCGCGCAGGACATGGACTTCGCCCGCGCGGAGAAATCGCCCGATCCCATGGCGCTCGACGCGACGGCGAGCCGGCTGCGCGACGCGCTTCGCGCGGCGGGCTGCGCTCACGTCGTCGGTTGAGCGATCGTCAGCGGGTCTCGGCCACCGCCCCGAGCCCGAGGAGCTGGCGCATCCCGCGGACCTCCGCGAGCAGCGACTCGAGCTGCTTGCCGAACGCGCCGTCGGCGCGGGCCGACGCAGCGTCGAGCGCGGCGAGCCGGTCGTTGAAGCGGCCCATCTCGATCGAGCGCGCGTCGCGGTCCTTCTCGTCGGCCACCTGCGTCAGCAGGTAGACGCGAAGCCACTCGAGCGCGTCGTCCGCCTGCTCGGCGACGGCGACGTGGTCGAAGAGCAGGTCGAGCTGTCCGCGCCGCCGCTTCAGCCATTCGGTTTCGTCGTGGCTGCGAGAGAGCATCTCTTCGCGGGGATCGGGCGCGGCCGCGCGATTCGTGGCGGCGCACGAAGAGGGGAACGCGGCGAGGAAGAGGAGGAGGTTCGCGGCTCGGGGCGACATCGGTGTGGATCCTTGCGCTTCGACCCCCGTCCCCGGAACTTCGCCGCCGGCGAGGCGTCCCGCGACGGCGAGCGACCTCCTAGCCCCTCGCGCCGGCGCAGCCATCGCGTAGGCTCTTCTCCGTCTGCCGTCCCCTCGCCTGGAGCTCGCACCATGCCTCGACGCCGTCTCGTTGCCTTCGTTTCCGCGGCCGCGCTGCTCGGATTCGCCGTCGCGCGCGCCGCGCGGCAGGAGCTGCCGGGAGTGCCGAGGTCCGCGCCGCGCATGGAGAACCCGACCCGCCTGCTCGTGAAGGTGAAGGCCGGCGCGACCCACGACGAGATCGCCGCGGCGCACGCGCGCGCGGGCGGACGGCTGTTGCAGGACCTGCCGCAGATCCGCTGGCAGATCGTCGAGGTGCCCTACGGGAGGCAGCGCGAGGTGGCGGCGCGCTACGCGCAGGAGCCGGCGGTCGAGCGCGCCGACCTCGACCACGCCCGCAAGGTCGCCTACGTCCCGAACGACCCCTACTGGGCCTACCACTGGCACCTGCAGAACATCAAGGCCGACCTCGCCTGGGACACGGAGAAGGGCGATCCGTCGGTCGTCGTCGCCATCATGGACACCGGCCTCGATACGACGCACGCCGACCTCTCGGCCAACGCCTGGACCAACGCCGGCGAGATCGCCGCCAACGGCATCGACGACGACGGCAACGGCTACGTCGACGACGTCCACGGCTACGACTTCGCGTACGGCGACTCCGATCCGAACGACGTCTACGGCCACGGCACCGCGTGCGCCGGGATCGTGGCGGCGGTGCAGGACAACTCGATCGGCGTCACCGGCGTCGCGCCGCAGAGCCAGCTCGCCGGGATCAAGGCCGCCAACGACAGCGGCTACTTCTACGACTCGGCCAACGTGCCGGCGTTCACCTACTGCGCCGACATGGGCTTCAAGGTGATCTCGATGAGCTTCTTCGCCGACGACGTCACCCCGGCCGAGCGCGACGCCGTCGACTATTGTTGGGGCAAGGGGATGGTGCTGGTCGCGGCGGCCGGCAACTCATTGAGCGTGATCCCCTACTACCCCGGCGCCTACGAGCACGTGATCTCCGTCGCCGCGACCGACTCGGCCAACAACCCGACCTGGTTCACCGACTACGGGAGCTGGGTCGACGTGGCGGCGCCCGGAGTGGGAATCGCGACCACGACGATCGGCGGCGGCTACACGACCGGCTTCGCCGGAACGTCGGGAGCATGTCCGCACGTCGCCGGGCTCGCGGCGCTGCTCTTCGCCGCCAACCCGAGCGCGACGAATGCCGACGTCCGCGCCGCGCTCGAGGACACCGCCACCGCGACGAGCTACGCGCCCTGGGGCGGCGAGTACACCAACTACGGCAAGATCGACTGCGACGCCGCGGTCGACCGCGTGCAGGGGACGACGTCGGGCAGCAAGCCGGCGCGGATGCTCTTCGCGGCGCCGGTCGGCGGCGACCCGAGTCTCGGCGGCTCGCACGCGGGCGCGCCCGGCTCGCCGGCGCTTCGCTTCTGGGGCGTCGGCTTCGAGAAGCCCAACGTCGTCAAGGTGCGCAACGCCCACAAGCTGATGCCGATCCTCGGCCAGGAGCGGCGACTCGTCGTCGCCGGACTCGGGCCGACGAAGCCGCGCTCGCCGGGCTCCGCGACCCGCCAGTACACGCTCGACGTGAACGGCGCGATCGTCGGCAGCGTCATCTGGGATCCCGAGCCGGGCCTCGTCTACGCGCCCACCGATGTCGGCACTTACTACGCGACGGTGACCGGCGGCTTCGACGAGATCTACCGCGCCGACGGCAACCTGCTCACCTGCGACGACAACGGCTCGGGCGGGATCTACTGCGAGATGCCGGTGCGCAAGGCGCAGGCGCCGAAGCCGAAGAAGCTCACGATCACGTTCACCCGCTCCTACGACAACTGCAACGGCGGCAGCGAGGTGCTCTACCTCTACGACTGGAGCACCTGGAGCTACCCCTACGGGAGCTGGGCGACCGTCTGGACGCGCTCGATCACGAGCAGCTCGACCGAGACCGTCACCGCGACGATCACGACCGATCCCGACCACTACATCGACGACGAGGGAACGCTCTACTTCGTCCTCTCGACCAGCGGCGCATCGACGAGCGGGCTGCTCAAGGCCGACGCGTTCCGCGTGCGCGTGGAGTGACCGGGCGTCGTGGTGCTGCCGGGATCGATCGCGGCGCTCGCGCTCTGTGTTGCGAACGCGGCCGCGATCCCAGCCGCTGCGTTACTTGACGACGACGCTCTCGCCGCGCTGCTCGAGCGCGCCCGCGCGGCGCACGGCGTGGCAAAGTTCGCCGCCACTCGGAAGGAGCTCGTCCTCGAAGGGCGCGCCGCCATCGACGGCATGGAGGGCGCGAGGACGACGCGCCTCGCCGCCGACGGCCGCTTCGTCACGGCGACCGCGACGCGGCTGCAAAGGCGCGTCGGCTTCGACGGCCGGCAGGCGTGGCTGGTCGACGCCGGCGGCATCCCGCGACCCGCGTGGTTCGCCGAGCGCGAGGTGGTGCTCCTCCAGTCGGCGGTGAGCTTCGGCGCCTGGTGCCTCGAGAACGGGCCGGTCGTGGTGCTCGCGGTCGAGCCGCCCGAAAAAGGCGCGGCGACGCAGCCCGCCGCGGGAGCGGCAACGTACTTCGTCCGACTGCGGGCGCGTGACGGCGAGCTCGAGGCGAAGCTCGAGGTCGACGCGAGGACGGCGCTCCCGACGGTCCTGCACCTCTCTGCCGCGGGAGTCGACGAGACGTGGATCTGGAGCGGCTGGCACGAGGCCGCCGCCGCGCTCACGCTGCCCGCCGCCTTCTCGATCGAGGACGACGGCGAGCGCGACGGCTGGCGGCTCGACGCCGCGCGCCTCGTCGATCCCGATCCTGCCACCTTCGCCCTCCCGAGCGAGCGGCCGCACGACACGACGTTCAACGCCGCGCGGCCCGCGCGCCTCGAAGGCCATGCGACGCGCTCGCGCCACGTCGTCGTCAAGGCGCGGCTCGACGGCGCCGACCTCGGCTGGTTCATCTTCGACAGCGGCGCCGGCGCGACCTGCATCGACCCGCAGGCCGCCGACGAGCTCCGCCTTCCCGTCTTCGGCGAGACGAAGCTCGGCGGCGCCGGCGCGAACCGCCTCACCGCCCGCTTCCGATCCTCCACGACCATCACCGTCGGCCCCGTGACGATCGACCATCCCTTCTTCGTCGAGCTCGAGATGGACCAGCTCGGGAGCGCGCTCGGCGAGAAGCTCGCCGGCATCTGCGGCTACGACCTCCTCCAGCGCGTCGTCGCCGTCGTCGACATGAAGGGAGGGACGGTCGACCTCTTCGATCCCGCGACCTTCGCGAAGGACGGCGTGACCTGGCGCGACCTCGTGCTCGCCGGCAACCATCCGCACGTCCGCGGCACCTTCGAGAACGAGGGCGAGGAGGAGGGGCTCTTCCGCCTCGACACCGGCGCCGGCTCCATGAGCGTCCTCTTCCACGCCCCCTACGTCCAGAAGCTCGGACTCCTTCAGGGACGCGAGACCTTCCCGTTCGCCGGCACGGGCGGCGTCGGCGGCGCTTCGAAGACGCGCGCCGGCCGCCTCGCCTGGTTCGAGCTCGGCGGCCAGACCATCGACGACCTCAACGTCCTCTTCTGCCAGGACGAAGCCGGCGCCTTCGCCGACCCCTGGACCGCCGGCACCATCGGCAGCACCGTCCTCTCGCGCTTCGACCTGATCCTCGACTACCCGCACGGACGGATCGGGTTCGTGGCGCACGACCCCGACCGCTGACCCGACGAGGGAGGTCGGTCGCCGTCAGCGCAACCACTCGTCGAAGAACCGGAGCACTCGCCGCTCGTAGTCGGCGGGGGCGAAGGCGCAGAGGTCGACGTGATCGGCGCCGGGCACGGGCCAGAACTCCTTGGGCGCGACGGCGGCGGCGAAGAGGCGCTCGCCCTGGGAGAAGGCGGTCGAGCGGTCGCTCGTCCCGTGGATCACGAGGACTGGGCAGCCGACGGAAGCGATCCGGTCGATGGGGCGCAGCTCGTCGGGCGAGAAACCGGCGCGCCACGGGAGCTGGAGCGTGAGGAGCCGCGACGCCCACGCTCCGGGCGGCCCGAAGAAGCGGCGCATGCGATCGCGGGTCGCCTCCTCGATCGAGGCGAAGACCGACTCGACCACCAGCGCGCGCAGCGGCGGCGGCGGTCGCGCGAGCAGCAGCGCCGCGCCGCCCATCGAGATCCCGACCGCGCCGAGCGGCTTCGTCGGAAAACGGGCGCGCAGGAAGGCGAGGCACGCCTCGGCGTCGCGCGCCTCGAGCGCTCCGAAGGTGATGCGCTTTCCGGGGCTCTCGCCCTGCGCCTGCAGGTCGGCGAGCAGCACGGTATAGCCCGCGCGATTCAGCAGCCGCGCTCGTGGCACCATCGCCGACTTCGTCGAGTGGAGCCCGTGCAGGACGAGCACCGCTCCGCGCTCCTCGCGGCCGGCGACGAGCCAGGCGCGGAGCGCGCTGCCCGATTTGCTCTCGATCGTGACGAGCTCGATCGGCAGATCGGCCGGCGGCGATCCGGCCGCCACCCGCCACGGCCGGCCGAGGAACCATCCCGCGACGAGCGGCCCGACGATGCCGAGGGCACCGAGGGCGACGAGCGCGAGCGCCGCCGCCGCCACGATCCGCCGTCGCCTCACGTCATCGTCTCCCTCGCCCGGTCGTCGAGCGCAATCCCGCGATAGCTCCAGCCCGCGAGCCGCAGATCGGCGTGATTCTCGAGGTGGCGGTCGATCCGGGCCAGACGCGCCGTGTGTCCCGGCCGGTATTGCGGGATGCCGGGCTGGTGCAGGAAGGCGCGCAGGAGCCGCGGCGAGCCGGCGACGCTCAGCACTCGGCTCGCCTCGCGCCAGGCGAGCTCGGCGACTGCGGCGCGATCGTCCGGAAGCGCGGCGCGCTCGCCGCCGACCATCGCGCGCAGGAGGACGTGGCCTTCAGGCGCGCGGCCCGGGAAGAGGGAGCTCTCGAAGAGGACGCCGAGGAGCGGCGTGGCCTCCGAGCTCGGGACGAGGAAGCCGAGGCCGCGGACGTCGGCGCCGACCTGCTCGCGGCGCAGACCGATGGCCACGACCGCGACGTTTGCCGACTCGATCGCGGCGAGCTCGCGCGCGAGCCGTTCATCGAAGGGCGCGACGAGCCGCGCGCTCACGTGCGCCGGAGTGGCGAGCACGACCGAGCGCGCGCGCCACGTCGAGCCGTCGGAGGTCTCGACGCGCCAGAGCGCGTCCTCACTCGGCGCGCCGGCGCCGGCGCCGTCGCGGTCGCCCTCTTCGCGCCCGCGACCTTCCCGCGCGAGCGAGACGACGGTCGTGCCCGTCCCGATCGCGCCGCCGAGCTCGCCCACGAGCCGATCGACGAGCTGCTGCATCCCGCCGCGCAGCGCGAGGAGCCCGCGTCGCCGCAGCGCCTCGCGCCGCCCGCCGCGCAGCACCGACCCGTGGCGTTCCTCCCAATCGCACAGCTTCGGAAACGCGGCGCGCGCCTCGAGCCGCCGCGGGTCGCCGGCGAAGATCCCGGTCACGACGGCATCGAGCAGCGGATCGACGAGCTCCTGGCCGCAGCGGCGCGCCACGAAAGCGGCGAGCGTCTCGTCGTCCACGCCGCCGCGCGCGATCCACGGCTCCTTCAACAGGCGCAGCTTCGCGCGCAGCGAGAGGAGCCGCGTCGTGACGAGCGCGAGCGGCGAGGTCGGCGCGGCGACGA